>Ga0315274_10007197_pt1 | contig 16130 bp, 18 predicted proteins | sample YL17G02_20_MG_FD_203700 | JGI IMG/M metagenome (GOLD analysis project Ga0315274, IMG submission 203700) | Sediment microbial communities from Yellowstone Lake, YNP, Wyoming, USA - YL17G02_20 | ecosystem: Environmental > Aquatic > Freshwater > Lake > Sediment | place: USA: Wyoming | collected...
AATTGTGTGGTCTGCAAAAACTAAGACGTTTCCCAAATCGTCCCAGGGCACATTTATTGTGATGTCGTACGGAGCGCCAGAATTGCAGATTGTCGTTTCGATGTTCACCGAATTGTTCACGCAAGTCGTGGTATTCTTTTCGATGCTGAAAGTTCCCACGCCGGCCACGATTGTAAAAACGCCACAGGGAGGTTGAGCGCCCAAGGCGGTTTGAGTCCAAACGGCCGTTTGAATCGACGAAGGATTTCCAAGGCAGTCAAAAGGAGGGACGTCCACTACGGAAAGCCCAAACGTCTTGCTGCAAAATTGTGTTCCGTTGCTGGCTTGGATTGAAAAGCTGGCAGTCTGAACAAGGGTCGGAGTCCCTGAAATTTCCCCGGTCGCAGAATTCAGCGAAAGACCATCAGGCAACGTCCCGCCCACAACCGTCCATGTCAGCACCCCAGGAATGCTGGAGGCATCCAGCGTTTCGGAATATGGGTCGCCCACTTGCCCACCGGTCAAAGGTGAAGCCGTGGCAATCCCGATGATGTTCAGGGTGTAGGATTTGGTTCCAGACGCATTCGTGCCAGTCGCAATCACATTGAAGGTGACCGGTCCAATTGTCGTTGGCGTGCCACTCAAAAAGAGCGTCGTAGTGTTTTGCGCTGTAACCATCCAGGCTGGCTGTGGCGCGACGGTCAAAGAGTAGGGAGCGCCGGAAGGCGTCGCAGAAGCAAAAACGCTGGCACTGAATGGCACGTTCACGCAAGCGTATTCCTCAATATCGGTCAGCGTGATTGTGCTGGGGATTCTGCTTCCCGGGGGCAGCGAGGTTATCGCATCGCACCGCGCCTGCTGGGCGGCAGCCTCCGCAATCAAAACGTCGGAAGCGGCTTGAATTGTGGCCTGACTGGAGCCAGACGGCAGAACCGTATTCAAAGTGCTTTCGCATCCCTGACACGTCAACACGATGGGGAAACCGGTGTCCGGAGGAACATTAACCACGAACGTACCGGGCGGATAGGTGAATACCCGAGGAAACAACCCGGGCGGGCAATAGTAGCCAGTTGGGCATTGAGCAAGCACTGAAAGAGGAGTGCCGTTGAAATAGAGCGCATCCTGCAAATTGTAAATCGCCAAGTCGCCCGGGGCGGCCGGACAGGTTTTCACCGCGCAGTTGAGATTTAATTGCTGTTCGCTCATGGGCAAAAATCTCCGATTACATTGACTGTTCCAGTACCCGGGCCAAAATCAACAAAGCCAGCCCTGCAAATAATGTAAACGGTAATCACCGCGCCGGCCGATGCGGGAAGATTGAATGCCCAATCGTAAATTCCGCTGGATGGATTCACAAGGGCTTGACTCAAAAGCACTCCGTCAATATCGCTTGTAATCAAAGCTTCGCCTCGAACATTGTCGCCATCGAACTGCGTAACCGCCCACCGTAAAGTTGCAGCGTAGAGAGGACCGGTATAAACAAAGCTCCCGTTGAATTCGGTCTGAGACTCAAATGGAGAGCTTCCGTTTGGAGTATCCAATGCCGTGAATGTCCCAACTCCGTTGCTGCCTGTTGCATTGCCACTCAAAACCGGCGCCGTCCATGAAATAGAGTCGAACGGACATGCTGACGCGGCTACAACTTCCAAAGTGAATGCCTTCGAGCAGGAAGCAAGTTCCGTAGTGAACGTGAGTGTGAAACTGTAATTTCCATCCGTCGTTGGTGTTCCTTCCAAATTCCAAGTGTTCTGGTTGATGGATAATCCGGGAGGCAAACTTCCGCTGGTAACAGTCCAGAGCGTTGTCACTCCAGGAATGTTGTCGGCAGCCAGATATTCCGAGTAAGCGTTTCCGTTGGTGGCGGCCGGAAGCGGAGAACTGTTGGCAATGCCAATAACCTCGACCGAGTAATTTTTAGCTCCATAATACCCGGCTGCGCTCGCCGTGATAGTGAACGTCACCACGCCAAAGGCTGCTGGAGTCCCGCCGAGAATCAGTTGCGTGCCGGAAGGATTCTGTACCGCCGTCATCCAGGCCGGCGCATTTTGCAGCGTCATGGTGTAAGGCGCACCCGAGGGAGACGCCGACGCCGTGACGGTGGCAGCAAAATCGACATTCAAACAGGTATAGGCATCGACGCTGGAAAGGGCGATAGCGCGCGGCAATGGAGGGCCGGCAATCGTAATAGCGTCGCAGCGCGCTTGCTGCGCCGCCAGTTCATTGATGATGGAATTCGCAAGGACAGCAATCGCCGCGGCGCTGGCGCCGGCTGGAGCAACGCGCGTCACAATCCCTTCACAGCCGGTCGCAGAAAGCACACTGGAAAATGGCTGATTGGCGGGAGGCTGAAATACGCTGAACGTGCCCGGTGGATACGTGAACACATGCGGGAAAACTCCCGGGGGACAGAAGTAACCGGTTGGGCACTGGGCGAGAATTGACAGAGGGACGCCATTGAAAAGCAGGGCGTCTTGCAGATTGTACAGGGTTAAATCTCCAGGAGACACCGCGCACGATTTCACCGCACAAGGCACCACAATTGTATTCCGACTGGGCGGCCGGACTGGGCGCGGATTGCGAATGGTTGGCGTCCCGAATGCCTCCTCGCTGGCGATGCCAGAGACAACGATGAGTCCGACATTTGAAAGCGTTGGTGTCCCAAAAGTTTCTCTGCTGGCGATACCGCTGGGAGAAATATAAAGCCCGATAGTCGGAGTGCCAAACGCCTCCGCGCTGGCAATTGCCGAAGGAATTACAAATTGAGTGAGAAGAAAAACGACTGGCGTTCCAAATGCCTCCGCACTGGCGATACCGCTTGGAATAACCGTTTGCGATGAGAAAACGGTAGGGGTGCCAAAGGATTCAGCGCTCGCAATTCCAGACGGAGAAACGAATTGCTGAATTATTAAGACCGGGTTTCCAAAAGCTTCCGCACTGGCGATACCGCTGGGAGAAACAAACTGCTGCTGAACAATCGTGGGAGTGCCAAACGCTTCCGCGCTGGTGATGCCAGTAGGAGAAATGAACTGCTGAATGATTATCAGCGCAGTTCCAAAAGCTTCCGCGCTGGCAATCGCCGTCGGGCTAATCGTCTGCGTGACAGACGTTGGGTCCCGAAGGATTATATCATTCGGATTAGCCGCCCCGGACCATAGAATTATGTTGGTCGCCATGAATCATGTTGGCGAAAGCGTGCTGATTGTCGTTCCGACTGGATTGCCGCTGGAATCGACCGCACGCATATAAAAAGGGCCGAGTCCCGGACCAACAAACGTGAAATTTCCCGAGCCATCGCTGGTTGTCCTTCGATACCACGCATTCGTTGAGCTAAAAAATAGGTCCACAGTGCAATTTGGAATGGCGACAAAAGACGAATTCATCGTCGTTCCGGTGATACTCGTATTTTGTTGCCCTAACGGTGGAGAAATCAGCGGCTTTGAGGACGCCTCAAGACCGCCATCCAAGTTTCGCTTTGGAGCCGCAAACATTCGCCCCGGCATTGCCAGTATCCCAGGGCCGCCGCGATTTATCTCCGAGGGCATGGACTTAGTTCAGGGCCGTTACCTGATAGTTATGAACCGTCAGCGAACCGGTGGCAAGCGTCTGAGTAAAGAAAACGTCCAGCGCAGCCGCGACCGAGTTATCAGTGCCAGCGCCCACAGCCGGAGTTCCTACCGGGGCGAGAGCAGACCCGTTTCCTCCTACGGCTGGAAGCGGCGATGCAATGAAAGCTTCCGACATGAAGAAAGCGCCATGCGGGAAAAAAGTGGTAGAAGTGCCAGTGCCCACCGCGCGACAAACGAGCGTGGCTTCAAACCACCATGGGACCGTTGTCTTTGCCACGATGTTCAGATTTAGCGCCCCAGTGTCGTAAACAATGGTGGTGCCGGCTGAACCCATGCAAATATCAAAGCGCGCGGTGCCGGGCGTGGTGATGACGCAGCTAATACGTCCGCTTAGGGCAATCTTGATGGCTCGCCCAATGTAAAAATAGTTGTTCGGCAAAACAATCTTATTGGCCGTCGGAATACACGATGCCCGGGCGGCTGCTGTAAGCGTCGGGCCGTCCGTTGCGCTGGATACCAGTAATTCTTGCCATGTTTGTTGGGACATAATTTTTTATTAGGTTAGTTGAGAATTTCGACGATGTATTGATGACACGTTAATGAACCGGTGGCAACTGTTTGTGTGAAAAACAAGTCGAGCTTGTTGGCGACTGTGCTATCAATTCCAGAGCCAACCGCGGGAGTAGTTACCGGCACAACCATAGACCCATTTCCTCCGGCTGTAACCGCTGGAGAGCCGATAACTGTTTCCGATTGGAACCTACCGCTCCCCATGAAATTGCAACTCGTTCCCGAACCCACCGCCCGGCAGGTTAGCCAGATTTCCAGCAGCCAAGGTAGGGTTGTTTTCGCAACAATGTTGAGCGGGATGGCGCCGGTGTCATAAATACTTGTGGTGCCAGATGGGTCGCTACGCACCTGAAAACGCGCGGTGCCGGGAGTGGTGACGACGCAACTCAATCGACCGAAAGCGGTGATTCGATAAACTTTCCCAACCTTAAAAGCATAGCTAGGAAAAGTAAGCACATTGTTTCCCGGTATGCAGGAAGCGCTTGCCGCCGCCGTAAGAGTAGCGCCATCCACAATGGAGGCGGTCAAGACTTCATTCCAATTTTGTAATGGCATATCAATTCAAAGCTTCAACCATGTACTGTTTAACAGTTGCTAACGATACGAGATTCGTAGTAAGAACCACGTTTAAAATGTTCACAGCCGAGTAGTCAAAACCACTGCTTGCTGCGGGCGTCGTTGGGATTTGCAAATACTGGGTTGACCCTCCAATTGTAGGCAATGGAGAATTAAGCAGCGCTTCGGATTGAAATTTCCAAATTCCCCAAGCAGTAGAAGCAGTACCAGTTCCAACAGTTCGAACAGTGAAGGTGCCTGAAAATAGAAACGGCACCTTATTTTTTGCAATAGTATTTATGAGAATCGTGCCAGAGTTTCCGCACGGGAAAATTAAAGTAGCACCTGTCGGTCCGAGATTAATGCCGAAATTAGGAGAGAAACTTTGCGCTCCGACTGTTGACATTTCCCCGGTGATGGTTATACGAATTACTCTCCCAACTCGCAAAAAATGATTCGGGAGAGAAATATAGCAATCATCTGGAATACAGCGAACTGAACCAGTACTGTTTACCGAATACCCATCTACTGAGCCCGCGCAGAGCGTTTCGTTGAAGGAAATCAGGCTCATTACAACTTGAAAATTTTGTTCGCCGCCGCGTCCCATTGCACAGTGATGTCGCCACCGTTCGGAGTCACCGCCAGCCCGGTCGCCGTGTCGATGTAGGCAATCAGGGGAGACGTTCCGGCAACGCCAGTGTCCTTGTAGATGATGAGATACGGACAGGCGGCGCCCGCGCCTACTGCGGTAAAAGTGATGTTTGTAGCGTTGGCAACGCCAAGGGTCGCCGTCTTGCCTGCAAGATTCGCGCTGGTAGCCACGATGGTTCCGCCGCCGCCACCGGTAACGTCCGAAAGAAATTGGTGCGTGGTGAGGTTCACGGTGTAACCGCGGACCAAGCAAACCTTGATGTTGTCGGTGTCCCAGTCGATTGACGGGTTTTGGTCCAGGAAGGATTGCCGAGCGAGGTCGTAGAGGGCATTTGCCATAATTTTGTATGAGTAAACCGATTTTTAGTTTTGCACAACTTAAAATTCAAATGGAGACGCTTACCACCGTATCACATTGCGGCCGAGGAAAGCGGTTTATTGGCAGCGTCATCGCCGCGAAGCGCGCGCGCAAAAATTTGCAATGCCCAGTAATCACAAACTTGAACTGGAACGTAAATCCGTCCCGGGTCGGCGTGTTCAAAATCGGGTCGCAATCCGCACTGGACGGCTCCCCGAGCCCGAGGCGAGGAAAGTATTGGGGCAAGCCGGCCGTGCTGGCGCAAATGCTGAAGGCGTGCCAGGGCGTCCAGCAATTCTGGTCCGACTTGTAATAAACTTCGAAGCGGACCAGTCCGATAACCTCCGAGACAGCGAATTCTCCATTGAGCAAACGAATCATCGTCTCGCGCGGCTTCACATCGGCGTTGAACAACGCAGCCGTTTCAAATGCCCAGGTAATCGGGACGGTGGTGTTGTCGAAATGGTCCGTGCCAGTCTTGATTAACTCGAACAGTTCAATTTTGGAAAGCGAAGTGTTGAACGTAAACGCGAATCCGCGCGAGACGCCATTGAAACTCCCGGTAACAAGTTTCAGCGTATTAATGCCCGTCCAAAGACCGTCGTAAACTGGTGGCTGCTTGTCGCGCATTCCGCTCACCGGGTCAAGATTTTGGACAATCAAACCGGCGTGCAGAACCCCTTGCGAGGATGCTTGCGGAGAAAGCGTCGTGATAAAGCGATTATCGAAAACGATGGATGAGCCGTAACTAAGCAACGCCTGATTATCCAACTCGAAAAGTCGGTCGCGGACTTCATCTGAAATCAGCGTGTTGCCGGGCGATTGAAAATCGCGACGCGCCATAATCAGCGAGCCCAATCCAAAACTGCACCGGAAATAAACGTCGGAATTTACGAGGACGGTTGAGTCCTGGGCGAGCGGACCGGTGCCAATAAGCGAGTACGTCAAAATCGGACCATTCTTCGGTGGATTGGTAAAATCAATCGGCGCCAGACAGGACGCCATGAAATTTGCCGTGCCGACTTGCAGCGAACCTTGACCAAGCGCCACGTCCAAGTTTGCGGTGAACGTCATCGACGTGATGATGTTCCCGGCTCCTGGAATGGAGAATGCGCCACCGAGGAAAGTTAAATCGGTGGTCTTGAGAACTGAATCGCGCCGATTGTTGGCGGTCGTGCCACTCGGGCCACGGCTGATGTCGCTGGGAATGAAACTCAAACCATCCACCAAGGAAATCCAGTTTTGCGCCAATCCGTATGTTCCCATGCGGCCGGCTGGAAGTTCCGGGACAGAAATAATTTCACCCGTTGCGCCAACCGGAGTATTCAAAAACGGATAAGCACCCGTCGAAGTGTCACTCAGGTTAATCATCGTCACCGACGGAGCGCCCGGGGCAGCCTGGGGAATTCCGATAATGGTGTATTGCCCCGTCCCGATGTAAACAATCTGATTTGGCGTCCCCGTGTACGCGGTGTTTACGGTGAGTTGAACTGTTCCGCCAGTTGCCGGAGCCACGTCAGTGACTTGAACCGCTCCAAGATTCACATTGGCCGCATTGCTGGAGGTGAATTGAATCTGCGTGCCCGCCACCAGTGACGCCGGGAAAGTTCCAACTTGTCCAGGAATGACCCGGATGGAATTTCCAGACGCCGCGCTGACAAACCAGACTTTGCCGAACAAAATCACCTTGCCGAAATCAAATTGCAGAAACGGATTCAAAACCCCGGTGTAGGGCGAGGTGAGCGTGATGTCGATGAAGGTTGAATTATACGAGAAACTCCCTACCGGAAGAACCAGAGTGTTTCCGACGACGCCGGCAATTACTGGCTTGATGAGAATTGTGTCATCGACGTTTATCGCTTCACCGGCGTTGCTAAAAAGGCTGGTTAGTTGGACTTCAAAAGTACCGGCGTTGAAAACGGGCTGATAATACGCACCGTTGTAAAGGACCGGAAATTCGTATGAACCAGTCCAGTTTGCAGCCAGTGGAAAGGTCGCTTGGTCGCCAATGGCAACGACATTGACTGGAATTGGGGCTGCGTTGACCACGCCCAGCGAAACACTTGGCCCATTGCTCCGGCGCGAGCTTGTGCCGTCGAAGAAAACCGGCAGGCTGGCGCCGTCATTCCAAATCAGATAATTTTCTGATTGCCACAGCCAAGCTTGCGTTGTCAGGGCTGGATTAGGGTCGCCGGGAATCGTGCGCTCCGTGCAAGTAATCGTGTCGCCCTGCACCACGAATTGAAACAGCCGGCCAGAAATCGCCGCAAACAAAGACTGGTCGCCCGAGTCAGGTTGATAATACGCCGCGCCCTGAAACAATCCCTGTTCGACGGCCGTTTGAATTGCAGTCGAAGGATAGGTTACGGTACGTTTGAAGAACGGGGGACGGTCGGTGGCAAATCCGTTGCGCGTCGTCAGGTTGGTGGCAAATCCAAGTTCATTGCGCTTCAGCAAGAGCGGGTCAATCCCGCTGTTCATGCCAAGCTCTACGGTGTCGATTCGGTCGTAAATCGTTTCCTGCTTGAATGGTTGGGAATCGGCCACGCGTTACAGGGTTGCATTGATGGAGGTGACGCTATTGTTGAGGCTCGTAATCGCGTCAGCGATGTCCATGTTTTGAACCACGATAATGAATTGTCCCGAGCCGCCCGTAATCGCGGTGCCTCCGGCTGCAACTTCAATGGAAACGGAGTCCGTTGCGCTTCCGGTGTTGGCTCCGGCAACAGCAGTTGCAGCCACAACCGTTCCTTGAGTCGCCGCGCCGGCTGTCGTGACTGTGCAGGTTGACGGGACTGTGCCAACGTCAGTCGTTTGAATCTCCATGTTGCAAACTCGACTTCCGCCACCACCTGTCAAAATCTGGTCGGTGACAAAAGCCCAAGAAATTATTTTGAATTTGAAACCGAGAACAAAATTTGTCACTGGCTCGACTGCCAAAGTGTTATTAACCCAAGTGTGATTGAAGCTTAGATTCAAAATTCCAACACCCGCCGCCAGTGCGGCTACTGCTGCGCCGGTTGTGTTGTTCGTCAAATCTGCCGGAGGCGTGAAAGTTGGAATAATTCCAGACGGAGTTACTCCAGAGCCAACAGTAATCGGAGTTCCGGGAGCAGAATCGTCCGGGTATTGCAGCCAATTAAGCGTTACACCGGTCGAGCTTGGTATAGTGAGAACTTTGAAAGTTCCCATCGCCGTCCCGAGCGCGTCGCTTATCCAAATAATTTGACCGACGACCATCCAGCTTGAGACGGCAACATTTACCAATCCTGTTGGGCCGGGCGCACCAGGAAGGTTAAAGCTGGCTGTGGTTGTGACCGTGTAGGCATTTACGCAATTCGCTCCGTCCGCTCCGGATGCTCCGTCCACCCCGGGGGCGCCGGGAATTTCAGTTACCGTCGGGTCCGGACAGGGGCACGCGCAATTTGTGGCACTCATGGCTGTATGTCTTGCACCCCTTCTAATTTCTGTCAACTTGAAAGCAATGGCTAATTTCATCGTGCGCTACGGAAAGAAATTCGACGCCGACGCCGTTGATGATGACGGTTTTCAGTGCTACGACGACTTGGGAATTGAATTTTGGTGCATCACACAAGGGCGGGAATGGATTGAAGCTCAGGGGCGCACGCTGGAATTTCATTACGAGAATGTTCGCAAAATAATTTGGCCAGAATTGGACGTCCATCGCTGGCATACCCTCTGCACCAAGGAAATTCTTTCCCACAAAGTCACGGTTTTGATGGGGCCGGGCTCATCGGGTAAAACGCACGAAATGGCTTGGATTGGGTTGGTCAATTACTGGGTGCGGCCACAGGAAACTTGCGTGCTGGTCGCCTCGACTCACCTTGGCGGATTGAAGAAGCGGGTTTGGGCAGAAATTTGCATGTTGTGGGAGCAAGGCGTTGAGCGCTTCCCAAAACTTTGCGGCCATCTCCTCGACTCCGCCATTGCAATCACCACCGACAACGTAGAGGACTGCGACCCGGGAGAGCGCAAGATTCGCGACATGCGCAAAGGAATTTTCGGGGTGGCGTGCATCACTGGCGGAAAATTTGTCGGGCTTTCAAAGTTCGTCGGCATCAAACAGAAATACATGATTCTTTTGGCTGATGAAGCGTCGATGATGGGCGAAACTTTTCTCTCCTCGTTCTCGAATTTGAACAAGAACGAAAATTTTATGGCTGTCGTGTCGGGAAATCCGAATGACCCACTCGACCCGCTGGGGCGCGCGGCCGAGCCGAAGGAAGGTTGGACCGACGATTACATGGAGCCGAAGAAAACGATGGTGTGGGACACCCGTTTTATGAATGGCCGTTGCGTGAACCTCATCGGGCTCGACTCCCCCAACTTCGATTTTCCATCCGACAAACCCACGCGCTACAAATACCTAATCTCGAAGGAAAAAATTGACGACACGTTGAGTTTCTTCCCGAAAGATTCGATGGAGTATTATTCCCAGTGCGTCGGCTCCATGAAAATCGGCACGATTGCCCGCCGCGTCGTCAGTCGCGCCATGGTGAAGGAGATGCACGCGCAGGACCAAGCCGTCTGGCGCGACTTGAATCAAACGAAGGTGTATTTCGTGGACTCCTCGTATGGTGGTGACCGTTGCGTTGCCGGCTATGGCGAATTCGGCGCCGACGTTGACGGCAAACAAATCTTGATGCTATCCATTCCAAAAATCATCCCGATTTTGATTGGTAAAGGGCTGGAGCCGGAGGACCAAATTGCCCGCTTTGTGAAGCTGGATTGCGAGGATGAAAATGTGCCACCGGAGAACATGGGGCACGACGCCACCGGACGCGGCAGCCTGGGGACTTCGCTCGCGCGGGAATGGTCAGCGATGACGAACCCGATTGACGCAGGCGGACGCCCCACCAAGCGCCCGGTCAGTCTGGAAATCACCATCCTCGACCCCGAGACGGGACAGAAGCGCCCCAAGCGCTGCGATGAACACTATGACCGGCTCGTATCGGAATTCTGGTTTTCCGTTCGCTACTGCATTGAGTCAGGCCAGATGCGCGGACTGGTTGACGAAGCCGTCGAAGAATTGTGCGCGCGAAAATGGGACCGCATCCGGGGCGACAAATACGCCGTGGAAGTCAAAGACGGCACGCCCACCAAGCCGGGCATGAAGCAGAGGACCGGAAAGAGCCCTGACATCGGGGATTGGGTTGCCGGCGTTGTCGAAATGGCCCGCCGTAAAGGCTTCATCATTTCCAAGCTTGGAAATCCCGACAAACAAAAGCCGAAGGTCGAGGAGTTTTTCAGGCGAGAGAATGAAAAACTCGAAAAACTCCGACGGTCGAGACAGCTTCAGACGGCGTGAATGCCTAACTAATCAGTGCAGCGAGCCAGCGCCGCGCACATCGCTGACTTCTGTGTTCGACAAAGCGTCCCTCTGCTTCTCCAGTTCCTCCGCTATCTTGAAGCACAGGCGCACGGCAACGTCTGATGCTTGCTCGGACGCAAATACCTCGCCGCTCGGCCTTGGATTCCAGCACATTGAGGCTTCTCCGATGGCCTCAAAGACTGCGTGATACATCTCACTTGAGATGCGGTGGTTCAGTGGCCGCTCTTTTAGTGGGAGGGCCATCGCTTCGTCGTGGGACATGATCGTTGCCGTGAAGCATCCCGACCCGTCTGGTAGTTGTGTCATTGGTGTTGTCATAAATTGTCGAACAAATCGTTGCAGGAAACGGCGGGATTACGTCTCATTTGAATCTGGGAGTCTCAGGCCCGCCGTTCCTTAACTCTGCGTTGGGCTGCGCGTTCGCGCCCTCGATTATCCGAACGAGCCGAAGCGTCTCCGTGTCGGAGTGGGTTGCCAGTTGTTCGGATGTCACATGCTCGTTACATCGCCAGATACCTTTTACGCCGATTTCGTTTACCCGATGGAGCGTCACTCCTTCGGGCATTCCTTTGTTGCAGATTTCGCATTTCATATTTTGTCGTTCTATCATCGCCGCGATTTCTCTGAGCATCTGGCCCGCTCTTTCGCAGCCTATGCCTTGTTCATACACGAGAGAGTCACGCATACCGTCGCTCTTGGTGTTTCCAACGAAATGCGCGGCCAGTTTGTCCACTTCGTCAGCGGCAAATCGTATCGCGTCAGCCCAACAACCGGGTGGAGCAGAACCCGGCGGAGCGTCAGCAGTTCGAGAGTCAGTTTGCATTGGTTTCCTTTTTGGTTGTCGCGCCGGGTCGCTCACCTGGAGCGTTAGCCCAATCTATCGGCGGCGCTTCCTCAATGTTCTCCATGATGGTCACGAAGATTTCACGAGTCGGGATTTTGCCACGCCACACCGTCCATCCGGTGTTCTCGGTTGGACACACTTCGATTTCCCAGATGTCACCACCTCGATATTCCAGATGGTATTCCGTCCAGTCCTTGTCCTCGGATGGCTCGGTGGTCACTTTGCCATCCTGCACCGACAGCCCGAAGTATCTGTCTCCCCATTGGACGAATGGGCTAACAAGGCGCTGCTGCGAATCCGCGCCCCGCTCTACGTTCAAAGTCTTGCTCATATTCCAGATTCCTTTCTGCGCTCCACATCCGCCTCCGGCGCGGATCGCAGAGCTTGGTCGTTAGGCATCGTAAGTGTATTGCACGCGCCGCCCACTCCGCTTCACGCACGTTTTGGTTTCATGGTCCTTGCCGCACTTCCGGCAGGGGCTTTCCGCGCGAAGCCGTTTCCAATTGGCTTTTTTCATCTGCATATTCGTTATGCTTTCTTCTTGAACTTCCAAAGTCAAACCGTTTTCATCGCGGCATGAAACAAATTTTCGTGAAATGTGCGTGTTGCGATGGCAACGGGACCGCCCCGCTCTCCAACCCCCTTTCCAAGACGCTTTCCGCCATCAAACAAAGCCACCCTTGCACCGCCACCGAAATTTACAAGCGCTTGAAAGCGCCCAAGCTGGACAGAAGTGCCGTCAATCAGAGGGTGAAGAAACTGATGCGGCTGGGGTTTGTGAAATCGCAGAAGTCGCCCCGGTCGCTCCGGGTTTATTGGCCGGTATAAACCGCTTGCAGGCATCCCAGTTTACGCGGTGATCCGAACCGGGCCCCCGCGTGCAATATCTCAACTTGCATTTGTGATAGCGACGGTTTGAACAGCCACGGTGAAATAAAAGCTCGCAATTTTTGCACTTCTCGCCTTCCAACTTTCCGTAAAGCCTCACGCACGGATTTGGATTCTGAGCGTGGGGCGTTGCCTCTTTGAACCAGCGCTCTTGCTCCGGGATGAGGGGAAGTTTTTTCATAAAAGGTTGAGCGCGGCAGGGTTTTCACCTGCAAGGGGGGCATTACTTTCTAGCTTTCTCCCAATCCGGTGTAGAACCAGACTCGCGTTTTTTATCCCAGTTGACAGGGATTACTTTCCGCCACGCGCTCATAAAACTAGGGCCGCACGCTGTAAAGGCTGTTGTTCAGCGTTCAGCGTGCGGCCAATGAACCCAGGATTTATGCGTTATGGGTGAAATTACAACTTCTCCGGTGTCGGCGTACCGAGCAAAATCGCGCGCTGCGTTTTTTCTTCGATTGCCTTGCCAACCAATTCCAGACAGTCGCGAACGGTTTTCTCCAGAGCCACTGTTTCAAAGAACAGGACCAGCTTGCGATTTTCGATGCGAGTTTTCAGGCGCGCTTTGACTAGATACGGCCCCGTGCCTTCAAACAAGCTGAATCCACCATAGATGAACGGCGGCAGCGTCAGCGAGTCGGACTTGATGGTGCCGCGAACGTCAATCGCCTCCTCGTATTTTACGGTATAGGCGCCGTTGTCGAGTCGCAGCGCGGTGTTGAATTGCGCGGACTGGTGACCATGCAACGACTTGACCAGTTCCAGAAGGTCCGCCCCGCTGGGAGCAGTCTTGTCGCTGGGAGGAGCGATAAACAAATGCAGATTGTCCTCCAGCCAAGTCGCAAAATCGACTTGGCTCATCGGGCGACGATTTGCGCCAAGCCACGCCTTCCATTCGGGAGTTGCTTCCGTCTCGTAATGCGCGACGTGTTCGCAGTAATCGGGCTCGTTGTCGCCGTCTTCAATCGGGGACGGAGTGTGATAATCCAGCATCGCCACGAACTTTGCCGAGTCGCTATCGAATTCCGCAAAAATCAGCGATGACGTGCTGGCGAAACGCTTGAAGTATTCGCAGAACGAATGCGCGCTCGCCAGCGACACGGTTTGCTTGATGCGCGTCGGGGCGAAGAAGTTTTTGAGTCCGACAGGTTGGCCGTCGGGCCGGATGAAAAAGGCTTCGCCGTCGTCGCCTTTTTGGACTGACAGTTGCGCGCGACCAGTGGCGAGCAATAATTCGATTGATTCTTTCGGGAGGCTCATATTTAGTATTTTTGTTGTCCGAGTTTTTTGAGGTTACAGTTTCAAACCGTCTGCCGTCGGTTGAATGACGGTGTTGGAAGGATTTTTGGAATCCGGGTAAGGATTGGGCGACGCGCCCGGGGTTTCCTCGTTGATGCGCTTCAACTCCATGCCGAGCCACATCACACCCTCTTGCAGCTTGGTAACCACCAGTGAGGTTTCGCGGGATTTCGGCAACGCCTTGACGCGCTGGATAACTGCGTCCGTGTCGCGCCGGAGTGATTTGATTTCGATTATTTGATTGTCTTTTTCCATGGGATTATTGACTGACTTGCCGAAGACTGTTGACGTCCACCACCGCGCCGCCTTCGATAGAGCGCAGAGGCATTTCCAATTGATTCGGGTTGTTGCGCACCAGCGCGCCACCCTCGCCCACAAAGAACAGGCTGCCCACTTTCTCCGCCTTGGGCATCGTGATTTTGATGTCGTCGTAAATCTCGACGGCACCGGATTTGGTTGGGTCGATCATCAGCTTCAAGGTGATGACGCCGGGGTTTCCAGTAAGTTGCGCTGCGTCGGTGACGTCGCGCAATGCTTGGCCGAGTTCGTCCAAACAGCCGCCTTGGCGATGCTGCTGGAGTAGATTGGTAAACGAGGGGTCAATGTGACCTTGCTCGACTGCATTGGTTTCTTTGCTCATAACGTGTCTGTTTTACTGTTTTGATTTTCGATTGTCAAAATTATTTCGCTTATTTTTTTGGGAACACCAAGAGCCGCAATACTGCCCTTTCGGTCGCCATTTGATGCCATCACAGCGCGGGCAGATGAACTGCTTGATGAAGGTCCACAGATCATTTATTTCCTGTTGCCCCCGCGCGCCCCGGAAGATGCGGTGTGCCCGGCGAATATGGTCCCGGGTTATGTCCTCCGTCGTGTCCACTCCGATTGCTTCCAAGCTGCGCTTCAGGGTGCGACGCTTGCGGGAGTGTTTCAGCAATGAGGTCCGCCTGATGGCAAGGGTCATCGTGTTCAATAATCCATTCGGCATTGGTGCGACCGACGGCGATAGAGCGGATGGGAATGTTTTTTGATTCAAGCTCGCGAATTTTATGAACCAAAGCCACGCCGCGCAAGGTTTCGATTTTCACAACTTCACCCCATTCAAAAACTCCACGCACCGTTTCCCGTCCTCGTTGCAGATGTCACCGAACAGGACAACATGGTCTGAAATTATTCCGGAGTTGGTCAGCAGGTTGAGCCCGTCGGATAATTCCAGTCCGAGCCGGTCGAATTCTGTGATGATGGATTTGGCGTCGTCGATGCTCACGGATTTTTCTCCATGGCGTTGAAGCGGGCGAGGGCTTGTTCGTAGTGCTGTTGATAACCACAATCGCAACGCGGTTCTTCAGCGTCTTGAATTGAACATGATGAAGTGTGATTTGCTCCAAGCAAACTAATAGCCTGCTCCGCCACCGCTCTCCATTGGTCGCGGTGTTTATACGCTTCATCTACCTGAGACGCCTCAACCCTAGTCACAAGCAATTTGCGAGCTTTATGGTTTTCTTTTGTCAATCGCTCCACCTCCGCTTTGAGTTGGTCGCGCTCCTCTTGCATTGCCCCCATGGCTGCGATTGCCGACTTGCAACAGCACTTCTCGTTTTGCTTTGACTGCGCTAACTCCCGCTCCAGGGTGCGGGCGAATGGCGCGAGTAACGCCGCAATTCCGTTGGCTTCCTTTATCGCCGCATCCGTTCGTGGTGTATCGCTCATTTCGCTTCTCCTTCCATGGCGTTGAAGCGGGCGAGGGTTTGCTGTGCTGCGTTAGCGTCGTGCCATGTTGAACAATTCTTTGCCAACTCCCGCGCCATGGCGTGCCATTGCTGGCGCAGTTGCGATTGGTGTTGCAGTTCGTCGTGCGTCTTGGAAGCCCATTTCCGCATGTGATCAAGTTCTTGCCGGGTTGATTCCAACTCCGATTTGAGTTGGTCGCGCTCCTCGCGCAACGCTTTGACCCGCTGCATTGAGTCTGAAACTGAATCTTGGTCGCAGGGTGCGGTGGGGTGTTCCCAAAGAAGCTTTGCCAGTCCGTCGTTTTCTTTCCTTGCTTGCTCCACCTCCGCTTTGAGC
>Ga0315274_10007198_pt1 | contig 16130 bp, 9 predicted proteins | sample YL17G02_20_MG_FD_203700 | JGI IMG/M metagenome (GOLD analysis project Ga0315274, IMG submission 203700) | Sediment microbial communities from Yellowstone Lake, YNP, Wyoming, USA - YL17G02_20 | ecosystem: Environmental > Aquatic > Freshwater > Lake > Sediment | place: USA: Wyoming | collected...
GCTGCGTTCAACCGCCGGATGCGGAAAACCGCACGTCCGGTGGTGTGGGAGGGTGCCGGGGCGCAATCCCCGGCACCCGACCCGATCGACGGCTGGTTGGTGCCTGGGCACAGGGCATTTCGTTTCAACGGGAAGGAGGCTGTCCCTGAGCCGGGCCGCGGCCGGTCCCAGGCCGAAGCACGTTGGCAAGCCCTGGCCGCTGCGACCGGAGACCGTTCACGACTCCGATCTGCGTCCAGACTCCGGAAGTCACCGTTCTCCGGGAGCCTCCGTGCCCATCGTGACTTCCCCAGTTTTCAGGAAATGGGCATCGCTTCCGGAAAGGAGCGTCTTGAGATGGCGCACATAGGCATGCCATTCGGTTTGCACGCGGTCCACCCGGCCGACGGTCTGCTCGAACGCCTCGATCCCACCGCCCCGCTGAACCAGAGTGAGGGCGCGGCCACGATATCCGGGACTTTCGAAGAGGAAATGCGTGAGCGTCCACCAATGCAGGTAGTAGAGATTGAAGTGGCGGTTCAGACTCGGGCCACCGGTCCCGGTGATGAGGACACGCAGCGGGATCACGCTTCCGTTCCGAATGTTCTCGGCCAGATCGGCGTGAGTGGCGAGTTCTTCGATCCACCACACCGGATACGTGTTCGGATCGATCCGGCCGACGGCGAGCGCGTTCGTCCCGATCCGGCTGGTGGAGAAATACTCCGCCAACCCTTCCTCGAGCCACTTCGCCAACTGGAGCCGAGCGACCTCGTGGTTGAGTTGGTGGACGGACTCGTGCAGCATCCAGTGGTAGGAGTTGGCTTCGCCGGCCGAGAAGTAGGCGCGGCAGTACGGCTCGCGATAGAAGGCTTCCGCCCAGCCCAAGCCGGGATTGACGCGGCGGAACTCCGCGCGGTCCTTGAACAACTTCACTTCGAGCTTCACCGGATCACGCCGGAATCCCGCCAGAGTCCCGAAACGGTTCGAGTAGGCCCCGTAGAGGAGTTCCCGCACCTGCTCGGTGGCCTCGGTCTGCTCCGGTGTGGCCGTGGAGTGGATGAGGTGATGCGGACCCTCAAGCCGGAGAGTGGGATGCCACGGTCGCGGAACGAACCTCCAGGCCAGGATGCCGAGCAGCACGGCCAAGTATCCGAGCATCCGCTTATCGCGCGCCGTCCACCGGTGGCCGAAGACTCGGTTCCACAGCTCCATCGTTGCGCGCGAGAAACGTCGGTCTCTCGCGTCTGCGCAACGGCTTTCCGGCAGAGCATTCGGAAGTTGGCGGTCCCGCTCTGGGGTGGGGCGGACCTGTCCTCAGTCCGCCGCTCCGCGTGAGGACAAACCCCGGCGGATCTCTGTCCTGGGACCCCGGCGCTACTTTGACTGCGGGGGGATCGTGTTGGGATCGAACGGCAGGTTGTCCGGCGTGTGAATCGAATTGCCGGCAGGATCGATCACGGTCGGCGTCATGAGAATGAGGAGCTGCCTGCTCGCCCTCGAAGTGCCTTCGCTGCGGAACAACCGTCCCACCAGAGGCAGGTCACCGAGCACCGGTACCTTATCCTCGAACCGATTGGTCACTGCGGCGCCTTGAGCCGCTCCAGAATCCCCTGCGACCTGGGCCGGTACCTTGTCCTTGAACCGATTGGTCACTGCGGCGGCTGGACCGATCAGCAGCAGGGATTGACCATCGTAAACGAAGGCTCGCCCATTGGCCTGACGGGTCCGCATCCGGGGCAGGGGCGGCTTCACATCCTGCTTCTCGCCGTTCACATAGACTGAAACCGTGTTCGTGGCTTTGTCGTAGCCCAGGAACTCCGTGAGGTTTGCCAGGGCCGTTAATTCGAGGGTGTATCCGTCTTCCGCGACGGAGGGGATCAGGTCCAGCGTGGGAGCGAGGGGCACCTGCTCGAGAATGAAGGGCGACGCGTTTGTGGCGTCCCTCGCGGTTCTTCCGGGCTGAACCACCGCTTGCGGATCAATCCCCGTCACGATGGTCCTGAAGTCCACGACTTGAATCTGCGTCTGCCGCCCGCTCAGCGTGGTAACCTTGGGCGCCGCCAGGATGCTCACTCCGGCTGTCTTCTCCAGGCCCTCTAACAGCGCACGGGTTTGGGGTTCGCTCAAGATCCGCATCTGGTTGGTCGCGTCCGGGGAGGAGATGAGCGTTCCCTGGGCGATGCCCTTCACGAATTCTGCCGGGGCCTCGATGAACTTCGCCTCGATGGTGAGCTGAGGAGGAGCCACGTTGAGCACCTCGATCGCTTTCTGGATGATGTCCAACTCCTGGGGGGTGGCCCGGACCATCAGGAGGCCCCTGCGATCGTTGTAGTAGAGCTGGTGAGGCGGAGACAGATCGATGCCTGCCGCCAGGAAGAACGCCCGGACGGCGTCCTGAACGGCTTGAGTCAAGTTGGTTTCAGTTACCTCCGGCAACCCACCTTTCCAGCCACCTCGCTGCCGGGTGACATCGAGAAATGGGATTATCGTTTCAGTTACCTCCGGGAATCCACCTTTCCAGCCGCCGCCCCGGGAGTTGCCCTGCGCAGAGTCGCCCAACCGGAAGGCACCTACCGCCTGCAGGCCCTCCAAGAACGTGTTCGGGTCCACCTTGAAAACCCGCGTCTCGAGCTGCGCCTGAGCGTCGCCCTTGGGATTGGGGGTGGGGTGGTCCTGGGGTGGGGTGGGCGGAAGCCGGATCTCCTCCGTCCCCGCGGCCTCGTCTTTCTTCATGCCCTTCCGGTCGCGGGTGCGGCTGTAGGAGCGGGCCTCGGCAATCAGCTTGAGATAGTAATAGGCGGCCTGATTGGAGGGGTCATTCGTGGTTGCGCTCTTCAATCTGGCCTCCGCCTCGTCAAACCGGCCCATTTCATAGAGCAGCTTGCCGTCTTGCACCAGGGTGGCGACCCGCTGCTTCTGGAGTTTGGTTTCGGGAAGCAGGGTCTCAGTTTCGGTGGTCGTGGCATCTGCCATTGGAGGGGAGCCCTCGGCTCCGGCTCGTGCCCCGCGAGCATCCGGTTGGACCGCCGGCTTCACGACCAAGACCAAGCGTCCGCCCTGGGTGGCTTGCAGGCTCGGGTTCTGCACAATGACGCCGCCACCGTCGGGCACGGTGAGCCGCACGTTGGCCACCTCACGCGACACATGGCCAGAAGCACTGGCCGCGACAGCCGGCGAGCCGTTGCCATCCACCTCGGCCAACTCGTTTATGGAAGCCTTGAGGGTCAGGTCGATGTCCGTTCCGTTGATGAGCGCGGTGACCTCGCATGTGGACCTGAGATTCACGTCTCTCCCGTTCAGGCTGTCGCCGTGCGTATCTGAGATCTGACCGGTCATGCCGCTGACGAGGGTCATCCGGGGCGCGGAAATCAGCCGAACGCCCGGCAGTTTGGTGAGCTGGTCCAGCCGGTCCGGAACCTCCGCGGGCAGAATCACCCACGCCTGATGCCCATTCGTGCCAACGAGAACAGGCGGACCGGCAGCCAGGCTCCGAAGAACATCCTCGTCTATCTCCAGGAACCGGCACTCCACCAGAACGTTCGCGGCGGGTGATTTCAGCGTGGCCGCAGGTGTGGCAGGCGTCGGAGCGCCAGCGCGATTGCCGCGCGCCATAGGCAACAGGAGGGCGCCGCAGGCGGCGACAGCGAGGATGCCGGCGACGTTCAACTTCGCGCTGCGGGGAACCGGCCGGTCGAGCAATCGGCGGATGCGCTTCTGGAGCGCCCCTTTGGACTCGAAGATGCCCACGAGGCCCAACGCCGTGAGCGGCCGGGCGAACGCCAGCTTCGCAACTTCAAGGAGAGTCACCGGGTAGGTTTCGGCCTGTGAGCCGAGCGCGACCATGACCGCCTCGTCCACGGCTTCCTCACGGACGCGCCGGATGCGGGCGTTCGCCAGCCAGACCAGCGGATGCCACCAATAAGCGACCTGGAGAAGTGCCTGGAGGCAGTTGACCCAGACGTCGTGGCGCTGCAGGTGAACCAGTTCGTGGAAGAGCACGGCGCGGAGCTGATCCGGCGTCAGCCGCTGCGCGAGTTCGCGGGGTAACAGCACCGCCGGGCGCCACAGCCCGCAGACCGCGGGCGAGAAGGCGGAGGTCGAGAGCCTGAGGCGGATGGAATTGCGGAGTCCAAGTTGGCGGCGACATCTGTCGAGGAGCGACTGGAGTTCTTCATTCGCGGCGTCGGCTTGGCGAATGAGTCGAGCCGCCTGCCAGGAGCGGCGCACCAGAAAACCGAGCAGGATCGCCGAGCCGGCGAGCCAAACGAGAAGCAGTTCACCCTGGCGGCTGAGCTTCGGCTGCGTCGGAGCGACCCAACTGGACGCAGGGAGAACCGGCACCGTGCCGGACACAGTGATAACCGTCATGGCGCGAGGCGGCGGCGGCGTGGATGTTGGGGGATGGCTGGTGCTGAGCCAGTAGCCGAGGCCGGTGGGCAAAGCGAGCGACGGCGGCAGGAGAAGCTTGAGGAGAACGAGCAGCCACAGGGCGTAGCGGAGGACGGCGCGGGCGCGGCGGCGCAGGAGCAGGTCCAGCAGCAGAAGCGCACCGATCAGCAGGGACGACTGCCAGAGCAGAGGCCATGCGAAGTCGTTCGCGCGGTTGCCCCAGCGGTTCAGAGATTCAATAAGCGTCTCCATCGTCAGCGGTGGCTCGGGCACGGCCGGTCAGCCCTTCGCATTTCGCTTCTTCGCCTTGATCAGGGCCTCGAGTTGCCCCAACTCCTGGGCGCTGAGCTGGTCCGTGTCGAGGAGGCACTGGACCATGGGGGTAAGGGCGCCGTCGAAGGCGTGTTTGAGGGCGTAGAGCAGTTCGCCGCGCTGGGCCTGTTCGCGGGTGACCGCGGAGCGGTAGCGAGTCAGGTGGCGGATCTTCTCCGCGGTGAGCAGGCCCTTGGCGACCATCCGGTCCATCAACGTGCGGACGGTGCTGTAGGTCCATTCGGTGTCGCGGTGGAGGGCTTCCTGCACGTCGGGCGCGGCGCAGGGCTCCCGGGTCCAGACGGTCTTGATGATGGCCCACTCGGCCTGGGTGAGTTCGACCAGCGGTTTCGGCATAGGCGTTCGGTTGACTGGAGTCGATATTCCTCTACAGATGTAAAGCGTCAAGCCGAATCTTTGAGGGTAGGTCCTGCCGGCTGAAGTGGTGAGCTTGGGCTGCCGAGGCGCGACGCGCGCACGGAAGCCGGCTGGACGTCCAGCGCAGGATCGGAGCCAAAGACCGGAGTGCCCCAGGCGAGACGCCCGCACCCTGGTCCGCTTCAGTTTTCGGGTCTAGTGGGAGGCGAGGTACTTCTCCCAAAGCGCGTCGTTGAGCAGGACTTTCTGGAGGAAGCCTTCGCTTTCCTCCGCGACGGACTGGCGATCCGGGTTGACCGGCAAGCGGATGAGGAACGTGCTGCCCTTCCCCTCCTGACTCTGAGCCACAATCTTTCCTCCGTGATGGTGCACGATGAAGAAGCAGGCCATCAGGCGGATGCCGTATTCGAGCGGGCTGTCGCTCCGCACCGCGAACGGATCGAAGATCAGGCGGAGCGCGTCTTTGGGCATGCCCGGACCGTTGTCCTGCACGGTCACCTTGATGGCGGGATTGGCGGGGTCGTCGTCAGCCAGTTGCGCCGTGATACTGATGCGGCAGCCGGCGGGCAGGCTGACGATCTCGTCCTCCAGCAACAACTCGAAGAGGCGACTGAACTTCCGCGCCTCCACCTTCAGCGGCGGGAGGGACGGGGGAATCCGCGTTTCCACCTGGATGTCTTTGGCGGCCAGCTTGTCGCTCAACGCCTCGAGGGCCATCGACACGACGTTCTCCAGGCGGACCGCGTCCTTGAATTCGAACGAAGGCTTCTCCGAGGCGACCCAGAGGTCTTTCAGCATGTTGTTGATTCTCTCGATCTGCAACTGGACGCTGCGATGGTAGTCCTTCCAGAAATCCGGGTGACGCAGGTTTTCCAGGTCCAGGTTTTCCTCCCGGAGCTTGAGGGGGGCGAGGTCGAGGAAGGTCTTGACCGCCACGAGCGAATTGCGGATGTGATGGCTCAATCCCGCCGTCAGCAGGCCCAGGCTCACGACGCGGTCGGCGATCATGATGTTGTGCAGCACCGAGATCTTCTCCTTGAGGAGCTGATCCCGCTCCTGTTGGACGAGAAAGAACTCGAGTGCGCGCTTGAGGACGGCGTCCAGGTCCTCGGGCCGCCACGGCTTGGTGAGGTACTTGTAGATGGCTCCCGTGTTGACCGCGCTGATGGCGGCCTCCAGATCCGAATACGCGGTCGTCAGGATGCGGAGGATCCGCGGCCGGAGCTGGCGCGCCTGTTCCAGCAGCCAGACCCCCTTCTCACCGGGCATCCGCTGGTCCGTCATGAGCACTCCGATGTCGTCCTTGTGGGCTTCCAGCAGTTTGAGCCCTTCCACGGCGGTGGCGGCGGTCAGGATGCGAAACTGGTCCTGGAAGGCCCGCTCGAAACCCCGCAGGGATTTCTCTTCGTCATCGACGTAGAGGACGGCGTATTTCTTGTAGTCGTAAATGTTTTCCATAGGCCTTTCTCCGTTCACGGTCCGCTGCCCGCGGGCGGGATCTCCGGGGCGGGGAATTCGATCGTGAATTCCGCGAACCGGCCGCGCTCACTCCGCACCCGCACCTGTCCATTGTGCTCTTGAATGATCCGATAGCAAATGCTCAGCCCCAGCCCCAGGCCTTGCCCCACGTCCTTGGTGGTGAAAAAGGGCTCGAAGATGCGATCCAGGTGCTTGGCCTCAATCCCGTCCCCGTTGTCCCGAACCGTCAGGATGCTCTTGTGGTCCTGCATTCGGCCTTCCACCCACACGGTGGGTTCCTCGCCGCAGAATTCCTTCCGACGCAGGGCATCGAGAGAGTTCTGGAGCAGGTTGAGCAGGAGCTGAAGCAACCGGTTCCGGTTGGTCCAGAGGGTCAGGTGCTCGGGCAAACGCCGCTCCACGCGAATCTTCCCTTTCCATTCGCTGCTCAGGAATTTCAGGGCGTCCGCCAGGACGGCGTTCACGGGGACCCATTCCCGATGCTCGGTGTCCGGGTGCGTGAACGCGCGGAGATCCGAGACAATGGATTTCACCCGATCGAGGCCTTCCTCGACGTCGCGCAGGACCTCGGTGTAGCCGCCGCGCTCGGCCTCCGGCAACTGGGTCACCTTTTTCTTCAAGCTGTACAGGCCGGTGGCGGCGAAGTTCAGCGGGTTGTTGATCTCGTGAATGATGCCGGCGCTCATCCGGCCCAGCGAAGCGATCTTCTCGGCCTGGATCAATTGGACCTCGGTCTCCTTGAGCTGCTCGATGGTGGACTCCAGCCGGCGGTTCTGCTCCGCCAGCTTCCGCTGGAGCCGGTAGGTGTCCACCAAGTGTTTCACCCGGACGTGGAGTTCGGTCGTGGAGAACGGCTTCGTCAGGAAGTCGCTGGCCCCGCTGGACAACGCCGTCAGCTTGGTTTCCTCGTCCGCCCGAGCGGTGAGCATGATGATCGGGATGTTCTGGGTCGCCGTGTGTTCCCGGATCGCCCGGCAGGCCTGCATGCCATCCTTCTCCGGCATCATCATGTCAAGCAGGATGACATCCGGCAGGAACTGCGCGGCCTTGTCAATCGCCTGCTGCCCGTCCACCGCCTCGAACACCTGGTAATGCTCCTGCAACTGGGACTTGAGAAACCGCAGCATGTCCGGCTCGTCGTCGGCGATCAGCGCCCTGGACCGGGGGCCCGCGTGCGCCGTTTCCACAGGCCGGACGGCGTCATGGATCGGCGTCATGGCCGGGAACAACTCGGCGCGCCGATAGAGGTTCGCCAACCACTCCTGGTTTGGGGGGCCGCGGGCCGCGACCTCCCTCAGCGTCGGGGCGGCTGCCACAGGCGAACGTTCCTCTTCCACAGCCCGTGGTGGTAACTGGGTCTCGGCAGCCACGTAAGGCAGCCGGACGGTGAACGCGGTGCCTTTGCCTTCCGTGCTCTGAATGCTGACCGAGCCGCCCTGCGCTTCGGTCAACTCCTTCACCAGGGCGAGCCCGATGCCCATGCCCTGATACTTGCGCCGGGTCGAGTCGTCCGCCTGCCAGAAACGGTCGAAAACCCGGCTGAGGTTCTTCTCGGCGATCCCCACACCGGTATCGGACACCTGGAGCACCAGCCAGCGGTCATCCCGGTGGGCGCGCGTTTCCACGCGGCCCCCGGCGGGCGTGAACTTCAGGGCGTTGAACAGGAGGTTCAGGACGGTTTTCTCCAGTCGATCCCGATCCAACTGCACCGTCCCCACGTCCCCGGCGACAATGGTTTCCAGAGTGATGTGCTTGTCCTCGGCGACCTGGCGGACGGCGCTGGTCAAGCCACGGAGCAGCTCGCCGACCGCGACGGGTTCCGGTTTGGTTTTCATCGCACCGGCATCGAGGCGCACCAGATCGAGCAGGTCGTTGATGAGCTTGAGCAGGCGCATGCCGTTGGCCTGCATGTTGAGCAGATGTTCTTTCGTCTGCGGGTCGGGGGGCCGGGCGGGATCGTGCAGGAGCCGCTCCAGGGGGGCGAGCAGCAGGGTGAGCGGCGTGCGAAGCTCGTGGCTGACGTTGGCGTAGAACCGGCTCTTGGCCTGGTCGAGCTCGAGCAGTCTCTGATTATTCTCCTCCAACTGCTTGCGGTTCCGATCCAACTCGTAGCGCAAGGCGAATTCACGGAAGCGCAGGCGGTTGAAGATCACGTTGCCGGTGAGGACAATGATTCCGGTGAGGACCAGAAAGTAGAGGTTGTTGACGAAGATGCCCCAGGCCCAGCGCGGTTCCAGCGCCGTCGGCCCCATCAAGAAGTGGTGACCAACGCAGGCGGCGCCGTACATCGCGAACACCCCCGCCAGCACCGCCAGCGACTGGCGGGTGCTCCAGTGTACCACCACGCTGACGGCGAGCAGGATCAGATTCAAGCCGGCGTAATAGGGGGAGCCGGCGCCCTCACGGTCGAAGATCATCCAGCAGATGAACAGGGCGGGCAGCAGCGCGATGGGCAGGCCCACGTAACGATAGTGGCGCTGCCCCCACGCCGTTCCGTGCAGGTACCACACCGCACCCGTCAGGGCGGAGCAGACCAGTCGTAGCCCCAGGAAGAACCACAGCCGTTCCGGATAGATGAAGGCGTCGAGCAGGAAGCCCGCCGGCATGAGGAAGACGACCAGCGCGGCTGCGACACGGCCGGTATTGATGCGCTCCTGCTGTTCGTGAGCCCAGAGGGCCGCGCGGAACTCGGGCTCGCTCACCAAGGCTTCACTATGCATGGCCTGGTTTCCTGACCTCCAGGAACAGGTTCACACCGGTCACGTCGGAGCGGACCGTGGCCTCGGCGGCGGGCGCCAGCGGAGGGCGGAGTTCGGAGAGCTGCCGCGCGTTGCGGTAGATCAGGTGCCAGTCCAGGAGGTGCTCCATGCCGTTGCGCAGGGGATTGACCGGGGCCACGTTCGTGGTCAGGAGGAGCCCGCCCGGCGCCAGCCAGTCGTAGAGCACACCCAGCACCCTCCGACAGACGGCGTCGGAGAGATAGTCGAACAGACCGGCACAATACACGAGGTCGTAACACTGTTCGACCGGTCGTTCGATGCTGCGGCCGACCTCCTTGAGAATCTGCTGCACGGATTTCCGAACATACTGCGCAGAGAGGTTTCGGCCGTTCTGAGCCGCGGCTTGTTCGAGGACCTTCTGCGCGTGCCGGAGCGCCTCTTCGTTGAAATCGGCCAGGACGAAGGACGCCCGCTCGGAATACCCCTTGTGAGCGAGGAAACGCTGGATCTCGACCACGGGGCCACAGCCCAGATTGAAAATCCGCGCCGGGCGGCCGGCGGCGGCCACGCGGGCGGTTTCCGCCACCAGTTTTCCCTCGAGGTGGACCAACCGGTTGCGGTGGGCCTCGGCCGGCGGCTGCCGGAGGAACCAGAGATTGACGATCTTGGCGAACGCAGTGCTTCCCTCGTAGGGGTTGCGGGTCATCATGTTCACCATCTCATAGTCGCCGGCGTAGCCCAGCGGCTTGTGAAACGTGCGGGAGGCAAACGGGGAAGCCAGCATGAGCGGGTGCAGGTGCCGCTTCATGTAGGCGTGGTGGGACGGAAGCTGGTCGTCTTCGAGCTTCCCGGCGACGCGCTCAAAACGCTCGAACAGGCCATTGATGGCCGGCACGACCGGCTCTCCCACCGCTTGCAGGACGTCCTGCTCGACCTGCAACCGGTTTGACGACGGCAAGGCTCGGAGACCGAGTTCGAGCTCGTCCAGCCAGCGGCGCAAGTCGGTGAGCAACGTCTGCATGTCCGCCACGATGATTTTGTATTCCGGCAGGATCCGATAGCACTTGTGCCATTCCCGCATGAAACGATCGAACTCCGCGCGGACGCGCGAGGCCTCGCACGCCGCCGCGGCGTGGTCCAGGTCCACCCAGGCGTCCTCGAGGGTGGCCTCGCAGAGGGTGGTGAGCCCGGTGTGCAGGAGGTTCTTGACGGTAGCCCGACCGGAATAGGCGGTGCGATCGCGCAGAATGATCCGGAACTCCCTCAGGACTTCGGACACTTGGAGCACGGTCGCGGGGTTGAGCAGTTCGATGACGGCGAGGTGACGGGTTACCCGATGCAGCCGGGTGCGATTCTCCAGACCTTGGCCGTCGGAGAAAAACACCACGCCATCCTCCACCATCCGCCCGTTGCCCGCGCTCGCTTCCATCGTCGGCGCACTATCTCACATCCCCCAAGTCAAACACAACCTCGATAACACGAGGGCGAGGCTGGGATTCGTGCTTGCCCAACGCCGCCTTCCCAGGAACACTGTGTCTCATGAAAGACCCCAGATTCGCTGCCTTCCGGCGGGTCAAACGCCCGTCCACGTCTGTCCGCTGCTCCCGGGGAAACACCGCACCGATTTACGCTGCTTGCGTCGCCGTCGCGCTGGGTTGGTGGGTCGCGCCGCCGCGCGCGTTTGCGGTCGGGTACCGGTTGCCGAATCAGGATCCGGAAGCCATCGCGCGGGGCAACGCTTTCGTCGCCACGGCGGACAATCCCTCGGCCATCTACTACAACCCGGCCGGCATCACCCAACTGAGCGGACACAACGTGCAGGCCGGCCTCTACCTGCTGAACGCGAACATCGAGGCGGAGTCCACTGCCGGCATCGAGACGGAGAATGAGGCAGGAGTCCAGCCGGTGCCCCAGCTCTATTACACCTATACTCCGGAACACCTGCCTTTCTCACTCGGGCTGGGCCTGTACTTTCCCTATGGGCTGGCGCTCGAGTGGCCGGATGATTCTCCCTTCCGCACCCTCGCGATCAAGGGCAAGCTGACCTACGCGTGCGTGAATCCCGTCCTGGCTTGGCGCGTCCACCCCACCCTTTCCGTGGCCGCCGGCCCCACCCTGAACCTCGGGGAAGTCAGCTTCACGCAGGGGATCGGCCTGAGCCCTACGGATCGTCTGAAGTTCGAGGGAAACGCTTTTGGCGCGGGCCTGAATGCGGGCATTCTCTGGCAGCCGCACGAACGATGGAGCTTCGGCGCCCAATACCGGCTGGCGACCTCGCTGGATTTCGAGGGGGATTCGGAGGCCTATCCATATTTCCCCTCGACCAGCAGCAGCGCCGAAATGCGGTTTCCCCAGTTCGCCGTGATCGGCGTCTCCTACCGCCCCACGCCGAAGTGGAACCTGGAGTTCAATCTGGATTGGGCCGACTGGGATTACGTGAACGAGATCGTGTTCCGCGGCACTTCCTTCGGGGATCGCACGTTCCCGGTGAACATGACCTCGAGTTTCATGTATGAGTTCGGCGTGTCTCGCTTCTTCGAGAAAGGTTGGTGGGTGAGCGGAGGGTACTTCTACAGCGAGAACTCCATTCCCGACGCGACCTTCAACCCGATCCTGCCGGACGCTCCTCTGCACCTCGGCAGCGTGGGTTTCGGGCGTCACGGCCACCGCTGGGACTGGACGGTGGCTTACCACTTCGCGCTCGGCCACCGGACCGTGGAGAACAATGTCGTCAGCCCTCTGGCCGATGGCACCTATGATTTCTTCAACCAAGCTCTGACAGCTTCCCTGCGATTCCGGTTCTGAATCGGTGCGTGGGATCTCCGGCACCCTGGCTGTTTCACACCGCGGCGGGTGCTGGGCTCGTGTTCGAGGGGGTCGCGGGCCGGCCACCCTCAGGTCCGCGTGAGTCCGAGGTCCGACGCAACCCGCGGCGAGAGATTACTCAAGATTGGGGCAGGGCCGGAAGCTCGGCTGTGGTCGCGGCCAACGACGCTTCGATGGCCGACACCCAGCGTCCAACCAGCGTTTGCACGCGCGCCGGACTGGTGGTCAGAGCCGGGTGGGTCTGGAGGGTCAAGGTCAATCGCCCCTGGAAGGTGAGGCAACCAGCGGCGATCATTTGGGTGCGCAACGCCGGGGGGCAGAACAGCCAATCGCCTTCGAGGTCGGGACCGATCAGGCGCCGGTCGGCGTCCCATTCGCCGAGGTTCGAGAAGGCCCCCACACTCCACTGTGACATGGCCTTCCCGCTAGCCGCCAGCCAGGCCCGCATCGGGTGCGAAATGAAGTTGGCGAGTTTGAAGAAGTGCCAGTTGCCCCAGTGCTCGCCCCGGGACAGGGCCTTGAGAATCTTGCGGTGAATGCCGGAAGCCGCATCCGAAACGGGCACCTGAACCGCCATATAGCTCGTGTGGTTGTCGGTTTCCCGGAACTGGCGCACGCCGCCTCTCATGTTGACCGGGATCATCCAGGGCACCGGCGCGGTGGGATTCACCAGCAGAGCTCTCACCGCCCGGGTGAGCGCGTCCAGCAGAAGCGTGTTGACCGTGATCCCCATGCCGCGGGCGCCCAGTCTCAGGGCCGTGGTGGTCGGTTCGTCGAACAAGTGCCACGCCACGGCGAGCGGTGGTCGCGCCCCCCGGCCGTGGCTCGTGTCGCGCTCCATCGAAACCCACGGCAGCGGGTGTTTGGGCGCCACGTAGCGCGGCCAGTGTCGAATGGCGGAGACGACGGCCGAGACGGCCGGGTAGTACTTGATCTCCGGCAGCGTGCCCAGGACCGCTCCCCGACCGCGCAGGATCTCGGCGAAAGCGCCAATGCCGTCATAGTCCTTGTGCGAGTAGTAAAGCCACTTCGGCTCGGCCGCCTGGCGGCGGAGATGCCCGTACCGAATGCCAACGAACTCCCCAATCGATTCGGCGGCAGCGAACAGTTTGCGCAGGGCGGTGTACTTCGACCTGGCCGGCACACGAAGTTCCGTGGGTCGAACCACCGCGAGGTGGTCAGCCGGAGGAGTTCCTCCGGGAAGTTCCGGCTCAGTTCTCATGGAATGTTGTCACTCGCGGGTTCATGCCAACCGATTCCGAACCATGCGTCAAATCCATTCCATCCCCTTCCATCCCTGCGCGAAGCCTCAACAGGGCATCGCCGATGCCGGTCTGGGTCCCCCGGTCGGCGCCGGTGACAAAACTCCGGCCCTCTGCCACGGTCGAGTCCCGCGGTGCCCGCGAGGCCGTTTGCGTGAAAACTTGTGTTCAACTTCCGCGAGCCGTTGTTTAATGTCCTTGCTCAACCAGATCATGAAAGGCGCCTCATTCCGTCATCGATCTGCCTGGCGCACGTCGCTATTGGCAGCGGCCACAATTAGCAGCCTCGCGGCATTGGCCGCACCGATGGCCGTGACCCTCGACGGCCGCCAGGAGGGCCGCGTCTTCGAAGGCATCGGCTGCCTCAGCGCCGGCGCGTCCTCGCGGTTGCTCATCGATTATCCCGAGCCCCAGCGCAGCGAGATCCTCGATCTCCTGTTCAAACCGAACCACGGCGCCGGCTTCCAGCATCTCAAAGTGGAGATCGGCGGCGACGTGAACTCGACCGACGGCTGCGAGCCGAGCCACCGGCACACGCGCGACGATCGGAACTACGAGCGCGGTTACGAGTGGTGGCTCATGAAGGAAGCCCGGTGCCGCAACCCGGCGATCCTCCTCGACTGCCTCCAATGGGGCGCGCCCGCCTGGATCGGCAACGGCCACTTCTATTCCCAGGACAACGCCGACTACATCGTGGACTTCGTCCAGGGCGCCCGGCGCGTGCACGGCCTCGATCTGAGCTACGTCGGCATCTGGAACGAGACGCGGCCCGACCTGGGCTGGATCAAGTTGCTCCGGAGGACCCTCGACCAGAACGATCTGCGCGGGGTGAAAATCGTGGCCGCCGACGAGATCGACCGCTGGAACGTGGTTGAGTTGATGAAGCGGGACCCGGAGTTGGCCCAGGCCGTGGACGTCGTCGGCGTGCATTACGCGAAGTTCCGAAGCACCGCCGCGGCCCGGCAATGCGGCAAACCGATCTGGTGCAGCGAGGACGGCCCATGGCGGGGCAATTGGGCCGGGGCCGGCATCCTGGCCCGACAGTACAACCGGAACTACGTCGAGGGGAAGATGACCAAGACGATCATTTGGAGCCCGGTGACTGCCTACTACGACAACCTGCCGCTGCCGGGTTCGGGGGTCATGCGCGCCAACTCGCCCTGGTCGGGCCATTATACCGTGCAGCCGGCGCTGTGGGCCACGGCGCACACGACCCAGTTCGCCCATCCGGGCTGGCAGTATCTCGACGGCGCGTGCGGTTTGTTGCCGGACGGCGGAAGCGTCGTCGCCCTCAAGGTGCCGAAAGGCGCGGACTACAGCGTGATCATTGAAACCCTGGACGCAACTTCCCGGCAGGACCTCAGGTTCCATATCAGCGGCGGATTGTCCACCGGCTCCGTCCATCTCTGGCGGAGCGACCCGACCGAGCAGTTTGTTCGTCTCGAAGACCTCCGGCCGACCAACGGCGCGTTCACCCTCACGCTGGAGGCGGGCCGGCTCTATTCGCTCACCACGACCACCGGTCAGACGAAGGGCGGCGCTCCGGCCGGTGCTCCCGCGCCGTTCCCGAGAAGCTACCGCGAGGATTTCGAGAGTTACCCGCTCGGCGCGACCCCACGATACTTCTCGGACCAGGCCGGCATTTTCGAAGTGGGTCCTCAAGCCGACGGGACGGGACGCAGCCTCCACCAGGTGATCGACCGCAAGGGCATCGAGTGGCACTTTCATCTCAACCCGTTTCCCGAGACCTTTCTCGGCGACGTGAACGGGAGCGATTATGAAGTGGCGGTGGACGCCTTCCTCGAGCAGGAAGGTTTCGTCTCCCTGTTCGGGCGGGTGGGCCGGGTTCCGCAGGACGCGAAGCTGCCGGACGGCTACTGGCTGAAGCTGGACGCGCAGGGGTACTGGGAACTGGGCACGGCCGAGCAAGCGCTGACCTCCGGCCGGGCGGCTTCGCCGCTGCAAGCCTGGCGCCGCCTCCAGCTCAGATTCGCCGGACCGCACATCACCGTGAGCATCGACGGTCAGGATGTGGGCGAAGTGATCGATGGCACTTACGTGTGTGGCCTGGCGGGCTTCGGCTCCGGCTGGCACCGGGCCCAGTTCGACAACTTCGAAGTCAAGGCGGACGCTGCCGACGCCAACCTGGCTCTGGGCAAGCGGACCACGGCCTCCAGCTTCGCCAACGTGGACCATGTCGCCGCGAACGCGGTTGACGGGGACGCCTTCGCCACGCGCTGGTCGGCCGCAAACCGGAGCACCGCCAGCGAGTGGCTTGAGATCGATCTCGGCACGGACACCCGCTTCAACACGGCCGTCGTGAAACCGTTCGAGGACCGGGTCAGTGCTTACCAGATTCAGTTTTGGGACGGCAGGGACTGGGCGGATGCCTTTGCCGGGCGCAACCTGGGAGCCGCTCCCAAGCGGGTGGATTTCCCGACGGTGACGGCACGGCGGGTCCGGCTCCTCATCACGGCGGCCAAAGCGCCGCCGTCGATTGCCGAGTTCGAGATCAGCCATCGGCCCTGAACTCCGCCAGCAGGCGTGCATCCCGAAGCTGACGGTGCGGGTAGGGCGCGTGTGTCCTCACCGCGCCGATTGGTCATCACCCATGCCCAGGGCGGTGGACTGAGGTCCGCCCTACCTCACGCCGCGGGTGCGAGCCGTCCCGGGCGACCGAAGCGAATCCTCTGCCACACGCCCACGGGCTCCTATCGGAACGTCTCCGTCAACTGCTTGATCTCCCGCTTCAACAGGCCGGAGATCCGATGCTTCACGAGATAGA
>Ga0315274_10007202_pt1 | contig 16123 bp, 15 predicted proteins | sample YL17G02_20_MG_FD_203700 | JGI IMG/M metagenome (GOLD analysis project Ga0315274, IMG submission 203700) | Sediment microbial communities from Yellowstone Lake, YNP, Wyoming, USA - YL17G02_20 | ecosystem: Environmental > Aquatic > Freshwater > Lake > Sediment | place: USA: Wyoming | collected...
CGAAGCCGCAGCTCGCCGCCGGTGTCCAATTCGAGGAAGGCCTCACCTTTGTCATCGACCCGCGCCGCGGTGACCACGCCCTCGACGACCTGCGGTTTCTTCGGATCGCGTTGATCGATGCCCATCACGCTCTGCCCGACCAACGCCTCGGCCGCCTGCCGCGGCGGTTGGATCAGGCTCACCTTTTCTAGCGGCATCTCGACTCCGTTCGACAGCAGCAGCACGGGCCGACCGCCATCGGCGAAGCGCACGCCGACGACCAACCCGCTGCTCACCTGGCCGTTCGCACCCGGCGCGCCGGTGACGTATTGCCCGATCATCGACGAGGCCGCGGTGACGTTCTGCTGGCCGGTCAGGCTCCGCAGCGATTCGGTGAGCGTCGTGGAGAGCTCGATCTCGCGGATGGACGAAATCTGCCGCAGCAATTCCTCGTTGCCCATCGGCTGCATCGGGTCTTGGCTCGTCAGTTGAGTAATGAGCAACTTGAGGAACTCCCCGCTGCCCATGTCGGAGAACGAATTGGCCGCTTTCGGCGCGGTGGAAGGCGACAGAAGCGACGCGGCGCTGACGGATTCCATGCTGAAACTCCTTTTGCCGACAACCAAACGCCACGGACTCTGCCCGCGGCGCGAACCGATCAAACCATGATGTCCAGCCGCGCCTCCGCGACGGCTTCCGCCTCCGGCGCATCCCCGCTCATCGAGGTTGCGCCGGCGTCATCCCGTTCCCCTCCGTCCGATCGCGACGACGGTCCGCGCCCCGACGGATTTCGCTGTGCGTCGGGCGGCACCGTGGGGCCGTCGTATCCGGCCAACCCGTGTTGCGGATCGGGCGGAGCGTGGACGGTTACGTCGAGGCGGTCCACGTGGATTCCATGATGCTGTAAGGCCGTTTTCAATTCGTCCGCTCGGTGCGAGAGGGTCTCGCGGGCCGCGTCGGTCTCCGTCCGCACGTCGATTTCGACGTGTTCGCCCGCCAGTCGCACATCGACCCGCACCTCACCCAGTTCCGGCGGGTGCAACTGCAAGCGGGCGGACGAGCTTCGCAGGCCGGTCTGCAGGCGGATCGAGCGAACGAGCCGCTCGAACGCCGACGCTTCCTTGGTTTCGACTTCTTCGGGTCGCCGCGACGGCGCCTCGGTCATCCGACTCTCATCCGGCCGCGTCCCTACGGGGGACTTCTGCGCGGGTGTATTTGCCCGAGCGTCGCCGGTGGTCGATGCGGGCGACGCGGCCTGTCCCGACTCCACCTCGCCGACGCGCGTCGCGCCGAGAAGCTCACCGACCTGTTGAGCGACGCTGGGTGCCGACGCCGGATTCATCTGAGTCAATGCTGCGTTGCCGACAATGGGCGGCGAAGCCATGCTCTCTTGCACCTTCGGCGCGTCGGGAACCGGATGCGAAGTCGCTGTGGTCTCCATCTTGAACTCGGTACGACTTTGCGGCGGGGATACCGGCTGCGGGGCGGATTGCGGTCCACGTGCTCCCGCCGACACTGCTTCCTCCCGCGCCGGTGGAACTGCGGTCGTTTCATCGGTGGAACGAACGTCCGATTGCCCATTTCCGGTTTGACCCTGCGCTGGTCGCTGCGTCGATACACGGGCTGAGTCGCGCTCCACCTCGCGGCGAGCGTCAACGTGCTGGGATTGCTGTTCCTCTTCGACCGATGCCTGGCCGTGTTCCTTCCCTTCCGCCGCGGGGGCCTCGAACATCTGCGCGGGTGCAACCCGCTCCGCCCGTTGCGTCTCCGCACGGACCAGCGTGCGCGTGGAATCGAGCATCGACTCGAACGCGAGGGCGGCGACGCCGGATTCGTCCGTGCCGGGTCGGCGGCGCGGGGGTCCACCCGTCGGGTTCGTCGTCCGCGTCATCAGCGTTGCTGCTTCGGTGGTCACGAAAACTCCCTACTCTCCCTCGCGGCCCAGGTCCGCCAGTCGGCTCGGTGCGGCCTCGCGGACGCGTTGGAGGATCCGCTTCATCTGCGTCATTTCGTCGCCGCGCTTGGCCGACTCCACGATCTTTTTGGCCTTTCCCGTCTCCATCGCCATCAGAATCTTCGCCGCCTCATCGGGATCGGACAGGCCCAACAAGTGCTGGATCGCCACCTTCGGCGACAGGGCCTCCATGATCGCGACCTGCTTTCTGAATCCCTCTTCGCGTTGGACATTGGCGGAGACCTGTTCCTGCTTCGTGGCGGTCTCACGCTCCTTCTGGAACGCCTCTCGCTCCGTGCGCACCTTGAGAAGAATGCTGTTGTTCAGCGCCAATCGTTGCTCCAGCTCGGCCTTGATCCGCTCCGACTCGCGATGCGCGATCTCCAGCTCCTCTTCCGACTCGACGGCGCCCGCCTTGCTCGACGCGGGCTTCGCGCCCGCCGCGGCGGGCTTGCTCTCCTCGGCCTGAGCCTGGGGAATGGGAAACGGCTCGCCGCGAAGAACCAAAGCGGCCTTGCGCACTTTTTCGCCGTCCACGGCCCCGGTGCCGACGAGGTAGCCCACGATCCCGACCAGCGCCGCCATGTTGAGCAACGCAAACAGGGCGACCGCGTCGTACGCTCGTCTGAAGATGCCGGGCTTGCTGGTCATCATTCGCCGCCGTCTCCGCCGATCGAATGGCGTCGCCGCACAAATCCGCCGACCGCAACCTCGTCCATCGCCGCTTGTTCTTCACGACGCACTTGGGTTTCGTGGCGCGCCCACCGTTTGTCACGCAGTTTTTCGATCGCCTTCAGCCGTGCCGACGCCTCGCCGAGCTTGCCCCGCTCCGCGTCGAGCTTCGCCCGCTTCTCGGCGAGTTCCAGGTTGGAATCCCAGATCCGCCGGTGGAGCCAGTTTCGGTAGAACTGGTGCCCGCGCAGCGAGGGCACATCCAACTGTTGCGTTTGTTGCTCGCCTCGCGTCAACTCGACCGTGTTACGAAGTTGGTCGGTCAGTTGGTCCATCCGCTCCTCGACGCCGCGGACCTCGCGCACCGCGTCCGCAACGACGCGGCGCTGGACGTCCCGCGCCTGTTCGCGCAGCTTGCGAACGACCTCCAACCGGAACTGGAACCGCTTCGCCATGCCTATCTGCGCCCGCACGATCGTACGCAGACAATCCGAACCGGGAGCGCAAGCGACCGGCCCAGTGGCCCCGCGCTCGCGCTTGGGGTTCGGAAAGCTGCTGCACACTCATGCATCGTCGTCCCGTCCTCTACGACGCCAACTTCATCGCCCGCTGCGTTCCCTGCGACGCAAGCTGTCCGCGAAGCGTCTGAATCTGCTCCGCCAGCCCCGTCAACCGATCGCGCGTTGCTCGAAAGTCGGCCCGCTCGGTCATCGCCTGTTGCAGAAAATCATCGATCGCCGGTTTCATCCGCACGGCCACGTCGAACTCCACGTTCGCCCCCGCTGCGTACGCCCCGACGTTCACCAGGTCCTCAATGTCATGCCACACCGCCAGCACCCGGCGAACCGTCGAAGCGGCCGCGACGTGCTCCGCGTCCACCACGTCCACCATCACGCGGCTGATGCTCTCCAACACGGCGACGGCCGGGTAATGCCCACGATTGGCCAGGTCCCGCGACAGCCACACATGCCCGTCGAGCACCCCGCGGATCGCATCCGCGATCGGCTCGGCGATGTCGTCCCCCTCGACCAACACGGTGTACAAGCCCGTGATGCTGCCCTGACTCGTGCGGCCGCTGCGCTCGAGCAGCTTGGGCAACAGGCTGAAAACGCTCGGCGGATAGCCTTTGGTCGTGGGCGGTTCGCCGGCCGCCAGACCGATCTGCCGCTGGGCCATCGCTATGCGCGTCGTCGAGTCCATCAGCAGCAAAACGTCCTTGCCGAGATCGCGGAAGTATTCCGCCACCGCCGTGGCGGTGAACCCCGCCCGCACCCGCAGCACCGGCGATTCGTCCGACGTGCTTACGACCAGCACGCACCGTTTGCGGCCCTCCTCGCCCAGGTCCTTGCGCAGGAAATCGCCCACCTCGCGCCCGCGTTCGCCGACGAGTGCCACGACCGTGACATCCGCGGCCGTGTAGCGGGCGATCATCCCCAGCAGAACGCTTTTGCCCACGCCGGTCCCCGCGAAAATCCCCAGCCGCTGGCCGCCGCCCACGGTGTGCAGAGCGTCGATCGCCCGAACGCCGGTGGCGATGGGCTGCGTGATCGGCGTCCGCGTCAGGGCTCGCGGGGCGTCGCAGTACACCGGATAGTGACCTTCGACGACGAAATCCGTCGGCCCGTCGATCGCCCGGCCCAGCCCGTCCAGCACGCAGCCGAGCATCCGCCGCCCGACGGCCACATACTGCAAACCCGCCCGGCTCGTGACCCGATCGCGCACCGCCACGCCCAACGGTTCGTGCAGGGTCATCAGGATCGCCCGGTCTCCCAGGGCGCCGACGATCTGCGCCGCAATCGGCTCGCCGCTGCGCCGCTCGATATGACACAGCGACCCGACGGGCATGGCCAAACCCTCGGCGACGACGGTCAGTCCGGTCACCTCGACGACCCGACCGGTCACCCGGCAGGCCTGCGTCTGTTCAACGAGAGTACGGGCTTCGGCGAACAGGTCAGCCATGGCTCTCCCGGTCCCCCAGCAACAGGGTCACGATCTCATCAACCTGCGTGTCCAGCGTCGCGTCCACCTCCACGCGGTCCGTCCGCACGATGCAGCCTCCGGGAGCGATCGACTCATCCGCGGCGATGCGGACGGCGACGGAGGCGTTGACTTTCTCGGCCACGGTGGGCGCGAAAGTTTCCATCGACGCCAAGTCATCCGGGTGAACCCAGACCGTCAGATCGGTCTTCAGCCCGACCAAGCTCAGCGCTCGCTCCAAATTCGCCGCCGCCGCCTCGCGGTGCATCGAGCCGACGGCGAAGGTCAGTTTCCGCGCGATCAGCACGGCCAAGTCGAGCAAGTCGCAGCTCGCCGTGATCCGCAGTTCCTCTTTGACCCGGTCGAACTCCGCGATCGCGTGTTGCAATCCCGTGACGACGTTGGCGTGCTCACGGTTAAAGCGTTCCACGGCCTCGTCGTGGGCGGCGGCGTACCCCTCGGCCATCCCGGCGGCATACCCTTCCCGGCGCCCGGCCTCTTCCGCCGTCTTTCGGCTTATGGCGATCGCGCGGTCCGCCTCGTGTTTCGCCTGAGTGACGATCTGAGCCGCGCGGCGCTGCGCTTCCTCAATCGCCGCCTGCGCTTCGGCCAAGTGGTCCGCCAGATCGACGGTCGTCAATCGCCGCACGACCTTCCCCGTGTGACCGGCTTTGATCACGGTGGACATCAGCGACGCGCACCTCCCGAATTGCCGATTGCCAATTGCCAATTGCCAATTGATGTCGCTCCGCACGATTCATCTCGCTCGCGCGATCGCGGGTTCCGAAGCCACGCGCCTCTAATTGGCAATTGGAAATCGGCAATTGGCAATCTCATACGATCATTTCCTTCTCCCCGCCGCGCCCGGAGATGATGACCTCGCCGGCGTCCTCCAGACGGCGGACCACGTCCACGATTTTCTGCTGGGCCGCCTCCACGTCGCTGACCCGCACCGGGCCCATGAACTCCATGTCCTCCTTGATGAGCTGCGACGCCCGCTCGGACATATTCTTGAAAATCTTCTCGCGCAGCTCTTCGCTGGCCGTCTTGAGCGCCAGGGCGAGTTCTTCGTTCTCGATCTCCTTGAGCACGGCCTGGATGCCCTTGTCGTTGACCAGGAGGATGTCCTCGAACACGAACATCAGCCGGCGGATTTGCTCGACGAGATCGGGGTCCTGCCCCTCCAGGGCTTCAAGGATTCCTTTCTCGGTGGAGCGATCCGCCAGATTGAGCATTTCCGCAACCGACTCCACCCCGCCGACTTTTTGGAACGTCTGCGAGACGATGCCCGACAGACGCGCCGCCAGCCCCTGCTCGACCTCGCGGACCACCTCCGGGTTGGTGTTCTCCATATTGGCGATGCGCGACACCACCTCGATCTGCTTGGCGACCGGCAGGTCGGAGAGGACCTGGCTCGCCTTCGACGACGTCAGGTGCGAGAGGATCAGGGCGATCGTTTGGGGATGCTCATCCTGAATGAAGGTCAGGAGGTTCTCGGCGTCGGTCTTGGCCAGAAACGAGAACGGTCGCCGATTCACCTGGTGTTCGATCAGCTTCATCACGCGCGACGCTTGATCCGGCGGCAGGGCCTTTTGCAGCAGCAGCTTGGCGTAGCCCAGCCCGCCCTGCTTGGCGTAGGACCGGGCCAGGGCGATGTTGTAGAACTCCTCGATGACCTTCCCGCGCTCGTCTTGGCCGACAAGGTCCAGCTGCGCGATTTCGCGGGTGATGTCCTCGACGATGTCCTCGTCGAGATGGCGCAGGACGGCCGCTGCGACGTCCTTATCCATGTTCAGGAGAAGGATCGCCGCCTTGGAGACGCCCTTGAGGGGTTGCGACTCGACCCCGGGCGCTGCCTCTGTGTCCTGTTTGCCCATCGAACCACCCTGGCTTTAGCGCCGACGCAGAAGCGAGCCGCAGGCTTCAGCCTGCGCGGAGCCGAAAACGAGGTTCGAAGTTCGAAGTTCAAAGTTCAAAGGTCGAAGAGCAAAATGGTGCGTTTTCCCCAATCCTTCTTCGAACTTTGAACTTCGATCTTTGATCTTCATCTTAGTCCACGTCTTCCACCCAACGTCGGATCAATTGCGCCGTGCCCTCCGGATCGGCCTCCACCAGCTTCGAGACCTCGTTGCCCAATTCCCGATAGCGCAGCGTTTCGTCGTCCACCTCGCGACCGGTGAGGAACGTCTCCGACGCCGCCGCCCGCCCGACCGGCCCGGAGGGAACGCCCAAGACCGGCTCAGATGGGGCGATATCGGGATCGGGGCCCGTGGAGAGAGCGGCGCTTCCCCCGGATGCGGCCTTGCGAACGATGCGCATCATCATCACCAGGCTCATCAGCGCCAGCAGGCCCAATCCCGCTTGCGGCCCATAGGTGCGTGCCAGACCGATGGCATCGAGCGACTCGGCCCCGGCCTCCGCCAACGCCGCTCCCGCCGGCGCTCGACTCCACGAGCCGCCGCTCGCCCCCCACTCCATGTCGGGATAGACATCGACGGCCACGTCCGTCGGATTCTTGGCCATGATGATCCGCTCGACGCTGCTCTTCACCCGCGCCACTTGCTCGTCGCGCAGCTTGGCGAACTCGGGATCGTCCTCTTTCGGATCGGACTTGTCCGGGTGCCTGGCCTTGAAAACCCCCACGACGAAGCTGCGCGGAATGCCCACGGCCGCGGTCACGCTCTTGGGTGCGAACGGCAACTGCTCGACGGTTTCCGTCTGGCTCAGCTTCGGCTCGAAGTTTTCGACCGACGTTTCCGACGTGGAGTTCGACTGGCCGGCGGCGCCCTCGCTGACCGCTTGACCCAAATTGGCCTGCACGCCGGGCTCGGCGGCCGCGCCCCCCGAGTTCTGCTCGCTCGACTGCGAGGTCTCGGTTTTGGGTTGCACTTGATCGTGCTTGAGCTTCTGCGTGGTTCGCTTACTGGTATCCAGGTCCACGGTGACTGCGACCTGCACGCCGGGAATGTCGCCAAGCTTGCTGAGAATCTTGGACTGTAAGTGCGCCTCGCGCTTCTTTTCCAGGCTCAGCACGTCGAAACTGGCCGCGTCGTCGGGATGCGGCACGTTGAACGACCGTCCGGTCCGCGAGTCGGTGATGTACACGTTGTGCGGCTTGAGACCCGCGACGGCCCCGCTCACCAGCTTCGCGAACCCGTCCACCATCGCGTCGTTCATTTCCTGGCGTGGCGCAAGTGTGATCGCCACCGATGCCGTGGGGACGTCCGTCGCCCCGCCCAAGCGACGCTTCGTTTTCGGGTTGATGAGGACCGACGCCTTCTTTACGAACGGCGCCGTGGCGATGATCTTGGCCAGTTCGTTGCCCCTCGCGTAGTTCTGGGCGTACTCCCGCTGCTCCGGGGCCTGGAAGGGGTTTTGATCGTTCACCACCGCGGCCATGTCGTAGAGACTTCCCTCCGGCAGGGCGTCGGCGGAGTGCAGCAGACGCAGAGCGTTGTGCCGATCGGCGTCACGGACGAACAACCGCGTACCCACGATGTTGTAGGGGATTCCATTCCCCTTCAGCGACGCCTCGGCGGCGTCCAATTCTTGGAACGTGAACTCGTGCGTGACCAGCGGGACCATGTCCGGCGTCGTCGACCATTGCAATAGCCAGAGCAGTGACGTGGCGATCAGCGCGGCACACAGTCCGATCGCCACGCGCTGCGAAACGCTCAGCACGCTCATCCGCGCGCCGATGAAACTCAACAGTTGTCGAAGTCGCTCCATAGGCTACGCCGATGACGAACTCATCCCCCTTCGTGGCTTCGTGGCTTCGTGGCTTCGTGGCTTCATTCTTACACGCGCATCTGCTGGATTTCCTGGTACGCGTCGGTCAACTTGTTACGAATCTGCATCAACAGATCGAAAGCGATCCCGGCCTTGTTCACCGCCGCGAGCACCTCCGTGACGTTCTCCGTCTGTCCGGTGAGCAACCGTTGCACTTGCTGGTCCGCCTCGGACTGCAGCCGGTTCACCTCGTTGAGACTGTCCAGGAGGACGGACTTAAAGTCCTTGCCAATAGCGGGCGTAGGCCCCGCCGCCGAACCCGGCGACACGGCCGGCGTCACCGGCGCCGATACGCCGAACTGAATCGGATCCGCCATCGACTAGACGCTCGTCACGCCGTCCCTCACGCGATCAACGTCAGCGTGGTCGCGGCGAGTTTCTTAGCCGCCTCCGCCACCGTGACGTTGGCCTCATACGCCCGCGCCGCCACCATCGCATTCACCATCTCCGTGTGGTAATCCACGTTGGAGACGCGAACGTAACCCTTTTCCCTGCCCTCCTTGATCGCATCGACGTGACCCGGATCCCACCGCAGTCCGAGCGGCGAGGGGTCCTCGACGATCCTGGCCACGTGCACTCCCGGGGCCTTGCCGCCGCGCGACGGATCGCCGGGTGCGAAGAGGGCCACGCGACGGCGATACGGGTTGGGTTTGCCGGATTCGTCCCGCGTCACGTCCTTCATGGCGATGTTGCCCGCGATCACATCGAGATTGGTCCGCTGTGCGACCAAAGCCGATGTGCTGATATCCAATGTCGAAAACATCATCATCCCTCACGTTACTGAATGTAGCGCCGCTTCTCGTGTAGTGTGCCACTGCCGTATCGGCAGTGGCCGCCACGGCTGACACAGCCGTGGCACGCAGTTCGTCACCCACAAGGGGTGACGCTACACGGTCCCTCGGATCGCCTTGCGCAGCCCGGCCATTTCGCCTCGAAATAGCGCCGTCGCCAGTTCATGCGTCAGGCCCGTCTCCGCCAAGTCCGCCATCTCCCGCTCGATGGAAAGGTTGGTCCCGTCGTGAAACAGCACGTTCTCCACCGGCTTCTCCGTCGGTGTGACGCGGAGATTGCCGCCCGCGTCCGTAGCCACTTCCCGGCCGCTCTTGACCAACAGCGGCCTTTGCGAATCCTCGCCGCGCGTGACCAGTGCCTCGCGCAGGGCCTGTTGAAACGCTTTCGGATCGAGCTGTTTGGCCCGATATCCCGGCGTCTGCAAATTCGCGACGTTCTCGGCGATCATCTTCAACCGCGCCTCGTTGAACACGAGCGTCTTGGTCAGCGCCGGGATCGCCCCGCCGTCGGTCACGTTCGAGAGAAACACAAACTCCTCCGTTCCCCGCTTGACGGCACACCTCGTGCCATCCTCCACCACCACGCGTGGCGTCCCTGTTAGACGGGATTTCCCACGTCCTCGCCCGGCATCGCTTGCGCGATCGGCAGTTCTTGCGCGTCACATTTCGGCGCCGGCGCCGACCAACGTCCGCGCGCGGTCCTGTCCCTCCTCGCGCCACTGTTTCAACTTCATGCCCAGCGTTCGCACTCCCATTCCCAACGCCTTGGCCGTCTTGACCCGATGGCCGTTGTGGCGGGAGAGCATCCGCTCGATGAGCTGCCGCTCCATGTCCTCCAGCATTCGACCCTCGCGCAGCGTCCCCATGCCCGGCTCTCCCGGCGCGCCGGGATTTGCGCGGAGCCACGGCTCGATCAGATCCGCGTCGATCGCCTCGCTCGGACAGAGCGTTGCGGCCCGGCGACAGAGGTTCTCCAACTCCCGCACGTTGCCGGGCCAAGCGTATCCGGCCAGCAGTCCCATCGCCCCCGGCGTCACGCTCCGCGTCGCCGATCCTTCGTGGATCGTCGCTTGTTGGAGGAAGTATTCGATCAACTCCGGGATATCTTCCGCCCGATCGCGGAGCGCCGGCACGGACACGGGAAGAACGTTCAGGCGATAATACAAGTCGGCGCGGAAGCGTTTCCGCGAGACCCAGTCGTCGAGGTTGCGGTTCGTGGTGGCGATCACGCGGACATCGGCCCGCCGGGTCGTGCTGCTGCCCACCCGCTCGAACTCCCCTTCTTGCAGCACGCGCAGCAGCTTCGCCTGCAGCGGCGGGGCCATCTCGGATATCTCATCGAGCAGCAGCGTGCCGCCGTCCGCCAACTCGAAGCGTCCTTTCCGGGTGCGGTCCGCTCCGGTGAACGCCCCACGCTCGTGCCCGAACAGCTCGCTTTCCAGCAAATTCGCCGACAGGGCCGCACAGTTCAGACACAGCATGGGCCGATCCGCTCGCGGCGATGCGTGATGAATGTAGGACGCGACAAGCTCCTTGCCCGTTCCTGACTCGCCGGTAATCAGCACCGTCGCGTGACTCGCGGCGACACGGTCCAGCTCATGCCGCAGCGCCGCCATCGTCCGGCCCGACCCGACCAAGTTCCGTCGCTTCCGCAGGTCGTCCACGGACGTCCGCAGGGCCTCGTTCTCCTTCCGCAGCCGGGCGTGCTCGATCGCTCGTTCGATGAGCACGGCGATGGTGTCGGCCTCGAAGGGCTTTTGCACGTAGTCGAACGCCCCCAGCTTCATCGCCTCCACCGCCGTCGCCACCGTCGCAAACGCGGTCATCACGATGATCGGCGTGTCGCATCCGCCCGCGCGAATCTCCCGAATGAACGTCAGACCGTCCATCCGCGGCATCTTCAGGTCGAGCAGGATCACGTCGAACGCCCCGCCCTTAATTCCCGCAAGCGCCTCGACCGGATCAGCGAAGGTCACCACCGAATGGTCCTCGCGGGCCAACGCCGTCGAGAGCGAATCCCGCAGAATCTCCTTATCATCCACCACCGCGATGTGAGCCATAGTTATGTACCAGCTCCTTTTGAGTTTGTCAGAGCCGCGGGCGCCAGCCCGCGGACACCTAGCAGGGTTCGCGGGTCACCGGACTTGCGCCCGGTGCTCTGTTCGTTTTCGCGGCTCAACGGCAGTGAAAGCACGAAACGCGCTCCGCCGCCGACCCGATTCCCGGCCCGCACGCATCCGCCGTGTGCTTCCGCGATGCGATGCACGATCGCCAACCCCAATCCCGTCCCCTGGTCCTTCGTCGTGAAGAACGGGTTGAACACTCGTTGAAGGCAGTCCGGGGCGATCCCCGGCCCGTCGTCCTCCACGACGATCGGGACCAGCCCGTCCAGCTCATCCCCCTCACCCAGGCGAACCCAAACCCGTCCCTCGGACCCCGCAGCATCTAAAGCGTTAAACAGAAGATTGAGCAGCGCCCGCTCCACTTGCCCCGCGTCGCACCACAGTTCGACTCCGGCTAATCGGGGATCGACGTCGATGTATGCCTCAAGAGCGCTCGCTTGGGGTGTGGTTTGCAAAAGCGCACTTTCCAGAACGGTCGCCAACGGAACATCTGCAAACCTGGGCTCCGCATCACCCGCGAACGAAAGAACACCGCGGACGATGTTTTCCAGATTCTGCACCCCGGCGCTGATTCTCCGGGCGATCTCCCGCTCCGCCGGCCGGTCCACGAGATCGCGTTCCAGCAGCGACGAATACAGCCCGATTCCGCCGAGCGGGTTGCGGATTTCGTGGGCCACGCCCGCGGCCATCTCACCCAACGCCGCCAACCGCTCGCGGCGCTGTAACTCTCGGTTCTTCTCGTGCAATTCCTCGCGCAGCCGCGCGACCTCGTCCAGTAGCGTCTCATGCGAGCGCTTCAGCCGCTCGGTCACGTTGTTGTAGGTTTGCAGGATCGTGACCAGGTCCGGCTCGGCCGTCAGCATCGGTGCGCGCACCATCACGAAGCCTCGTCCAGACGGTCCGACCCGACCGCCGCGCCCGCGGGCGACCGATACGCCGAGATCGCCTGCCCCACGGAGTGCGTCGCTTGAAGACTCGACGCCACGCTCTGCTTCCGCACGGAAAGCAGCCGCGCGTCCTTTTCATCGCTCTCGATCACCTTCCGCAGCCGCCGAGTCACGTCGGAGATCAGCCCGTCCGCCTCCTCCCGTTGCGAGGCCGTGAAGCGCTCGCGGAAGGCCGACCAGCCTCGCCGCACGGGTTCCAGCCGCCTCGCCAAGTGGGTCAGCTCCACCGACAGTCGCTGCCGATCCGCGAGAAGCGAGAGCAGCGGGGCCGTCTCCTCCGCGCGGACCAGCGATCGTTGTCGCGCCGCGAAGGATTCGAGCCGCGCGTACAACGCGGACTGCTCGCGCAGCAAACCCAGAATCTCTTCCGGTCTCTCGCCCGCCATCTCACTCACCATCGCCGTCAGAACACTCATTAGAAAAGCCCCGACTCGCCCAACCACTCGAAATAGGTCTTCCAACTGTTACGCGTCTCCGGCGACGCCGATTGCTCGAACGCTTCCTGGGGCATGGCGTTGACCAACACCAGCGCCCGGGCGAGCGCCGCTCTGGCCTCCTCCGGCTGACCGAGGAACACGTGACAGTTGATGATCTGAATGTACGCCGCCAGTCCGCTGGGCAGGTCCCTGTAGTTGCCCGCGGCCTCTTCATACAGTTTGAGGGCGGCGTGAAAGTTCTGCGTCTCGAAATAGCAGTCGGCTTCGTAGAGATACGCGTGCCGAAGGTACATCCGTTCCACCGGGTCCAGATTCGCCGGGTCCTGCGTCTCGTATTCCGCGACCACTTGGCGGTACAGGTCCCGCGCCGTGGCCAGCCGCTGGGCCGACTCGTTGCGGATTTGCTCGATTTCTCCCTCGAACTGCGCCTTCGAGATTTCCCTTCGCAGGGCCAAAGCGCTCTGGCGATAAGAGTCGGCAAGCAGGAACCTCGCCCGCCTCACTCGAGGATCGTCCGGGTAACGGTCCAGCGCCTCCTCCAACGTGGCGACGGCCCGCTCGAACTCGCCGCGCCGACTGAGCACGTCGCCGAGCAAGAACAGGGCGTCGGCGAACTCCGGCGCCTCGGGCGTAAAGACCTCCGACTGCTCCAACACGACGCGCAACGTTTTCTCGGCCAGTTCCAGACTGTCCGCGCCCAACCCGAGGTAGCACTGCGCGAGAGGCACCAAAGCCCGCGCCCCGTCTAAGTTTCGCGGGAACCGACGATAGCATTCCTGATAGGCCGCAATCGCCGCCCGAAACTGCCTCGCCCCGTGCCGCAATTGCCCCATCCGTAGCCACGCCCGCGGAACCAGCGGATCGTCGGGACGTTCGCGCACGAACTCCTGATGGAGCTGCACCGCACGGGACGTATCGCCCGCCTTGGCATACAGTTCGGCGGCCTGCCAACTGGACTCCGACGCCCGCCGCTCGTTGAGCGTGTTCATCTTCGCCAGTTCGAGATGAGTGGCCGCCGCCTCCGCGAAAAGACTATGGGCCTCCGCCAGCGCCGCGTCCGCTGCCGACGCCTCGCCCTCCTCGCGCAGCTTCGACGCTTCGTTGGTTCGCTGTTCGGCCCATAGTGCCGCGGTCTGCGCGAATTGTTGCAAAACCAACGTGGCGTGCTCGATGTTCTCGCGATCGACCAGGCCGACCGCGAGTCGCGCGTATTTCACCGCCGGTTCGAGGTTCCCGTTCTGCCGCTGGGTTTCGGCCATAACCCCCAACGACGCCGCCAACGCCGCACGATTCACCAACCGATCCGCCTCGTTCGTGCGTAATTGCTCGAGCGCCAGGTCATAAGCGGCGATCGCCTCCCCGTGTCGCTCCAACAAAGACAGCGCCTCCGCCATCCCCACCCGACTCGCCGTTGCGTACCGGCCGCGCGGGTGGTTGCGGAGAACGTCCTCAAAGAACGACAACGCTTCCAGGGGACGTTGCGGGCCGCCGTCGCTCATCACCACGCGTCCGAGCAGCCACCCGGTCATGGCGTTGACGTCGTCCGTCCGCTCGACCTGGTTGCGGATCGTACGCAACCCCGCCTCGGCCTCGTCGTACCGCCCCGTCTTGTATAACCACCAGGCGCCGAGAAACTCGAACCGGCGCTTGAGGTCGGAGTCGCGGAAATGACCTTCGTTCTCGGTGAACAGCGTCGCCGCCTCCGCGAGCCGACCCTGTTCTTCGAGAAGTCCGAGCTGCTCCTCGATCGCCCACAGCCGGAGGTCGAGACGATCGTCGCCGACGTCGCGAAGCACGCCGCCGACCGATTCCTCAAGCTCTTGCGGGGTTGCGCCCAGTCGATCCCGTTTCAGGGCGATCATGTGGCGTTGCAGCTCGAGGGCTTCCGGCGTGCCCGTCTGCAGGGCGCGATCGTAATACTCGATGGCGCTGGAGAACTGCCCCTCCCACTCCAGCGCGCGACCCATGTGCTCCAAGTCCGCGGCCGTCAGCGTCTCGCCGCCCTCGACCGCCGCGCGGTAGTGCTCGGCCACCGTTCGACCGACGGAGGCCGATTCGCTGTTCTTCCGCGCCGCTTGGGCGAACGCGGCCCGCGCACAGCGTAAGTGGACCGGCGCGCATTGCGTGCCTTGACATTCCTTGCGGAGCAGCAGGACCTCACCGAGCTGCAACGCGGTGTCGCTCAGTCCGCCGGAGAGCAGAACGTCCAACTGTTCGACGGCTTGGGAAAGGGGAATGCGCTTGGGAGTGGGACGGGCGACGTACAGCGACCCGCCGAGCATCACCAGGCCGAGGAAGAACAGCGGAAGCTGCCACTTCCCGGCTGCACGCTCTTTCAACGACGACCACTGTGCCACGGCGCCCATCCTGAGCTACGCGATCCGCGATCCGCGTCCTCCTGACGCGGTACGGGTGAATGTCGGCAGATTCTGCGGTTTGTCTTCACCGCATCGGAATGTCCCCCCCGCACCGCCTTACAACGTTGAAAGCACGATTCGCCCTCCGCTGCCTCCCAGCGCTAACCTACGCTGGATACGAAGCTTGCAACCGGAACGCGTTTCGCCGCCCGGCGCGATGGGGCGGTGAAAGATTTGCTGGTTTCGGCGCGAGTCGCCCCTGATATCGCCGCGTTGCGCGCGCAAAAGACCGGCGGCGGAGCGCACCCCATGCACTCCGCCGCCGGACGATCTACACATCTACGACTTGCGTCGGCGCGACTAGAAGTTCACGCTGCAGTCCAGGTTCGACGCAATCATCTTCGCCTTGGTGATGGTGATGAACGGGTTCTCGCTGAGCTTGGTCACGAACAACGGCTCGTTGCCGATGATGTTGACCAGCGGCGAGCGGCCGGCGGCGATGCCGTCTTCGGGAACGCGAAGCAGGTGGCCGCTCCAGTTGCAAATGTAGCAACCCGGCTCCTGAATGGCGTCGAACGGCACGGTCGTGCCGACCGAATTCCGGCACTCGTAGTTCGTTGTGCCGCAGGGATGTGTGGCAGTCGTCATGGGGGAAGTCTCCTTCGTTAAGTTATCGGGTCTGAACCATCAAAAACGGGTACGGTACGGGCCATCGGCGCCAACGGTCCGCGTCGGGCATACACCCAACCTAACCGGTACTCCAAGCCTATCGGATGACCCACCGCACGCCTGAAGTTAGCGGTTGAGAATTTCCTCGACCGCCGCGCGATGCTCATTTTTCGCGTTCTGCGAACGGAACGACCCGGCGGACCGGGGATAGGGACGTAGGCACGAAGGGACGGAGGGACGAAGTGATCCGAGCCGCGACCGTGAGGGAGCGCTCTGTCCGAGCCGCCTCGTTCACGGGGCGGGGTTTTTGCGAACCCCAAGCGCGAGCGCGGGGTCAATCCGAGCCGCGACCGTGAGGGAGCGGACAACCCCGCCGCCGGGTTCATCCCGCGCGCCGGGACGACACGACCCTATCCGAACCCCAAGCG
>Ga0315274_10007203_pt1 | contig 16122 bp, 14 predicted proteins | sample YL17G02_20_MG_FD_203700 | JGI IMG/M metagenome (GOLD analysis project Ga0315274, IMG submission 203700) | Sediment microbial communities from Yellowstone Lake, YNP, Wyoming, USA - YL17G02_20 | ecosystem: Environmental > Aquatic > Freshwater > Lake > Sediment | place: USA: Wyoming | collected...
TGAGACCGGGGCTTTCAGCGAAGCAAGATAATCCATGAGGCCGGAAAACACCTCGGGGTCAACCAGGCGTTCAGGCTGGAGCAATCGGAAAAAGAAGTAAAGCGCTATGAAGAAGAGGATGGAGAGGAGGACAAGGATATCTTTGAGCCTCCGTGCCGGGAGAATATTCACGAGCGTTAGCGTTATGATGCTCCCGATGCCAGCAGGGATAATGAGGAACGGGATGAGTACAGCTGCGAGTAAAAGGTAATAGGGGGCTCCTGGCTGATAGACCATCCCGTAGGCAAGGAAAACAGGAAGCCCGAAGAGTAACGTCATCCAGGAACTGTTCAGGAGCGTGTCGATAAACCGTGTGAAAAACAGCTCACTCAGGGATACGGGGCGGGAGAAAATAAATTCCAGATCGCTGGATAAAAAATACGTAGAGAGCGCCGTTACGATATTGCTGAAGATGAGTACGGAAAACAGGCAGAGAAAAACCATGGAGAGTAACTTGGAGGCAAGGATGTCACCGATAGCCTCGATCCCTTGAAAGTAGAGAAGGACACGGTAAAAGACGAGGAAAATACCGCACCAGAACAAGAGCCCCATAAAAAAGAGGATGAGGTCTCTCACAATTCCCTTCCGGTCATGCCGGAAAAAACCTTTCTTGAAAGAGAGAAGACGGGGTGAAAGGAGGGTTGTAATCATGTTAAGTATAGTGAACAGTATAAATACCGTAAATCGTGAATCGTAAGTCGTGAATCGAGTTGCCAATTACGAATTACTAATACAAACGCATTAAATGCTATTACATTGTCATTGCGAGCGACCAACGGGAGCGTGGCAATCTCACCTCATAAACAAGAGATTGCTTCGTCGTTTCACTCCTCGCAATGACGCTTTACTTAATGCGTTCGTATTAATTACGATTTACGATTTATATCTCTATCTCCTGCATTTCTGCCAATTCTTCCGCACCGGTCAGCTTAAAATACACCTCTTCCAATTCTTTCGCATGCATACCGCTCATCTCCCGCAACTCTTTCATCGTTCCCACGGCAATCAACTTGCCCTGGTGGATGATGCCGATGCGGTCACACATCTCTTCAGCAACCTGCAGGGTGTGGGTAGACATGAAAATGGTTATCCCCTTCTGGCAGAGAATTTTAAAAACCCTTTTCACCAGCTTTACTGCTCTGGGATCCAGACCCACCATGGGTTCATCAACGATGATTACCCTGGGCTGATGAATGAGCGCTGTAGCCATGACCAGCCTTTGCTTCATCCCGTGAGAGTAGCTTTCAACCAACTCATCCCTCCAGGGGCCGATCTCAAACAGCTCAAAAAGCTGCTCCATCCTCTTTTCAAGACCATTATGAGGGAGCTCATAGATACCGGCGATGAACTGAAGGATTTCTCTGCCGGTAAGCTTCTCATAGAGAAAAGGGCGGTCCGGGATGAAGCCGATGACCCTCTTGCATTCGAGGGGGCTCTCTGCCATATCCTTTGCATCAATGAGAATCTTTCCGCTCGTGGGCTTCAAGACACCAGCCATCATCCTGAGGGTGGTGGTTTTCCCTGCCCCATTTGGCCCCAGGAAGCCAAAGAGCTCACCCCGGGTTATATTCAGATTTAGCCCGTCAACAGCGGCAACATCACCAAACTTCTTGGTCAATTCAATTAACGTAATCATCGATACTCGACAACCTCAACTTTCAGCTTTCCCAGTAAACCGAGCAACGGAAGCTGTTTATCCAGGTCACCCTCTACCAGCTTGATGTGGGTGGCATCTGCAGGGAACTGATTCATCAGGGGGTCCACGCTTATCCAGTCCTGCAGGAACACCTCATCCCAGGCATGATAATAGAAAGAACCGCGGGAATATACAATCCCCCCGCAGATCCTGGCAGGGATACCAAGAGACCGGGCAAAGGCAGTAAAAAGAGCAGCATGTTCATTGCAGTCACCTGCCCTCATCTTCAACACTTCCCGGGCGCTGGGGATGCTCATGGTCGGCCTCTTTTCGATATTGTCATACATCCAGTTCAGGAGCATCTTTACCACCGTAACCGCATCCCTTTTGTTCCCGATGATCTTTTGAGCCTCTGTCTCAATCACCGGGTCATCTGATTGAACCAGAAGGGACGGCTCGCAAAAAACCTTCAAGTCCTTTCTCTGGTACGGGATAGGATACGAGACAACTTTCTTAAGGTCTTCCTGGACAATCTCCAGCACCCCTTTATTAAACTTCTGCCTTCCACCCTCAACCTTGAACCCTTGAACCCTTGAATCCTTGAACCCTATTCCTTTCATCCTGACCTTCAGATACCGGGGATAGGGTTTTCCTATCAGTCCGCTGACGGGAACAGCACTTAACTCGATGATATCTGTCCCTCTTCCTTTCGGCAATTTCGACAGCGCCTCTTCCTTGGTTTCACTTTTCAGGACAAACCCCAGAGGACTTTCTTCCTTTACAGTTTCGCCATCCTCGCCTACCCAGGAAGTAACGGTAAACCCCTTGAAAGATTCTTTGATGCGGTATGCTGTTATCTCCTTCTTCTTTGATACCATCTTTTCTCTCCCCTCCACCTCAAGGAGCACCTCATTGTTGCTCAGCGTGGAAGGGTCAAAAAACTCCCGCCGGTATCTCTTTCCCACCGCCATCCCCTGCGAAAGGAGAAACGGCTTGACATGATAGGAGAGAAAGGGTGTATCTTTCAATTCCAGCACCTTTTCTTCCTTCCTGCCCGCGGTGTCCACCTTTAATGCAAGCTTCCTGCCGTTCACCTGCCCCGAGACAATAAATCTGGCGACTCCTGAACCCAGATGGAAGATAAAAGACTTGAGAGAAAGATCCTGATTCACCACTGATTGAAGAGTCGTGGATACCCTCTGGGGAGTGCCCATCACCGTAAGGTCTATCACGGCCTGCTCCCTCAATTCATAACCATTTTCAGTCTTATCTATCCTGCTCACAGAATATCCTATCTTCTCTCCTTTCAGGTATATTCCCATCCACTCTTCCTGCATTTCCATGATTCCTCCCTTAAGTTCCGGATGGAGGAGAGAGGGAACCGGCTTGAAATAATTCTTTCGTACCAGGAGAGCTATCATGACCAGCCAGAGGATAATGATTATTCTGCCGACGATCTTGAAGGGCCGTACAGTCATTATTTTGTATTAAAATGTCCCGAACGGTACCGGGGTAAAGGTAATTACAAAGATAGCGAGGGCTATCCATCCAATCACCTTTCTTTTGCGATCAAGTTCAATCCAGTGATTTATAGGACGCGGGTGCCTCAGTCCCATGAACTGGAGAAGCAGCGCCCAGACTATCCACCCTTCCCATCCAGGTATCTGCAGATTGAAAAGCTGGCCAAACCATTTGTATGTTCCGAGGGCAATCAGGGCTACAAAAGTGAATCTGGATATTTTCTCCTGTTTTTCACCGAATACCGCGTAGGCGATATGTCCGCCGTCAAGCTGACCTATTGGCAGGAGGTTTAACGAGGTGACCAGAAGGCCGATCCAGCCGGCGAATGCAACCGGGTGGAGAAAAATCTGCTGAGTATCCGGGAGGTTTCCAAAGATGATTCTCGTTAAAAACGAAAGCAGGAGGGATGAACCGATAAATAAACCTCCTTCCGTTACTGTTGCCACTGTCTTCACTTCAGACAACGTGAGGCCAATGATCAGAAAGGGGATCGCTACAATGAACCCCGTTATCGGTCCTGCTGCCCCTACGTCAAGAAGAGCCCTTCGATCCAGCACTGGTGAACGCATCTTGATAAAAGCACCAAAGGTACCAATAAAGGTGGGGGCCGGGATAAAATAGGGAAGTGTGGCATCGATCCTGTGAATCCGGGACGAAATATAATGCCCGAATTCATGGGAGAGAAGGATAAAAATCAGTGCAAAGGAAAAAGGGAAGCCTCTTGTCAACTCTTCCGGATGGGCAAGGGGGTTAACCCTCTCAAGCATGGCTCCCGCAACTACCGTGGTACAAACAGTAGCCAGAAAAAGCAGGACATTAATAATCACGCGCTGTTTTTTCGGCTTGATAACGGGTATGCCCTGCTCCCAGGGGAAGGGCTGGGGCCTTTCAGATGTGAGAGGCTCTAATTCTTTTTCTTCACTCATATTACAATTTCCAACGGGCGAACACACAGGTTCGCCCCTACATAAAACCGCAGGCCGTCAGGCCGGAGGCCCGCCGTAGGCGGGTAGTTATTTCCTTTACATTCCGCACTCCGCATTCCGCAATCCGCACTTCTTATATCCCTAACAATTTCCTAAACTCTTTCTCACTCAAAACAGTAACTCCCAATGCTCTTGCCTTATCCAATTTTGAACCAGCGTCCTCTCCAGCCACGACATAATCCGTCTTCTTGCTGACACTGTCTGATGTCTTCCCTCCCCTTTCTTCCACTAACCTCTCTGCCTCTTCCCGGGTGAAGGTTGCAAGGCTGCCGGTAAACACAAAGGTTTTTCCTTCCATATTCTTTTTCTTTTTGGCCACCGGCTGTTCGAATCGCACACCTGCCTTTTCCAGGCGTTGAATTACTTCGAGGTTACCCTTCTGCTGGAAAAACTTCCTGATACTTGTTGCCACCTCAGGACCGACCTCCCGTATCTGCATGAGTTCTTCTTCGGTTGCTGCAGTCAACTTTTCCATGCTGCCGAGGTGATCAACCAGCACCTTCGCTAAATGTTCTCCCACATGCCGAATGCCGAGGGCATAGATTACCCGCTCGAGGGTGGCGTTTTTACTCTCATTGAGTGCACCAATAATATTCTGAGTAGATTTGTCCGCCATCCTTTCGAGGCTTGCGAGATCATCTTTTGAGAGCGAATAGAGATCTGCGACGTCCTTAACCAGCCCCTTTTCCACGAGCTGGTCTACCAGCTTATCACCCAGGCCTTCGATATTCATGGCCCTCTTCGAGGCAAAATGTTTAATGCTCTCTTTCAACTTGGCAGGGCAGCTCATCCCCAGACACCGGTGTGCTGCCTCTCCTTCTTCCCTCATCACCTCTGAACCACAGACCGGGCACCAATCAGGCATGACAAATTTCTTTTCTTTACCGGTGCGTTTCTCCTTGATCACCATAACCACTTCTGGTATCACATCACCTGCACGCTGTATCACTACGGTGTCACCAATCCGGATATCCTTCTTCTCGATCTCGTCCATATTGTGGAGGGTAGCCCTGCTCACCTCCACGCCCCCTACCCTGACCGGTTTCATGATGGCTACGGGCGTTAAGGTACCAGTCCTCCCCACCTGGACGATGATGTCTTCAATGACGGTAGTTTCCTGGTGAGCCTCAAACTTATAGGCGAGTGCCCAGCGGGGACTGCGGGAGACCGCCCCCAGCTTTTCCTGCAGGTCTATCCGGTTCACCTTGATCACAGTTCCATCAATTTCATAGGGTAAATTTTCTCTCTTTTTCTTTATCTTTGTATACTCTTCCAATACTTCATCGATGTTCCGGCAAATCCTCGATTCCTGATTCACCTTTAATCCCCATTTTCTGAGGGTCTGCAGGATATCCCAGTGTGAGGTAAACTCCCATCCTTCTACCACGCCGATTCCATAGCAGAAGATGGAAAGCGGCCTCTGAGCGGTAATCTTTGAGTCAAGTTGCCTGCATGACCCGGCTGCTGCATTGCGGGGATTGGCAAAGAGGGATTCTCCCGCCTCTTCCCGTCTCCGATTCAGTTCCTTAAATTCTTTTTTGCCGAGGTAAACCTCGCCTCTCACCTCCAGCCTGCCTGGAACTTTTTTAAGTTCCTTCTTAACCATCTGCAGAGGGATGGCATGAATCGTCTTTAAATTCTGAGTGATGTTTTCTCCATTCACCCCGTCACCCCGGGTGGAGCCGATGGTAAACATTCCATCAAGGTAAACCAGTTCCACTGCAAGTCCGTCCAATTTCGGCTCAATCACGTATTCAATATCCCGGTCAGCCTTCAGTAATTTCTTTACCCTCTGATCAAATTCCCGTACCTCTTCCTCTTCAAAGGCGTTATTCAGGCTGAGCATCGGGATGGTATGGGTTACGGTTTCAAACTCCTCCAGAGGAGCAGCCCCTACCCTCTGGGTGGGTGAATCAGGCGTTACGAGGCCCGGGAATTCCCCTTCAAGCTTCTGAAGCTCCCGCATGAGCCGGTCATAGGCAGCATCAGAAATCCGGGGGGAATCGAGGACATAATAATAATAGTTGGCCTCGTTTATCTCCTCCCGGAGCTTCTCAATCCTAACTTTTGCCTCTTCCCGATCCATCCCGTCTAAACCCTTATTCCTGCTGAATTCTCTTATAGTTAAGTTTACTCAGTTCACCTTTTAAAATCAAACAAAAAGGCTGGAGAAAAAGTACACCTCTCAAAGCAAAATAAGGATGGAAAGTTTTAGTAACACAGTGGGGTTGTCAAAAAATATTTACTGGTGGAGTCAATCGTGAGCGTAACTGGCTGGCAATGAAGCGCAAGGTAATTGCCAGTCCACGTTCATGCTATTGTTGGGCAAATACAGGGACGCTATCCAGATTTAGAAAATAGGGGAAATGTCCCTCTATTTTCCTGTTAATTAATAGGGCTCTGCTGTTCGCAGAATGAATTCATGTCTGTCCAACCGTTTTTCCAAATCCTCCCAAAAGCCTTGATAAAAGCTTCTTTCACCACCCTCAAATGCTCCTGCCATACTCCAAGCGAGAAGTGTGTCCATGTAGTCTGAGAGATAGCTGTCCCAGAATCTTCTAAAATTGCTCTCAAAAATCTTTTCGACAAAGGAGAAAATATTCCAACTTTCTTTCATCTTTGGAAGGTACTCAACAATATCCTGCCAGACCGGTTCATTTTGATAGAGGAATTCTCTCATCTTATCGTTTTCAAGTTCGTATCTGTACGAGATTTGCTTTCCATGTGCATATTGAAAAAAGATACTCCCTTGGTCTTCGGGGCCATTTCCCATGAGTTTCTCTGCTGCAGTGGGAAAATACGCTTCGAAACGTGATAGAGAAAGCGATGTAATTCTTTCTAAGTCATCTTCTGAAACGCCTATATTCTGTGGCCAATCAACAAACCTCCCGTGATGGACAAGGACTGGAAGCCTAATACTGTAGTATCTATAGAAAGAACCAATGATCAACTCGTGACTATCTGAATAGACAATATTCCTGAATTTGTCTGAGACGTAGGGCTTTAGGTAAAGCGAAAACTCACTCGGAAAGGACAGGTGTTCGGGGATTTGGTCTAAGAAATCTGCAATGCTATGTTTATAGAAACCTTCCGATGCAATGTCATATATCCCCAACATAACGTAGGAGGCGTTGACTGAAATCCTCAAGAGAAAGTCGGCCATTGCCCTTTCCACGATCGGCGTTATTTGTTTCCGATAACCCAAACGACGAAACTTTGCTCTCCTTTTTCTTAGTAGGAATTTCATATCAGTGGTCTTTTCTCATCGTGGTATATATTTTATACTGCTGCAGTAGTTTTTTCATCAATAAGAAAAAAAAGGGGGGGATTCTTTTTTGTTTAGACCTCAATCCTATTTAAGTAGTGCTTTTATAGCAGACAAGAATGCCCTCCCCTCCTCGACTTTAAGCGATGCAACTGGTGCAACAATCTCCTCCTGGATATCATAATCCGCAATCTCTCTGATCTTTCGAGCATCAATCAGCATCCTATGATACTTGGGATCAATCCTGCCGGGTTTTGCAAAATAATATCCAAAAGCAGATTCTACTGCTGAGTGCTTTGTGACATCAATTCCTTCCGATTTCAAAAGTGCCTGAGCGGCATAAAACATTGAATAATAGATTTTACTTGCAGAATCTGACGGATAACCGCTTTTCAATAACTCTTCAGCTACCTCAAGAGCATGTTCTGCTTTCTCAAACAGTTTTTTTACTTCTTCCGTCATACCGTGACTCCCTGTTCAGCCACATGCCTGTAGAAAGAAAACCCCTTATTAAAAGCATCATTAAACTTCGATTCTGCAAATAATTTCAGAGAAATAATTGTTTTAAAGTCATGATCCCACATCACTTGATAGACGATATCATCCAAAGCTTTTTCTATCTCGGGAGTTTTTTCATCAACAAGGACAATGATATCAAGGTCTGATCCCTCTGTTGCTTCCCCTCTTACGCGTGAGCCGAAAACAATAAATCGTTTTATGTGCTTTTTTATATGTAATGGGAATCTTTCCTTAAGATCTGTTACTAATGCTTTGTCTCTCTCATCCATCCCTTTTTCTCCACTTCTCTGTTTCTTCTATTAGAAATGTTTCTCTAAACTCCTCAGAATGTCAATTCCTAATTCCGTACGGGCACGGCAAGCGGTGCCCCTACAGTCATGCCCCAAACTTCGCCAATCTCCCCGCATTGGATAGTGCGACGGTCATAAGGTGCACGGTGAGCATTCTGCCCAGGCCTCCGTGGATGCAACTGATCTCGTCAAATGTTTTCACCTCATCAGGCCGGCAGTAGCTGGAAGAAAGGAGCACCGGCAGGGGATGCCAGCTATGGGCTTTCAGCTTTGCCGGCGTGGAGTGGTCGCCGGTAACCACCAGGACGTCCGGATTGAGGGAAGTGACCATCGGGATCAACTTGTCTACCTTTTCAATCACCTCCACCTTCCCGTCGAAGTCGCCGTCTTCACCGCGGGAATCAGTCTGCTTGATATGGAGGTAGAAGAAATCATACTTTGCATAATTCTCTTTCAATGCCTTGAATTCATCTTCAATCGTGGCTGCCTCCGTACAGACGGTAAAACCGAGAAGTCGTGTTATGCCGCGGTACATGGGGTACGTTGCAATGGAGAAGGCATTGAGACCGTACCTTTCCTTCATGGAAGGATAGCCCCGGTGTTTTGAAAATCCCCTGAGCAGCAGGGCGTTTGCTTTCTTTTCATCAGAGAGGACTTCTTGAGCCTTTTTGATAAAATCCTCCACCAGCCTGGCCGTAGCCTCAGACTCCTGGTTCATCGCCTTGGGCTTCAGAGGGGCATGCCCTTCTCTCTGCGGGTCGGTATCCTCGATATCTCCATGCAGGTTATCGCCCCGGATGACCAGGACTGCCCGGTGCTCCTTCACCGGCTCTACCATGATCTCCACATTGGAAAGCCGGATATTCTCCTGCAATTTTTTACAGATTCTCTCGTTCTCTTTTGTGTCAATTCTCCCGGCCCTCCGGTCAACGATCACACCGTTCTTGTCTACTGTGGCATAGTTGATCCGCGCCAGGACGTCCCTGTCTGTTATCGGGAAGTCAATGCCTGCTGCCTCGAGTATCCCCCTGCCGATGTTATATTCAAAGGGATCGTAGCCAAAAAGGGCAAAGTGGGCGGGCCCGCTCCCCGGGGTAAGGCCCGGAGATAACGGATCAAGGAGCCCGCAGATTGACCGCGCGGCTAACTCATCCAGGTGGGGTTTCTTTGCAACCTGCAGCTCAGTACCTCCCTCCCCTTCCATGGGCAGACCGCCAAGACCATCGAAAATAAGGAAGACAATCTTGCTTTCATTCTTTTCTATCAGGCTATCCACAACGGATGACAGTTTCATCTAATATTCCCTCCTCTTACACTTACATTCAGCACTATGATCACGGGGTTAGGATTTAGGAATTAGGGATTAGCAGGATTTTCACAAGCCCCTAACCCCCAATCCCGAACCCCTCATTTCTCTTAATACTCTTCCTTCCAACCATATTTTCCCACCAAAGGTACAAACACACAGGGAGTAAATTCTTCCTTAGTAAACCTGTCCTGAAAACGGTTGATACGATAGAGGATCTGGGAATAGCGTGAACCTACCGGTATAACCAGTTTTCCTCCTTCTTCTAAGAGCTGTTCTTTATATGTCTCCGGTGCTTCAGGTGCTGCAGCAGTAACAATAATCCCCTGAAAAGGGGCTTGCTCCGGCCATCCGAGAGTCCCGTCTCCAATCCGCATATGAAAGGCATGATAACCGAGATCTTTCAGCTTCTTCTCAGCTTTTTCTGCCAGGGGTTTCACCCTCTCAATGGTATAGACTTCTGCACCCATTTCCATCAGGATTGCTGTCTGGTACCCTGACCCCGTACCGATCTCCAGCACCCGGTCCCCCTTGTGTACCTGGAGGCACTGGGTCATCAAGGCAACCATGTAAGGCTGTGAGATAGTCTGGTCCTCTCCTATGGTAACCGGGTTGTCATTATAAGCAGAGCTGATGAACTCCACGGGAAGAAAAACGTGGCGGGGTATCTTTTCCATGGCGGCGAGCACATACTGGTCATGGATCCCCCTTCGCCTGAGCTGCTGGTCCACCATCTGCATGCGCTCTTCATGAAAGCTCTCCCGCGCTTCCCCAGACAGGCTCTTCATATCTTTCTTTCTTGCAATCCGTATCTGGAATTTCATTCCCGATTAAGAACTCTTTGAAAATGCCTTCTTCCCGGGGAAAATTGCAGAACTTCCCAGTTCCTCTTCAATCCGGATGAGCTGGTTATACTTGCAGATACGGTCTGTCCTCGATGCTGATCCGGTCTTGATCTGGCCGGTATTGCAGGCAACCACCAGGTCAGCGATCGTGGTGTCTTCTGTTTCGCCGGAACGGTGGGACACCACAGCGGTGAATCCCGCTTTTTTAGCCATCTCAATTGTCTCCAGGGTCTCCGTCAACGTGCCAATCTGGTTCAGCTTGATCAGGATTGAGTTGGCAGCTTTCTCCTCGATCCCCCTTTTCAGCAGTTTCGTATTCGTCACAAAGAGATCGTCGCCTACGATCTGGATTTGTCTCCCGAGTTTCTTGTTTAATATCTTCCATCCCTCCCAGTCATTCTCATCCAGACCATCTTCTATGGAAACAATGGGATATTTTGTAATCAACTGGTAGTAGTATTCAACCATTTCAAAAGAATTCTTCTCGGGTGTCTTCTCAGCAGACATGACATACTTGCCATCTTTAAAGAATGAGCTGGCAGCCGAATCGAGGGCAAGGGCAACTTCTTCACCGGGTTTGAAACCGGCTTTCTCAATAGCCTGGATGATCACCTCAATTGCTTCCTCATTCGAACTGAGATTGGGTGCAAATCCTCCCTCATCCCCTACGCCGGTGTTCAGCTTCTTCCCCTTCAAGACACTCCGCAGGCTGTGGAATACTTCTGCACCCATCCGGATTGCCTCGGCAAACGTCTTAGCTCCCCAGGGAACAACCATGAACTCCTGGATGTCTACATTGTTGTCAGCGTGAGCACCTCCGTTTAAGATATTCATTAAAGGCACGGGCAGGGTTCTGGTATTAACACCGCCGATGTACCGGTACAGGGGAAGTTCCAGCTCGGCAGCGCTCGCCTTCATCACGGCTAACGATACACCCAGGATGGCATTGGCTCCCAACTTGCTCTTGTTTTCAGTACCATCCAGCTCTATCATGTGCCTGTCAATAATTGCCTGTTCTAAAGATTCCATGCCTTCAATTTCTTTCTTGATAACAATATTGATATTGCTAACTGCCTTGGTTACCCCTTTACCGAGAAACCTTTTCTTATCACCGTCACGGAGTTCTATGGCTTCCCGCTCACCGGTAGAAGCACCGGAAGGTACCGCAGCCCTGCCCATACATCCGCTCTCAAGGAGCACATCTGCCTCCACTGTCGGATTGCCCCGCGAATCGAGAATTTCCCTGCCCTGAACCTTAATAATAGTACTCATAACATTACCTCCTTGAAAACTATAAGCTCCAATATCAACTTTTACGTCTGTTTTTAAATCCTATATATCACAATTGCAGCCAGTGCACTATAGCAAATCTCTCGGATTTCAGTGGTGGATTTATGCTAATATGAAAAACAGGGTCTTAGGGTCAAAGGGGCAAGGGAATGCGGATTGCAGAATTACTCATAGCTTTCAGCGGTGAGCGATCAGCTTTCAGTATTATTAATTCTTATCATATTGAGCTGAAAGCTGATCGCGGACAGCTGATAGCTCAAAGTTATGTCAAAAGGAACTTATATAAAACGCTCAGAAGTTATTTTTATTATTATTGTCTTTCTCTCTCTTGCCTATTCCGTGCTGATCCCTGATATTTCGAGGCTGAAAAAAGAAAATCCAAAATATACCGCCCTCATGGAGCACCGGGAAAGGGAATGGAAAGAGAAGGGTAAAAAGTACAGGGTATACCAGCACTGGGTGCCCTTCTCACAGGTATCGCCCTATCTCATCAAGGCTGTTCTCACCGCTGAGGATGATAAGTTCTGGAGGCACGAAGGATTTGATTACGAGGCGATACAGAAGGCGATAGAAAAAGATATCAAGGCGCGGAAGTTCAAGCTCGGCGGCAGCACCATCAGCCAGCAGCTTGCAAAGAACCTCTACCTTTCACCCTCAAAAAATCCATTCAGGAAAATCATTGAAGCGCTCATCACCTGGAGAATGGAGCGTATCCTCTCAAAGAAGCGCATTTTGGAACTATACCTGAATGTTGTCGAGTGGGGTGAAGGGATTTACGGTATCGAAGCTGCATCGAGACACTACTACGGGAAGTCTTCTGCCGCACTTACCCCTGAAGAAGCTTCACGGCTTGCAGCGGTTCTCCCGAACCCGAGGAAATATAACCCACTTTCGGGCCAGAGGTATGTCGTCTTCCGTTCAAACCTTATCTACAGCATTATGGTCAGGCGGGGTATCGTTGTACCGGAATATGATGAGGTTGTCGAAGAAAGCGCTCTGCCTGATGAAGCGACAGACTCTCCGCCCTCTGATACCACCGAAGGCCAGCATCCAGCGGAATGAGCAATCCTGCAGTTAATCGTGTTTTTTTGTTCTGCCCTTTCCTGTTTCTCTCACGGGAAGAATGAAGAATGAGGCAAGAATATAAGCAAGCCCCATGAAGAGGAATCCCGGCCATTGAGCACCGGTTACATCCATCAGCTTGCCTGAAACAACCGGTCCAACAAAGCCAAATACGTTGCCGACCATAAAGATCAATCCAACGGTGGTTCCTGCTAATGCTGCCCCTATCCCTTTTGTTTCCACGAGAATCGCCATAAAAATCGGCGAGATTGTTCCCATCGCAGCCCCGCCGATGACCAGTGCGACGATCAGGGGTAGGCCGGTAAAGGAACTGAAGCCAAGGATACTAAGGCCCAGGAGAATGCTGCTGATGAAAAGAAAGGGTTTTCGCTTCCCTGTTCTGTCTGAGAGCGTTCCGCCCACCACTTTGAAGACGGAGTTCGTCGCCGTCAGGATGGCAACAAAAATTCCCGCCATCGCTGTGGTCATGCCTCTCTCCGAGAGACTCTGGGGAAGGAGAGTAAATATTGACATGACACCGACCATGTTGAGGCTGTAAAAGACTGAAGCCCACCAGATATCCTTAACCCTAAAAACTTTTTTAAAGTTCTCTAAAATACTCTGCTTGCCCTCTTGAGATTCCTCATGAAGTCTTCCCTCTCTGAACAGGACAATCCAGAGGATAGCCGTTATACCGTTTGCAACTCCCAGCACTGCCATAACGTTTCGCCATCCTCCGAAGACAGGCGATAGTATACCGGCTGAAGTCCCCATAGCAACGGTGAGTGCCAGTGGCATTGAGACCATACAAATCCCGTTCGCCATGGCAAACTCTTGGGGCGGGAACCACATCGCCAGAGCCTTCGGGAAAACGGGACCAAGGGTTGCCATTCCGAGCCCGATAAAGAGCATGCAGATCTCAAGAGCGTATGCACTACCTGCAATTGACCGGAACGCCCCAGCTATTCCTACGATCAGGACCGCAACACCAAAGGCATATCGTGCACCAACCTTGTCAGTGATACCTCCCCCGATGAGGGAGAAAAACAGGGAGGGTATGGTAATCATCCCCATAATCATCCCCATCCCGGCTTTCGTTAAAGGAATTTCCGCTCCTATCTCCTTGAGCAAAGGCGGGATACTATAGGTGGCAAGAAAAACGAAGAACGTATTCAGGAAGAGTAAAACCAGGACTACCCAACGAAAGTAGTTTTTCTTCTCCTCCATAGTCTCATGGTTTTCTGTTCGTTCCATTTCAGGTAAGCAAACGTTTCTACTGTATGAGAAACTTCATCTTTCTTCCGCCCATCTGTTCCGTCTTAATCCTGAAGATTTTCAGGGCGGCTTTGGTGTTCATAGTCTTTTTATACATCGCCATCCGTTTTGGGAGGTAGGTGTCAGGATCCAGCCCCAGCTTTTCAATATTTGCCTTCACCACTGACTCAATCTCCTTGAGGTCAGTCACCAGTTCCATCTTCCCGTCAATGACCACTGATGCCCACTCGGTGTGGTCCTCGTTCCAGGTAAAGGCAGTAAAACAGACCTTTTTATTTTTTGTGAGTATTTCCCATTTCCTCCCTTTCGGGAAAAGAGAGATATATACCTCACCATTGATATAAACAAATCCAAAGGGGATACAGTACGGAATGTCATCGCTTGAGAAAGCAAGTACCCCGTCACCAACGGTGTTCAGTAATGTTTCCATTGCTCCCTTGCTCAGGTCCTTCATAGTTGTTGCTCCCTTACCTTAAAAAGTGAAGTGCAGTATGGGGTTTTGAAGAAATAGCAGGCTGCTGAAAAACGTTCATCTGCGGCGTTCCCCTCGTCCTTCGTCGTTGCGACGTACGTCCAAGTACGCCTCACTCCTCAGGATTTCGGGCGCCTTGCATCTGAGCATTTTTGATCAGCCTTACAAAAGTGGCCTTTTCAGCACACTGATAGGGCCTGAAATATACTATTGCCAGGTTATATGACCTGCCCGTAAAGCCCCATTTCACTTTAACATGGGGCTCGTTTATCATTCTATTTATAAACCATGGGAGTATTATCTGACCTTCCCCTGTTTCTTCAGGAGAGCCTTGGCATAGAGTTCCCGATACTGCTTAGCTGAAGCTCCCCAGGAAAAATCTGCACTCATGGCATTCCGGGTAACCTGCATCCACGCATTCTGGTCAGCATACAATGCAACCGCTTCCCTGATCTTCGCAAATAAATCCTGAGCGGCATAGGAAGTGAATTTAAACCCGTTTCCTTTTCCGGTCTTCGGGTCAAAGTTTTTGATAGTATCATCCAGACCGCCGGTGGCGCGGACTACGGGAATGGTCCCATACTTGAGGCTGTACATCTGGTTGAGACCGCAGGGTTCGTACCGTGAGGGCATGAGGAACATGTCGCACCCTGCCTCAATCTTGTGAGCAAGGGCGTTATCGAAACCGATCCTGATCCCGGTTCTGCCAGGGAATTCCTTGGAAACCCTGTTGAAGAGATCGTGATAGTTCTGATCGCCGGTGCCCAGGAGGACGAAAACCAAATTGAGCTTCATCATATCATTGATGATCTGGGCCAGGAGGTCAAATCCCTTCTGGTCTGCCAGACGGGAAATAACGCCGACAAAGGGATAGTTGCTGAACTGATCGGAGATCTTGAATTCTTTCATCAGATCGAGCTTGCATGCTCGTTTGCCCGCCAGTTTTTTCAGGCTGAAATTTTCCGCAATGAACCGGTCGCTCTCCGGATTCCATTCATCATAATCAACGCCGTTCAGGATGCCAAAGAGGTCCTCGCTTCTGTACCTGAGTATCCCGTCCAGTCCGAACCCGAACTCAGGGGTCTGGATTTCCTCGCTGTATTTTTTACTTACCGTATTGATGACCTCGGAATACACAATCCCTGCCTTGAGGAAATTGACCTTGCCGTAGAACTCCACCCCATTCATGCTAAAGGCGTCTGCAGGAAGGCCTGTTATTTCCATTGCATCCTTTTCAAAGAGCCCCTGGTACCCTATGTTGTGAATGGTAAATACCGTGGCAGTCCTGGCAAAGAACGGATCATCCCTGTAGATGGTCTTGAGATAGGCGGGGATCAGTGCTGTCTGCCAGTCATGGCAGTGGATGATATCAGGCCGGAAATTTATTTTCCTGCAAAGCTCCAGGGCCCCTTTGCAGAAGAACGTGAACCGTTCAGTATTATCGTGATAGTCGCCTTTCGAAGTCCCGTAGAGCTTATCCCGGTCGTAGTAGGTATCATTCTCCAGGAGGTATACCGTTATTGCTTTATTCAAATCGGTCTGGTAAGCCGCGCCTCCCCTCCTGTACCTGCCTACCATTACGCTGATATCCTGCGCCACCGGTGTTAAGGCAAGGT
>Ga0315274_10007204_pt1 | contig 16121 bp, 26 predicted proteins | sample YL17G02_20_MG_FD_203700 | JGI IMG/M metagenome (GOLD analysis project Ga0315274, IMG submission 203700) | Sediment microbial communities from Yellowstone Lake, YNP, Wyoming, USA - YL17G02_20 | ecosystem: Environmental > Aquatic > Freshwater > Lake > Sediment | place: USA: Wyoming | collected...
AGACCTATCCCTCGATGTTTAATATCATTATAATAATGAGTTTTTGCTAATAAATTATTCTTTTTTTCTTCTTCTGTTCTTCTTGTAAAATCGAATCCAAGACAATAAATAATCCCATTATAATCTAATAAATAAGAAACTAAATATAATACATAAATTCCTGTCAATGCTCCTGCTTTTATTTTCTTAGTTAATATGGTATTATTATAAGGAGTTTCCCTAATATGAGCATTAGGAGCAATAATAAGAGGTAAAGATTTTAAATGATTAATATGGTCTTGATTTATTTTTTTAGAATCTGATAATAATTTACCTTTATAAAAAGAATTATCCATACAAGTTGTAAATGTAGAACTAAAATGATAAGAAGCAAAATTAATAGTAACTACAAATTTATCTTGTATTTTTTCTTTAAGACCTAAAGAAAGTCCTTCGGAAATTGAATAACCTCCGCCTAAAATAATACATTCATTTGGTATCATATTATTTTATCTATTAATTTAAATCTAAGAGCTTCTGAACTCGATAACCATAATTCTCCATTATTCATTTTAAATAATTCTTTTTCTGTTAATTTTGTTTTTTCTTGTAATAATTTTTTTACTTTATTTTCTATTTTTACTAACCAATTTGTTCTATCTTTTACATAATTTAAATAATCTCCTACCATTCCTGTAGCAGAATGTAACATTATTTGAGCGTTAGGATAAGCCATTCTTTTATTTCCAGCAATAGCTATAATTGCTCCCATACTCGCTGCTATACCACTTATTATTGTTGTTACTTGAGGTTTTATATGATTAATTGTATCTATTATAGCCAATCCATCTATAATTGACCCACCTGGTGAGTTTATTTCAATATAAATTGGTTTTTTGGCATCTTCTTTTTCCATTACAAGTAATTTGGTATTTATTTCGTAAGCAGTATCCATTTCTATTGCTCCATAAAGGAAAATATATCTATCTTTACTTAAATTATATTCATAATATTCCTGAGAATATTTTGTTATTCGATTATATCGTTCTTCATTTTCTTTTTTCATTTTAATCTCCTTTCAAAGTTTGTAATATTTCTTCTATAAATATTAATTCAAGCCAATTCATATTTTTAATTTCTTTAGTATAGGTAGACATAAAAAAGTAGTTGCTGCTGAAATAACAATAAGAAATTTTAATCCTAATAATGGAAATAACCAAGCTCCAATTAATATAGAACAAGTTCCTGCTAAATTAGAAATGCTACATAAAAGTGCAAATGAAGTGGATTCTTTATTTTCAATACTTGATTTTGCCATTAAAGTCATAATATTGAGAAAAATAAACATACCTATTATACTGAATAAACAGGTGTAAATAATTGCACTTATAGGTGTAAAATAGAGATAGGCAAGTGTAGTTAAAGCACCTAAAAAAACTGACCAATATAATATTTTTTTAATATTTAATTTTTTACTAAATTTATAATATATAATAGAACCTATAATGCTTATACCAGCAGATAATGCTCCAATTATTCCTAAAAATATTCCAGACCAATGAAATAAATCTCTTTCGATGAATAATAATGGTGTTCCAAATGAAGGACTAAAATTAAATAAAAATATGAATAAACATCCTAATAAAAATTGTTTATTTTTAAATAATTCTTTATAAGAGAGAATGGATTGTAGTAATATAATAAATTTTATTTTTTCAGGTTTAGTAAAGTTTGATGTCCACCTCGCTGTGCCTTTTGAAATACGGAAATCTGTAATTAAATCTTGTTTATATTTCGATACAATCCATAATATAATAAAGTAAATAGGTATTAAACATAAATAAGCAAATTTATAATTAAAGTGGTCTGCAATTATACCACCAAAAAGACTCGTAATTATTCCTGCAACTGTAATAGAAGTCCATTGAACATTTTGAAATATATCGCAAGTATTATTTTTTTTACCTTCGCAACAGGCTAAACCATCATTGCTAATATCTCTTGTAGCAGTAAAATAATTTCCTAAAGTTGCTGCGATTAAAATTAAAGGTAAAGTTAATAATGGAGATAATCCAAAGAATAAAGATATTGCAATACTACCAATAAGAGATAATGTAATCCATATTTTTTTACTAAAATATTGGTCAATAAAATATCCAAACAAAGGTTTTATTAACCAAGGTATTGTTATTATAGAACTAATATACATTATTTTCTGTGGAGTAAAATGAAGATGTTCTTTTAGATAGAAGAATAAACTTAATCCAGGTAAACCCTCGAAACCTTGAGTAGCATAAATACTTGCAGAAAGAATATATAACCAAAATAATTTTTTATTTTTCATATTTTTCCTGTTATAAGTAACCATAATAAATAAGGTAAGAATAAAATATTTATTATCATAATTATACTATAACTTTTTTCTACCCATTTTTTAAATATTTGTAAACCTACTTCTTGTCCATATATATTATATAAAATTGGAATAAAAAATACATACCCTCCATCTAAACAAGGAATAAAAGGTATTAAATTAAATAATCCCAATGTTAATGACATAAATCCAAAATATAATAAATTATAACTATAATAATGATTTCCTAAATATAAAGTAATCAATCCCATCACAATGTTTATTGTTATTCCAGCCAAACTAATTATAATTTTTTTAGTATAAGATAAATTTGAAAATGAATAAATATTTTTAGTATCTTCTAATTCGGATTCTAATTTACAATAACCACCAAGTAAAAGTGGACAAATTTTATATTCAGTTTTTCCAATTTTTTTACTCCATATTTTTTTACCAAATCCAATAGAAAAAACTTTAACATCACATTGAAATATTTTAGCAGCAATTAAATGTGAAAATTCATGAAAGAAAGTTATTAAAATTATTGAAATTAGAAATATCATTAATCATCTTCCCTGTTATGTCTAATATTATCCCAAACCCAAACGAAACAAAGTAAAAATTCACAGGCAAACATTATACCAAGATAAAAATCTGTTTTATTTTTTATATATAAAATAATACAAATTAATCCAATTATTAAAAGTAAGGTGCAAGTAATAAAAAATATAATATCGAATAATTTTTCATCTTTGAGCCATTCTTTTTTAGGTAAATCTTCGTTATTAGTTAAATAAAGCAAAGTATTATAACTACTTGTTAATATTGTATTAAATAAATTAAGAAAAAATTCTATTATTTTCATATTATACCTCTATTATAATTATACCACATTTTGTTACTTATAGCAAGTCCTTCTTCTGAATACACCATAAACATCCATTTGTCTCTAAAAATGTCTTATTAGGCACTTCTCTAAGGCAATTTTTGCATATCAAATCATTATAAATATGGTCATATTCCTTATCAGGATTGACAGAGATAGATGATTTATAGGATGTTGCCATAGTATAGTGGTTTTTTGACAATAATGGCTCTAATGTCTTATTATAGCAAAATAGACCATAACTACTATTAGTTGTGGTATTTTTAGATAAACTATACAATATATTGTGGTTTTTCATGATTTTATAGCTTTTTCAGCATATTTTAAGTTACTTTCTATTCTAATTCTATCTTCTTTTGGCAATTCTTTTTTTAATAATATTTTACATAATTGTTTACATTCTCTATAATGTTTTATCCAATACGCTGCAATTGCTAATTCATCCAAGATTCTAAAATTATAAATTTGTTTTTCTATAAAAAGTAAATCTTTTGGATAAGATATTTCAATAGTTTTTTTTGCAAATAAATATGCTTGATTAAATTCTTTTAATTTTCTACATAACATAATTAATTTATGTAAGGGTTCTGCTCTTGAAGGTCTAAATTCCCAAGCATTTAAATAATAATATTTTGCTTCACTTATATTTCCTAATTTTTCATAGCAAAAACCAATCATATATTTACTATAAAATATTTCTTCTTTCCAACCATCCAATGCAATTCTTTTATTATAATAAACGATTGCATTTTTATAATCACCAATATCTTTATAACTTTGTGCTAAATAAAAATGATAACGAGCATTATTTGGTTCATCTTTAATTGCATTTAATAAAATTTTTACATCATTTCTATTTGTAGCACCATCATTAAAGGTTTGAATTTTTAATGTATTTAATTCTTTAAATGGTTGTTTAGCTTCTTTACAATCTAAATAAGTATGAACTACACCAATACATTTCCAATTTAAATTATTTTTCATTATTCTTGGAGTAGCATAATCAAGATTTCCTGTATATCGTAAATAATAAGCATCTTCTATTAATTCATTTTTATTAAAATTATTATTAACAATAATATCATCTGCATCCATCCAAAGAATATAATCAGATTTATTTTTTGCTAAAGAAATTGCTTCGGTTTTATTATATCCAAAATCTCGCCAAGTTTTTTGAAAAATTTCTCCTTTTATATTATTCTTTATAAAAAATTTATTAATAATTTCAAAGGTATTGTCTGTGCTTCCAGTATCTACAATAATCATATAATCTACAATATCCTTTACAGAAGAAAGGCATCGTTCTATTACCTTAGATTCATTCTTGACCATAATTGCTAATGCAAGAGTAATCATATTATTTTATCCTTTTAATTTATTATATTCATTAAACCATTGAATTGCTAATTTCATTGCTTCTCTTTCTTCTGTTATTAACCGATAATAATACTTAGTGTGTTTGTAACAAAATATTTTATTATAAATTTTTCTTTCTTCATTTATTTTTGCAATGGATTGAGAAATTCGTGTTATATACCTAAATCTATGAGCTAACTCATGAAATAAAGAAATAATTAATATATCATTTTTATAAAATTTTCTATTAAAATAATCTTGAATGTCTCTATTTATATTTTTTTCTTTTTTAATTTTAGTTCTATTAAAAATAATAATATCGTCATTATAATCATAAGCACATGTAGATGGACTATCTGAATATTTATATCTAATTTTACTGTTATGCAATATTTCAGGTAGAATTTTTTTAAACATTATTCTCTTTCCAAAGAATCTTTTATAAAATTTAATGTCCAATAAATTCGTTCTTTTATTTCTCTAAAATTAAGTGTGCCTCCAAAAAGTCTAAATTCTAAAGTTCCATAGTCGCCTTTTGACATATGATTTGCGTTAAGAGAATGATATTTATCGTCAAGATAGTTGAAATTTCTAAAATTATAATTTTCTTGATTTCTATATTGATGTATTTGTTTTTCTGTTAAATGATGTAATTCTGACTTAGGAATTAATTTACATGTATTCTCTAATCTTTCTTTACTTACCTTAAATTTTTTTGCAAGGAATTTTTGGCGATGAATAAATTCGGTTATAATATTTAATATTTGTTTATCAGATAAATTTTTAACATTTATATGAATATGAAGTCCACAAGTATCTTTTGCTTTACCTCTATAGACTCGAACTAAAGCTAATACTTCTTTTATTTGCATTAAAGAATCTTCATTATAATATAAATGATTTCTATTTTCTGGAGAAATTTCAATGCCATTATTAAGAGAACCATCATATTTTAATTCCCATCCTTTAAGAGTTCTACCTCTATCAATTAATTTATCAGCATCTTGCTTAGCTGGTAATTCTACTTCAATTTCTGGTGAAAAACGGATAGATTCTATTTTTATAAGTTTAATTTTCTTTTCTTTTCTTTTCATTTTATTTTTCTTCTTTTAGGTGGATAAACAATCCATCCTGTTATTCCCAATTTCTCTTTTGCTATTTTTAAATAATCTCCAAATCTTTTTCTATAAGTATCATATTCATTATTAGTATTAGACACTCTTTTAAATGTTAAAGAATCTGTCCAATAACATTCCCAACCTTTTTGTTTTAAATTCCAAAAATTAAGTTCGTGTCCACCTAATTTTAATTCTTCATCATAAGGACTATTTATCAATACTTTTGTTTTTGCTAAATATATATTTCTACATATATCTACTTTTGCAAATTTTATTCCATTAAATTCTGTAAATTCAGTAGGATAAGAAAATTTTATACCTTTAGGAGTAAGTTCCATTAGATACTCCCAATTAGCCTTACTATTTAAAAGTTCGTATCCAACCAACGCTCTTTTTTCATCTTGTTCTAAAAATTTGATAATATTATCAAAATTATAATGTTCACTAAATTGTATACTATCAGCTATAACTAAACAATAGGGAATATTCATTTCTTGTGCTTTTTTCACTAAAAAATTTCTTGCAAAATATGCTCCACAATCAAAAGGTAATTTATAATATTCACAGGGTATTTGACTTTTTATATAATCAATAGTAATTTCTTTTTCATTAGAATTATAGCCTTGGTCTGCAATTAAAAGTATACAATCCTTTGTATAATTATCTACAATTGTCTGTAGAGTTTTATATAATAAATTATCTCTTAAAAATGTAGTAAGAATAATAGCTATAGTCATTATTTTAATTTATTTTTAATTTCTTGTCCATATAAATCGGATAAATATTTTACTACTGGTATAGGAACAAAGATTTTATTGCCATTTAGATTACCTACTTTAGTTTTTCTGTTTAACTCAACCGTAATAGATAATTTATTGCTTTGAATTTTATTATTTATAAGTTGTTTAATTTCAAGAGATTTTACCCCTATATATAAATAATTTTTAGATAATCTTTTATAAATAACTGCTTCTAAACAAGATTCTCTTAATAACCAAAATTTTATATCTAAAGAAATAAGTTGATTAAATATATCTTCAACACTCAATTCGGATACAATAATTTTATTTTCTAATTCGATGTTATCATTAGATGTATATTCTTTAAATTTTGATATTCTTTGAATTTCTTCAGCAGAACATAAATTATTAATTATATTTAATTTTACTGATAATGGATTAGTTATTTTAAGATAATTTTCTATAATATCTATCAATTCTCTTGCTCTTATTATATGACTATGTTTTTGGTTAATACATTTTATTCCATTTTCAACTATATTTTTACTATAATCTTTATCATTTATTATTAATTTAGCTTTTTCTATAATATCTGAACCATCTCTTTTATAAGTGCAATATGAATTAGAAGGAAATAATCTTGTCAATCCATAATCATCACCTTCATCTGTTAGTAATACTGAACCAGAAGCCATTATTTCAAACATTTTTGCTACATCTACATGGTAAATACTTGAATCACTTATATGAGAAATATATGATTGTAAACATGTTATATATGATTCTCCTGTTAAATGTTTTTGTTTTGGACATATTACTAATTTTTCTTGCATTAATATAGATGTAATCAATTCTCTATAAGGATATACTTTTGGTGCAAATTTATGATGTATAGGATAAATTAGAGGAATTCTTTCAATATTTAAATTGGGTTGAAAAATATTTGTATTTACAGAACAAGGAAACCATATTTGTTTTATTTCAGGAAGTATTTTTTGTCCTAAGATAAAATTATTATAATGTCTATGCAAAATTAAATTTATTTCAGATTTTTTAAACCAAACATCTCCCAAATATTCATTTTTATGTAAGTGAAAATCTCCCTCTATCATAATCTTTGGAATGTTGTCTGTATTATTAAAAAACTTTGAAGAATCCCAATTTCTAAAAAATCTCTGTCTATTATCCATAATAACTATATCAAAATTAAATTCTTTTTTCAAATCAATGGCGTTAATATTTGGATTAAAATGTATTGTTGCTAAGTCAGGATATTCTTTTTCTAAATTATATCCATAAACAAGTAACTCTACATTGTTTTGTTGCTTTATTATTTTAACAAAATTCATATGATACCAATGATTGTGGTCATATCGAGGCATAGAAGCATAAAGCCATAATATTCTCATCTTACTCTCCAAATATTTTTACTTCTAATTCAAGTGGTTCTTTTACTATAGATTTAATTTTATTTATTAAAGAAATAATATTATTATATGTAGCATTACCTTTATTTACTATTATATTTACTTTTTCGGATACCTCTGCATCTCCAACTTTAAGACCTATTAATTTATCAGAATAAGGTTTTAATTCATGCCAATTCTTAAAGATACCACCTGCACTTGGATATTTAGGAAAAGATTTTCTATGTTCAATTGCATTAATAATTTCTAATTGATTTACTCCAATTTTATCAAATTTAAATGTAGCATTTATAATAATTTCTGATTTATTTTGTAAATATGAATATCTTCTTTTAAATTTTAATTGATATTTATGATAACTATATAAATTACCATCAAAATCAATTGTTTCTATATTTTTTAAATAATCTGAAATACAATAATTTCCACTTCCAGAATTACCTATTATTGCTGCTCCTATACTTCCTGGAATACCTAATAATCCTTCCATACCAGAATAATTATGATTTATGACATTTTTTATTACTTTTTGTGTAGATACATTTGCATGACAACATAGACAATTTTTGGAAATCCATATCATATCATTAGGCATTTTTCTTAAACAAATAATTTTATTTATTGTTCCATTTAATAGAACATTTGTTCCATAAGATAGAACATAGAATTTTTGACCTTTTAATTCTATAAGTAAAGATTGCAGTTCTCCACAATTTTCTGGAAACCAGATTTCTTTAACTATAGAATCAAGGTGAAATGAATTATAATTTTTTAAATAGAAGTTTGTATAATATAGCATATATTTTTTATCTCCTTATCAAATAATGGTTGATTTATATTTCTAATTGATTTAATTTTTGATATTTGAAAAAAATTACTATCTATCATAAAATTAACATTAGTTTTTAATTCTTGCAAATAATTATCAAATACACATACTTTAAAATCCCAATTTATCATTTTTAAATATTCAAGTGTTTTTACATCATAATAAACAGAAATAAAAGGTGTTCCTGCTGCAAATGACACAATATTACTATGCATTTTCATACCGATTGAAAATTGACATCTTGCATATTCTTTTAACATTTCGTCTAAATTATCACTATTTAAATATTCTAATTGAGGAATTAATTTTTTTAAATCAATAATTAAACTATGTTCTAAAGCATCGTGAGCAATAAAAACAACAGAATATCCTATATTTATTAAATAATTAGAAATTTCTGCAAAAGTATTTATATTATAAGTTCTTAATTCAGTTGTTCCATCAAATCTACCTAAAATTGGTGCATGTTGAGCTATTTGGATTGCAACTCGTTTTTCTTTTTTTACTTGAGGAACTTCTAAGAAATTGCCAGGGTCTAATAAGAGTTTATGTTTAGTTATTCCTAAATTAGATAACATATCAAATGTTCTTTTATCTCTTACTGTAGAAATAATCGCTAAATCATTTATTAATTTGATACTTTTTTTAGTTTCTTCTTTCAATTCATCATTCAATACATTTCCTTTTAAATTTTGATTATTGCCAAGTCCAAATAATATAATAGGAACTTTTATTTTTTCAAATAACTCAGTTTTACATGGAAAATACCATCCACTTGACTTTGGATAATTAGTATAAAGTCCTGAGCCAGCTATCATTAGTGCAGAACAATCTGTATTTAATTGTTTAAGGATTCGTTGTTCAGTTAATTCATCATTTTTAACACTCATAAAAGCAAAAGGAACATTAATTTGCTTAGAAATAGCCTCTACAATACTTTTTTTAATAGCCCAATCACCTCTATTTGAGGTATCTACATGGTAAAACATAATTGGCTTAATCATAATATGTCCTTTTATTTAGTTATAACTACTTAATTCGCCATAATAGTTTAATAAATTTTATGGTATCTTTTATAGGATTAATCTTACTTATTCTATCTTTAAAATAAATACAATTAATAGAAGTATTAATTATCTTCATTTTTGCTTTTCCTGCTTTTAATAATAATTCACTTTCAAAATCAAATCTATCTGATACTAAATTTAAATCAAAAACTGATTTATGTATTAATTTGAATCCACATTGACTATCTTCTATTTTTTGATTAATTAACCAACCTATAATAAAACTCATTAATTTATTAGTTAATAATCTTATAAATGGCATACCAATTGGATTATGTAATCTATTACCTATAATTATTTTAGCATCTGGATGTATTTTTAATGCCAGTTCAAATTGAGAAATATCATTTATATCAAATTGATTGTCTGCATCATAAATTAAAATATAATCGTATCCTCTATTAATTGCAATTTCAATTCCTCTTTTTATTGCAAATCCTTTACCATGATTCGGATAACCAGACCATTTATTATTCTTATTTAAATAAAAAAGTATATTCCAAGTTCTATCTGTAGAACCATCATTTATTACAAGAAAATTATAATTGGTTTTTTTCATTGTGTCTATAATTTTACTTATAGTTTTTTCTTCATTATAAGTTGGTATTATTATCAAGCAATTCATTTGATACATCTTGTATTCCTTTCATCTGATTTAAATCTTCTGGACTAATAAAATAATATGGTTTATTTCTAACTAATGTAATTCCTATTTTTTTAAATAAATAACCAATTGTTCCTGAACAAGTATTTATAATGGGTTTTTTCTTTAATCCTACTTGAATTAATGCAATTAAAAATAATGTATCTCCTGCTTTTTTTAATGAAGTTAATTTTAATATTTCTTCATCCATAATTAATTTTTCTTGTTCTGTTAAAGTAATAAATCTAATTAATTTTATTTTATAAAGAAATTTATTTTGATATTTTTTTATTAATTTAACTTTATTTCCAGTTGATATACAATCAAATAAATATTTATCATTAATTATGGTGGCAGAATGATTCCATTTAGATTTTGTAAAGAATTGAATAAACCAACCTAATGGGTCAAGTTTATATTGTATTAATAAAATATCACCTGTTTGTGGCATTATGACCTCGATGGACTTTGTTTTTTTAATAATGTAAGGAAATTATCCAATGTTTTATATTTTTCCTGTAATCCTACATTAGTATTGTATCTTTTTGTCATTTGTCTTTTTTTATTTTCATAAGTCTGACCAGACCTACCATGTTTTCTTTTTTGTTTTTCCATAAATCCTCCTTAATAATAAATCATAATTAATATCATCAAACTCATTATTCCATAAGTTACAGTTTCTGACCACAATAACTGTAAACCAAATAATTCATAAACTCTCAAATCTCTCCACGATAATAAAGAAAATGTTAATATAATTCCAATAGAACAAGTAATATAAGTAATCCAATTATGTTTTATTAATGGTATACATATACAAAATAGAGCAATTAATAATCCAATAGTTCCTCTGGTAAATATATTTGCTAATAATTCTTGTTTCATATGATAAATAGAAAAATATTCATACCAAAATTTCCCTAACATACTTGGTTTTGGGTCTGATTCACAGGGAATTCCATAACCCATACTTAAACATATAATAATGCCTAACAGAAAGAATAATAATGGATTATATTGGATAATTAATGCAATTGAAGTTAAAATAATAGCGATTAAATATCTTCTAAAATATCTTCCTACTCCAGCACCAGTTAATGCTCCAAATATACCATTTATTATAGAAATTATAATTATAAATATAAATAAATAATTTATCATATAGTTTTTCTCCATTTAGAATATTCTGATATTATTTGATTAATTGTGATAGGTTTAAACTCCCATACATCTACGCCCACATTGCAGCAATCTGTAAATGATTCTCCTTTTCTGTATCTCTTAAACATCCATTTTTCATGAATATGTCCAACTAAGTTTAATTCAAAGTGGGTATTACAAAATTCTGGATTATGAGTTAAAAATATTCTTTGACCACCATAATTAATAATCATAGATTCATTAATTGTTTTATTTTTATTATTTTTGTCATGATTGCCTTTTATATAAATTATATTTTTGCACTTTATTTGATTTCTATAATATTCAAATGTATCTTTTCTTGCTTCTGGTGCTTCTGATGATTTAGTAAAACCAAAATCCCCAAGAAAATATAAGGTATCATCTTCTTTTACAATAGAATTTACATTATCTATTATTGCTTTATCCATTTCCTCTATAGATTTAAATGGTCTATTGCAATAATTTATAATTCGTCTATGATTAAAATGAAAATCTGCGGTAAAATATATCATTTATTTCCTTTATATTTTTATTAAATACAAATAAAGTTCTTCCATGACAATGGTCTATTTCATGTTGCACTATAACTGCCTCTAAATCTTTTAAAATTAAAGTTTCTAATTGTCCTTTTAAAGTTGTATTTTCTATTATTAAAAATCTATATCTTAAAATATTTATTATAATTCCAGGGAAACTAAGACACGCTTCAGGAAAAATAATTTTCCCTTTTTTATCTAAAATTTTAGGATTAATTAAGTAATATTCTTTAAATTCAGTATGTTCTTTATTTAATGATAATCTAATAAATGCTATTTTTTTATTATATCCAATTTGATTATCTGCCAAACCACATCCCTTACCCACAAGAGAGTATAAAGTATCTTTTAAATCTATCATTATTTGTGATACATTTTCTTCAGGTAATACATCTTGACAAGGTTTTCTGAGTTCTTTTATATTATAGACAATAGGTTTAATCATATTATTAATCTATTTGTTACATTATAAACTCTACAAAATGCTTTGTAATGTTCTGGATATTGAAAACAATAAATCATATCCTCATTAGATAAAAAACTTTGCATAAAATTTATAAGTTTCTCATATAATCTAATATTGTATTTATATAAGATAGATAACATATATTTTTCTGCTTTATATTCTGATTCACCACAAACTATATGCCCTAATTCATGTAAGATTACTCTATCAATATGATTAGATATATCTCGCAAAGTAATAGTTTTAGGATTAAATATCAATAAAGCATATTGTTTTTTAAAACCATTTTCATATTTAAAATGAATTTCACTATAACCAGAAAATATATTTTCTTTTTTTTGTTGTTTTGTAGCTTCTTTAATAATAAATTTTTGTTTTAATTTTAATGTTTTAATCCAATATTTTGTTTTATTTTTAATCTTTTCGAATTTATTCATTTATATAATTGATATTCTTATTTGTGCTGTAATAAAATCTTTGTGAATTTTATCTGAATATTTAATGTATTCTTTTTCTTCATTTATTTCAATACTTAAATTAGTATATTTATTTCTTCTTAATATTGTCAGAATTGTTCGATAATCTTTCATTTTATTAATAAAATTTTTTGCATTAGAAACTATTTCTAATGATACTAAATAACTATATTCCAATCCAAATCAAGCAAAAATAGAATAATCAATTGATTTTAAAACACAATATAAATCTTCGTTAATAAATTCAGAATTAAATTTTCTTTTTTCTATTATTTTTTTAATATTAGATAAATCTTTGACATTTAAAATTGCTTGTCTATCCATTTTTAGCCTCCTTTTTAATTTCTATTAATTTATCAGCATAATTTAATGCTATTGTATCTTCCATTCCTGTTATAAATATAATTTGTTTATTTAATTTCTTATTTATTTCCTTTAAAAATTTGAAAGCATTTTCAATAAATCTAATATTATGTATATTTCTAAAACTTTCATCTAATACTAAGAATCCATTAATTTTAGTTTTCTCTAATAAAGCAATTCTTAAAGCAATAGAAACAACATCTAATATTCCACCACCACTTGTATCTTTAGGGTCATAAGGTTCTTTAAAATCTGGTGTGGATATTGCATAATCTAATTCCTGTAAATTTCCTCTTTTATTAAAAATTAAATTAAAATTATATTCATTCTGAAAGATATATCGAAGTGCATAAGTTACAATTTTTTCGAATCCTTCTTTAATTGAAATCTTAGTTGATTCTTCTACTAATCTTAAAAATTCTACTGATTTTTTATAGATTTCTTTTTTTCTACCTAAATCTACTATTTTATCTTGAGATTTATTTATTTGAAATAATAATAAATCACATTTTCCTGATAATGAACTTATATCAGAGTTAAGTTGATTTAATTTTTCTTCTAACAAATCTATTGTATTATTTTCTGACATTCGGAAATTCCTTTCGCTATTTCTGTCTCTAATTCCAATATTTTTGTTTCTAATTGTTCATAACTAATACCTTCATCTTTTAATTGACCGAATAACAATTCTTTATCCTCATCTAATTTCTTTTTTCTTTCTTCTAAACGAGCTTTTTCCAGTTTATTTTCCTCTATTATTTTTTCTATTCTATTTAATTCTTCTTTGTAATTCATGATTATTCTCCTTTTAATAATTATATATTTTTTTTAATTCAGTAACATCAACAATATCATATTCTAAATCTAATCTTCCTTTTTTTAATTCTTTTTTTGCTAATTTTCTTGCTTCTTTTTTATTTCTTGCTTCAACTTCAAATTCGTCAAATGGTTCATCTGGATATTTTTCCATTATTCCTATTATATATAATTTTTTCTTAATCATTTTTAACTCCTATTCGTTTTATAATTTCTTGTTTAATTTCTTCATCTAAATTATTTTCTTTTGCTAAAAATTCTATAATTCCCATCAAATTTAACTCAGCAATTTTAGTAGTATCTAAGGAAGCAATAAATTTATCTATTTCATTGTCAAAATTCTTTAACTCGGCTGCTTTTTCTAAATCAAAGACTTCATTGCCAGGTTTAGCACATTTTAGAGGTATAAGGTCTAATTTACCTGTTTTTGAGTCAAAAATTGCTATTGTAGGCATTATTAACTCATTTATGGCAGTTCTACCCAAACAACCTAAACTAATGAATTTAACCCCTTTTTGTTCAAATAAACCATACTGTTCGTGATTATGGGCTATAAATATGTAGTCAAAATCAGTTTTCAGGTCTTTTATAGATAAATGCATAACATTTTCAGGTAAAGGTTTCTTAGTTATAAGAGCATGAACAATAGCAATTTTATTGGAACTTATTGATTTTATTGATATTATACCTTTTTCTTTTAAATCTTGTTCAATATTATGATAATATTTAAATCCTTGAATCAAACAATCTTTATCTTCTATTACATCTAATTCCTTAATATAATCTGACCGATTAAAAATATGTGCCAAAGAAGAACCTTTTGATAATTCCCAAGAATGTCCTATTTCATCGTGGTTACCTATTAAAATATACCAAATAATTTTTGATTTTTCAATAAGGTCAACTAATTCATCTATCATCTGATTGCTAACAATCGCAGAATCATAGAGGTCTCCACCATGTATAATAAATTCGCATTTCATTTTTTTAGCAATATTGATAATTTCCCGAATCTTATTCATTACTTCTAAATAATAATCTCCTTTACGATTAATAGGATTAATTCCTTTTAAATGTGTGTCGGTAACATAAGCAAATTTCATTTATATTTCCTCAGTAGATTTTCCACAAGTAGGACAAATCTTACATTTTTTTAGTAATCTTGAATATTCAATCATTCCATTTGATATTTGCAAAGTTAAATTATCTATTGTAGTTATAAGATTATCACTAACCATATCTATTTTATTTATTCCTTCTATTATTTTTTGCAATTTATTCAATTGTTCTATTTTAGTTCTTAAATCATTAGTATCTATTTCAGGTATTTTTATTTTATTATTTAATTCTTCTAATTCTAATAAATCTTTTTTATTCTGTTTAATATTATATAAAAGTTCATTTAATATTTCCAATGTATTAATAGCACAATCTAATTCTGTTATCTTATCTTCATCTACGAATTTTATAGTTTCTATTTTTGCTTGATTAATTAAAATATCAGATTCTATTTTATCAATTTTCTCTTTATAATCAATTAATTTATTATATTGTTCTGTGTTTTGTTTAACTAAATTAAATTGTTTTTCTAATTTATTTTTTATAATCTCTTTTGATGCTTTTTCTATCAGTAATAATGATAATTCTGTTTTATTTTCTTCTAAATGAATCTGTTCAGATTTTTCTTCCTTATTAATATGTAATAAATCAGAATTTAATCCCTGCATAGCATTATCTAATAAATCTGCACCTGTTAATTTATTAAATAATTTATTCCTAAAAGTGCCACTCTTATCCATTAAAAATGGCATAGTTATTTGTTCTGCAATATTTAATATAATTTCTTCATTATCTACTTCTAAAGGATAGATACCTAACATTTTT
>Ga0315274_10007207_pt1 | contig 16117 bp, 13 predicted proteins | sample YL17G02_20_MG_FD_203700 | JGI IMG/M metagenome (GOLD analysis project Ga0315274, IMG submission 203700) | Sediment microbial communities from Yellowstone Lake, YNP, Wyoming, USA - YL17G02_20 | ecosystem: Environmental > Aquatic > Freshwater > Lake > Sediment | place: USA: Wyoming | collected...
TGGACGAACTCCAACAACGTCTTTTGGAGTTGCTTTACCATCAAAAGCATAAACTGGAGTATAAGAAGCGAACAGAGATAGCACTTGAGATGGTGCAACAGATAGAACAAGAAGGTCTTTTCCCGGAGGCAAACTATGCCTTTGATAACGGAGTATTGAGCCTTGATTTAACCCGATATATAGAGAGTCGAGGCAAACATTGGGTTAGTGAAATAGAGTGTTCACGTCATATACATTGGTCAGAAAAATGGCAGAGAGTAGATGCAGTAGCAGAACAGTTAAGGATAGAGCATCCAGAGAGTTTCCGTTCAATAAAGGTAAAATGTCGAAATGGAGAGATAAAGGACTATAGGGTATTCACGAAGCAAGTAAGGTTAAAGAGATATGGTCGCAAACGTCTAGCAATCGTTCACGAAACATTTGATTTGACAGATACCCCCAGATATTATTTGACAGATGCACTTCATTGGGAGAATGTCAGGATACTAGAGACATGGAGTTATCGTTGGTCATCGGAGGTTTTTCATGAGTTTGGCAAGCAAATGACAGGTCTGGAGTCGGCACAGGTACGGAATGAGGAAGCGGTCAAACGCCACTTTCGGTTAAGTTGCGTATCGCAGTCATTTCTTCAGAGAGCATTTGTTGATGAGTCAAAATGTGAGAGATTCGAGTTTTCTAAGGGGAAAGCAACCATAGGACAAAGATGCCGTAAGGTAGCTCGTGAAGTTATGCGTTCCATGCTAGAGTTATGTAAACGTTTATTTATGGAGGGTAAATCCACTGATGATATCATGGATATGTTAATGCCAGCATGATACCCTTTGGGAGTAAAGGGATTAACCTTCCAAGTCGTGTCAGAGAAACTGATTCTGGCAAATGGAATAGCGTTATCTCATTGAAGCGTTTCTCAATTTCATCTAAAAAATCATAGACTGATGTTTTGGCGTTTTGGGATTTTGCCAATTCGATCTGATTGTCAGTTCTCTCTTTCTGTCGCTGGAACAGGAAACGATATAATCTGGATTCAGACTTTGACCTTTTTATAACCGCCTTCATAATATCGTATAATATGGCGGCTAAGAGACTGCATATAATACCCCAAATGATAGTCAATTCTATACTCATAGTGAATTCCAGTTGAAAGATAAACTCAATATAATACTGGATTCCCGCCTGCGCGGGAATGACAGGTACGGTGCGTTGTTGTTAAGTTAATAGATCAAAACCACGATCTTTCAGGAAGGTTATCACTTCATCAAAACATGGGATGCCTGCACGTCCACCGAGTTTGGTACATTTGATCGCTGATACTGCGGATGAGAATAAAGCGATCTGATGAGGATCCCATTTATGCAGTAATCCAACGATATATGCGCCATGAAATACGTCACCTGCCCCGGTAGTATCAATCACGTCAACCTTAAACGCAGGCGTATGGAAACACTCGTCAGCGGTGACAGTGTAACTGCCTTGATCCCCTACGGTTTCAACAAAGATGCTTGGTCCCATCTTCATGATAGCCTTGCCAGCTTCATATATATCATCAATGTCGGTTAATCCCTTTGCGAATCCCGCACCTGTGATCAGGACGTCCACGTATTCGATCAGCTTACGGGTGCTATCCCCAACACGGCCGTTAGTTGTGCCACCATCATAAACGACCTTTTTCCCTGCTTCTTTCATCCACTTCGCTGACTGCAAAGCCGCATCGTAATGGAATCCATCGAGGTGTAAATACTCAGCAGAGGTGATATATTCACGATCCAGATCATCTACACGCAAAGGCAATCTGCTTATGTTCCCAACACCTGAAAATATTCTTTCGCCTGTTTCGGTATGAACGTGTACGATTATAATCTGGTCATCGGGGCCCTCATGTCGAACAAGCCTGCTGAGGTCAATTCCGCACTCTACCATTGTACTGAGCTTTATCTCTGCGGATTTATCAGTGCCAGCAGTACCGATGAATCCAACTCTTGCGCCAAGTCTAGCAGATGCAACCATCGCCGTTCCGACAGGTCCGCCGCCTTCAAGTCGGAATTCCTCGACTCGTGTGCCATGTTCCCAGTTTGGCATTTGTTTAAGGCGCATCAGCACGTCAAGCGTTGCCATTCCCAAACCTACGATCTGTAAATTACTTGCCATATATCCCCCCCTTAATAAGGATTAGACATGGTTCACGATTAAAATAACACTTTTTAAATCAGGAATTTAGCCACGGAATGGCACGGATTTACACGGAAAAAGGAAAAGATTATAGTGCAGTTTTCTAAATCTTTATTTACAATCTTGAATTATTCTTTCCGTGCTATTCCGTGTGTTTCCGTGGCTAATTAATATTTTTTCTATTTAATTTTCAATCTTAGAATCCATTAGTCTACGACGATAGGCTTGATATTAAGAAACTTACACGCCTGAAGCAATGCCCTTGTCTGATCTCCGTGGATCATACTTGCGTGATGGATGAATCCTTCCTCAACTAATGTGCGATAAAGCTTCTTGTGATTTTTGACTGCGACCCATGCCCACGTACCAGCAAGTTCCTCATCACTGGGGATAATCTCTCCCGTGGTTATCAGCATTTTCCATTCGTCATCATATTCAGCCAGACGGCAAAAAGTGACTACACCAGGTTTAAGCTGGAATTGTGCCAATCCTGCGGAAGCATCGAGTTCCTCTATTGGAAGTTCGCCTTTCATATCTCGTCTTGATCGTAATGCTGTATTTTCCGGGTCTTTTGCAAGACAGAGCGGTGCGTTCCCACAATGCCATGCAAGGAGTAAATTGGAATCCTCACGGTTCTGGATCGTCCAGTCAATGAAATGAGGCAGTGTCTCGCCAAGAGCCGCCTGATAGTTCGTCAGCATCGCCAGAACGCCAAGCACATCGGTTTCACACGCAGTAAACATAAGTTTCTGAGTCAATCGCCCATATAATGCACAAACCGATATACCGAGACTGCGCTGTACTGATGACCAGCACTGCATCGCCATACCAGACAGCTTGTTCCTGTTCCAGAATTGAGTCAGGGCAGACTCCAGTTTGGCAACCTTGAGCAGATAAGTGTCGCTGACTGTAATCTTAGCGTAGCTGTTCTTAATATCGGTGATTATCTCCTGAACCTGCGAATCATCATCAGAGTAGCCCTTTGCATTTGCTACAATATCCCCAAGCTCAGTGTGGATCACGTTCTGCCCGAATTTTCGGATCATTGCCGTTTCATCGTATCCCACAGTTTCAAAAGGTGATGGACGAACACCGACCTGTCCGATCCTCGCTCCATTGAGACCTTTTACGACAGCCACAGCACGAATGAAATCCTGTACCTCGTCCTTGAACTCAGGCTCATCGGGAAAAAACAGACCTGCATAATGGAATGGTATCTTTCGGCGATAAAGCCCTGACGCCATAGAAAGGTTCCCGCAGTATGAATCAGATGCACGGCTTAGTCCTGAATCATCAAAAGCAGGTGGTTCTTTGGTTGCATATAACAATACCGGCACACGGAGTTTCTCTGCCACTTTTACTGCCGATCTTTCGTCACCGAAGTCAAGAGGACAGAGGATCAAAGCGTCAACCTTCTGCCTCTGGAAGTATTCAGCGACAACTTCAGCCTGATCGAGATTGGAGACCGTACCATAAGGCGTATACCCTTTCTCTGGATCAAGGCTTTTGCCGTCAGGTGAAGGCTGAGGCACTATAACCTTCATGCCATTGACTTCCGAGAACGCAGCTAAACTATCCTTGCGCATCTTTTGGCACCAGGGGGTGCAACTAAAACGATAAGAAGGAACGAAGCCGATCCGTACTGAAACATTACTCATTTATCTCTCCTCTTATTTCAATCACAGGAGGTCTGCAACCCATTCGATATCAAGTTCCTGAAGCTTTCCTCTCGTGGGAACTCCTGTGTCTTTATCCCATCCCATCATGTCATAATAAACGCTTATGGCGTTATTGAGTTTTTCTTCGCCAACTCCAACACCCGCAAGCGGGCCGTCTTTGAAAGGTTCGTGAATGCGTTTTGGAAAGCTATCATCTGCTCTGGTAAGGCCCGACATAGCATTAAACGCCCTTGCCATTGTGGTACCTCGTTCGCCAACCTTCATCAATTCCCACGTTGTGGTATCCCATCCTGTAATAGCTTGTATTATTTCAGCCTGCTGGTTATATCTATACGGCAGGAAAACGCACAACCCGGCGCAGTTGCTAAAGCTGTTCCAGTGTTGCTTGTATATAAACATCCTTACCTTGCTGGGACTAAGATCATTGCCGGGCAATCCCTGAAGCACCCCAAGACGCAATAGCCCACCCGGATGCTTTCCCGGTCCGGAATCGTGAATTGACTGCATGTGATCAGCACCTGTAGGGGAGACAGCGTAGCCCATACCCATCCCCTGCTTGTATCGAGGCTCGTGCATTGGGAATTCCTGGCCTTTGCTGTGCATAGCGAATTCTTCTGCACCCTTGCCGATTTTCTTTGCCGCACGCATACAGCCTTCTGCAAGAAGATCGCCTATTCCCTGTCGTTTAGCGATCATATCAACCATCTTGACCATAGCATCAGCGTTACCAAAACGCAACTCAATTCCGTCAGTATCCTTATTTTTGATAAGCCCATTCTCAAAGCACTCCATAGCAAAGGCAATGGTCGTGCCGGTGCCTATGGTGTCGAGAGAATAAGCATTGCAAAGCTCATTTGCTTTGGCGATTGCCGCAAGGTTGTCAACTCCGCAGCACGATCCCAGAGAACCAAGTGTTTCATATTCGGGGCCACCGTAGATCGGGTCAACTTTGTAAGGTTCGTCAATCTTGACTACTCGCTTGCATTTTACCGGGCAGGCATAACAAGTGCTTCTGTTGATCATGATGGTATCCCGCATCGTCTGGCCTGATATAGCTTCGGCACCTTCAAAAACGCCCTCACGGAAGTTGCGAGTTGGCAAACCACCATCTTTGTTGAGGTCCAATAACCCGCCAGCAGTGCCGACATCCTGAAATCCTTTAGAATAGTTCTCATTTGTCCATTTGACTATCTCTTTTATCTTCTCGTTATCTGCGACTGAAGGCGGATTCTTCCCTCTGACTGCAACGCCCTTCAGATTCTTTGACCCCATGACAGCACCCAAACCAGAGCGCCCATAAGCTCTTGTCACGTCATTCATGATGCACGATATTCGAGCAAGATTCTCTGCCCCAGGTCCTATCAGGGCAGTTTTTATCAGCCTGTCACCGAGTTCTGCCCGGATGGCTTCCTCTGTTTCGTGAGTGGTTTTACCCCACAGATGGCGGGCATCACGTAGTTCGGGACCTTTTTCACTGATCCATAGGTATACCGGCTTATCTGCTTTGCCTTCAAATATTAAGGCATCGTACCCGGTGCGTTTAAGTTCAGGTCCCCAGTAGCCTCCAGCCTCTGCCTCACCGAATCCGTTAGTAAGGGGTGATTTGCCACCTGCACTGTTGCGTCCACTGCCTGCTATCCTTCCTCCAGTTATAACTCCTGTTGCAAAGATGAGCTTGTTATCTGGACTCAAGGGGTCTATCTTCGGATCAAGCTCTTTAAGTAGATAATAGGCGATCAATCCTCGACCACCCATGTAGCGGCGGTAAAAAATTTCGTCAGGTTCCTCTGTGGAAATCTTTCTATTAGATAAGTTAACCCTCATTATTTTACCATTATACCCATAAGCCATTTTAACCCTCCTTACCCACCAACTATCGGTGGAAACATACTTATAACGTCACCTTCACTGAGTATTACCCCTTTGTCTTGCTGGACACCATTGACCATGACTACATTTGTAAAGTCGGAAGGGATATTTAGTTTGTCCAGCAGTTGATTAACAGTTGTTCCTTTTCTAACGATCACGGTAGTCTGCTTTTTTTGCGACCCCGGAGGAAGCAGTTTGGCTAAATTAGCAAACAATTTGACTTCAACCCTCATGCTCACAACTCCAAAAAGTAATTGGTGACGAGTGACAGGAAATAGATTTTATAAAAAGCCATAACTCACCTGATATGAATTTTTTCATTTTATTTTGTCCTATTCGGCATGGTTTAAAAATAAGGTGATAATTACTGAATTAACGACTTGTGCTAGTTGTGTAAAATGTAATAATAACAAGCTTGTAGCCCAACTTTCTAAGTTGGTTGATATGTAAAACCAAGATAGAATCTTGGGCTACAAAAAGAATTAGCACAAGTCGTTATATTACGCAAGCAGGAACTGGCTGATGTATTTTTTAGTCAGCAGGAGCATCTTCCATCGCATCTCACCGCTTGACCAGATCGGCCCATGAGGCTCGATTGACAAACACCCATCAAATTTATGCTCGTAAAGGAAAGCCATAACCTTCCCCCAATGGATGTCACCCATGCCGGCGGGAGGCTGTGAAACTAATTTACCCTCGTGATAGACATGCTCCTTGATGTGCATGTGAGTTATCTTATCACCGTGAAGTCGAATCATAGCAAGGTAGTCATCCCCGTGATGCTGCCAGTTCGCAGGATCGTATTTAACTCCTACCTGTGGGAACTGCTCCCAAACTTTTTCATAAGCAACAATTGAGTCGAAGAAGCTGTTTCCATGAACTGCGTACATTGCGACTTTCATTCCTGCTTTCTCGATGCGATCCAGAAATGGCGGGAAGACCTTAGCGAATTCCTTAACCTTATCATCCAGTGAAGCATTCGGAATATCGCCGCCACCTGTTACGAGAACTCTTGCCCCAATAACCTTTGCGAACTCAATCTCACGGTTGAGCATCTCGTGCGCCGTTTCACGTTCAGCCGCATCAGGTGACAGATGATTCCATCCCCAGATACCGAATGATGAAACCCCGACGCTGTATTTATCAAGGATTTTGCGCATCGCCTGAACCGTTTCAAGCTTCAGGTCTTTGAAATCACCCCAATAATTGTATTCAAGCAGTTCAAAACCATGTTCTGCACAAAATTTAGCATCCGCTTCAACACCAGCCAGATCATTATATCCAATGAACCCAAATTCCATACCCATTGATTATCTCCTTTTTATAATAATAAACATACCCCTCACATCTGCTGACGCAGATGTGAGATGGGCATTCACCTAAATTCCCCTTTTGAGAGGGGTTCGGGGGTGTGTTAATTCTACTTACGCCCAGGGATCAAGAATAACTTTACCACAATTACCTGTGACTTGCAATTCCCAGGCTTTTTGTACCTCGCTCATGGGGAAGCTGTGCGTGATGAGCTTGTCAATCTGCGCCTTTGACTCCTTAATAACCCTCATGAGTTTTGGATAGCCGCCGAGATTATAATGCCAATTTCCACGCAAGACTAAGCCTTTTCGGATCATGTCGTTGCTGGCGGCTAACGGAAACTCTCCGCCTTCTCCAATAAAGGTTGCCTGTCCCTTGCGTCGAACAGCATCAACCATCAGCCTGTGTGCTTTTTGTGCGCCTGAACAATCTATCGCTTTGTCAACGCCGACACCATCGGTAAGTTCCATGATCTTTTTGAGAATATCCCCGTCGCCGGGGTCGAGGACTGCCTCTGCACCAAGTTCTTTAGCTAACTCAGCACGATAAGGATGGTTTTCGACGGCTATAACACGGGCATTGCGGTGACGACCGTTAATTACTCCACCTAGCCCTACAGGTCCCATACCAGTTATAAGAACCGTATCCAGTGAGTTAACCTGCATCTGCTGCATTGCTCCAAATGTCGGACCAAGCCCGCAACACGCCATCCCTGCATATTCAAAGCTTACATCATCAGGTATCGGAGACAAAAGCCAATCCTGCTTTAGTAAATACTGCGCATAGGTGGCAGTTCCGGTGCTTGAGCCTGTAATAGCATGAACGTTGCGGTTATTCATGCAGTGTATATGCTCACCGATAAGGCACATCGGGCATCTTCCGCAGGCGTATTGAGGCTGAACGACTACTCTATCACCTATTTTGACTTGACCGGGCTGAGCAACTTCAACAACCTCCCCGGCGGCTTCATGACCAAAGCTATCACCTTTATGATTACCTTTGAATGCCTTATATTCCGTACACATAGGCACGACACGAACCTTTACGAGAACAAAATCTTCTTTTGGAGTTGGGTCTGGCTTATCCACCAATCCAGCTTTTCCATCACCGAACATTGCGACTACTTTCATTATTATCCTCCACGAGTTTTCTATAATTCACTGTAGTGGTTTACCAAATTAGTTTTTAAGTTTATTTTTATGAGCAAGATTTTAAATCCCCCCTTTGCTAAAGGGGAGTTAGAGCCATTCCCCCTTTGAATGAAGTTTGAAAAAATAATCGGGTAATCATATGGGGCATTTTGAGTTTCCTATTCATGTGCCAAAGAATTGGTCAACCAAACCATCATCTAAAGCTAAAATAGGTAACTTACCAATAAAGATACTCCAGTTGCCTACGTATGCCTCGTGGGCAAATCCCATTGAGAAACTATGGCGATGGGTAAGACAAGCAGTTATTCACCTCCATCGGTTGAGTGATGACTGGTCAATACTCAAGGAGCGTGTTTTGGATTTCATTCTGTCATTCAGAAGAGGCTCCAATGAGTTACTCAGATACGTGGGTTTATTACCCGATTAATTATTCAATGTTCATAAAAAGGGGGAATTATTCTCCCCGTTTTATAAAGGATGATGGATGAAGGCGGAAGGATGAATATAGGATATTTGATATTTCATCCCTCATCCTTCATCCTTTCAAGAAGGGGAGTCAGAGGGGATTTGATTCCTTTCATTTAACCTAAAAAATTAATTCGGTTGACCATTATATATAGTTTGTGGATATGATTACGACTAACCAACTTTATATAACTATCTTTCCTAAGATAACACACTTACTTGCACCCGTTGCTTTCGGAACGTTTCCGGGATTGCCGTAGATCGTCTCGTTGGCGAGGACAGCGAAGGCTATCGCTTCTTTGGCATCACTGGATATTCCAAGATCATCCACTGTTCCAACGCTTATTGGGTACAAACACTCTCTCATATACTTCATCAGCGCCTTATTATGAACTCCACCACCGCAAACCCAGACTTCTGATATATTATATTTCGGCAGTATAAACCTCTTGTAATTCTCATATATACATTCAGCAGTGTAAGCGGTTACCGTGGCAACGAGATCAGTATCACTGATTCCCATTGCTCTTGCTTCGTTAATCAAACGTTTGGTGAAATGCGCTCCGAATTCTTCTCTGCCCGTAGTCTTTGGTGGAGGTTGCTGTATGAACGGATGCGAAAGTAATTTTCTAAGCATTTCAAGATTCGGAACACCCTTTGATGCTATTTCACCATCATGGTCGTAGTTCTGTTGCCCATTTGTGATGATCCTTACAGCTTCATCAATTATCATATTGCCGGGGCCTGTATCAAAGGCAATAACGCTTTCCAGATCACCATCTGCCGGTAGAACAGTTACGTTGCTTATTCCGCCGATATTCTGGATAGCTCTGGACTTCTCTTCGTCACGAAGAAGGAGAAAATCCACATAAGGAACTAACGGCGCACCATGCCCGCCTGCGGCTACGTCAGCGACACGAAAGTCTGCAACGGTAACGATACCCGTCTTAAAGGCGATAACCGATGGCTCACCAATCTGAAGCGTAGATCGGATGTTAGATTCTGGCAGATGGCATATAGTCTGCCCGTGTGACCCGATAAGGTCAACGTCAGACACCTTTAAGCCCGCATCCTTGATCATATTCAAGGCTGAATCAGCAAAGGCATTGCCAAGAGCAAAGTGTAATTCGCATATATCCTCAGCTGTGCAAGGTGACGGCGGAAAAACCCGAAAAAGCCGCTCCCTTAAACCATCCGGGAATGGGTATGTGTTGAATTCAACAAACTGAACGTGAGTATTAATGCCATACCCTTCGATCTCGATTAATGCCGCATCAACACCGTCTGCGGATGTGCCAGACATCAATCCTATTACATTCTTATTTTTCTTATTAATAATTTCGTCTATTTTTTTCAATGCCTAATAGCTCACCTTCGTTAAATTGGCTAAAACTCCACTCTTGAGATGGGAAACACGGATGTGCCAGCAGACGTGAAGGGTGTGTAAGCCTATTATAATGTTAAAGAGATCGGCTGTTGCGTCTTAATACTATCCAATATTCCCTCTATGATCTTGATTGCCTCAACTCCGTCCTCTAATGTAGCAATAGGCTTTACTTTCCCAAGCACAGCCTTTGCGAAGTGGTCGAGTTCACCGCAATAACCCCTTGTATAATGGCCGCCAGATGCCCAGCCTGCCATGTTGCCTGAGACGTAATAGCGACTGCTCCATCCGAATAATTGCTGACCTTCGCCTTTCGCAAACCTTCTATCCGCAGACATGATTTCAGTAGCCCTTGAGGCATCTATGAGTATCCCTGCACCGGAACCAGATATGTAGACTTGCTCGAAACAATCAGACCAACTATGGCCTGAATTCATGTTTAACTGAGCGACTGCACCGTTTGACATCTGCATTGTCGTAGACACAGCCTGCGTATTCTCGTGGCTGAAACCATACGCAAACAGATTTACAACATCTCCTCCAAAAAATCTTATCGAGTCAATTAGATGGATGCCATTAAAGAAGAGCATCGCCCGCATATCACCATAAGGGCCCGAGCCATGTATTGCAGTGATGGATGAAAGCCTGCCGAAACTAACGATGTCCATAAATTCCTTAGCAACTACGTTAGCGGGCGCAAATCTTTTCATGAAGCCGACCATGCCCCACGTACCATTCTCACGAGCAGTATTGACAAGCTCAAAAGCCTGTTCCAGTGTATCGGCAGGTGGTTTTTCGATAAATATGGGTATGCCACGCCTTAATACCTCTAACCCGATTTGATAGTGCATCTTCGGAGGACCGACGATGCAGACCCCCTGCGGCTGAACTTTATCAAGCATAGCGTCTACATCCGTAAACCACTCAGGCGCACCATATCGGCGTGCCGCATAGCTTGCTTTTTCGCTCACCATATCGCAGACAGCCACGAGATCGAACTCAGGGATATGAGCGATATTTGGATATAAAGACTCCGTTGAGTGGTTCCCTGCGCCCACAAAAGCGATCCTTACAGATTGACCTGTACCCATAATAAAACCTCCAGATAAATCCTTATGCTTTCAACATTGATTCCAGCTTCCACTGAAATGACATGGTGTGATTGTTTTGTCATTTCTGCGAAGGTAGGAATCCATTTAACACAGCACCTTCATCGGCGCCGCTAACCATTTTACTATAAATATCAAGAAATCCTCCACTTATCTTTGGGGCTTTCGGCTTCCAGTTGGTTTTTCGGTTTTGTAGTTCTGTTTCGCTCAATCGTATATCCAGTCGTCTGTTTGGAATATCTATATCAATAATATCGCCGTCCTGAATAAGAGCAATGGGTCCGCCGTCAGCGGCTTCGGGGCAGACGTGACCTATACATGGACCACGAGATGCGCCGGAGTACCTGCCATCGGTGATCATAGCGACGGAATCACCCAATCCCATACCTATCAGCAATGCCGCTGGAATGGATAATTCACGCATCCCCGGTCCGCCTTTTGGACCTTCATATCTTATGACTAGAACATCGCCCGGTAGAACCTGCTTTGATGACATATATTCCCTGACGTCCTCTTCACTGTCAAATACTTTGGCAGTACCTGAATGAACCATCATTTTCGGATTGACTGCGCTCTGTTTTACCACTGCGCCCTTTGGTGCAAGGCTTCCATAAAGAACAGCGATCCCGCCTTCTGGTGCGATTGGGTTGTCAAGGGAATGGATAACTCCTCGGTGTGTAACACTGGCACTTGACACATTTTCATGGATAGTCATACACGTTACAGAAGGGAGATCAAGCTCAAGAATAGGTTCCATTTCCTTCATAAGCGCAGGAACACCACCGGCTTGGTGGAAATCCAGTAAAGTGAATTTGGAAGCGGGTTTGAATTTCGCTAATAACGGCGTCTCTCTGCTAATTTTATCGAATAATATCAAAGGAATCTCAATGCCAATTTCCTTCGCCATAGCTGTGATGTGAAGCAGCATGTTAGTTGATCCACCGATGCTCACTCCGACCTTTATAGCGTTATGGATGCTTGCCTTAGTGACGATTTTTCGAGGTGTCAAATCATTCTCTAAAACTTTCATTATCTGTTCGCCTGTAAGCCTTGCAGATGTTTTTTTGGCAGAGCTTATCGCCAGCATAGTTGAGCATCCGGGCATCGAAAGCCCTAAAGCCTCAACGATACAACTCATCGTGCTTGCGGTTCCCATCATACTGCACAGCCCCGGACTGCAACATGCGTTGGATTCTATGTAGGCAAGTTCCTGCTCGTTAATCTTCCCGGACTTGTATGCGCCAATGGCTTCCTTCACGTCACAGGCTACCATTACGCTATCTTCTGACGAAAAAGGTAACATCGTCCCACCAGTCAGGAATATGGTTGGTATATTGCACCTCAGAGCCGCCATGAGCATCCCGGGAATTATCTTATCACAAGAGCAGAGCATCACCACAGCGTCAAACTGATGTGCCTGGATCATCAGTTCCACAGAAGCGGCTATTATATCCCTGCTGGGGAGAACGTAGTGCATCCCTCTCCCCTGAGCGATTCCATCACAGGGCGCAATGGTGTTAAATTCAACTGGCATACCTCCTGCGGAAAGTATGCCATTTTTAACGTGCTGTGCTAGTTCTCTCAGATGATAATGACCGGGGTTTGCCTCTGTCCACGAGTTCGCCACAGCTATCAGGGGTTTATCCAGGTCAGAGCTTGTGTATCCCGATGCCCTGTAAAGTGATCTGGCATAAGAGTTATCTATTCCGCTCAACCATTCTCTACTGCGAAGTTTCAATTATACTACCTTCTTTTTATAATGACAGTTACAATACTCAAGAAAACTATAAGTTCTTTTTATCCACGAGATTTTACTTAACGGTAGCACCGCAGTTAAGTGTGGAGATGAATATAATGGCATATAGCAAGTTTACCAAACAACGAAAATATTAAACACAAAGACACTAAGACTCAAAGAACACCAAGATTTTATTGCTTTCAAACTTTGTGTTCTTAGTACATTGCACCGTAAGTTCTCACCTAGCTAGAGACTTTTAGTTGGGTTTCGTTCCTCAACCCAACCTACCTGTAACTACCTGTAACTGCATTTAAGTAGGAATAACCATAACAAGTTTCAATTTAGCATTTAGTCATACTATTGTCAACAGTAAACTTAACTAAACACTTGATTTTACAACGGAAATCTGTTATTCTCTATTATGGAACTAAATGTTAAGGAAGGTTTAAAATATGGTTAAAGGTATTGGATTATTATCAGGCGGTTTAGATAGTATTTTGGCAGTGAAGGTACTTCAGGCTCAGGACGTCAGTATCATCGGAGTGTCTTTTGTAACACCGTTTTTTGGCTCCGAAAAGGCGGAGAAAGCGGAGAAGATACTCGGTATTGATCTCAGGGTGATGGACATATCGGTTATCCATCTTGCGATGATCCGCTCCCCAAAACACGGATATGGCAGAGGGGTTAATCCCTGTATTGATTGCCATGCCTTAATGTTTCGTGAAGCGGGGAAACTGATGGAAACGGAAGGAGCGGACTTCCTGTTCTCCGGTGAGGTTCTTGGAGAAAGGCCTATGTCACAGAACTACCAGTCGTTGATGAAAGTCGGCAAGGAATCTGGATATAAAGATTTCATAATCCGTCCACTCAGCGCAAAATTGCTTCCAGAAACACTGCCAGAGCGTGAAGGGAAGGTTGACAGAGAAGGGCTTTTAAACATTAGCGGCAGGTCGAGAAAACGCCAGATGGAACTGGTGAAACATTATGGCATTACTGAATACTCACAACCTGCTGGTGGATGTCTGCTAACTGACCCGGGTTACGCTAAAAGATTACGGGAATTGATGGACAAGAAACCAGATTTTGATATACGTGACGCTGAGCTTCTTGCCATCGGTCGTCATTTTCGCCTTGAGACTGGCGAGAAAGTCATTGTTGGTCGGGATCAGAATGATAATGAAAAAATAATGTCCCTCAAGACAGATGATGACGTTATCATTGACGTAAGGGATTATCCAAGCCCTGTCGCTATGATTCCATACGGCGGGTCTGAAGAAACCATAGCGAAAGCGGCTTCTATATGTGTTACGTATAGCGACGCACCTCAAGAGGACAAAGCACAGGTTGATTATTATTACAAAGGAGAAATTCACTCTTTTTGGGTTCAGCCATTCTCAAAAGATGAGATCGGCAGTATTAGAATATAGAAAATCAAGATGAATTCACGCATATCAAGACGAAAATTTATAAAGGACTGTGTTAAGAAAGGGACAGCAATAGCGATTACATCCAGAGCAATAGCTGATTTCCCGTGGGATGAGTCTGTCCTAGCTAATACTCCAAACGTGGAAGTGCCTTTCACCGAAGCCATGTTCTACAAACGGCTGGATGGCGTCATGATACAGTGTATTTTAGAACCAAGAGGCTGTATCGTGAACAATCAGGAAAGAGGCTATTGCGGCGCCAGAGAGAATCGAGACGGTAAATACTATTCATTAGTATATTCCAGACCGTCCGCAGTTTACGTCGAATCAGTTGAAACAGATCATTTCTACCACGTCCGCCCCGGTAAGCAATTTCTTGGGCTTGGCACAGCAGGATGCAATCTTGGCTGTAAATTCTGCGAGACGTGGCATCTGTCTCAGGTCAGACCCGAAGAGACCGAGACACAAAATCTATCCCCGGAAGATGCCGTCCAACTCGCACAAACCAAAGGCTGTCAAATTATTGACTTCACATACAACGACCCGGTGATCTGCTACGAATACGTGCTTGAGACAGCTAAACTCGCAAAGAAAAACGGTCTTTTAACTCTGTGCCACACAGCAGGATACATAAACGAAGAACCCATGAAGGCTTTGCTAAAATACATAGACGCAATAAACGTTGACCTCAAAGGTTTTACACAGGATTATTATTCCCGTATCTGCGGGGTTGAGTTAAAATATGTACTCGATACACTTAAAACTATAAAGCAGGAAAAAGTAACGCTTGAAATCACCAACCTTATCGTGACAGGACACAACGACAGCAAGGACGATATATCCAGCATGGTCTCGTGGATTACCGATAATCTTGGGAACGACGTTCCACTGCACTTTTCACGATTCTTCCCAAACTACCAGCTAACAGAACCCCTCGCTACACCCGAAGAAACGTTAGAGATGGCACACGATGTTGCCAAATCAAGCGGGATAAAATACGTCTACATAGACAACGTGCCGGGACACGAATACGAATCCACTTATTGCCCATCCTGCAAAACCAAACTAATACAGCGAAATGGTGAAGCCATAATCTTAGAGTTAGATAAAGATGGCACCTGTAAAAAATGCAAGAACAAAGTTCCCGGAATCTGGTCTTGATTGACTAAAAATTTTAGTATAGAATGTAATCATTAAATAAACTCCGTTAGGAGTGATATGTTTATAGATATAGATTACCACATGATTTAAGCTCCGTAGGAGCGAAATGTATCCAAACGAATAATGGCAAATACATATACACAGATTTACATTCATATAGTCTTTGCTGTTGAGGGAAGATATAACCTGATTAGAGATGAATTTAGGGAAGAACTTCACAAGTATATCACGGGTATTATTCAAAACGAAAAACATAAACTCATAATAATCAATAGTATGATCGATCATGTTCATATATTGATCGGAATAAAACCAGATAGCAATTTATCAGACCTAGTTAGAGATATAAAGGCGAATTCATCAAAACTAATCAACGAAAAGAAATGGATAAAAGGTAGATTTAACTGGCAGGAAGGATTCGGTGCGTTTTCATATTCACATTCTCAACTGGACGACGTTGCCAATTATATCAGGAATCAAAAGAAACATCATACAAAAAGATCATTCAGAGATGAATATATAGAATTGCTGGAAAAGTTTAATCCTAAATTTCGTCCAATGAAACAGTAATTCCATAAGGTTTCAATAACGCTCTAAATGCAGTAATGATACGGTTTACCAGAGGAAATGAAGGATCGAAAACTACCCTACATACCTTTT
>Ga0315274_10007209_pt1 | contig 16115 bp, 42 predicted proteins | sample YL17G02_20_MG_FD_203700 | JGI IMG/M metagenome (GOLD analysis project Ga0315274, IMG submission 203700) | Sediment microbial communities from Yellowstone Lake, YNP, Wyoming, USA - YL17G02_20 | ecosystem: Environmental > Aquatic > Freshwater > Lake > Sediment | place: USA: Wyoming | collected...
AATGGCAGAGAAGCAAACAGATCTAAAGCAACTGGTAGAGCAACTAAAGAGCAAGGGATTGGAATGTGGCCTTTATTATGCAAAAGGTGGGCCAGCTGGAGTGAAAATGGGAAAAGCGGCCGCTGAGAAACTTTTTGAAATTTTGAACAAGAAGTAAGTCGAGTTGCAATATGCTTGCCCTAACAATTAAACAACCTTGGTTATACGCAATTTTAAATTGTGGAAAAGATATTGAGAATAGAAACTGGAAACCAAGTAATCAATTGTTAGGGCAACAAATTGTATTACATTCTTCAAAAATGTTTGATGAAAAATTTCATAAAAATTGTGAAAAAAATAAGGATGTGTGTATTTGTGGTGCAATTCTTGGAGTAGCAACCATAAAAGAAGTTGTTCAAGAGAGTAAGTCAAAATGGTTTACGGGGAAATATGGGTTGGTTTTGGTGAATGTTATGGCCCTTAAAGAGCCCATATATTGCAAGGGCAAATTAGGATTTTGGCAAGTTGAGAAGGAAATAGAAGAAAAAATAAAAAAGGAATTAAGCGGATGTAGTTTAAGTAAAACGTCTCATTTCCAATGAGAAGATGTTAGTATCAAATCTAACCATCACGCTCCAAATTAAAATGATTAAAGAACAAGCATTATCGCAAGAAGTAAAAGATGAATATCAAAAAGAATTGGATCTTTATAAATCTGAGATGTTTGAATATTTGAAAACTATTTATACTGGTTCAATCGAAAGAGATCATAAAAAAGAAAATTATATATTTGATTTTTATATATCAGAAAAGAATACAGTCATTGATTGTTTAAGTTTATACTTTGATTCTGAGTTGTACAGACAACATCAATATAATCAAAATAAATTTAAGTATTTGAAAGAAAATAATATAAAATTAATTCAATTTATGTCATGTGAGTGGTTTGATAAAAAAGAAATATGTAAAAATATTATAAAGAATAAATTAGGTTTAAGTGAGATAAAAGTTAACGCTAGGAATTGTACTATAGAAATAGTAATTGGCAAAAGAGATGATATAGTACAATTTGTAGATAAATTTCACCTACAAGGTCACACCAGATATAAATCTGCATTTATATTGAGAGACAAATTTACCAATGAAATATATGAGATTTTAACTTTGCGTTCGCCATTCACAAGGAAGTGGTGTGGCGGAGAGAATTTAGAGATCGCAAGATTCTGTGTTAAGAAAGATACCTCGGTGAGGGGTGGTTTTAATAAGATATTGAGCGTTGTGTTAAAATGGTGCAAAGATAATGGCTATAAGAATCTTTTGACTTATTCATCATGTAGTTATTCATGGGGTGCAACCTACGAAAAGAGTGGCGCAAAATTTCTATTTTTGACGCCGAGTATGTATGGGTATACATGCATGAATAACGAATTTAAAAGCATTGAAGGTAGATTTAAGAATCGCGCCAAAGATGGTCTAACAGAGAAGCAATGCGCCGAGAACAAGGGTATTTTTAGAATGTATACGGTTGGTAATTATGCGTGGTTGTATGAGTTAAACAAGGAAATAAAATAAAAATGGCAAAAAGAAAATTAACAATAGAAGAAATTGAAAAAAGAATACTAAATGTTCATGGTAATATTGTAAGTTTAATCAGGGAGACCTATATTGGAACTAGCTTTAAATCTTCATTTATTGATTGCGATTATGGGAAATTTGAAATGTTGGTATATCACGTATTAAATGGTAAGGGCCACCCAATAAGAGGACGTAAGAAATCTGCTGATTCAAAAAGATTATCAATACAGCAAATTAAAGACAGATTAAAACAAATTTATGAAAATAATTTAACTTTAGATGAATCTACATATACAGATGTGAGTACCCCTTGCAGGTTTATTGATAAAGATTTTCCAAATGACGATTGGTGGATAACGCCTGATAATATTTTTAGAAAAAAATGTACACATCCTTTAAAAAAACAAGAAAGAACAAAACAAACAAATACAAAAAAATATGGATGCAGTTGTTCGCTAAGAAATGATAAAATAAAAGAAAAAACGTTAGAAACAAATAATAAAAAATATGGTTGTGACAATCCCCAACAAAACAAAGATATAGCACTCAAAACAGTTAGAACGGCAAACAATTCGGGTATTATCCCACATTGGAAAACAGGTGAGGATTGCGTTTGGAAGGGAAGTTACGAAGAATCTGTTTTATTGGACAATAACAAAAAACAAGTTGAATATCTTTGGCAGCCCGAAGTTTTCAAAATGCCTAACGGTCATACTTATCGCCCGGACATGTATTTAATTAAAGAAAACAAATGGGTTGAAATAAAACGGATATAAGAGAAAAGAAGCAATGGAAAAATGGGAATGGTTTCATAAAGAATATCCAAATAGTGAACTTTGGGATAAAGAAAAACTTAAAGAATTAGGAATTTTAAAAGGAAAGAAAAATATTTAAGGAGAATCTATGAAATCATTTATTTACACATTTATTTTTTGCATATTTTTTATTGCAATAGGTTTTGGAATAGGATATCAATTCCGCTGTGACGGCTGTATAAGTCCCGCTGAATTGAAGGGCTGTGAAATCTCAGCTTTTTCTGTTAACGATCAACTAATTGATTGTGAAATTACTATGGTCAATTACTTAAAACAAATAAACTTTTTAAAACAAAAAGGAGAAAATTAAAATGGAAGAAATGTTTGTATTGAAAATGACTCAAGCAAATTTGGACAAAATGAAACAAATACTAGACATTTATTTGAAATTGACGGGCATTGACGGGCTTTCAAACACTGTTGAATTAATTAATGTTCTTGCACTTGCCCAAAAAGAACCAAAGGAACAAAAAGAATGAAAAAGAAACTAAAGAAAAAAAAGAAACTTATTAAAAAAGAAGATATGAGTTTTGCTCAAATTGGCGCGGATAGCAGATTCAGTAGAGCTTGTCAAAATAGAGCAAAAGATGATCGCAAAGAAGACGCACTAGATGATGAAAACTCATTTGTTAGAATGCAAGGTGACGAAGATGAATCTGATATTGAATTAAAATTAGGGGACGTATATCAAGATATATTTGATGATTATGACGATGAAGATAATAATGATGATGAAGACGACGACAAAGAAGAAGAGGAGGAAGAAGAATGAAAAAGATGGACATTATGAAGCATGTATCAATTTTGGATCAAATTCGTATCTTTGTATTTCAAAATACACCTGAGAACTTTGAGGTTACGTTTGAATGCCTCGACGAAACAAAAAATGTCGTAGTTGATCAAAAAGCCCTCAAAGAACTCAATGGTCAAATTACTGAGCGCACAAAAAATCTATCCGCAAAAGATCCAAGGTCGGCGAAATACATAGAAGAATTTGTAGCCAGGATGTTAGAAGCTCTACATAAGAATGGACTTGTCGAAATAGTTGACATAACTGAAAACAAACAAGATCCTTATGCAGATCTTCGCAAACAACACCCAACCAACTAAAGGAGATTAAAATGATTAAAAGAAACAAACCAATAACAAAAAGATCAACACCTCCAAAACCACTACCACCACCTAATAGAATTATTAAAGAAGGAACCCAACCTAAAAAAGAAATTATGTTTCCATTTACATCGGACAGTTTACCCCTCAAAGAAATTCAAAAAATTCAAAAGAAATGTAAAACTGTTGGCCTAATGATAGAGGGAGAAATCTTCTTCACTCAGGGTGATTCCAAAGGAAATATTCTGCTAAAAGATGCTTTAGACTCAAATCTTTGTTTGCAAGTTCTTTCAAAGTATTTAGAAAATTGCATTAAAAATATTGTCAAAGAGCACGAAGAAAAAGAATGAACGATAAGACGCTAAAGACATTATTTAGTAGTGCAAAACAAGACTGGGAAACGCCTAAAAAGTTTTATGATCAACTAGATCAAGAGTTCCATTTTGATTTAGATGTTTGCGCAACTGAAGAAAATAAGAAATGCCCCAAGTATTATTCTATTATCGACGATGCCTTGTCAAAAGAATGGCATGGTACTTGCTTTATGAACCCACCCTATGGTCGAGAAATAAAGCATTGGATTAAAAAGGCCCACGACGAAGCACAAGCAGGCCAGGCAACAGTTGTTGTATTAATTCCTAGTCGTACAGGCACCGCTTATTTCCATTCTTATATTTATAACAAACCCAACGTAGAAATTCGATTTATTAAAGGACGATTAAAGTTTGGAAACTCAAATAATTCTGCTCCGTTTGATTCTATGGTCGTTATTTTTCACAAAAATATAAAATAATACTTGACAAAATTTTATTAATTTGTTATTATTGAATTATGAATAATACATATCTTGGTAAACTTACTTGTCCATATTGCATGAAAAATAAAATAGACCACGCAGTTTATCATACTATGACTTATTATTTTTGTGACAGTTGTTTTCAAAAATGGTTCGGAATGACGTTTGAACAATATAAAAAAATATCTGATAGAGATTGTATTCACAAAAGAATGTTTCATAACTACAAAACACATAAACCATTTTTAGTTGTTGGTCCGGATAATAATATAGTAGATAAATGTTTTTTTAAAAATGGCATTTTAAGTCAACAATGATAGAAAATAGAAAAATAGTTTTAGTAGACATGGATGAAATCTTAGTTGACATGTTATCTGTCTGGTTAAATGAGTACAATAACTTGACCAAAGAACTTGTCAATATTAATACAATAACCAACTATAACATGAAACTGTACGTTAAAGATTATAAACTATTATATTCAATCATAGAAAAGAAAGATTTTTTTTATAATTTATGTCCAATTTCTGGTTCAATAAAGTGGTTTCAAAAGTTAATAGATGATGAAAGATTTTTGACAATGGTTGTCACGCAACCACCAAGAACTTGTGATTTTGCAGTTGGTGATAAAAGAAGATGGATTAAAACGTATTTTCCAAATTTTGATTTAACTAATATTATTTTTACACATAAAAAGTTTTTAATTAAAGGTGATGTTTTGTTTGATGATTGTGCAGATCACTTGTTTAACTGGAACATGAATAATGTTAAAGGAATTACAGCAAAGATATTATATCCTTATAATAACAATATGCCCGCTGATTGGACGTTTAACGATAAAAATAAAGCATGGGAAGAATTTTATTATAAATTAGATAAACAGTTTAAATAGGAGATAAAATGGTAAATTTGAGTTCAAAAAAGGCTCAAACTGCAATCAGATTTTGGCCGGAAGATTTTGCCATTTTGAAAAAGAAATTAACAACTGATGGTATCACGTTGCAGAAACTCTGCGAGGTATTGGTTAAAGCTTATATGAATAATAATAAGGAAGTTATGAGTATTGTTATGAAGCATGCAGATGATAAGAAAAATAAAAAGAAAAGATATGCTATTAGTGAAGTTGAAAGTGATGACATTTTGAATTATATTGAACGTAATTCTCCTTTGAAAGATTTTAATTCAGTTGTGGAAAAACTAGAGAAGGAATCAAATGAAAAGTAATCTAACCAAATTTCTTAAATCAAAACAGTTTGGTGTTATATTATCATTCTTATTCTTAATCTTTGCCATTGTTTATCCGACATTGTGTATTCCAATTATTGTTTGGGCAGTTGTTAAAACCTTTTGCAGCGATTTTGAGGAGTAATAAGATGAAAAAATATATTTTATTTTTAATTGTTATGTTTGGGATCTTGGGATGCGCACGTATTACCTATGAATTATGGGAGGTTAGTTACTTCGCAGGTTTTGTAAGTACCTCAAGAATTGCCGTATTTGACAAAAAAGAACAATGTGAAAGTAGATTAAAAGACTTTCAAAAAAGCGATTCAAGAGAAGAGTTTTATAATAGAGATAAAATTAACTTGGGCAAAACACACAGATTTTGTCAGGGGAATAAAAATGAATAAATTTTTAAAAATTGTAGCATTGGGCAACCTTATAACTGCTTTTGTTGTCTTATTTTGTTTTAAAAACATCTTCAGTTTCGTAGTGAGTTTAGTAGTTGCAGCAATGGTATATAAGGTATCCAAAGAAGATGAAAAAGAAACCAAGGAGAATAAAGATGAATAAAGTATATAAATTAAACAGCAAATGGGCATCATTTGAAAAACAACTAGACGAAACATATGAAACAATAAACCAAAATAAAGAAGATATTCTGTTTATTAATACCATTGGAGACTACTTAATAATAACAACACGTGAGCATTTTGATGCAAAAAAAAGTTGTTTTTATGATAAACAAGTATTAAAAGGATAGGAGATTATATAAATATGAAAAAGAAATATCCAATAGTCGAAGTAAAAGAAATTAAGCCGTGGTTTTTAAAAAAGTGTTGCATATGCGAAGAAGGATTTAAAGAGGAAAAGGGCTATAAAAGAATTATTACAACCTTTGAAGAAACATTTGATGGTTTTTTTGCACACTTACAAGAAATAGAAGATGTTAATTATTTTTGTAAAGATTGTTATAAAAAGTTTGATTCTTCTATTAAAGAAGGATTGGTTCGGATTTAGATTAACAAGGAGTAAATAATGTATCTTAAGCAAAGAATGAAGAAGTTTATTATTTTCTTTCTTTTAATGTTGGCATGTTTTGTTTTTGTGTTTGGGTTTAGTGTTATTAAAGCCCACGCAAAAGAACCGCTCAAAATATCTGACTATACCGATGAGGTATCTTATATTCAATTGCCATTTTTTGATCAAGTAACTACTCTATTTTATGTTATTGATCGGCACTTCGATCAATGTTTCTTTGTTATAACCGGTCAAAATACAATCAATACAATCAAAATTAGTTGTGAAAATTTTAAGAAAAATTAACTTTTTCAAAGAAAACTCTTGACAAAATTTTGTTAATTTGTTATTATGAAAGAAAAGGAAATAAAAAATGAATTATAAAGGATTAACAGAGGAACTGACCAAAGATTTTTGTGAAATTTTGGAAAAAGAATATGAGGGATGGAGTGCGGGTAAAGCTGTTATTGTTAGAATTAAAACAACGTATCCAAAATTAGGGGTACTCATTAAGAAGATTGAAATTGATGAAAAGATGTTATCCAAAAAGAATAAAGAAATATTACAAGATTTGATTGCGGACGCCCTGACAAACGCTATAAATTTAATGGATTATGAATTTCTTGAAATATCAAAAAAGTTTGTTAATTCATTAAAAACAGATGGCTTGGGGGTTAACTTAGACTCCCTTTTAAAAGTACCAGGAAACGGGACTGGCACAAGTAAAGGTAATTAATATGAAAGCCTATATAAAATTCAACCTACCACAAGAGAGCGAAGAATACAGGTTGCATAATGCATCTAGTGATATGTATAGTTTTATTTTTGATTTTGCAAACCACATAAGAGAAAAATTAAAACATTCTGATTTAACACTTGAAGAATCAAAAATATATGAAGAAATAAAAGACAAATATTGGGAACTTTTAAAAGATAATGAAATTGATAATATGTTTTAATAATACAAGGGAGAAACTATGAAAGATACATTTATTTGTAAGAAATGTGGTACAGAGTGTGACGTAGTTTATGATTATGGAGATACATTTTGTTATTGTGAAACTTGTAATGATTATGCTGATGGTTTTGATGTTGATGAATTTGAAGAATCTTTACACGTTCAAATGGTTAATCAAAATTATGATGACATTCTTATTGATAAACTGGAGAACGAAGTATGAATTCTTTAAATCAAAAATTAAATCGGTTTGCATTTTGGTTTAATATAGCGTTTCTTTTTCCATTGGATTTGTTTTTGTCTATTCTTAATCAAATATATCATAATAATACAATGGCCATTATTATGGCATTATTGTGTATTTATAGTTTGGTATGTGCATATTGGTGTTCAAAATCATTAAAGGAGAATGTAAAATGAATTTTTTATTTTATTTGTTAGGTGCAGTTGTTATTGTTAATGGTCTATTAAATTATTATCAAAAGAGAAAATTAGTAAAGAAATATAATTTGTTATTTAAAGAATATTGGGACTGTTTACATTATTTAGACAGAATTGATAAGTTGGCGAATGAGATAACAAATAATAGAGATAGGGATAATTTTACGGTTCGAAGAATAGGTCATAAAATTATAAAAGAAATTGAAGATTTAAATGATAGACTAGTAATGACCAAAGAGGAGTATTAGTAATGAAAATTTTAATTAGTTTAATTAGTTTGTTATTGTTATGTAATTGTGGAAGTTTTATGGATGAGGGTTTTTATGATGTAGAAATTAACTACATCAAAGATACTTGGCCACAACAGATGAACCACGAAGGAACAACTAGCTTGGCCAAATGGCGCTTTGAACAAATTAATGATTCATCATATGAATGGAGTCTTCTTGGCTCTGCTACAAAACATATTGGTAAAGTTAAAGGAGAAAAATTAGTTGTTCATATTAAACAACTATCGGAGGATCCTGAAATTGGAGAATACACTTTAGCAGTGGTGCATTTTTGGTTAAAACCTGATGGAGATAAGTTTAAAGGCAAGGGATATTCTATTTTTATGCCAGATTTTTATGGATTTAGAGAAGATATAGAGTTTGGTGGTAAGAAATATCAAGATATTTTGAACAAGTAATCGAGCAAACCAGATGAAAAATAAGCAAAAATTGATGGATAAAATTATTGAATTATCAAATAAAATATATGAAAAAACTAAGCATGAAAAATATTATATACTCACAAAGGAGATTAAAATGAAAAAGAAAGAAGCATTAGAAGTATTGCGTGTAATTGATCAGGAAGGATTTGACTATTCTTTTACATGTTATTCAAACTTTGAAGAAATTGAAGATGAAGAATTTCATGAACTTAGAGAGGCTTATTTAAAAGCACAAGAAAAATTAGAAAGACACTTATTCCAATGTGCAAGAATAGAAACTTGGGAAGATTTACTTGACGAGAAATAAATGAAAAGAAAAAAAAGATATTCTAAATCAACAACTACTACTACTATTATACAATTTCCACAAGATTTAATAGATGCTTTTGTACGTTGTCATAATGAAGATTGGTCGGAAGAATCATATATAAAATATTCTGAGCAAGCAAGATTATACCTTGGTAAGAAATATGAGGATAAGATTGAACAAGGTACATTAACCGTTCAATTAACTAGTGCAACATATGATTTGGTAGATAATAACAAAGTTAACAAGGAGTAGAAAAATGTTTACACAAATTTTATTGGGAATGAGTTTGGTATTTAATACAATAGTAGTTGACCAAACAACCGACAAGTTAATTGAAAATGGAAAAATTAAAGAACCAATTATTGTTTATGTTGTTGGGGGAATTGGGGAATCTGGTGCTCAAGAATTTTCTCAAAAAATACAAGCTGCTTTAGAAACAGGTCAAACTATTATACCTATTATCATTACATCATATGGCGGTAGTGTTTATTCGTTGCTTAAAATGATGGATGTTGTTGAAGCAGCAAAAAAGAAGGTAATTGTTGCAACTATTATTGAAGGATATGCAATGTCAGCAGGTGCTGTTCTTGCTTCGTGTGGAACTAATGGTTATAGATATATTGCGCCAAATGCAACAATTCTTATACATGAAGTCAGCACAGGAGAAGAGGGAAAAATAGGTGAAGTTGCAAACGGCGTAGAAGAAGCAAAAAGATTAAATAAAATTCTGTTAACCACTATTTCTAAAAATATTGGCAAGGATGAATCATTTATTGAAAAAACAATCTTCAATAAAGGACATGCTGATTGGTACATTCCAGCCAAACAAGCTGTTTTATTTAACTTGGCCAACAAGATCGGAATGCCCAACTTGATTTTAAAAGTAACAACAACATTAAAACTGGAGTAAACAATGTCCATTATTAATATTCTTATTTTTACTTGCTTTTTAATCCTTTTGGCCATTCCCGGTAGTGGCATATTTTTTGCTGTTTATGCATATTACAAAACTAAAAAACTATTATCAAAACATTTAAATGATAAAAAATAAAAAAATTGTTTGTGATCGTTGCCAAAAAGAACTTCAAGCCAATGATAGAATCATATTCATATCTGATCAATTGGATGTTATTGAAACACATGATGGGATTTATCATCCATATTTGATATATAATAGAGCTACTGATGATAGATTTATATTTCACTTAGATTGTTTTAGAAAAATATTTGGTGATAAATATATTTAATTTTTTTTATTTTAATGTTCGTTTTTTAAAATAATCCTTGACAAAAATTTTACAATTTGATAATATGAAACTATGAGATTCTTTTATTTGTTTATTTATTTTGTTCTGGTTGTAACGAATGTTTTTATTGCAATCTTTATTCTAACTTGAAAAAGTATGAATTTAACTATGATATTATAACTGCTCAAGGAATTAAAGTGGACACAGGCGGACAAGATGTTGATTTTGATTTGTTAGATAAGATGACAAATGAAGTACAAAAATGTCTTTTAAAAACATTTGGTAGAAACGGAAAGATCCCGACAAGAATACAAAAAGAAGCGTATTGTTCTGAGATAGAGTTTGATCCAAAAATAAAAAAAGAATGTTTAAATATCAAAATTCCCACAAATTGGATTTGGAGCAACACACAATACAATATGCAGCTATTAAATGATAATGCCCCATTTGAAGGCTGTGCGAGAAAAGGACAAAAGAAAGAAGATGGACCTTGTAAATGGCGGGCTGGTATCTCAGATTCAAATATAATTGTTGTGACCCCAAATTTATATCTCTATAAAGATCCTTTGGTAAAATTGATTACATCATGCATGGGACCATGGGAAAATAAAGAACTTTCAAATTGTATGCTAAACAAAGAAAATACAGATGATTGAATACTATACAACAATTGCTATAGATAATAATGGTAAAGTATATGATCTTTCTAAAGAGTCGCCTCCATACGAGGTTATGATAGTTAATGCTTATAGTTGCACAATAGAAGAATGTGAAAGATTAAAAGAAAAATATTTAAAGAAAGACAAGAAAAAGAAAAATAGTACTTGACAAAATTTTTTGTTTATGTTATTTTTATATGAAGGAGTAAAACATGCCAAACAAAAAGAAACAAAAAGTAAAATTTATTTCTTATAGTGGTACATATCCATGCTTGTGCAATGGAATATTAATCTTAGAAGTTGAAGGTGTTCAATATAAAGAATTTTTGTTGCACTCAAGGGGTGAGTGCTATTGGGATTCTGAAAAACAAGAAGAATGTCATGAGTATGGTCCTTGGAGCGTACTTCAGTGGCCCGATAACTTCCCCAAAAAATTGAAAAAAGAAGCCCTTAAAGTTATAAATGACAATATTGAACAAGGTTGTTGTGGAGGGTGCATGTAATGTCGTTTAGTGGCTGGTGGCAAACAATTTGCGAAACGGGTCATTATGCTACCTTAGATCCTTTTACTGAAGATCCTTGCGCCTTTACTTGTCCAATATGCGGCAAGGGCGCAGTTTGGGAACATTTAGTTGACACCACAAATGGCCCAGATGAAGCTGACGAAATAAAACTAAAAATAAAATCCGAGATAAAAGAAACCTGTACTTGTGAAAAATGTGGAAACATCCACACTATAAAACACGAAATACTATACGAACTTCCTTCAAAAGAAGTTGGTCATCATATAAAACCCAAAAGAAAGGAAAAAAAATAATGCACAAAAAGGTAACAAAAAAAATTATTGCAAGATGGAAACATAGAGAAGTTTATTCAAATGTAATTTTGTTAGACTTGATTAGATTAGAGGATGACACTTGGGCAATGTCGATGAAATCTCCACAACAAGGAGATGTATTATGTACAAAAGATAATCAATATTTTACCAAAGATGTTTTATTGAGAGATTATCCGACAGCAAATTTAACATTAGCTGCAAGTGGAAATTTAGGACCACCTGATGCGGTCTATATTCCAAATAACAACGGAAAAAAACATTGTTTAATGTGTGGTAGACCAACTGAACAAGTTCCGGGATTTTCTCAAGTATATAATGTTTGTCCAAATCCATTTTGTGAGTGGTATAAAAATTAACTTAAAAAAAGGACCATTAAAATGACCGTAGATAACTATTCAGCACCTATTATTGACAAGGCTATAAAAGAAGAAACAAAAAAAATGTTTTATTTGTTTGTGTATAAAAAAGATACTTGTATTAATTGTAGACACGATTCAAATTTAAAAACAATTAAAAGAAATTTTGAAAAACAATCTATTGACTGTTATTATGTTTGCCCATATTGTTCTTTTAAACATGGTATAAGAGTAAGTAATTCAAAATTGTTAATTAGATTTAGTGAACTTTATGGGGATGTTACACATTATAATTTAAGAGAGAAGGATTTAAAAGATGAGTAGATTAGGATTTTTTGAAATTTTAATTTTATTGTTTATTGCTGCTGGTTTGTTTGCTAACGTTGGACCATGTGCAGGTTGTTTTAATTGATCTTATGAGGGCAAATTTCAAAATGAAAAAAGAGCAAGACATCGTATTTAATGAGTTCATAAGTCGTTTAGGAGAGTGGGTTTGTGTTCACGACGAGGAGTTACACTTTAGTGACAATACAACGCCCCAAATCAAACTGTGTGGCTCTACGTTGAGAATTAGAGTCAACCAAAAGTTTAAGGAACTTCCATTAAATATTCAAGAAAGTCTTGTTGCACATGAAATTGGCCATCGTGTAATGGAACATTATGCGATCCCACAAGACAATCCTTTTTATAGAATGGGTTTTGTATTGCAAGGAACTGTTCAAAAAAAAGAACTAGAAGCTGATAAATATGCAGCAAAATTAATAGGAATAGATAAGTATATCAATAATTTGAGCAAGTTAAAAGAGATATGGATTAAAGAAAGTTATCCTTATTTGACCATTAAAGAACTAGAACTTAGATTGAAAAAGTTAGAAGAAATAAAAAATGATTAAAAAACCTAGAAAAAATCTAACAGTTAAAAGCCGTTATAATAAATATCTTTACGAAGCCAAAAGAAGAGATAAAAAATAGATAAAAATTACTTGACTTTCTCTTGTTTTAAACGTTTAACATTTTCTCGTTGTAATTATTGCGGGGTTATTCGATTAATAAAAATGGTCAAAGTTTAAACTATGTTGGCTTGGATAGATCGGACTCAGCTAAAGGCTACATTAAAAACAACGTAAAACCATGTTGCGTTAAATGCAATAGAATGAAAATGACTCTTTCAGATAAAGATTTTTGGGCATAAATAAAAAAAATATATAAACATTTGTCTACAAAGAAGTAGACAAAAACAATTTAATTGTCTATATTTTTATAGACAAAAGGAAAGTAAAAATGAAAAAGTTTTTTGAATCGTTTGTTAAATTTGTTATTTACAGTTTTATTTTTTTATCTTTAATGAGCGGAGGAAGTTATATTGGTTATAAAATTGGTTGGAACAAAGCCATAACCTATTCAAATGTAAGAGTAACAATTAATCAGCCTGAAATTTATCATGATTATGATACTATTCTTATTGCAAAAGAATTGCTTATCGCCTTAAATAAGAAAGAGGTTTTGACTTCACAAGATATTAATTTTATTTTAGAACAAGCAAGTTCTTCCGGTGGTGTTTTGGTTAATGGTTGGAATCCACTTGTTCTTTGGGTTTATTTAATGGACAAGTTATATAAATTAGATTATATAAGTTTAGATGAAGGTTATTGTATTTTAGATATTGCTGATAATAAATTGTCGGATATAGAATAAAAAGAAATTTTTTATTTTATTTATTATGTTTGCTGCAATCACAAATTAAATTCACATAAAAATCATCACCAAATATTTTTCTAAAACAAGATTCACACAAAACAATATCTTTGTAAACGAAAGTCGGATATATCCTTAATGCCGCTATAAAAAGATTGCTAGATTCATTATGTTTTAAACAGCGTTCACAATGAACTGACCATTGTTTTCGAGAAAATTTTAGAAGTCGTTCATAACATTTATTACATATTCGATAAGTAAAATACAAAGAAAATGTGGCCACGGCCATTTCGCAGCTATCAGATAAAAATCCTTTATTATCACAACATACACACATTAAATTATTTCCTTTTATGTTTCTTCTTTTATAAACTCGCCATTTTTGTACCAATACTTTGATCCGTCAGCCCAAACCTCTGCTGGTTTGTCGTTGTCACGGTGTCGTTGACTATTTTTGAACCAACGCTTTGTTCCGTCAGCCCAAACCTCTGCTGGTTTGTCATTGCCACGGTGTAGTTCACCATTTTTGAACCAAAACTTTGTTCCGTCAGCCCAAACTACTGCTGGTTTGTCGTTGTCACGGTGTCGTTGACTATTTTTGTACCAATACTTTGTTCCGTCAGTAAAAACCATTGCTGGTTTGTCGTTGTCACGGTGTCGTTGACCATTTTTGAACCAACGCTTTGTTCCGTTAGCATAAACCTCTGCTGGTTTGTCGTTGTCACGGTGTGGTTCACCATTTTTGAACCAACACTTTGATCCGTCAGCCAAAATAAAACCTTTTTCCAATCTATAATTATTAAATAGTCTTGTATTGGGATATTGATTAGGATCATAATCTTTAGGTTCAAAGCCAAACCATTTTTGAAAACAGTCTGAACAAAAAGGAAATGATCTTATTTTTATAACCGTTTCTTTTTTGTTACAATATGGGCAAATCATTTAATCAACCCCTTAAACATTTTTAATAGCGGAAAATACATCAAAAATTTTGGGATATTTCTTTTCAAAGTCTGGATCTTGTTTCATTAAGATTTCAAAAAAATTGTCAACATAAACTGGCATTTTTTCTTGCGCAATATTTCCAATCAAATCTTTTGGCAAATATTCTAAAACATCACGAACAACAACCAAATCATTGATAAACAATTCTAAAAGTTTTTTTTGAACTATAATTACCAATTGTGGGTTTTCTTTTAGTTGATCAATTACTTTTTGTGGATTTTTAATAATATTTTCAGCAGAGATCTCAAATCTTTTTGTTCCTGGTTTTGTGACTTCATCAAGTCTTTTTTGTAAAAGTTCTGTTGGAAATGTATGTCCTTGTGGTATACTATCGCGCCATGGAACTTCTTTTGAAATTAAAGTTCCTATGTATTCTATTCTACGTGGTGTCAAACATCTTCTTTGTTCGTCGTCTAAATCTTGATACCACCAATCATATAAAATTTGTGCTGTTTTTTCGTTCATTTTTTCTTTCATGTAGTCCATATTGATTGATGGTGTCATTTTGATATAGATATGGAATCTATCCTCTAAAGCCGAATCTAATGTCTCAACTTGATAGTCTCCACCTGGAGGATTTATTGCAGCCCAAACAAACCTTAAGTTTGGTAATGCTTCTCCGTTTAGTGTTTTGAATTGGATAATTTCTAACACAGCATTCAAAACTCTTGGATGTGCGCGATTTAATTCATCAAAAAATAGTGCCTCAGCTTGCAAAATCTTTCTTGTTTTATAAAAATCTAATTCTTTTGTCTCGTCATTTGGTTTTGGTATGCCGATTAGATCGATATAAGGATCTAATGTTGGCGAAGAAAAGTAGGCCAAGTTCAAATTTAAGGTATCAACTAAGATTTTTTTACCCAATGTCGTTTTTCCTATACCATGCGATCCAATAAATAACACATTCAAATTATTTTTTGCATACATCAATAATTTTTGTTCAATGTTCATTTTAATAATCTTTTCTTTAGATTAATTTTTTTTTATTTATTACGTTCTTCTTTTATAAATTCACCATTTTTGAACCAACACTTTGTTCCGTCAGCCCAAACCTCTGCTGGTTTGTCATTGCCACGGTGTAGTTTACCATTTTTGAACCAACGCTTTGTTCCGTCAGCATAAACTACTGCTGGTTTGTCGTTGTCACGGTGTCGTTGACTATTTTTGAACCAAAACTTTGATCCGTTAGCCAAAACCACTGCTGGTTTGTCGTTGTCACGGTGTAGTTGACCATTTTTGTACCAATACTTTGTTCCGTCAGCCCAAACCTCTGCTGGTTTGTCATTGTCACGGTGTAGTTGACCATTTTTGTAATAAAAGGTATCACCATTAGATTTTCCGATAGTTATACTTTCTAACAATTTTTTACGTGTTGGAT
>Ga0315274_10007211_pt1 | contig 16113 bp, 13 predicted proteins | sample YL17G02_20_MG_FD_203700 | JGI IMG/M metagenome (GOLD analysis project Ga0315274, IMG submission 203700) | Sediment microbial communities from Yellowstone Lake, YNP, Wyoming, USA - YL17G02_20 | ecosystem: Environmental > Aquatic > Freshwater > Lake > Sediment | place: USA: Wyoming | collected...
TGACCGGCGGGGGCGAGCCGCCCATCTGCGTTTCCACGAAGCGGGGAAGGGCCTGGCTCACCACCGGCGAGTCGGATGGCAGGATGAAGTAGTGCACCTGCGTCGTCAGCACGGGCTTCGCGCCGGGGCGACCATACTGGTCAATCACCTGGGTGGCGGGGGGCAACGGGGCCGGCTCCGAGCCATAGCGCCGCCAGGCAGCCACGACAACATCATTCTCGCGCCGGAAGATCACCCCATAGAGCGGATCCTTCCATGGCATCACCCCTACCACCTCGCCGTCTGCGATAACGTCGGCGCAGGCGCCGCTGGCGCGGATCACCGCCTTCTCCACCATCTCCTTGCCATCATCAAATGCCATGGAGAAGTTGTCCAGGTTGCCAAAGAAGTAATACCACATGTATACCTTGACGCCCGACCCCAGGGAGGTCAGGTATGAGCGGACGTAGATATCCGCCTGGTCGGCCTGAGACTGTCCTCTGCCCGGAGTGTGCCAGCCGATCTCCGTGATCCAGATGGGCATGTCGGGCTTGCCGTACCCGCCGAGGATGTCTCGCATTTCCTGAATCGGCTCAGCGAACTTGACCTCGGGATTCTCGCCGTACCGGTAAGGATGAACCGAGAGGATATCCATGTAGTCGGCCGCCCCGTACCGGCAGATCTCGCGGATGAAGTCAGGATCAGTTGTATCTACGATGTCCGCGGTTACCCCGCCGACGACCAGCGCATTCGGGTTGGCATCCTTGATCGCAGGATAGACGGCCTTGAGCAAAAGGGCATAATCGCGCGGGTTGCGATCAGGGTTCCAAAAGTAGCCAATATTCGGCTCGTTCCAGACCTCCCAGAAGTCAATCTTTCCCTTGAAATGCTTCGCCGCCTCATAGGCAAAGCGGGCGAAACTGGCCCGCTCCTCGTCGGTGGCAGGAGCGTTGTCCGCGCCATTTGGCCAGACGCCCTGGCACAGGACGGGGAAGATCTTGACCCCGTACTGGGCGGCATCGGCCACCATTTTGTCCGGCCCGGACCAGTCAAACTGGCCGGGGTCGCGCTCGATGTCGCTGTGGGTGAAGCCATTCCGCATCCAGCCGATGCCGGCCTTCGCCACGAGGTCGAAGTGACTGGTGACGCTGTTGTTGCCGAGGCGATAGTCCTGCTTGGCCAAGGCGGGCGCGACACCAGTCAAACTGAACAATAGAAACGCTGCAGTTACCACAGAAAAGATCCGAATCATGATTCTGTCCTCCTCTTCTCCAGTTTCTAAAGGATTGTACCTTGACTACGAGAAGTCAATCGTAACGGTTCCCTGGGTCAGCGTTGGCGCCAGGGAGATCAAAACCGCTGGATGCGAATCTCTCCATGACCTGCCCCCTTCGATGGTGACATCTTTTGTGCTAGAGTTTCGGCGCCTGCCAACAGCGGCGACCGGAGCCAAGCGCTGCTGACCCCTGTCGGCCAAGACCGATCCACCGATCAGGCAGTGTACCGCGGAAACCCCCATCAATCAACACTTATTGGTGCGTCTTGCCGGTAAAAGATGCCACACCACACTGATTCCCATGGACGTCGCCGGGTAAGTACCTGGTGGCGTCTTTTTTTCAGGAGACATCCAGATGAACGCAGAGGAAAGAAAGTTGGCCCAAGCAGCAGCATCACTGACCGTCGAGGATTTCCGGTATCTCCAGGAGCACGGCATGATCCCCGCTCAAAATGCTGGGAATCCCTCGGATACACATGTACCTTCCCGCCGCATTCCACACACCGCATAACCGGCATGGGTCATCCACCCTTATGGAACTTACCGCTGCCCTTGCGTCTGAGCGCATCAGCTTCGCTGCGGATATGTTCTCTCCCTTCCCTTTCCAGGTTCTCCGTCATCAGGCGTCGGAACCCGTCCGGGTTGCGTTCGCAGTAGTAGTGATGACGCTGCATTCTCCCCTCATCTTCCTCCCGCTGCAGCTCCTTGGCGGACTTCTTCCATCTTCCTGTCAGCGTGAGCGCCTTCACAACCGCCCGCCAAAGGCTGTACAGGACCACGGCGGCACCGATCCATCGGCTCGCAAAGCCGAGAATGGCAACTGCTGCGGGAACGACCACCAACCATATGAAGACGACCGACCAGCCTAACCTCAGTTCTCTGACTCGTTTTTCACTCGCTCCGCGCAGCTGCTCGCCGGTTCTAAAGGGGACGTCTGCATAGGTGCTTGTCAGGTACTCCTTGTCAAGAGCTTGGTCGGGCAGCTGAGCGTCGGGCACGAGTCTCCAGAAGCGCGCTGGCCCGTTCCTATCTCCTCCGGCCGCTGGTAGGCGCGCTGCCCTATGCTCAGGCGGGTCGCGCACCCTGGTCTGTCGGCCCGGATGCCTCTTCTAGGTGGGCAGCCGCGCCGCGCATGTGGAGGTCCAGCCCCCGCAGGGTCTTTATCCTGCCCCAGCTCCCCGCGTAAAGGACCCTGTCTGCCTTCCGGCGAAGGATTGACCTATCCTTGCTACGCGGGTCGAGCTGGTGGTCCAGGTGGCACACGAATGCCCTATGCCACAGGCTGATCCCGGCGAACCCGGCGTTCTGCAGGCGATTTCTGAGGTCACAGTCCTCCTTACCGCAACCTTCGTAGGATTCGTCGAAACCGTTAACGTCCAAGAGTGGGCGCCGGTCAATTGAGAAATGGCATCCTCTGATGCTAGGTTGGTCTTGTCTGCCCATCAGGCGGCGTGCGACGTTCTTACAGTGAGCCATGCTAAGCCACCATCTCCGCTTAAGGGTCAGCAAATCCTCATGAACGCCGGCGCTCACGCCCTCTGAAGTCAGGCGGCGGCTCTCCTCTATGGTGAGGCGCAAGCGGCCGGCAGTGCAAAAGGTGCCGGGGCGGTAATGCACCTTGTGGATCGCAACGAGGTTCCTGAACGGCACGCAATCGCCGTTGCAGAATATGAGCTGGGTGCCTCGCGACTCCAGAACTGCCTTGTTAAGAATTTGCTGGAGGCGGTACCCTTCGTGGCGTTGCGTCACGAGCCTGACTTCAAAGGGGGCCGTCGTTCGAAACTCCTCGACGAGTCCAAGTGTGTCCGCGTCGGAACCATCGTCGGCTATGACGACCTCGAAGGGCAGCTCGTCCTGTGCCGCAAACCCCGCCATGACCAGCCGCAAGGCCCTGGGTTGGTTATAGGAGGAGACCATGACGGAAACCGGTATGTTTGGCCACCGACCCGCTCTCCGCATGACATGCGCTATGGGGCGAAGCAAATTGGATTCTATGCTAAGGGGCTTCCTGCTTTCAAGCAGAGGCGGCTGGGAAGCTCTGGGGCGTGCGGCGACTGTCGAGGGCAAGTAGTTTGTCCAGTTTGTACATTCAGTTTGGCTGTTTGGCCGCGCGCGAAACAACAATCCCCCGGGCTCAACGAGAATTCGCAAGAGCAAGAATGGCGGCGGCACAAAATGTTGTGCGGGCGTCCTGTGGATTGGCGAACTTGTTGAGAGCCTGCCAGGCGATGAGCATGGACATAAGAATGGTCTTGCCGCTGCCGGTGGCCATCTTCAACGCAATGCGGTATAGCGAGGGATTGTACCTGTCGTTCTCCTCCCTCAGTTGATTCTCTATCCATCTGTCGCCAGATTCACTGGCAGCCTCAGTGATGTAGATAGCCGTTTCTGCTGCCTCGACCTGGCAGAAGAAGAGGCGACGTTCTCGTTGGGGGTTCGTCCAGTATCCCAGAAGCCGGGCGGATGTTCTGGTAATGCCCGGGTGGCCCCTTGCCCGCCAGGTGTTCACACGGCTCCGGACCTCGTTGATGAAAGTGTTCTCTTTGAGTCGATCCCTGGTCCACTCAGTGTCGAAGAGGGATTGCGTGCGGCCTCTCTTCCTTGGTTGGGGCACAGGAACGAAGTAAGCGCTTACGCGACGAGCCTCCACGGTTTCATCTGTGATACCATCTTCCGTGAACTTGAAATGGCGAGTAGGCTCGTCGAAGGGGGAGTTAAGGATAGGGTTCTCGATAATGACCTGTCGAGGCATTCCTACGTGCCCCCAGAGGGAGATTCGTGTGCCCGCCCAATGGTACGTCGTCAAGTCCGGTTTGTCAATCCCAGGGAACGTTTAGACTGTCCATTTGCCCGTGCCGGGGCGGTAAGGGTTGCTGATTGCGCCGTAATGGCATCCGTCTGCCGTCTTCGGTTTCAGCTTCATCCGACGGACAGACTCCCTTCTCTGGCCTGGCAGAAGAGGCTGCGTGATTCTCCCGGAAGCCCAGAGCTTCACATTCACTGAATCATGCGACAATCCATGGGCTCCCTTCTGCACGATCAGCCGAGATATGCGGTGATCATCTGGGGCTCCAGCGATACCTCCAAACCACGGATACAGGCAGTCAACAAATGCTTTTACTACTCCGGTTGATATGTCTCCAAGGTTCACTTGCGGCGAGCCAAAGCCGAGGAACAGAGAGCACGTCTCAGGCATCCAGTCGATCCCATGTTCGGAGCGGAGCTGCCGCGCCCAGAGAGCAACCTCTGGAGACGTTGCACACGAGGGAAGCACACCTGTGTAGGTTTGGTCCCAGTCAGGCAGGCCTTCCGGAATGTCCGGCGCGGAGTCCGAATAGACAGTGATCTCACATCCGTGCTCAGCCCCCACTTCCTTGCTGGCCCACCACCACTGGATGTTGGTCTTCCCGCCTGCAAACCATCCGGCCTTGCGAACAAGCACTGTGAAGACAGGCTCGCAGAGGTTGTCTACATCTAGAGGATGCCCCGCAGGGGTCAACGTGGCCAGGATGAACCGTAAGCCAACCCCCTTCTCGCGTCCTTCCATCGAGGGATCTGGCACCTGGGACGCGAGAGTCTCTTTCCACTCCGCCTCCCGTCGTGTCGCGAAGGTGGCCGGATGACCTCGAACCACGAAACTCTTCGGCTCCATCCTGCATCTCCTGTCGAAGTAACACACTCACCACGAGACGTTCATGTTGAAGGCAACCTGGTTCCGGCTAAATCCATTCTATCAGAAGATCCTGGCGTCCCTGCGCCTGCGGAACGAGGAGACGCGGCCCACCTTGTCGGACTCGTCGGCACGGAAGAACGCCGCGTGGATGACCGTCTTTCGGTAAATGAGCGCGGAACCCACCATGTTCGGGCGCTGGAAACGACAGTCCCACCCAAGACCCACTGAGCTGTGCTTCCTCTCCTCGCAGCCGCAGGCCTCTTTGATGAAAGCCCTGGCTTTGTCCGGAGACGGCTTGTCGGCTTCCTTGGGCGCATCGAGTAGCGCGTCCATGGCGTAGCTCTTGACGAGCTTGGGGTGCAGCTGCTTGTAGGCCGACTCGCGCGAAAGCATATCGAACGCGACGACAGCGCTCCCAATGATGACAAGCAACCCCCTCTGGTGCCCGACGCAGTCGAACGCCTTAAGGTAGTCGTCCAAGTCGCGCTGCCTCGCACTGAAGACATCACGCATGGCACCTGTCGAAGAAGGTGCCGCAGCGCGCGCGGAGAGTTCGGCGACCTGGTCCCATACCTCTGTCTGGTCGGACCTGTACTCTCTGGATCTCTCCAGCGATGCTGCTACTGAACGTGCCTTGCGCATCCTTACCGCAGGAGGCATGACCACCCCTGAGTCACTGAACTGTGTCGACGCGTAGGACCATCGACCGTGCTCGGTGCAGCTCACAGGGATGACGGTCTCTGACTTCTTCTTGAGCAAAATGGTCGTGTTGAGCACCCGGTTCTGCTTGGCGCCAGCAAGTTCTTCTCCGTCCAACAGAAGCACGGAACTCTCGGCGTTGTTGGTCACCTTGAGCTCCGGCACGGACCCACCCTGGCTAACCTCCGTCACCGACAGCAGCCCCTCCTCCAGCGCTTCTTTAAGCGTCAGGTAACTCGGACCCCCTTCGGAAGGCGCCAGAAGCGGAACGACCCCCATGTTCTTGAACCCCTGCATCTCGCCTAGCTCGATCCCTTCCAAGTAATCGACTATCATCGGGTCCATCATGTCTCCTCCCTCCAGATAAGAAAAGGATTCAAGCAACGGGGGCCAGTGTTTCATAGGTGCCCATGCAGAGCTGCTCTGTCTGGCTGCTGCGCCCGTAGGTCGTCATCCACACATACCCCCCCTCCCTGAAAGCTTGCCCGATCACGGCCACGGCTTCCTCACCACCGACCAGGAGTCGGAAGTACCACGATTTCTGACCCTTCCTGAACCTGCGTCCGTAGGCCGGCCGGTAGCCGAGCATGATCATCTCAGGCACCCTGACCTGCCTAGCGTTCAGGAACAGCTCGAAGGATTCCTCTTCGGAAAGACGCCACCCGGTCCGCTCATGCAGGCGGCGCAGAGCATGCCCGGAGATCTCCAGCCTCTCTGCTTTGGTCAATTCCAGGAACCTCTTTCCGCTTACCGCCATGGTCCCATCACCTCCATGCTGGCGACCGAGGCACTTTCCACAGCCCTTCCTTTAGCAGCACGCGTGCCGTTCCCAGCGGGAGCCGGCGTTGGTTTGTCATAGTGGTCGTGCGTGCAGGGTGTTACAGCGCAATGCGGTAGGCCCGCTCGGCAGCGGAGGATGTTAGTTCTGGCGCGGGGATCAGTCAATATGTGATTAGTCGTGCTCAGATATTGACGTTCTGCACCTGTTTGCGATATGGTGCTGCGCGGCACCTAGGGGAATCAAGTATGGGCAGGGAAAGGCACGTAGCAGTCGTGACTTACAGGCGAGCAAATGGCGGGTTCATATCGCAGGAGGGCTATCAACTCAGCCGGCCCTTAACCGCCATAACCAGACACCCTGCTCAAATGCCGATGCTGTCCACTGTACTCAGAGTGTCCAGGCCCGGTAGGGAAGCTTCTCAAGCTTCTGGTCGCGCCAGTCCTTTGTGCGCGGCACGCCGATGGCAAGGTATCGGTAGCCACGGGAACCAGGGCATGCATTCATCAGGAGGTCGAACTGAGTAAAGTCATCTGGCTTCTTCATTGTGAAGATGAAAAGCCGGTAGTTCGCCTCGCAAACCGTCAGCTTCAGGAAGTCCTCCAGGAGGTAATACTCGTCCGGGTTCCACTCTATCTCACAAGCCAGCATTACCCCCCGCAGTTCCGTCCATTTGGTCCCTACAATGAGCCAGCAGACATCCCAGAGCCACCCATGACGACGTTCCGGCTCTCGGCGCGAGCAATAGGCTTTGTACCCTTGCCCCTCGCCCATGTCGAACAAAACGTCCTTGAAGCTCTCAGTCCAACGGGTGTTGGTACTCCCGGGCCCCTGATAGAGTTCCCGGGCTTTGCGCTCCAGTTTATCAACAATCTCCTTCTCCATCGGAAACAACGCTTCGAACATAGCTACGCTCCTCCGACCCAGAACTGTGGTGTGACGCGGCGGGCGCCGATACGGCCGGCCGCCAGGGCCATCTTAGTCAAGACACAAAGCTCACTTCCGCCGGCTATAGCCTCCGCTTCCGAATCCGATGCGTCCGTTTCTCATGGCGTTCCATGCGCCTTCGACTTCCAGTGTGACGGCTGCTTCAAGGTCTTCCATCGTGATTCCTACCCTTGGTCCTCGCGTCAACGATAGCCGCGCTGCGTTCAGCACGACGTTCTTGATCTCGCCACCAGTGAGATCGAACGCAGACAGCTTATCAAGGTCTACGTCATCCGACAAGGGCATCTTCGGAGGGATCAGGCGTTGCCATATCTCCCACCGCATTTCCCTGTCAGGTCTATCGAACTCGACCTTAAGGCTGATCCGCCTTTCGAGCGCCTTGTCGAGAGAGACCTTCCTGTTCGTGGCGAGGATGCACACGCCGTCGAACCGCTCCAACTCCTGCAGGAGAACGTTCACGTCCCGGACCTCCCAGCTCCGGGCTGCCATCTCCCTGTCGTAGAACATGGCGTCGGCCTCATCCCAGAACAGCACGGCTTCATGTGCCCTTGCCGCCCGGAACATCTTCACAATGTTCTTTTCTGTCTGCCCGACGAAGCAGTTCTGTATCTGGGAGTAGTCGGCAACCAGAATCGGCCGCTCCAGCTCGTGGGCCAGGGCCTCCGCGCACGCCGTCTTCCCAACGCCGGGAGGGCCCGAGAACAGGAGCGTAACGGCCCGGCCATACGGCATCACCTCTCCGAGCCCCCAGTCACGAATCAGCACGTCCGCGTTGCGTGCCTGGGCGATTGCCATCTGGAGGGCCCTGTGTACCTCCCCAGAGAGCACAAGTTGCTCCATCCGGACCTTGGCCTTCCGGACGCCTTTTCCTCCCAAGGGCTCTTTGGCCAAGCGTCGCTCGATCTTCAGAATGTCCAGGCTCTTGCCGGTCAGCTCGAATTCGACTTCTGCCAGCGCTCTGGGGTCGTCAGTGAGCAGATCTCCCTCGCCACCGGCCGGCCTGATGAGATCCTCGCGGACCAGCGGTGACTTGTTCTGCAGCAGGGCGAAAGCGAACCGTACCTGCCAAGCCTTGTCGCAGGCAGCGCGAACCAACCCCAGGCCTGTGAAAAGCTCGTGATCCGCGTTAAGGTGTGACAGCTCCTTGCCCAATAGGATCAGGATTATCGCCCGCTCCGTGCGGCTGATATCCTCGGCATGCGTTAAGAGCTTCCGGAGTCGCCAATCAAGATGAAGCTCCAGCGTCTCCTCGAGGCCCGTCATCAGGCGATCCACTCGTCGACAGGCCCTGTAGACATGAGACTCTTGGCCCGGCAGTGCATCCTCGGCATACTCGACAGCTTGCGCCTTTTTCATGAAGCCGCGGGTGAGTGTGCGGAGCCTGTCGTAGAGTTCCTCCTCCGTCTTAACGGGCCAGCCGGCCTCCCTTGCAGCCTGGTCATAGAGGACGGTGTCCACGAGCGTGGGATCTACCACAATCCGTCTTTCACGGAGGTCCTCGTCGGGATCATCGTATGAGATGAGGCCGGCTTTGTGGAGTCGCCCGTGCTCTGACAGCGAGCGGAGGCTTTGAATCACCTGCGGGCCCGACAGACCGAGGACGCCGAGAACGTCGCCACATGTCCGCAGGCCAGTCTCCAGAAGCGCGAGTCTATCCAGCACCAGCGCGATCAATATCTCGCGTTCCGTTCTGGAAAGGCCGTGCTTCCTGCACTGTTCGCAGATCACCACTCCATCGCCAGTCATGTCGAAGGATTCATGCCAGTAATCTGTCCACGCTGCTTCGTTGTCGGAAACGCGATCGGCATCTGCCCTTCGGCTTGCATCCTGTTCGACTTCTGCCAACAGCCGGCGGGCATGAAACATCTGCCGGGCACCTTCAACCAGGGCGTCGTTCGACTCAAATGGAGCGGGCCGGTCAGGTCGCTCAGTCGAGCGAACCGTTGCGCCTCCAGAGACACCGTGTTGGTCATGTGACGTGCGGCCGTTGAACATTGCTTCTCCTCCTACCCTTCTCGTAAGACCCAGCTCTTGCGGAAACAGCATGGGCTGCGCCGCGTACCTTCGGCACAGCCCTTATGATCGCCTCTTCGCTCGTACCTGCATCACTTACGGAAGTCCATGGGAACGTAGAGCAAGGCGCATGCCAGAAGCGTCAGAGACGGATCGATCATCCGGAAAACGCTTTGCCACAAGCACTTGGGAATGTCCTGGCCTTCAACGGACCAAGAACCGGGCCCTGTTCGACCCGGCATTAATCTACCGCCGCTGCTCAGTATTTGAGCTATAACCGCAGAAGGCCCATTGACAAGCGACCGGAATCCGCTATGATTCTCCTGTCACAGTTGCTTTGGGGAAGCGATATGGCGAGAAGTTCGAGGAAGGTCGTTATTCTGAGCTACAATGGCCTGGACGGTGCCACTGCAGCGGCAATGGCTCTGCTTAAGCATCCACAGGCAGAGGTATTGGTGACGAGTGCCGCTCGCATCGGCCAGGTCCTGGCGTCGATCGAGAAGCGAAAGACCGCACCGGGCGAGATTCACATCTGCGGACTTGGTGTCTACTGCGATTGGGATGACGTGGCCCGGCCTGCTCGATCTCTTCAGAAAGGCGGCACAGAGATTGCATGGTACTGCGGCAGAGGATACCTGGAGGGCCAACAAGATGCCTTCGCCCAGTTCTGCACACCGGTGTTCGGAAAGCTCTCCAGCAATACTGAGGCCGTCTGCGAACACCTTGGGCTGCGCGACCACGCGAATGCGACGTTCCTGCTGGATCTTGCGAGCCAAGACCCGAACATCGATGGGAAACGGAAAAGGACCTCCGGGGACCATGCGTTTTGGGCTGACCTGGTTGATGCCTCAATCGCCGAGTACTTCAAATACCAGGATGAAGAGGCTTACGTGAACACCATACGGAAGCTTTCCACCAGACAGCACGACGATTCGGACACAAGAGCTGTCGAGGTATTCCGAAGGGCAGGGTTCAAGCACGTCCTGTGGGGTAAGTCCCGTCCGATGTGTGAGCTCCGGCAGATGATCAGGAAATGCGCGGAGTTGGATGAGCCCGTGCTCATAAGCGGCGAGTCCGGTGTGGGAAAAGAGTACGTCGCCCACCTGATTCACGAGAGGAGCCGCCGCGCCAGCGGACCTTTAGTCCCTGTAAATTGCGCCGTGTTCTCGGGCAATGCGGCCCTTGCGAACTCAGTCCTGTTTGGCCACGTGAAGGGGGCTTTCACCGGGGCGGTGAATAACCGAGATGGTGCCTTCGTGACGGCCAACTCGGGCATACTGTTCCTGGACGAGGTGGGAGAGTTGTCGTCAGAGATACAAGCCAAGCTGCTGCGCGTGCTGGAAGATGGATGGGCGACGCCGGAGGGATCGGACCAGCCCAGGAAGGTCGACGTGCGTGTGATCGCCGCAACGAACCGCCATCTGCCGGCCTTGATCTACAAGGGAGGATTCCGGGCTGACCTCTATCACCGGCTGGACGTGCTGCTGATTCGCGTGCCGGCGCTACGGGAGCATCTGGACGACATCCCTACCATCACAGACCAGCTGCTTCCAACACTGACGGAAGGGCAGCCGGCAAGGAGCCTGAAGCCGGGAGAGATCGAGTGCCTCCAGACCTACGACTGGCCCGGCAACGTCCGCCAACTAATCAAGGTCCTGAAACAGGCAATCTACCTTGGCTGGTCGATTCCGAACGTGATAGAAGAAGAGCGCTTGTTGGGACGCCTTGCGCCGTGCGAAGACGAGCCGGCTCAGACCCGCGGCTTTCTGCCGGGGGCCGCAGGCGAGATCAGGCCTTTGCGGGAGGTTCAGCGCGAGTATGCGGCGCGCGCCTTGGAGCTGAACAACGGCAATTACACCGCCACAGCCAGAATGCTAGGCATCGCGACCAACACCCTTCGAGCATACCTGAAGTAGGCCGAATCGCAGCTTTACACGAGCAGACAGTCACAGGCGGTTCCTGCCACGCCGCCCCGCGTGCTGCTCCATGCAGGACGTTTCGGTAGATTCAACCCGACCGGCATCCCCCAGAATCCCCCAGAGGCACGTAGAAGAGGCAAAGCTGTAGATAGGCCCCATCCTCCCCCTCTCTGTGCAATTAACGATTTTTCTACGCGGCCTGGAGGGCTTTCAGGGCCTTTCTACAGACGCTCACCCCAGGAACGGCCGTGGGACTGGCTTGCCTGATGTGAAAGTCGTCTGGGATTTGGGTCTTGTCAATGGTGGCCATAGGCCATATGATGAGCTGTGCAATGCGTCCTGAAATCAAGAGCACCTCAGGTCCTGCGATGAGGCTGCCTGGGCTTTGGTTCGAAGGAAAGGAAGGGCAGATCTAGATGACTGGCACCACGTGGAGAATGGCTGTTCTGATGGCTGTTGCGTTGGCGTGCACAGGCTGTCAGTACGTCAGCCGGATTGACAAGCCGCCACGAAACTGCATCGTGCTGACGACACTCGCCGGGTGCAACGCGCCGGACATACGCTACACGGCCAACTCGCTTCTGAAAGGCAGCTACGAGAAGACGCTGGTAGACAAGTTCCTTGCGCAGACGGGAGCAGATCGAGAGGCATTCGATCGGACAGTTGCCAAGCCCGATCAGGAGCTTGACGGCAAGGTGCTCAAGCACATCCTGGACATCACCTACCAGATGTGGTGGCGTGACGAATGGGACGGGTGGAGCAAAACGGCATATCGACATTAGGCGACCAGCCGCACGGGCGCAAGGGGCGGCGACCCGCCCGCCCGACGGCTCAGTAGTGTTCCTCCGGCAACGTGCGCGCTAAAGCCCTCACGAGCGCCTACCTGAGATAGCCCGCCTCCAAGCCCCTTGCGGCCTGGCGAAGGTGCAATGAGACGTATAAGGGGGCGGTTGCAGACAAGATGCAAGAGGACTGGCCTGCCCCGCGAAGACGAGTCCAGGTTGTGTGTTGAAATCTGGGCCATTTGGGCTAAGGAAGGAGGGTTTCGGGGATGAGCAGGAAGCGCTACAGTCCGGAGGAGGTCATCGGCAAGCTGCGTGAGGCGGAGGTCCTGCTGAGCAAGGGCTAGGCGGCAGGTGAAGGACGAGCTGCTGGAGGCGAAGATGCTTGTCGAGACGTGGCGGACGCGATAGAATCGGCTCAGGCTAGACAGGTCGCTGTGCTGTCAGGCCCCGGGGCCCGAGGCGATGGAGCCAGCAGCGCCTCACCTCCGGTCTCTCCGCCAGCCGCTGCTGGCTGGGACCGGAACTCTAACTTAAGCACTGGCACCACAATTGGGGGCAGGTCACGCCTCGCGGAGAGAGGAACAGAGAAAACAGGAAGGGGAGATACGCTATGGGAGACAAAAGCAAGAAGGATAAGGACAAAGGTCAGAAACAGAAGACAGCAAAACAGCAACAGAAGGCAAAACGGAAGCTGGAGAAACAACAGAGAGTAACCCCGTGACAGAAAGCATGGTTAGGTGTCCGCCTCACTCGTAGGGTATACGGGGTGAAAGGGCAGGGCGGAGGAGAATGGGGCGGTTTTCCGGCGGTTCTCGGGCTGATCGTACTGGTCGAGTATACTCCGCATGGCCCTCACTGCCAAGAATCAAAACGTGTTTTCCCCCAGGGTGCCCATCGCCACAATATGGGCGTCGAGAAGTACAGTGCCACGCTAATTCTACGCGTTTTCAGTTGAAAGTCCAATCCGTACGGGGACAATACTTGGGCTGGGCCTGGAAACGGGGAATTCCGGCCATGGAGGGGCCTCATATGGGGCTTGAAGAGATACTGCAACGGATACGAGCGGGCCATCCGCGAGCACGCGGGCGACGACCCGGACAAGTGGTTCTACGCGAACCGCTACGTCTTCGCCCGGCTGCAGCTCGATGAGCGGAAGGTCAAGACCGGGATCAAGAGGCAGCTCATCGAATCAGACCATCCGTGCGGCTACTGCGGCGTGCGGTTTGAGTCGAAGGTTGGGCTTCATCTCCACCGCGTCGACGGCACGCGGGGCTACAGCCCAGACAACTGCGTCCTGATGCATCTGGAGTGCCACGAAAGGTACCACGCGGAACATCCACAACGAGCATCGTCAGGGCAGGCGGGAGATGACAGTGGGGACCCGTGCAGGGGCACGTTGGTCAAGTACAGCAAGCGGTATGACCAGAGGACGTTTCGCTACTGGTGGGACATCACTCCGAACTTGGCCGCCTCTCTCGGGAGTTATGAAGCCGTGGAGTTCGTGAAGAAGGATACTGCCGAGCGGTGTAGCCTTCCGACGCAGGCGCTGTCGGAGTTCCTAAAGGGTGAGCGGCAGACGAGTAGGGGAGCGGGGAACTGGGGCATAAAGGTCCTGGCTGACCGGCCTGACGAGCTCGCCTTTGAGCCAGGGAGGCGAGGGGATGAGTGGCTGTTCCTGCCGGTGGTGTGGCTCTCTGATGACGAGGACTGAAGCCCTCAGCCGCCGCGGGATGGTGGGGCCACGAGCACGAAGAAAAGGCCAGTCTTCGCGGGCATGGTCCCTTCGGTAGGAATGGCTATAAGGGACTATTGATAGGATGAGTCGCTGTTGCAGCGGTCCTCGGTGTACCCGCAAACGTTGGCTGCCTTGACATCGTAAAGCCCAGGTACAGAGTCATGTGAAGCATAGCATCAACCATTTGCCTATGGCGAGAGGCAATCCGGAATGAGGTGAAACGTGCCATTCAACGAAGAGATGACAGAGCGCCAAGTGCAATGGCGGAAGGCTCATATTGCATGTCGGGAATCCGGCTACCAGGGCGGCAAGGCGTACCCGTGGATTCTGCCACACCACTTATGGGAAGAATCGCTTTGGCCGGGCATTCGAAGCGGATCGGCGAAGTCCTTGCCGGAGTACCTGCAGCAAACAGGCGTGCAGGAACACCGAGGGGTCCACAACCTGAAGAGTTCGTGGGTGCTATGCGCCAACCTGTACTTCCCGTTCGGCCAAGATGCAGGCCTGCCTATGCTGGCGGGCTTTCTCAAGGAGCACGTTTCGGCGGCTATTGAGACTGTGGAGGCAGTGGAGCTGGAGTATGCGGAGGCCCCTCCGCTGGACCCACAAACGCTACTGGGCGAACCCGAGGGCGGTCAGCGGGGGGCCAACCAGACCTCGCCAGACGTGGCGTTCCTGGTGCGGAACATGAGGGGGAAGGGACTGATCCTGACCGAGAACAAACTGGTTGAGCACTCTTTCTATCCCTGTTCTGGCCGGAAGCCCGATGTGGGGAACCCCGACAGTTGCCGATGCCTGGATTGGCGGAAGCTCCTGTCCGATCTGCCGGGCCAGTGCTGGCAGCTTCAGTGGGAACAGGGTAAACGGAAGAACCGGAAGTATTGGGACCACATCCGGATCAGCGAACATGGACGACGTGTCTTGACGCAATGCCCGGCGGCGACAGCGGGGTATCAGCTCTTCCGGCAGCAGGCCTTGGCCGAGGGCATCGCTGCCAGCGGCCGGTATGATCTCGTGGTGTCCTGCGTGTCCTATGATGCGCGCAACGATGACTTGATCCACTGCCTGCGTGGCAGCGGGGTAGAGAATTTCGTCACTGATTGGGGTCGTTTGTTCAGTGGTCGGGCCCAATTCTGTGCGTTCACGCACCAGCAATGGGTTGACTGGGTGCGGGCACACGACTCCAAAGGGTACTGGAGTGAGTGGCTGGCTTACGTTGAGGCCCGATACGGCTACGGGGAAACGGCGAAGTGACCAACCATTCTCTTTAGCGCTACGGCTTGCTTTCGAGGGCTCTCAATGCGGGCTGTGGATCGCAGGCCTCGTTCGGAAAGACATGGCTGGGCGACGCTCTTTGGCAAGCTGAGGATGCGCCCCTGAATCTCTGGGGCGAGGCGCAGGAGCGACATGATCTGGCAGACCCGGGCGCGGGTGAGACCTTTGCGGCGGGCGATGGCGGCTTGGCTTTCGATCTCGCCGGCGTCAAGCTGGCGTTGCCATCCCTGGGCGAAGCGCAGGAACCTGGCGGCGCTGGAGGCCCGAGGGTTCTGAGGCGGCGTGGGATTCCTTGACAGTCCGTGCGGCTTGGGTTTGCGCCGGAATAGCGGGACGGCACAGACGACCTGACTGGCGGGCACTCGGCGCGTCAGGCGGCCGAGGTTGCCGGTCTCAAAGGCCCAGTGGGGGCCGAGGGTCACTATGCCGCTTCATCTTCGACGTCGTTCCGCTGGTGGAACGACGGTAGCAGCGGGCGATAGTCAGCACTGCTTTTCCACACACCGGATTCCGTACTGCTGGCAGAATTGCCTGATGCAGTGCGGAATTTGCCAGGCTACCAGTAAAGCTCCAACCCGCTGTGATCCAAGTCCCTCCTGCATCTCTGCGCATTTGAGTGCCCTGTACTTGAGGGCTTGGTAATTCCCTGGGAAAGCCTGACTCGTCTCAACTTCGACGACCGTGAAGCTGCCGTCCCGTCCCCTGCCTCATCGCTTCTGCCGCTGGAGTTGGGATAGCCTGAGTCGTTCTTGCTCCAGTGACTGCCGAATGGCAGCGCCGAGTCGTTCCACCCCTTGTAACGAAGCGGCCACTGCGCAACCCACGATGCAGTCAAACCAGTGATTGTCGGGCTTGTGAGAGGGGAGGTTTTACTTCTCCATGGCCCGGCCGTGGCCTCGGTGCGGATGCGGTATTCGAACGTCAGCTGGTGGGCAGAGAAACGGCCCTGTTCTGATAACGAACCAGGACCCATTTGCAGGGACAGGTCGGTGGCATTCGAGATGCCCCGATTGCCATGTTCTTGCGCCACTCT
>Ga0315274_10007212_pt1 | contig 16111 bp, 14 predicted proteins | sample YL17G02_20_MG_FD_203700 | JGI IMG/M metagenome (GOLD analysis project Ga0315274, IMG submission 203700) | Sediment microbial communities from Yellowstone Lake, YNP, Wyoming, USA - YL17G02_20 | ecosystem: Environmental > Aquatic > Freshwater > Lake > Sediment | place: USA: Wyoming | collected...
ACATGTTACTGACGATGTACGTTCTCCGCCACCTTCGCGGAAACACCATCCTCGAAGCCACACACGAAAACGACACCTACGACATCCCCTCCCTCGCCCGCGCCCTCATCAAGCGAGAGGTCACCCTCACCGGCATCTTCCTCCGCGTCGAATAAGCGCAGCCCACCTTCGTTTCTCACGCGAACGGGGCGAGTCCCTTTCCCAAACAAAAAGGATTCGCCCCTCTTTTTTTCGACCACCCTGTCGGGATAATCCCGACTGCGCATGGAATGATCCCAGATCGTTTCCGCAGGAGGCAGACTGCGACTATTTTAAAGTGGTAACAAAGCGGAAGATTTATATACTTCCGCCGCACTCCCATCCCTCATGACAGGTAAACAGAAAAGGCGAGACGATTGCAGACATTATCAAAAGATCGAAAACCACCTGAAGGAAATCGAACTGCTTCTTGAACATATCCTTTTCCGGCTGAGGGATGAGGACGACCGGATCTGGAAGAGACGACACACTCCAGAAAGCGGTCGTGACGAGACAGATGAAGGATGACTGCCATAGATCGGCGTGTGAAACAGATTTCTGAATTCCCGCGCCTTCACGACCAACCGGCGGCGTGCTCAATACCGATTCCAGTTCCGAACACTTGTCGCAAGGCTCAGGTTGCTCTGTATACCTTTCCTCCCACGAATCGGGCATCCCATCACCATCGCAGTCGGGAACGACCGTGATGCAAACCGAAAACGAAGTCATGGTGCTATCGCTGTCACGGCACTAATGCGTGATTGTATGGGCACCCAATTGCAGGCCGCCAACCGAAAGAACTCGGGGCCAAATATCCTCCCGGTTATCCACCGCATGAGCGGGATCAACGCGCCACCGAATATCGAAGCACACGTGCGCCCCGTTTTCTCGCAATCCCCAACGCGCTCCTGGGCGTTCGAAGCCCGCAAGTTCTCCAGTCCCTCAACAGTCGTCCGATTCCACAGCCCCGGAAGATCTGTGATGGCCTGTTGGCCACCCGTATCGCGCAGTGCGGGCAGAATTGACTGTGGTCCGAAAAACCTTGACTGCACCGCATCCTGGTGGCATCCGAAGTTCGCAGTCTTGGCTTCAAACATGTCGGATGAAGGAGGAGCAGCCATGCGCAGCAAAATCCTCTGGACGGCGGTATTGTTTGTCGTGGCGGTCGCGGTGGCGTTTGCGGGGCCGAATACAATCACGTATCAAGGATGTGTGTTGAAGCCCGATGGCAGTGCGGTCGCCGATGGGACGTATCAAATGCGGTTTCGGATTTTCGATGCCCTGACCGCCGGGACGCAGCGGTGGGAGGAAATGGACGCGGCGGTTCCCGTGACGAGCGGACTATTCTCGGCCACGTTGGGCGATGGGACGGCGTTCGGCGCGCTTTTCGCCACCTATCCGAATCTCTGGCTCGAAGTGGCGATTGACCTCGACAACAACGGCTCGTTTGCCGCGAGCGAAGTCTATGCGCCGCGCCAGAAGATGGCGGCAGCCGCGTGGGCGATCGAGGCCGACCGGCTTCAAGGCAAACAATCAAGCGATTTCGCAACGGCTACGCACACTCATGCGGGCATGGGCGACATCACCGGCGTCGCGGCGGGAACGGGCCTCACGGGCGGCGGTGCAAGCGGCAACGTGACGGTTTCGGCGGACACGAATTACCTTCAGCGGCGCGTGACGGGTTCCGCGCCGACGGGTCAGTTCATTCGCACGATCAATGCCGACGGGACGGTTGGCACAGCAGTGGATCAGGTGGGGGCGGGCGACATCACGGCGGTCGGCGCAGGAGCCGGTCTGACGGGCGGCGGCACGAGCGGGTCGGTGACACTCGCGGCGGACACAACGTATCTCCAACGCCGCGTGACCGGCGCGGCGCCGGTGAACCAGTTTATCCGGGCGATCAACGCTGACGGATCGGTTCTGAGTGCAAGCGCCATCACGGCGGTCGGCGCGGGAGTTGGCCTGACCGGCGGCGGCACGAGCGGGTCGGTGGCTCTGGCTGCCGACACCCTTTACTTGCAGCGGCGCGTCGCCGGAACCGCGCCTGCGGGACAGTTCATTCGCGCGATCAATGGCAATGGGACCGTGGTGACCGCAGCCGACCAAGTGGGGACGGGCGACATCACGGCGGTTGGAGCGGGAGTCGGCCTCACGGGCGGCGGCACCAGCGGCAGCGTGACACTTTCGGCCGACACGACCTATCTCCAACGCCGCGTGACCGGCACGGCTCCCGTGAGCCAGTTCATCCAAGCCATCAACGCCGATGGAACGGTCCTGACCTCGACAGCCGTCACTGCCGTCGTGGCGGGAACCGGTCTTCTGGGCGGCGGGACGAGCGGTTCGGTGATGCTTGCTCCCGACACCACCTATCTTCAGCGGCGCGTGGCCCAGGTGGCACCTCCGGGAAGCTACATCACGGCGATCAACACCGACGGAACGGTCATCACAAACGCGGATCAGGTCGGCGTGGGCGACATCACGGGCGTGACCGCCGGGCCGGGTCTCGCCGGCGGCGGCACATCAGGCAGCGTGACGCTTTCCGCGGAATTTGGCGGGACCGGCACCTCGACCACAGCGGCCCGATCGGACCACGACCACGGCCAGCTTTATGTGTATAACGACCGCGGCGAAGTGGATGATGAGGACATATATGAGGGTACTCTATCACCGGATCGAATATGGGGCGTGGCCTGGACGGCGTTCAACGACGGGATAGGTTCGCAACTGGATGCCGATTATCTTGATGGCCAAGACGGTCCCTTTTATCGGAACGCCGGCAACATTAACGCGGGGACATTGAACGTCCTTCGATTTTCGGCCATCTCCAACCTGTCAAACGAGGGCTATTTGGGCAATGCTGCGGGCGACCTGGCGCAAAACAACGGCACGTTGCAGGCGACGTTGAATGCGGATTTGCTTGACGGGCTCAACTCGGGTAACACCAGTGGGAGCATTCCCATTAGCAACGGCACGCTCAACGTCAACCTGAACGTTGACCTCTTGGACGGGCAGCACCGGGTAAGCTTTTGGAATATCACAGGCAATTCGGGCCTGACCTCAGGCACGCATTTCCTCGGTACAACCGACAACGTCGCGGTGGATTTGCGCGTGGGAGGGCAGCGTGCTCTGCGCCTTTTGCCCAACGCCACAAGTCCGAACGTTCTCGGCGGCTTCAGCGGTAATAGCATCGCGACCGGCGTGCAAGGAGCGATCATCGGCGGCGGCGGGGCCGCGGGCGCGACAAACCTCGTGACCGACAACTACGGCACGGTTGGCGGCGGCAGGGGGAATCGCGCTGGGAATAATTCGGGGACGGTTTTCGACGCCTATTTTGCGACGGTCGGTGGAGGCAGTTCGAACGCCGCCAGCGGCAACTTCGCGACGGTCGGCGGCGGCACCGACAACACCGCCAGCGGCAATCAGGCGACGGTCGGCGGCGGCCAATCCAACACCGCCAGCAGCGACACCGCGACGGTCGGTGGGGGCTATTCCAACGCTGCCAGCGGCCGAAAGGCAACAGTCGGCGGCGGCCAATCGAACACCGCCAGCGGCGTGTGGGTGACGGTCGGCGGGGGCCGCTCCAACAGCGCCGGCTCGTTTGGCGCGACGGTCGGCGGGGGCGTTTCCAACACCGCCAGCTTCGACTACACGACGGTTGGCGGCGGCTTCTATAACACCGCCAGCGGCCAATGGGCGACAATCGGCGGGGGCGATTCCAACACCGCCACCAGCTACTCCGCGACGGTCGCCGGGGGCTACAACAACACCGCCAATGGAGATTTTGCGATAGTCGGTGGAGGTTCGCAGAACACCGCCGTCGGCCAGTATGCCACGCTAGGCGGCGGCTGGAGCAACACCGCCAGCGGTTCGTGTTCGACCGTTGCGGGCGGCAACGGCAACACCGCCAGCGGCTTCGGCGCGACGGTCGGCGGCGGCGAATCCAACACCGCCAGCAACTACTACGCCACGGTTCCCGGAGGGGCGCAGAACCGTGCCTCGGCGAACTACAGTCTCGCCGCGGGACGCAGCGCTCGCGCCATTCATACGGGGAGCTTTGTTTGGGGCGACAGCCAGGCAAACTACACAACCTCGACCGCCAACAACCAGTTCAGCGTTCGCGCGACAGGTGGTGTGCGGTTCATCAGCGGCATTGACGGCAACGGCAACCCGACCGCTGGGGTCCAGCTGGCTGCCGGCGGAGGCTCATGGTCATCCATCAGCGACCGCAACGCCAAAGAGAACTTCGCCGATGTGGATGGAGGCGACGTGCTGGCTCGTCTGGCGGCCATCCCCGTCCAAACCTGGAACCTGAAAAGCCAGGAACCGGCGATCCGCCACATCGGTCCGATGGCACAGGATTTCTATGCCGCCTTCAACGTCGGCGAAAACAACACCCACATTACCACCTCTGACGCCGACGGCGTGGCGCTGGCCGCGATTCAGGGCCTTTACAAGACGCTCCAGGAAAAGGTCGCCGAAATCGCGCAGCTGCGGGCCGAGAAGGACGCACACACGCAGCAGATCGCGGCTCAGCAGCAGCGAATCATCGCCCTCGAGACACGCCTCGCCGCCGTCGAAACAATGCTGACGACGCTGGCTGCGGGGAAGAAGTTCTGAGTGCTGACTGTTGACCGCCGACTGCTGGGCAGCACATCGCGAACCCGCCGGAACCGCTCCATCTCCGGCGACCCTTCCACCATCCGCCGCGAGGTGAGGTGTCCAAGCATGTCTTAAGTCGGGGATCGAGCCAGACGACCCGCCTGCGCGGCGTGAGCCGCTACGGCGAGGCGAAGGCTTGGATGTCATCGAACGAGACTTCGGGCGCGAGCCCACAGGAAGAACTCGATCGATGCCAGACTCCCGTGTTTCTGTCGCTCTGTCCGCGCACACCCTTGCGTTTCAAGTGCAAATGGAGGTGGTTCTACAGCGGACCGCGAACTCCGCCATGTTAAAACTCCCCAGTCTCTGGCACCGAAGTTGGCCCAAAAGGTCCCCTCCCCAAGAACCGCGCGAATCTGCACCGATTTTGCTCATCAATGCCCATTGAACGAAGAATGTGGGCTTTGAGAGGGGTGACATGCGTGGTTTGGCGGGGCCTTGGGCACCACCAAGTAGGAGGGCATTTCCCTTGTCTATGTCGAGGGGGGGAGCGCCAGCCAGTGATACTTGCGGTTGTCGTCGAGAAGGTAGCTTTGGGGCAAGTTTTCGGGTTTTTCCGGCTGGCCAGCGCGGGGCGCTGCTTGGCCGTTTGCTCGGTCATTTGTGGCTGGCCAAATGAGAGGATGGAACAACACTGACTGACCTGTGTGAGAACGCTGCGCGTTTACCGGGGCCTAAAGGTACCGAAAGCAATCGCGATCGCGCTGTTCCTGAAGCGCACTTCTTCGCTCTCGAAACGCAGTGGAAATCTCTACCAAGCGGTTGAGCGAGTTGGCGAACCTGTTTGAGAACACCCAGCCTTCGCGGTAGCCGTGGTGTTTGTTGAAGCGCGAGACGTGGTCAATGAGGCCGAGGCGGCGCATTTTGGCGCGGGCGGTTTCGAGAGATCGCCGGCTGAAGCTGTACTTGTCTGCGAGGGGTTCCAGTGCGGGCAGAAACTGATCCCGCGCCCATTTGAGCTCGACGAAAATCGCCAGAAAGATTCGCTGGTGGTTTTTGTTTCCCCGAAAGAGGACTGCCGCGAATTCATCAAGAGCTTCGATCCGCGCGATCTTGTTGTGATTGAGGTCAACCTTGGTGCTTGCCATCTTGAAAGCCTGAGGCGTCTCGGCCGCCGCCTTGCCGAACGCGCTGGCGCAGTTCGAAACGCTGGCGCGCGATCGCCATCGCCTGCTGACGCAGGCGCGTTCCAAAGGCGGTCTCAATGAACAGAATCGTGCAGTAGGCTTCAACGTAGATGTGATTGAAGAGCCGTTGAAACCGCCAGCGAACGCCCTGGCGGGTCATGTGGAAAACCCGTTCCATCTTTGAACCGTAGTTCTTTCGCAGCACCAGACGCCTCAAAACACCCTCCTTCATTTCAACCGAAACATCACCTTTCTCACAAAGCGGCTTGAGGCGTTCCAGGAACTCCTTATCCTTCGTCGTCATCTTCATGTCTCGACACCAGAATATCATTGCCATACTGCGTGAGCGCCACCTCGCGTGCCTGACACATGAACAAGAGCGTGATGAAACGCCGCACCTTATCGAGGCGGCTGTTCTCATGAAGCGCCGGGAAAGCGCTGAACATGCGGCTACCACAATCCAGCCCATCGAGGATGACCCGGCGGTATTCCTCCAACTTGAACTCATCAAAACCGGCGAAGGCGGAAAGGGCGGCGAGGCCAGAGGTTGCGATAAACGAATCGAGATCGGCCACAAGCCCAGGCACACTCTCGATGTTTGGCATCTGCTCCATTTCCATCGCTTCGGATCGAGAGTCTGCCAGCATGCGCCGAATCTCTTCCCGCCGCGCTGCCTTCCGCTGCCGGCTTTCGCGCATTCTCTCGCGAAAGTACTGAGGATCAAAAACCGCTTCATCAAATAAGAACCGGGAGGGCACCACAGCGCCACACTGCCGGCACGCGTAGTGAAACGTTCGCCTGCTCAGGTGGGCGTTGCAGCAGGAAGTCCGCTGGAACGTAACAGTCGGGTCCATCGTGGTGCTGCAGTCAGTGCACCGGCAACGGCTGGGGCCGGTCATTACAAGCGCGCCGCCACACGAGGGGCATTCGTGAACGCTGAGCATGACCGCATAGTAATAGCGGCGGGCGGACTCTTTGAAATGAGCCACCCGCGCCAGCACGCGCGCGATGCCTTGCATCAGCGGGTTTCCCGTCCAGCGCCATTCGCAGTATTGAATATCATCCATGCTTACCTTTCGACTCCGAACCGGCCGAAGTGGCTGATTGCGTTCGTGGTTCTATTGAAAAGGCGGCCATGGAATAGCGGGACGTGCCGCCGTAAAGGGCCAACGTGAGCGTGTAATTGGGATCATTGATTGGGTCCGGGACCGGGAACCCCTGCCCCTGTTCGAATGACCGTCCATCCACCATCACAACGTAGTTGCCCTGGGGCAGCAGGCCGAGGCGAAAACGCCTTGCGTCCTGCAACTGCATACGCCCAATTGGCCGGCAATGCTCAACGACATAGAGGGACGAGTCGAATGTGACATCGCGTGAGACAAAGAGCCTGATTGAAGTGTTCGGTTTCACGTCTCCCGTGAAACGGCCCGAGACATTGAACAACGGCGACCGAACGCGTAGAACACCGCACGGATTCGCCTCAATCCACGCCGAGAGATTCTCTGCAAGTAGTAGCGGGTGTTTCTGCTTTCCGAGGTCTCTTTCCGTGCAGCCAGCCAGCATTAGCGCTGCCGCAGCGACACCAATTACGCGGTACATCATCCAGACAGTGTTGATTTGTGGCATACTTGCATAGAGAAAGTACCGGGACCTTATAAACCTTCCGCTTTTCGGGCCCCTACGAACCGCAAAAGATATAAACCAGCGGGTCTCCTTCATGGACCGAGGTGATCAGACAATGGCCGGAAGACCCTACAAGTGCCCCTACTGCGGCTCGACCGAAACAACCTGGAAAGGCTACCGCGTCCGCACGGAGGGCAAGGTGCGCCTGCGGCGATGCAGGAAATGCAAGCGCAAGTTCACAACCCGGTGCCTCTTGGGAAACGAACCAGCCGCTGAAGCAAGAGAAGCAGGAGGCGAATCGCCATGCCCACCATAAGCACAAAGCCGGAAAAGGAATTCAAGGTCGGCGCTGTGCGTGCCGCCATCTGGGCCAACCCGCGCACGGCATCCGATGGGCGTTCCTTCAGCAGCCACAAAGTTATGCTCGAGCGCGTCTACAAAGACGCCGGCGGCTTCAAGTCAACGAACTGTCTTGACGTCAACGATATTCCGAAGGCCATCGTGGCGTTAAAGAAAGCCTACGAGTACCTTCTCTGTGCAGAGTCGGAACGCAACGGCGCACCGCAGGAGGAAGTCGCCGTTCCCTGGGCGTCGGCACGCATGCCATGACTTGCCACGACGATGAGAGCGGCTTTCTCATCAGCAACGACCAATTCGGCTGGACGGATTTTCAACGAGTGAAGTACCTGCGCCGGCTCCTCAGAGATAGCAGCAGACGCCTGGATTTGCTCAAACGCGACCCCCTCGGAAATGCGGAACAAATCGAACACGAAAAAGCCCGAATCGCCGCCGCAAAGGGAGAACTGGAAAGACTGGAAAGAATGTCGCTCTCATCCTGAACACACAGTCCAGATGTGTGCCGCTATTGGCGAGTGACACACAGTCTTTATATACCCCCAGCCCCTTCCTCAGGAGCATGCCTCAGAAGATTTCCGATGCAAAAACGCACGAGGAAGGGCGAGCCATTGGAACCGAGTCCCTCATCGCCGAAGCCTTCCTTTCCGCCACTCAACGCCGGATTACGACAAATCCCGCCTTGCTGGATGATGAGAAGCTCCCGGAAGCCGAGAGAGTCGCGGCATTGCGCGAGATCTTTCACCGGAACATTCGGCAGAAGCAGATGGAGCGGCTGGCCCGGCATATTGCGCCTGTGCTTGGCGGGGCGCCGCCGCCCAACGTGCTCATCTATGGGCCTTCGGGAACCGGCAAGTCGGTCACGTGCCTGCACTTCCTTTCGACACTGTCTTCAATGTGCGAGAGCAAGGGCGTTGGGTTCCGCTATTTCTACGTTGACCTCACAACGCCCAAGACCTGTTTCGGTGCACTCAACGAACTCGCCATCGCTCTGGACGGCCACACACGGCGTTACCGGAAGGGGATCGCGCTGGAGCATATTCAGGAGACCGTGATCAGTGCACTGGGCGGCACGCGCGGTGTTGTTTGCATCATGGTGGACGAAGTGGACAACGTCACGATGGACAGCGATTTGTTCTACACATTTCTCGCCAAGACACTTCCCAAGAAAGTCCAGGCTACGCTCTTCTACGTTTTTCTAACGAATCGTCTTGAGTGGGAAAGGACGATAGACCCAAGAATTCTGTCGGTACTCAAGAAGACCGACATGATCTTTGAGCCGTATGACGCGCTGGACCTGGTTGAGATTCTCAACTTGCGTGTCGAGAAGGCATTGAACGTGCAGAAAGTGGATTCGGGCGCCATCCGGAAGATCGCGGGTTACGCTTCGCGCGAAACAGGCGATGCGCGGAAGGCGGTCGAGTTGCTCGTGAAGGCTGTGAAAATCGCCGAAGAGTCCTCGGGCTTTCTTGGCGAAGCGGAAGTGGATAGGGCGGATAGCATGTTGGAGATCGATAAGACCGAGGAGTTGATCCGCGCGTTGGCTCCTCAGCAGCGGCTGGCGCTTGAGGCCAGTTACTTGGGTTTGAGAAGTCAGAAAGGGCGGCTTACAACCGGCCATGCCTATCGCTTCTACTGCGACCTGTGCGTCAGGGAAGACAACCGTGCGCTGACTCAGCGGCGCTTTTCCGATATGGTGAGTTTCCTGGACCTCTATGGTCTTATCAACGCGCGGGTGATCTCAAAGGGGCGGTATGGGAAAACACGAGAACTCTCCGAAGCGCTTTCGGAAGCAACAGTGACAAAACTGCTGAACGCCCAAAGGTGAGAGTAGCCGTCCTGTGGAAAATAGCGCGGCTCTTGGTTGGCTTGGTTGTTGCTCCTTCCTTCCTTCCTTCCTTCCTTCCTTCTCTTCCCTTCTCTTCATTACCTACATCAGAATACCATATAGAATAGGGATTTATAAACGTCGTCCCGCAGCAGTGGTGAAGAACAGCAGAGTCGGTGCAAGCAGCCCACACCCGACGCTTGGCTGGACAGGACAGTTACACCCAGTCCGAACAGCCAACAGAGGCAATTCTGCAGCATCCCAATGCCGAGAAATGGCAAACTATATATACCAGTATAGGCAAAAGAACACTGTATGAAAGAAATCCTCAGTCCAAAGTGTCTATGGATTGCTCTGCTCTTGGGCAGTTCGCTCGCCACACCTACCGTGTGGGCTGCTTCGCTCGGGCTCAATCAATTGCTCCAGCCCCTGGCCTATCTCGACCTTTCACAGACTTACGATCGATACTCGGCGATCATAGACCTCTTCATCTATACGCTGGTCTTTGTGGGCGCCGCACAGGTCAGCCTGGCGCGGCGATACACAGGCCGCGGCGGCCGCGCGATATGCGCCGGCGTTGGACTGGCCCTGGCCATCGGCATGGTCATCGCAGAATCACAATTCGACTTCAGTCTCCGATCCTTCGGCCCGGCAGCCGCGCTGGTTCTGGTCCTGGTGTTTGGAATCATGATCTTCAGTCTGCTCCACTACGCCGGCATATCGCGCATTCACTCACTCGCCGCCGCATACCTCATGATCTTCGTCATCATGCTGGGCGTAGCGCCGGAGTTTCTCAACTGGCTTAGCGACACAGCGCCGCTTCTCATCCTGCCTATTCTCGGACTTCTGCTCGCGGCGCTCGGCTCCCTGATGCTCTCAGCGGTCCCCATCGGCGGAAGCCGACGCATCTTTGACGTCGGCTTCCGCCACGCCATGGCCGATGACCCCATCCACCGATGGGACCGCAACATGACCGGCAAAGAAAAACGATTCATCAAACACCGCCTCAGGCCAACGGCCAAAAAGGCTTACAAAGAAGCCAAAACGGTCTCACATGACTTGGATTCAATTGAAGCAGAAATCCGCCGTCACGCAGGCAATCCCCAACACACACCGGAAATCGTCAAAACGATCCAGGCCACAGTGCCGGACATCGAGGACCTTAAGCGGATGGTCGGCAACCTGCGAAGCCTGCATGAGAAGATCAAGGGCCTCGACACAACGCTCCTCTCGCACAAATCCCGCGAACGCGGCTCAGAGGCCGACGCCCAAGCGCGTGCGCTTCTCGACAAGGAAATGCGCGACGAACTCGAACGGCTCAACCTCGAAAAGAAAGCCGGCCAAATCGAAGACGCCATGCAACACCACGTCGCCGAGATGACCTACCACCTCGCCCAAGCCATGACCGCCCTCCAAGCCAACCAAACCGACCAAGCCCTCACCGCCATCCACAACGCCAAATCCAACCAACAAGCCATCGCCGAACTCGCCCACCTCATCCGCAAACTCGAAGACTACCTCCTTTCACTGACGAAATCTGATGTGCGACTGGAGGCAGGAGCAACTTCGCCTCCGTAAACCTATCCATTGCCCGACGAGCGGGCAAGTTTTACGACGAAAGGCGGCGCCTCTGATCAGGCGGCACGCCGACCCGGTCTGTCTTCGTGCCCCGCCCAAACAGGTTGCGGGCATCTTGAACCGGTCATGCGTCGCGCCAAGCGCCATCGCGCCGCACTTGCACCAGGGACCGGCACAGGTAGAGACTGTCAAACGGCACCATCATGGGCACATTGCCGGCAAAAACAAACCTTCAAATCGTACGTGCAGCGGCGTGCAGGCCATCTTCGGCTGCCCCCGCGACGCCTGGCAGGAATAATGCTGGCGAGTTCCGTGCGTCCCCATCCTCAAACGCGTTCAGAACAAGGCGGCATCTCGTTCGCATTCCGCGCCATTCCGTTGATTCTCCCACAAGATGGACCGGCGCGCATCATTGAATACCGACAGCGTCTAACTCGAACTTATGGCACGCATCACGCGAAATCCTTCGTGGTTGCCCAAGATATATGAGGGATAGTGGTATCGAGTGGAAGAGCGAGTGCCACGCGCGCTGCACTTGCACGAACCGCCACGCAAGACTCCGTGGTCCCTACAACCCATAGGAATCGACTCTGGCGACTTTCGTTCATAAAGCCGAAAAAATCCATCACACCACTCCAGCACGTTCCCATGCATATCGTATAGTCCCCACGCATTAGGTCTTTTCAGTCCCACGGGATGAACCTGACCACCGGAATTGCCATCATACCAAGCGTAATCCGAAAGAAGACTTGGATCATCACCAAAGCACCAGTCTGTCTTGGATCCAGCGCGACACGCATATTCCCACTTGGACTCGGACGGCAACCAAAACGCACAATTCTCGTTCTTTTCCCTCAGCCTGTCAAGAAACGCCTCTATCTCATCGCGGGAGATACAGTCCACAGGGTAATCCGGTCCTCGAGAATTCTCATGATTGAATCCCATCACTGCCTTAAACTGACCCTCAGTAACCGGGGTGCGCCCCAACCAGAAGCCAGCAACCTCGACGCGATGTAATGGCAATTCCTCCGCTTCATCGTATGGCGTCTCACTGTCACAAATATACGATGGAGGACACCAGGTCCCATCCTTCCGAAAATGACCAAACACTCCAAAATGCCCGTTGTGCACATTTGGCAAGCCAATCTCCGTCTCGGCGCGGCCACTTCCCATATAGTATACTCCCCCCTCAATCCATACCATATCCATGCTTACACCATTTCCTAATGGCATACTATAATCACAAACCGGACCGCTTCTTTTCGGGATAATCCTAATAGGAAACCACCTCGCTTTCGGAAATCGAGCTCTCCTTAGTTCCATTCCTAGGTCGCCAACACGCCGAAAACGCCAATATGGGACTTTGGCAAGACAGTGTCGAAGGATGTCGGCCAGCCTATCCGAAATGCCGGAGATTGGCGGTGGTGGCGTATTAAGGTGTTTTCCGCGTATCTCCTCCGGCATGCCGTCGAAAGGAGGGTCTCCGTCAAGGATTTCATACAGTATTACCCCAAGACTATATATATCCGAAGTCGGTCTAAGGTCTTTGCTTCTTGCGGAGAGTATCTGTTCGGGACTCATGTAGGTTGGCGTACCGGCGATTGGGCCTGTTCTCGAGGTGGTCGTGACGGTTGAAGACAAGTTGTAAGCGCACCGGGATGTTCCAAAGTCAGCTGCCTTCAGTACCCCGTCTACGAAAAGAAAATTGTCCGGTTTTAGATCCAGATGGACTGTTCGAACGCCATGCATTTGTGATACTGCATGGCACATCATGGCGAAGTGCCATAGTCCTTCTTCGCGCCTCTTATCGCGATTATGGTGATTTTCGATCAGCCACTTTCTGAAGGATCCTTCTGACGCGTATTCCATGGAAAGGAGCAACAGCCCCGTGTCCTGCCAGGGAACGAAATGCAACCCGTGTTGTTGGATAATGAACTTGTATCCTGCCAGCCTATTGTACATGCGTCTTTCCTGTTCCAGTTGCATTTCTGCGATGCTTCTGTCGCAAGGCCCAACATCAACGACCTTGAGGGCTACATCTTCGTTTCGCAGGAAATCATGTGCAAGGTACACCGCGCCAAAGCCACCTTCGCCTATGAGCGATTTGATTTGAAAGCGGTTCAAAAGGGGTGTGCCGGGTTGGAGGTTTCTTGCTGCACTGCCAGCTGGCCGTCGGGGCTCTGAAAAAAACACGTTCGTGCTTTTAGGATCTGCGTTACTGTTTCTCGAGCCGGGTGTGTCGGAACGTTCATCGCGCATGATACCCCTCCTTGTTCGGAATAATATGAGCGATTCATTGTAATTTTCGCGATTATGGAGTCCTTGCATCGTAATGAGATATAGCGACCATCAGAGAAATGCGTATAATCTCAAAGGAGACAGAGTCAAAACGTGCGAATCCAATCGCAACAGCTCGTGTGGTGAATCCGGTCATTATCCGACTCGTCGCATTCGCTGGATAAGGCGTGGGTGGTCCTCGAGCACCTTTTGAAGGTTCAAGAGGAGCCTGGCGGCTTGGCCCTCGGTGATTTCGGAGGGCAGCAGATGCCCGTACTTGGCAACATACTCACCCACGGCGGCCATTCGGTCAGAAGCGGTGAGGTCCTTGTAGTAGAAGTAAACGCGCGCGTTGATTTGGTTCTGGGCGTACTCGCTGCCCATACGCTTGGCAACGACTCGTGTGACCGCGAGAAGGCCGCCTTCATTGCCCGTGCGCACCATCTCGAAGGCTGCTTTGAAGCCCTCACTTCCGAATTCCTCCTGGAGAATGCTGATGCAGTGCGACCAGTCATGACGTGGACTCACCGGGCGCGGCGGATTCAGGTGCAGGATCGTGTTCTCGATATGACAGACCAATTGACTCATAAACGCCACGTATGCGTCCCAATTGGTAATAACAGCGCAGCGCATTGGAAATGTGTTGAGTGCGCGGTCCGCATCCGCCGCGGTGGGATCCAGAGTGCGACTGGGGTCAATGCTTGCGAGCAATGCATCGAGTTTGGTCATCGTGGCCCCCCGTTCTACAGTCTTCGAAAGATGTTCGAGGTTTGTTGCAGGCCGTGAACGTAGCTGCGAATCAGCTCCTCATAGTCCCGTGCATACCGCTCCGGCTGATCACGACGTATGGAAGGGGATAGAAATCGCCCGCAGGCCGCGATGAATTGACGGATGATCTCGACTTGTTGTTCCCACGAGTTTCGCGCCACATGACGGTCGAAGACATCCCTGATGTAGTACTCGACTGCTTGCCCTTTCAGGTGTTCCGCGAGGAGGTCACAAATTGCGCGCAGCCCGCCAGAGGTTCCATCATGGGCGTCATGAAAGGCATCAAGATACCCACCTCGTCTTTGCTGGCGATAGGCGCGTTCGATGATCTCTTTGGCCGCGCTCCGGGCTTGGGAAGCAGGAATCGTACCTCCGATGGCAATGCACCGTGAGTGATGGTAGGCGTAATAGAGGCCGGTGACGTGTTCGAACTCGTCCATCGTCCCAACGGTGTTGCGCTCCAAAGCGAACTGCATGCGCGCTTCGTCATGCCGAATACCGATTTCGCGAGCAATGGTCCGCTCATCCAGCGCCGCCAGCAGACTGTCAATTGATCCCATGGTTCATTCTCCTTTCTTCTACAATCTGCGAAACATGTTCTTAAGCGATTCCATGGCCCTGACATACGCGGCCAGAAGCACGTCAATGTGTTGCTCAAACTCATACGGCGACCTCTCGCGGATATCATCGGGCAGGTGGGGAGCGATGCGCGTGAGGAACGAGCACACAATGGCAACTCGGAATTCGGAGTCGTATGGGGCGAGTGCCTCTATGAACAGCATGGCCATGCGACGGCGGATCTGCTCGCTCTTCCAATAGTCCGTCAACGTATCCAGAATGAGCCGAAGGCCGCCGTGAGCAGCTGTCCTTGCTTCCGCCAGAGCGGCTTTCCACCCCCCTTTTTCATGAAAGGCCTTTTCGACGAGATCGAGCGCGTCGCCTGCCGCGGACTTGGGGTCGGCGGGGCCCGCGATGGATCCGGTGTGGCGCAGCAAGTGCAGATGGAAGGAGCTCACGATATCGAGGAGTTCCTCGTGTGTGTCCACGGTAACCGAGTTCATTATGAAAGTGGCGCGCGCGGTATCTATGGCCAGACTGATTTCACGGGTAAGGGTCTCCGCGTCCATTTCCGAGAGGATCAGGTCGAGAACTGCGTCCGGATCGTCGCAGGTTCTGTTTGGTTTGGAGGAACCGCCGGGGTTTTCGCCCATGTCTGCTCGCCGGTTGATGCCCCTTCCGCCAGCTGCCTCAAACAGCAGAGTCACATCCTCATGGTCCGCATCTGAGGCGAATTGGCTCAGGGCGATGCAGTCGCCCGTGGGCAGCAGGGGAAAGGTCGTTTTCAAACGGCGGACGGACGGCGGGAGAGAAGCGACCAGCTGGTGGAGGTGGAGGCCGAATGCCTTCGGATACTTTTGCCGACTCTTGGAATACCCGGACCATGCGGAGAGAAGTGTTTTGGCTTGTTTATTTTCGCCGGCAATGAGGCGGCGTTCAAGGCACGACCATAAGCGACGCTCATTGTTGGCGCAAAGAAAGGCCACGGCTCTGCCGATGGCGTCTGTGCAGGACTCGGCAGGCAATGAAACCTCAAAGAAGCCCTTGCGAAGCCCGGCCAAAACGATGGCTTCATCGGACAGGGCTGTCTCCAGCAGTTCGTGCACATTTCGAACCGCCACGGGCCTGAACTTGTGTTTCGCGTTGGCAATGGCGTCGGCGACATTCTGCTTTTCGTTTGGGGTCAGGACATCGAGGGAGATGTCGCCTTCTATCGAAGGGTAGACAAAATACTGAATGGATTGATCCAGAACAGCGGCGTGGAGTTTGGCGGCAATGTTCCTGACGAGCGCGATGTCGCCGTCGGGCGAGGCGATGTGGC
>Ga0315274_10007213_pt1 | contig 16111 bp, 12 predicted proteins | sample YL17G02_20_MG_FD_203700 | JGI IMG/M metagenome (GOLD analysis project Ga0315274, IMG submission 203700) | Sediment microbial communities from Yellowstone Lake, YNP, Wyoming, USA - YL17G02_20 | ecosystem: Environmental > Aquatic > Freshwater > Lake > Sediment | place: USA: Wyoming | collected...
GAACGGATTCTACGACAACACGGACCTCAGCCAGACTTTGTACGGCGTCCAATACCGCGGAAAGGAATCCGACCTGCTGCAGGAAGCGGCCTGGGGCGACATTCGCGTAGAGCAGGGAAAGAACGACCTGCTGCCGACGCTCGGCATATTCGGGACCTCAGCGCGGCTTGAGTACGGACGGAAGACGGAGCGTTACAAGCGAAGCCTCCTGTCCGCGCGCGGAGTCAGCGGCGAGCGCACCACGGGTCAGGAAACGGAATTTTTCCGAGGCAACCTGAGAAGCGGCGGTTCCTCGTTCGCGGACACCGCTTATATCCGGAACTCCATCTATCGGCTTACCGATTCAGCCGCGGAAAAGCCGGTGGACGCGGGTTCAGAACGGATCTATTTGGATGACGGCGATCCTTCGACCAATACCGCCAATACGATTCTGAACGCAGTCATCTCAGGGCTTGCCGGGGATTTCGACCTGCTGAATCCGACGGTCGACCACCGGATCGATGTCAAAACCGGAACGGTCCATTTTCTGACGGCGATCGGCGCTAAATCGTCGATAGTCGCGACGGGACTTTCACTCGGAATCCCCTTTGAACGCGTTCTCAAAACCCCGGGGAGCTGGGAAAACGCCGAGGTCAACCGGTATTTCGTCGGAAGCATGGAAATACTGCCCCACAGTTTCAGGCTTGAAATCACGGAAGCCTCGGGCGCCAGGCATCCGCTCGACGAGTTCGGGCTCGACCGGAACGGCGACGGCCGGATCGATTCCGAATTCCTCAACACGAGGGACGGCATTCTGACTTTCCCGCGGGAGAGGCCATTCCCGGAGTCCGCGTACGATTCCCCGAAAGCGGTGTCGCAATTCCGGATGCAGGCCCGCTTTCAATCCGAAATTCCGACCTTCACGCTGCGTCATTCCAACCTCCTCCGCGGATCGGAGATCCTGAAAGTCGACGGCGACCTGCTCACGGCGGGAAACGACTATGTTCTCGATTACACGAGCGGCACTTTGCTCATCCTCAAGGAAGGCATCGTGGCCGAGGACAGCGAAATCGAAATCCGTTATGAATATTATCAGAATACGAAAGAACGGGTTTTGTCCGCGGGAATCGGATTCGGCCCTTCGGACAATACGATGATGGAACTCAACGCCTTCGGTTTCGACGCGGATGATTCGCGGGGAAGTCCTGAATTCGTCCGCGGCCTCGATTTCTTCGGAGAATTCAAGGGCAAAGCCGCGGGCGCCGACCTCAAGTTCACGCCGCAGATCGCGGCGAATCAAACCGGCTCCGAAAGGGGCAAACACGTGAACGTCCGCACCGATGTCAGCAACCGGAAAATGCGGCTTTTCGCCCAATACGAAAAAATCGATCCGGAATACCGGATGCTGTTCGACCGAAAATTCCAGCTCGGCAGGCTCGCCGAAAAAACCGAGGCGGGCGGGACGTTCTATCCCGCCGGATTTCTGGATGTCGGCGGGGGGTGGATCCGCCAGACCGCCCAGGCCGGACCGTCCGGCTCAGGCGCAGAGGAGGACTGGAACGGGAAAATCCTTTTCAACAAACCGTCATTCCCCGCGGTTTCCGTGTCCCTCCGAAAGCAGAGACTCGACACGCCGGAATGGAGCTCCGAAAAACGGACGGTAAAGGGCGATTTTGAATACCGCCTGCCTGCTCCGATCCTGCGCAGGCTGTCGTTTCAGTCTCTGCACCTGTCCGGCGTATGGAGAAAAAGCTGGGAGGATCCCGATCCGTCCGGTCATTCCGCCGGTCTCGACTCCTCGCGGAAAATTCTCGACAACCGGTATTTTCGAATGGATTTCTCACCCGCGGAAAGAATTCAGATCGACACGTATTACCGGGAGAGCCGGAACCGCTCCGGCGAATCGTTCGTCAGCATTGCCGGGGAACCCTATGCTAGGAAGCAGAAACTCTTCTTTACCGCGACGGTGGACCGGTTCTCCGGGACGAACGGATACCTGCTTTACCAGGGCGAATCCGCCCGGTTCCAATCCCCGCCGTTTCAGAGCACGAGCCGCCTGTCGCTGAACCGGACACTTCTCGCCATGCTCAGGATCTATCCCGGCCGCTGGTTCCGGTTCATGTCCCCCTATACATTTGAAGTGGATTTCCAGCCGGAGTTCCGCGGATCGATGAACAATCCGATCGATGACTTTTCCGTCCTCGATCGTTTCTGGGAACTGCCCGGCCTTCCCGAGACGTCCTTCATCGAACGGAACAGCACAGTGCTTTTCAGGAACGAATTGCGGCCGTCCGGAGAATTGACGATGTATCTCGACTATGAGATGGGAAGCGGAATTTCGCGAAACTGGGGCAGCGTCTTGAACACGACACGGAACCGGATCTATCATAAGACGGAGTACCGTCCGACGATGTTCACGCTGATAACGGTCCAGTATCAGCACACCCGCGACGGGAAGACCGGGTACTCCGATTTCGTCACCGACAATCCGATCTTATGGCTGGAAACCCGGTGGAGCGAACGCCTGCAGACGAAATGCAACGTCAGCCTCTGGCGGGAAAGACGCAGCGTCGGGAGGATCGAGGAAACCATGGCCAATTTTTCTCCTCTGGTCGGAATGACCTACAGGCTCAACCGTGCCGGGTACCGGCTCGAAATACGGGATGACGTGACCGCATCCTTCTATCAAAAACGGAATCCGACGTTCCGTTATGACATGAACACCTATTCCAATACCCTGTCCCTGGATTTTTTCCCGGCGTCCGTCCTGATTCTGAAGCTTCGGGGCACGGCCTCGTACCGAGACCGGCTCGACTCAAACGATGATTTCTGGTCCCTGGCGTTTGAGTTCAGATTGATGGCGCAGTTCTGAAAGGAGATGAAGCATGGAAAATCCGCTGATCCGCACCGAGATCAGAAAAGGCGACATCCACCTCAGGGGGGAGGCGTCGCCGCCGGGAGCCCTGAAGAGGATCCGCAAGGCCCTCCGCACCTTCCACAAGATGGAGGTCATGGCCGCGGCCGTCTACCGGTTTCAGATCAACCGGCGGCACCCGGACCTTCGTCCGCACCTTATTGCGGCCATGGCCAACGAGATGACGCACATTCAGGATTTCCAGATCACATTGTCTGAATACGGCTTCCGGCCTTCTTTGCTGAGAGTGCCTTACTGGATCGTGGGATGGTGCTTCGGAACGTTTTCGAGGCTCCTCGGCAGAAAATGGATCCTCAAAACGGGCATCTGGGTCGAGACCAAGGCCGTGAGCCATTATTCGGACCTGTTAGAGAGCGCGGAGTGGGACGCGGAGACGCGGCGCGTCATCCAAAAGGACCTTGGTGACGAAGAAGGGCACATCCGCATTTGGCGGAGCCTCTTGTAATCCGCGCATTGACGTCAATATACAAATTTACTGTTCGTCATGATGGGATGTCCAAAGAGTTAAAGACGGCTTCACCCCGAGCGAAGTCGAGGGGTGATCATCTCAGCATTTACATCATGCCTCGACTCCGCTCGGCATGAAGATTTTCTTTGCTTTTTTTAATTGAATTCCATCTAAAATTCCATTATCTTGATGACAATCGCGCTTTTCGACGCGATCCATAAGCCATTCATTTTTTATGAATAACCGATCGGAGGAACCGATGTCCAATCAGAAAAACGGATTGAGCCGGCGTGAATTTTTGAAAAACGGCGCATTCGCCGCGGCCGCAGTGGGAATGCTGCCCGCTCTTCAAAAAGATATCAAGAAAGAGGAACCGAAGGTGGATCCGTCCAAGATCCTCAATTACCACCCCGATATGCGGTACCGCAGGCTGGGGAACACCGACATCTACCTTTCGGTGATCAGCTTGGGAGGCATCGGCATTGATAAATCCGTCCTGCTGTACGGCATCGACAAGGGCGTGAACTGCGTTCACACCTCCGACCGATACAACGGCGGCAATTCCATCAAGATGCTCGGCGAGGTGATGAAGACTAAACGCGACAAGGTGTACATCGCCCTGAAAGACACCTTCGAAAACATAGATGACAACCTGAAAATTCTGAACACCAATCATGTGGACATTGTCATGTTCAACCGCCATTCCGAATCCGGCGTTCTCGATCCGCAGGTGTTCGAGGATTTCGCCAAATACAAGAAAGAGGGCAAGGCGATGTACGCTGGCCTGACCAGCCACGACAACGTAAAGGCTTGCGTGGCGGCCGGAATTCAATGCGGAAAATATGCCCTCATCCAGCCGACCCTGAACCAGAACGCGTTCGACTCCATGCAGACCGAGCTTCAGCAGGCCGCCGAAAAGGGCGTCGGAATCATGGGAATGAAAACCGGGCAGGGCATCCGCGACTTGAACATGGAAATCGCCAATCTGAAAAAGCTCCTGGGCAATCCCGGCATCGTGACTGTCAGCCGGGTTCTGAAGAGCTTCGAACACCTGGACGCCTACATCAAGGCGGCGAAGGAGACGCTCTCGGCCTCGGAAGACATGTCCCTCTACCGCTACGCGAGGCTGAACCGGTCGAACACCTGCATGATGTGCGGAACGTGTGAAGCCGCATGTCCCGAGAACGTTCGCATTTCATCCGTGCTCCGGTCCAAAGACTACTACGCGGACCAGCTGGGCGAACAGGAAATGGCGGCCGAAACCTATCGCGAGGCCATGGCCGGGCGGGGGATGCCCGATTCGTGCGCGGACTGTGGCAAATGCGAATCGGCTTGCCCGAATGGCATCGCGATCGTCGACCGTCTCAATCGGGCGTCGCGTTTCTTTGAAGGCCGGTTGACCTAATGTGAGTCCCTTTTTTCAATACGAAAGGTTGTCACGCAAAGGCACGGAGAACACGAAGAAAATAGTCAAAAAACATGAAATATAATGCATTTTTTTAATTCTTTACGACTTTGTGTCTTCGTGCGAGTCCGATTTTTCTTCAAGAAAGGTCATCACGCATTGTGCGCAATTTTGAAGGATTGAGAAAATTTGAAATAGCTTCTGCGATCTTCGCGTTTTCTTCGCGTACTCTGCGTGAACTGTCCTGCCTCATGCTCATAAGGATGTCGATGCGACTCATCACCAATAAAATTGGTTTTCAAGCTGTTCTCGTTTCGACCGTCCTTTTTTGCGTCGTGCAAGTTCCCGCCCGGACTGCGGAGACGCTGGAGGAGCGCATCGACGGAATTCTCAGCCGGATGACGCTTGAGGAAAAAATCCTCCAGCTGCACCAGGAAGGCGGCATGAACACGGGCAGGTTTTCGAAAACGGGCAAAATTCTCCATCTGAAATAACCTGAAAAATTCATAAACGAAAACTCGGATAACTTTAACAGATTGAAAACGATTTTTTTTTACTTTTCGTTGACCGTTAAAATGAATTTTTCATGGTTATCCCGAATCCCTGCGCGGAGCGCTTATTAAAGAATAGATCGGGATAGCGGCGACGGACACTCACAAGGAGATCGCACACGATGAAAAAAATCATCCATCCCGAACCGGCCGGAGGAAGGCTTCTCTCGCTCGATCTGTTCCGGGGGCTGGTGATGTTCCTGCTGACGGCCGAGGGGACGCATCTTTACGAATCGCTGAACGACGCGGCTCCGGCCGGCACCGTCTGGAAAGCGGTCGTCACCCAGTTCTTCCACCATCCCTGGAACGGACTCAGGGCCTGGGATCTCGTGCAGCCGTTTTTCATGTTCATCGTCGGGGTCGCGATGGTGTACTCGCTGGAGAAACGGTGGAAGCAGGGGGACTCCTGGCTGAAAACGTTCGGGCACATTTTTTTCCGGTGTGCCGTCCTCTTTCTGCTCGGCACCGGTCTGCACTGCGTTTACAATGGCAGGTTGGTGTTCGAATTGTGGAACGTGCTGACCCAGCTGTCGTTCACTATCCTGGTCGCGTTCCTCCTCTTCCGCTTCCCCTTTTCCGTCCAATTCGGAGTTTCGATCGGACTCCTTGTGCTCACCGAGATCGCGTACAGGTCCTGCTCCATCGCCGGCTTCGATCAAGCCTTCGTGCAGGGGCGGAACTTCGGCGCCTGGATGGACACGGTGCTGATAGGCAAAATCAATCCTAGCGGCTGGGTGGCCGTTAACTGCGTGCCCACGGCCAGCCACACGATCTGGGGCGTTCTGGCGGGCAAGCTGCTGATGAGCGGCAAACGGAACGTTACGAAAATCCGGTCGCTTGCAGTCGCCGGGCTCGCGGGGCTCGTCATCGGTTACGGGTTGGACTGGCTCTCCATCACGCCGATCATCAAGCGGATCTGCACGAGTTCGTTCGTGACCGTTTCGGGCGGCTGGTGCCTGCTGACGCTGATGTTTTTCTACTGGCTCGTGGATGTCAGGGGATTCAAGAAAGGCGTCCTGTTCTTCGCGGTGGTCGGCATGAATTCCATTTTCATCTACCTCTTCGGCAACACCGTGGGCCCGCAGTGGTTCAACGGATTCGTGGGGATTTTCTCGAACGGTTTCATGCAAAAGCTTGGGACTCCGGAGCTGGTGATGCCGATCATCACGTCCCTGATCGTCCTTGAATTGGAGTGGGGGCTTTGTTTCTGGTTTTACAGGAGGAAGATACTCATTAAAATATAACGGCTTCCCCCGTATCTGCGTACTGAAGCCGGGGGCGCTTCAAACGAACGATGATTTTTGGAGGACATCCGATGAAAACATCCATTGATCGAAGGGATTTCATCAAGACCGGTATGGCCGCCGGAGTGGCGGTTGCCCTGGGACCGAAGATCCTGTCCGCGGCTCCCGAAAAAGAGAAGAAAATCCGCATCGGCATCATCGGCATCGGGCTCCGGGGGACGGGCCATCTCGAAGGATTGCTGCAGCGGGGCGATGTGACCGTCCCGGCGGTCTGCGACATCGATCCCGAGCGTTTTCCGATCGCCCAGGACCTGATCGTCAAGGCAGGACAAAAAAAAGCGGATGTCTACCAGGGAAGCGAAACCGCCTACAAAAAGCTTCTCGGCCGCGGAGACCTGGACGGCGTGCTCATCGCCGCGCCCTGGCTCTGGCATTTTCCCATGGCACTGGACGCGATGAAGACCGGCGTTCCGGTCGCGACTGAAGTCGCGGGCGCGGCCTCCGTCCAGGAATGCTGGGACCTGGTCGAAGCCCATGAAACCACGGGCACCCCGTTCATGTTCCTCGAAAACGTATGCTACCGCCGCGACGTGATGGCCGTGCTGAACATGATCCGCCAGAACCTTTTCGGCGAACTGATCCACTGCCGGTGCGGGTACCAGCACGACCTCCGCGAAGTCAAGTTCCAGCCGGGCGCCGAATTCGGCGAGAAGGGCGTCCATGAGGCTCGGTGGAGGACCGAGCAAGCCGTGAAACGCAATGGCGACCTCTATCCATCCCACGGCGCGGGCCCGGTCGCCATGGTCCTCGGCATCAACCGGGGGAACCGGTTCGTCTCGCTGACTTCAACGGCGACCAAGTCGCGCGGGCTTCACAACTACATCGTCGATCACGGCGGAGAGAACCATCCCAACGCGAAGATCGCGTTCGCGCTCGGAGATGTGGTGACCACCCTGATCCGGTGCGCGAACGGCGAATCCGTGCTCGTCACGCACGACACCAACCTGCCGCGTCCCTACTCGCTCGGGTTCTATGTCCACGGTACCCGGGGGATATGGAACCACGACGGCGACCGAATCTACTTCGAGGGCAGGAGCCCCGAAGCCCATGTGTGGGAGAAGGACGAAGCCTACCTTCGGCAGTACGACCACCCGCTCTGGAAGAAGCACGAGAGCAAGGCCGAAGGCGCCGGACACGGCGGCATGGACTTTTTCGTGCTCAACGCATTCGTCGAATGCCTGAAGCGCAAACAGCCTTTCCCCATCGACGTGTACGACGCCGCCGCGTGGAAATGCATCACGCCGCTTTCCGAACATTCCATCGCCGAGGGCGGGGAACCGCAGGAATTTCCCGATTTCACACGCGGGACGTGGATCCGCCGGACACCCGTATTCGCGCTGGGAGAGGAGTACTAAGAGTTCCGGGTTACGGGTTCCGAGTTACGAGAAATGGTGATGGGTCATCGGTTATGGGTTAAGGGGACCGACCTCCGAATTCCGATTCCCGATTCCCGAACCCCGATTCACGATGCCCGATGCACGAAGTACGATGCACGGTTTAAACATAATGACCATCAATCGGAGTATGAATGCGCCCCTCCCTTCTCATCATGGCCGCGGGTATCGGATCGCGGTACGGCGGGATCAAACAGATAGATGGATTCGGCCCATCGGGAGAAAAAATCATCGATTACACGATCTTCGACGCGGTCCAAGCCGGGTTCGGGAAGATCGTTTTCGTCATCCGGCACGACATCGAGGCCGATTTCCACGAAGCGGTCACTGACCGGTGGGAGGGCCGCATCCCCATGGAATTCGCCTTTCAGGAGCTGGATTCGGTTCCGGAGGGATTCACCATCCCCGCCGGGAGGAAAAAGCCGTGGGGGACGGGTCACGCCATTTTGACGGCCGCCCCGCTGATCCGCGAACCGTTTTCGGTGGTGAACGCCGACGATTTTTACGGTCGCTCCTCCCTGAATAAGGTTTTCAGCCATCTGTCCGACATCCCCGATCCCGGGCACGGCGAGTACTGCCTGATCGGGTACCTTCTGCAGAACACCCTGTCGGAGCACGGATCCGTAGCCCGTGGAATCTGCCGGCAGAATTCAGACGGATATCTGCAGAGCCTCGTTGAAACCCTCGGGATTTACCGTGAAGGAAACCTGATCCTTCAAAAAGTCGCGGACGGGCGACCGAGGCCGATGGACGGGAACACGATGGTCTCGATGAACCTCTGGGGATTCACGACGTCCTATTTCAGGCACCTGCAAACCGATTTCCGCGAATTCCTTCGGCTGCGAGGTCAGGATCCCGGGGAGGAATTCTATCTGACACTCATCGTGGACCGGTTGATCCGGACCGGCCTCGAGAAAGTCAAAGTGCTTTCGACCGATCAGCAATGGTTCGGCGTGACGTACCGCGGGGACCGGCCGATGGTGGAGCGCAGCATCCGCGAACTCGTGGCGAACGGAGCCTATCCGGAGAATTTGTGGAAATGAATCCGATTCCAGTCGAAAAAATCGCAGGCATGTTCGACATCCGGGGGCGGGTGGTCCGGTGTTCGCCATTCGGATCGGGACACATCCACGACACGTACCGGGTGACGACGGATGCGGGTTCACATTACCTGCTCCAGCGCATCAACCATGAGGTTTTCCGGGATGTCGCGGGGTTGATGCAGAACATCGATCGGGTCAGCCGGCACATCCGGAAAAAACTGGCCGAAACGCAGGGCCATGATCCGGACCGCGAATGCCTGACCCTGCTCCCGACGAACGACGGGCGGTCTTTCCTGCAGGACGAGGACGGCCGGTTCTGGCGCATGCTGCTTTTCATCCCGGACAGCGTTTCATACGACCGGCCGGACAATCCCGCGCTCCTCTTCGAGGCGGGAAAGGGCTACGGAAGGTTCATTCGCCTCGTGTCCGATCTGCCGGGCGAAAGGCTGAATGAAACCATTCCGGCCTTTCACGACATGCAGAACCGTCTCCGGAATTTCTTTCGCACGGTCCAGAACGATCCGGCCGGGCGGGTGCAGGAAGTCCAGTCCGAAATCCGTTGGATCGACCGCCGAGCCGATGAAATGCAGCTTCTGCAGAGGCTGGGCCGCGAGGGGAAGATCCCCGAACGCATCACGCACAACGACACCAAGCTCAACAACGTACTCTTCGACGCTTCCGGGAAAACGCTGTGCGTCGTGGACCTGGATACGGTGATGCCGGGCTGCGTGCATTTCGATTTCGGCGACTCGATCCGAACGGGAGCCAGCACTGCGGCGGAGGACGAAGCACATCTCGACCGGATTTCCATCAACCTCGAAATGTACGAGGCGTTCGCGAGGGGATTTCTCGATCAGACGCGCGGCATCCTCACCGCCCGGGAGGCGGAGACGCTCGCCTTTTCGGCGCGGATGATGACGTTCATCATGGGGCTGCGCTTCATGACCGATCATCTGGACGGAGACCGTTATTTCAAGATCCATCACCCCAACCACAACCTCCGCCGCGCCCGCGCGCAGTTCAGGCTGGTGGAGAGCATGGAGGCGAGGAGGGGCGAGATGGAAACAATCATTGACAGGCTTTCGGATAACCTCCGATCCGCCTGAGAACAGGGAGACCCGATGCATTCCACGCGGCGACGATTTTTAAAGGATACCTTGACGGCCGTGGCCGGACTCGGCGCCGCATCCGTCATTCCGGGGACATTGAACGCCGGAATGAAACGGGCGGCCGCGAATGACAAAGTCGTGATCGGGCTGATCGGATGCAAGAACATGGGATGGGGCGACCTGGAGGACTTCCTGAAGCATCCGGACGTCGAATGTACGGCGCTGTGCGACGTGGACGAATCGATCCTGAACGGCCGCGCCGGGGATTACGCGAAGCTTAGGAGCAACAAGCCGTTTCTCTGCAAGGATTTCCGCAGGGTCCTCGACATGAAGGACATCGACGCCGTGATCGTCGGCACCCCGGATCACTGGCACTGCCTGCAGACGACGGCCGCCTGCCAGGCGGGCAAGGACGTCTACGTGGAAAAACCGCTGGCCAATTCGATCGCGGAGTGCGACGTCATGCTGAAAACCGCACGAAAATACGACCGGGTGGTGCAGGTGGGGCAGCAGCAGCGCAGTGGCGGGCATTGGAAGGAAATGGTGGCTTTCGTCCGCTCCGGAAAACTCGGCACGGTCCGGTCGATCAAATCCTGGGCGAACTTCAACTACGGCGCGGGCCGCCCGGCGGTTCCGGACGAACCCGTGCCCGCCGGCGTGGATTTCGACATGTGGCTGGGTCCCGCTCCGCAGAGGACGTTCAACCGCAACCGGTTTCACGGATGGTGGCGCCTGTTCTGGGATTACGGCGGGGGCCTTCAGACCGACTGGGGCGTGCATCTGATCGACATGGGGTTGTGGGCGATGAACATCACCGGGGCGCCCCGTTCCGTTTCCGCCTCCGGGGGCATTTTCGCGTCCCGGGAAAATGCGGTCGAGACCGCGGACACCCAGACGGTTCTCTACGAATTCGACGATTTTCTGATGACCTGGGAGCACAACGCGGGAATCCAATCCGGCCCCTATAAAAGAAATTACGGTGTGGCGTTCATCGGTTCAAACGGCACTTTGGTGGCGGACCGCGATAACTGGGAAGTGCTCCCCGAATGGGGGGACGAAAAATTCCGGATGGAAGCGGTCCCTCAGCAGAAGACGGACAACCTGGACCGTGAAAACCACGTCGCCGATTTCATTGACTGCGTCAAGACGCGCCGCAGGCCCGCGGCCGACATTGAAATCGGGCGAAATGCGGCCCTTTACGCGCATCTCGGCAACATTGCCTACCGGACTGGAAAAAAAATCAAATGGAATGCCGAGTCCTCTCAAATAAAGAATGATCTCGAAGCAAACGCACTGGTGCGTCCCGTCTACCGCAATCCCTGGGTGTTTCCGGAAATTTAGTCGTTCACATATCCAAACAAAACGGAGGTTCCTATGAATTCGACAAAGCTGTCCGCAGGCCTTCTGCTGTTCTCAGCCGTCCTGCTTGTGACCTGTCCCCTTTTCAGTCAGGCGCCCGAAGGAAACCCCAAACTCACCGAAGTGTGGGAGCCCATCCCTCCGGTCGTGACCTGTGGCGTGGGCACGGCGCCGCCTTCGGACGCGATTGTGCTGTTCGACGGCGGGAACTTTTCGCAGTGGCAGACGGCGAAGGGCGATTCAGCCAAATGGAAGCTTGAAGACGGGGCGATGACGGTCGTCAAAAAGACCGGCAACATCTCGACTCGTAAGGGATTCGGCGATTGCCAGCTCCACATCGAATGGCGGACTCCGGCCAAGGTCGAGGGCGAAAGCCAGGGCCGGGGCAACAGCGGCATCTTCCTGCAGAGCCGGTACGAGCTCCAGGTGTTGGATTCGTATGAAAACCGCACGTATTCGAACGGGCAAGCGGGGAGCATATACAAGCAGGCCATCCCGCTGGTCAACGCGTGCCGCAAGCCCGGCGAATGGCAGGCCTACGACGTCGTCTACACGGCTCCGCGTTTCGCCGAGGTTGGCACTCTTGAAAAACCGGCGTTCATCACGGTGTTCCAAAATGGCGTGCTGGTGCTGAACCATTTCGAGCTCAAGGGCCCCACCGAATACATCGGCCAGCCGAAATACAAGAAACACGGACCGAAGGAACCGCTGATGCTTCAGGACCACGGCAATCCCGTGAGTTACCGTAACATTTGGATCCGCGAGTTGTAGGGCATTTGTGCGGGGCGCTCGCGTTCCGGTAAGATTTCTTGAGGATAGAGGATTTCAAGCGTGAGGCGTGAGGCGTGAGGCGTAAAGCGTAAAGCGTAAAGTAGTAAGTTCTATATGCGTTACTTTCACCAATGAACGTTTCATTTAATCCGGGTGAGGTAGAGATATGAATTCGAAAAACACTTCCAGAAGGGATTTTCTGAAACAATCCGGCGCCGGCGCGATCGGAATCGGCCTGGGATTCGGAATGGCCTCACCGGCGCTCGCGCGAATGCAGGTCGGGAAGCGGCATCTCAAGGACATCGGACTCCAGCTTCTGACGGTCTCCGCCGAAATGAAGAAGGACTGGAAGGCCACCCTGCGCAAGGTCGCCGGCATCGGATACAGGAACATCGAGTTCGGTGATGCCTATGGCGGTTCCGTCCCCGAATTCAAGGCGTTCGTGAAGGAATTGGGCCTTGCGTGTTTCGCGGGCGGAGCTGCGCTCGGCGAATGGAAGAAATCGCCCGACAAAATCATCGACTCGTCCCTCGAACTGGGAAAGAAATGGCTCATGTGCTACTGGCCATGGGAGGATTCAGCCGAGAACAAGACCCTGGATGATTGGAAGCGCATGGCCGAATCGCTCAACCCGATCGGCGAAAAGGTCAGGAAGGCGGGGCTCGGATTTGCGTACCACAATCATGATCTCGAATTCAAGGTCACCGAAGGCAAAATTCCGTACGATGTGCTGCTCCAGAACACGGATCCGTCCAAGGTCGGCATGATGATCGATCTGTACTGGATAGAGAAGGGCGGTCAGAAGCCGCTGCCCTATTTCGAGAAATACCCCGGACGCTTTCCCCTCTGGCACGCCAAGGACATGGACCGGACGGCGGAGCGGTCCTTCTCCTGCGTCGGGCAGGGAATCATTGATTTCCCGTCCATTTTCGCGAAGGCGGATCTGGCGGGGATGAAATACGTATTCGTGGAGCACGACAAGCCCTCCGACGGAATCGAATGCGCCAGGGTAAGCTTTGAATATTTGAAAAGACTGACCTATTAACATGATCCGACTATTTGTATCCGGAATTCGTCCGTCTCCGCTTCTCGTTTTGCCCATCGTCTTTTCATTCCTTAATGTTCACGCGGACCCGGATGGTTCAGCTTCCGCGATGGTGTTCAGCTCATCCAACCTGCCCATCGTGGTCATCGAAACCGACGGAGCGAAAATTCCGGATTCGCCCAAGATCGCGGCAAGGATGGGAATCATCAACAATGGGGAGGGTGTCCGAAACTCGATCACCGATCCTCGCAACGAATACAACGGAGCGGTCGGCGTTGAACTCAGGGGCAATTCCACGCAGTATCTCTTTCCGAAGAAGCCGTACCTGCTTGAGACGCGGGATTCCGCCGGCAACACTCTGAACGTGCCCCTGCTCGGCATGCCAAAGGACAACGACTGGATTCTGCTCTCCATGTACATCGACAAGACGCTGGTCCGCAATCCGATCGCCCACTATTTGTCCCAGCGCGCGGGCCGATATGCTTGCCGCTGGCGTTTCTGCGAGCTCGTGGTGAACGGATCATACGAGGGCGTGTACCTCATCATGGAGAGCATCAAACCTGCCAAAAACAGGCTGGCTATTTCGAAAATGAATCCCTGGGACATATCCGGCGATTCGGTCACGGGCGCGTACATCTATGAAGTATCGCAGGGCAACCAGACCTTCGGGGAACGCCGATGTTTCAAGTATCCCGCCGCCGCGGACATCCGCCCCCAGCAGGTGGATTACATCCGCGGGTACGACGACGGTTTCCGCCAGGCCATGCGGCTCTCCACCTACGCCGATCCGGTCAAGGGCTATCCCGCCTGGATCGATGTGGATTCGTTCATTGACGAAATTCTCGTTCAGGAGTCCTGCAAGAATTCCGACGCCTACGGCTGGAGCAGTTTCTTTTTCAAGGACCGGCTGGGTAAATTAAACGCCGGACCGGTCTGGGATTTCGACCAGGCGCTCTGCAATTCGACTTTTTCCGAGGGCGACATCACGAACCAATGGCAGATCGAAAAAGGATACGGGGAAGTCCCTTTTTTCTGGAAGAAATTGTTTCACGAGCCGAATTTCAAACGGAGGCTTTCCAACCGCTGGATGGCGCTGAGACGGGGCCCGTTCCACACCGATTCGCTCATGGCCGTGATTGACGGATGGGCGGTCCTGCTGCAGGAGGCGCAGGAGCGCAATTTCACGCGCTGGCCGATACTCGGCGTTGAACTCTGGCGGAGCCTGCCCGGCTGGGAAGAACGCGACACTTACGAAGCCGAATTGGAATACCTGAAACTGTACCTGCGGGAGCATCTCGAATGGATGGACTCGGAACTCCGGACGACCAGCGGAGCGGAGGTTTCCTCCGATCCGCATGCCGAGTCCGCCCCCGACATACGGATTTCCCCCAATCCGTTCCATTCAGGGACCACGATCCGATTCTCCGGCGGTCCGCAGGGTCCTGTTGATCTCGTTGTTTTCAATCTGCTCGGCCAGAGGATCACGCGGATGACGCTCGATCCCCATGCAACCGGCGCCGGGACCATTCAATGGGACGGCAGGGACGGGAGGGGAAACGCGGCGGCGGGTGGAATGTATCTGCTGCAGTTTTCGATGAACGGCAAAAGGACGGCCACGAAGAGAATTTTCAAGTACTGAAGGACGATTGAAAATGAAATCTCAACAGGACATCAAAAGAGAGTTCAAAAAACGCAAAATGGAAGCCGGCGTCTTCCAGGTTGTCAATACTGTCAACGGCAAGGTGCTGCTGGGAAGCAGCCTGAATCTGCAGGGTCCGCTCAACGCCCACCGGTTCATGCTGACGATCGGCAGTCATCGCAACAAAACACTGCAGAAGGAATGGAACGAATTTGGAGAGGATAAATTCGTTTTCGAAATTCTGGAAACCGTAAAGGTCAAGGATGAAACAAATTTCGACATCAAAGACGAGCTGACGCTGTTGGAACAGATCTGGATAGAAAAATTACAGCCGTTCGGAGAACGGGGTTACAACACAGATTTGAATATCCGCCAGGCTTAGCGGATGATCGGCATACCGGCAGAACCGATATCGAGACCGCCTTCTTTCTATCCGGCCGGAATTCTCCGGGAAGGACCGGCTCTTCAATTTTACTAATTGTCATGGTGGTGGCCAAATCGACTCCGCTCGGAGTGAAACTCTTCGACGGAGCTCAGGGTGCGGTTGGATCTGACTTTTTGGACGCCACTACACGCTTTTCTTCCAAGGATTGACAAGAAACGTATTGTTGGATGATCTGAAAAATGATCAAGAATGGCAATCATGCGAAAGGCATTGTCATGAAAATTCAAGTCGCGGTTCTCATCGGGTGCATCGCAGGAATCCCGGCGTTTTCTTGGCAGACCGGCTGGAACCGGTCCGTCGAAATCCGGAATGGCAAAATCGCCGCAGCCTTTGATGAAGAAACGGGAAACTGGACAGGCCTGCGCTTCATCGAACCGGATGCGGTCAATCTCATCCGCCGTCCGGGACCGGCCGTGGATTGCGTGGTGGACGGGCGGCCCCTGCTTGGATCGGGCCCGCGCCGAGACAAATCCATCGAAGCGGCAGCCAGCGGCAGGGCATTGGACATCGCGTATGAAAAGGAGGGAATCCGGATCGTCCATCATGCCGAACTGGATTCCATCGAACCGCTGCTGAGCCAGAGCGTCCGGATCGAGTCCATCGAAGGCGGGAAGAGAAAGCTCACTGAAGTCGTTTTCTCGGTCCCTTCGCCGGTTGTCGGAGAAGCCCGGGACTGCCGCGTAC
>Ga0315274_10007216_pt1 | contig 16109 bp, 10 predicted proteins | sample YL17G02_20_MG_FD_203700 | JGI IMG/M metagenome (GOLD analysis project Ga0315274, IMG submission 203700) | Sediment microbial communities from Yellowstone Lake, YNP, Wyoming, USA - YL17G02_20 | ecosystem: Environmental > Aquatic > Freshwater > Lake > Sediment | place: USA: Wyoming | collected...
GCATAATCGCCCAGTTCTGCATAACTGAGATCGTCTCCGTAGCTGAATCGCGTTGTTGTCCCTGCCCGGCACGCATACTCCCACTCCGCCTCCGTCGGCAGGCGATAAACATAGTCGGACGGAATCAGCCCTGCCGCCCGTTCCCGCTGCGTGAGTTGCCCACAGTAATCCGTGGCATCGAGCCAACTCACCATCTCAACAGGGCGGTTATCGTCGCCGGTGAAGTAACTCGGATTGGCCCCCATCACTGCCAGATATTCTCCCTGGGTCACCTCGTGCTTCCCCATCCAGAAGCCCTTCGTGAGCGTGACCACCGTTTGAGGACCCTCGTCTTCCTGTCGGCCCACTTCGTCCGGCGGGCTGCCCATCGTGAACGTGCCCGGCGGAATCCAGACCAGGTGCTCCGGGTCCGGGTTCGCCGGCGCTTCGATGAGCCGGAAGAACGCCTTCGTCCCCTCGATGGGCAACGTCAGCGACAGCGGCTCGCCGCTCGCGGTCTTGAGCGACACCACGCGCCAGCTTCCGTCTGGCCGGTCGCTGCGGCTCAGCGCGTAGGTCTTGCCAGACTCTGACGGCCACGAAATGACCACTTGATTGCCCTGGCTGGCGATGGAGCAACGCAGGGCGGCTTGGGACTGCGTCAGGCAGAACGCGGAAGCCACCAGAGCAACCGCTAGGCGAAGTGGAGTTTTCATAATCTACGTATGCCGGTCCAAACCGGAAGTTCTGCACGCCGGTCGTTGGCTGAATCGAAGCGAGTCAGCGGCTCGTGTTGGCAGTAACGGCGATTCTTATCGCACTAACTGCTGCCGGCAGCAAGTCGGAAGTGGGCGGTGTTCGCCGTGCCGCTGCTACCCTACTTCCGCGGGATTTGGCGGTAACAGACTCGGACTCGGCACAGCGCCCGCCAAGTGCTGGGAGTCGAGGGCACGGTTGGCGGTTCACGGTGTTTGTCCCCAGCAGGCAGGCTTGGAGAGCCCCACCGGTGTTGCGGCCCGGATTCACTTTGCACCAAGCGAGGCCCATAAAAGCCGCGTGATTGTGTCCGGAGACATGATTCGTGAGTTGGTGGATCGGATCGTGCGGCACTTCCAGCCGGAGCGAGTCATCCTGTTCGGTTCGTATGCCTACGGACAGCCCCGACCGGACTCGGACGTTGACTTGCTGGTGGTTCTCCCCTTCGAAGGAAAGAGCTTTCGGAAGTCGCTCGAGATCCTGAACCGTGTCAATCCCTCCTTCGCCGTCGATCTGCTCGCCCGACGCCCGGACGACTCGGCCCGGCGGTACGCGCAGGGCGATCCCCTGATCCGCGAGGCCTTCGACCGCGGCAAGACCCTGCATGAACGACACGGTTAGAGAATGGTCATTAACCATGCAACGACGACAATTCCTCAAGACCTCGCTCGCGTTCTCCGGCGCCGCCGGCATGACCGCGCTCGTTTCCGCCGCCGACAAGGACGGCCCGGCGGCTATATTTCTAGCGGGTGGGCCAAGGGTGTGGCGGTGTCGCGTGATTACGCCTAGTTGGCGAATGGACGTGGTGGGTTGGAGGTGATTGACGTCACCAACCCCGCCCGTCCGCAGCGGGTGGGCGTGAACCGGGACGTTTTCGAGGCCTCCGCTGTGGTCGTCAGCGGCGACGCGGTTTGCGTTGCCGCTGGCTATGACGGGCTCGCGATTTACGACCGCTCCCGGCGACCTGCGCGTTTTGAGCCCTCGCCGCGTCTGGACGCCGCCGGCTGCCACTTGTTCTTCCGAGCCGACGGAGGCGAAACGATTCGTCTGCAGCGGACCCTGGATCTGAAGTCATGGGACGATTGGATGACCGTGACCGCAACCGGGAGTTCGCAGGAGGTGATCGACGAGAGCGCCGATTCGGATCGTGCCGGTATCTATCGGGCCATGATACCGCAAGGAGAGAACTGTCCTGCCGGCAGCATGCCGGCAGCACGTCCAGCTCTGGTTCTACCGGGTCCTGACACTCCAAGCGCGAATCCGCTCCTTGAACTGCATCAACGCCTTGTCTGACCAGACCACTTGCTTTCTTCAGTAAACGACGAGAGAGCGGACGGCGTGTGGGCGCAGTTTGTCGCGCCCTTTGAGGAACGCCAACTCGACGAAAAAGCTGATCTCGAGGACCTGACCTCCGGCCTTCTGGATCAACTCCACCGCGGCTGCGGCCGTGCCGCCGGTCGCCAGCAGATCATCCACCAGCAGGACGCGGCTGCCGGGCCGGAAGGCGTCCTGGTGGATGGCCAGGGTATTCGAGCCGTACTCGAGGTCGTAGCTCGCCTCATAGGTCCGGTAGGGCAGCTTGCCTTGCTTGCGGATGGGCACCAGCCCGGCGTGCAATCGCAACGCTGCCGCAGCGGCGAAGATGAAGCCGCGAGCGTCGATTCCCACCACGGCATCCACCGCGCCGGGTTTCAGGTCGCCGATCAGCAGATCGACACAGGCGCCGAAGAGGCGCGGGTCGGCGAGCACGGGGGTGATGTCTTTGAACTGGATGCCCGGTTTGGGGAAGTCCGGCACGTTGCGGATGGCACGGGCGAGCTCGGCAGGCGTGAGGTCTGGGGGGGTCATGGGCGGAGGGGCGAGTGGGCTAGTCTCTGCGAGCTTCGAGCTTCTGAATCATTCTGCGGAGCTTGACCAGGGCGATATTCTGGATCTGGCGAACGCGCTCGCGGGTGACGCCGAATTTCTCGCCGACCTCCTCCAGCGTTTTTTCGTCGCTGCCGTCCAGGCCGAACCGGTAGTTGAGGATGGTCGCCTCGCGCGGATCCAGCCGCTTCACCATTTCCTGAAGCATGGCGATGACGGTTTTTTCTTCGAGCTTTTCGTACGGGGTGAAGGCGCTTTCGTCCTGCACAATCTCGGAGAAGGTATTGGAATCCTCGTCGCCGATCGGGGCGTCGAGTGAGGCCGGGCGGATCGCCGCCGTGCGCAGGTGGGTGACGCGCGCGGCCGTCATGCCCATTTCCTCGGCCAGTTCCTCGTCGGTTGGCTCGCGGCCCAGAACTTCCTGCAACTGCACCGCCAACCGGCGCATCTTCGAGATCTTGTCCACGAGATGAACGGGCAGGCGGATGGTCTTGGCCTGGTTGGCCAGGGCGCGCTTGATGGACTGTTTGATCCACCAGGCGCCGTAGGTGGAGAGCTTGCCGCCTTTGGCGGGGTCGAAACGCTCGACGGCCTTCATCAAGCCGATGTTGCCTTCGCTGATAAGGTCCAGGAGCGGCAGGCCGAGGCCCTCGTAGTCGCGCGCGATCTTCACGACGAGGCGGAGGTTGGCCTTGATCATCTGCTCGCGCGCCTTCTTGTCGCCCTTCTTGATCCGGGCGGCCAGGTCGATTTCCTCCTGGATGGTGAGCAGCCGCACCTGGCCAATCTCCCGCAGGTAAAGGCGGATGGCCGTGTCACCGTCGTACGGGGCGCGGTCGCGCGGCGCCGCCGTCGGTTCCGCCGCCTCGGCCTGAGGAGCCGCCGGCTGGCTGGCTGCGGCCGGTTTGGGACCGAGGTCGGCCCCCGCAGGCGCCGGGGCGCCCGCCCCGCGCGATTTCCGCGCGGATCTGCGTGGCGACGGCCGCCGCTTCTTCCCGGCACGACGGCCCGCTTTGACGGATTTCTGAACGACCATGGCTACGGGGGCGAGGGTAAATCAACGGCCCTCGCCGGCAAGCAAATTGGACCAGGCATCTGACGGGTTGTTCTGCCAGCCTCGCGTTGCAGCCAGGACGCGTCCGCGGCACCCGTCACCCAACCCGCTCGAGGGCGGCGATGCGCTCGCCCAGCGGCGGATGGGACATGAAGAGGCGCATAACTCCGGTCGGGTGATTGATCTTGAACGCGGCGAGGGCGGGCGAGCGGTTGTCGATCACGCCCCCGCTCTCGGTGATCTGCTTCAGACGGCGGAGTCCGCCGAGCAGGACCTCCTTGCCTTCGAGCTGGGCGCCCATGGCATCCGCCCGGAACTCGCGATGGCGCGAGTAGGCCATGACGATCAGGCTGGCGAGGACGCCGAGCAGGACCTGGCAGACCAGACTGCCGAGCAGGTACCCGACGCCGGGCCCGCGCCGTTCGTCATCGCCCCGCCGCAGGAACTGGTCCAGGGCAAAGCCCAGCACGCGCGACAGGAAGATCACGAAGGTGTTCAGGGTGCCCTGCAGGAGGGTCATGGTCACCATGTCACCATTCGCCACGTGGGAGACTTCGTGGGCCAGCACGCCTTCAACCTCGCGCTGACGCATGTTCTGGAGCAGGCCGGTGCTGACGGCGACGAGCGCGTTATGACGGGAAGGGCCGGTGGCGAACGCGTTGGCTTCCGGGCTTTCGTAGATGCCCACCTCGGGCATGCCGATGCCGGCCTTGTCCGCCTGCTCGCGCACCTTCTCGACCAGCCATGACTCGACCTGGTTTTGCGGACGGTCGATCACGTGGATGCGGTAGGCGGCCTTGGCCATCCACTTGGAGATGGCGAGCGAGATGAAGCTGCCGGCGAAGCCGATCACGGCGGAGAATGCCAGCAGCATCGGGTAGTTCAGCCCTTGGGCCGTGAGCCAACGGTCCACTCCCAACAGACGCGTGACGATCGTCAGTACCAGGACGACCGCGATGTTCGTTGCGATGAATAGGACGATGCGTTTCATGGTCTCAAGTCGTTCTCTCGTTCCGCACTTCCCCAGACCGGTGGGGCGGCGGCAGCCTACCCTGAATCCAGAAGCTGGCCAATGGTTCGATTCTCCATACCGCCCACGCCCAGCCTTCTCTCAGACTGCCGGACGCCCGGTCGCGTTCAAATCCTCAACGAGAAGTGTGCCAGTCCGGCGATCCTGGAATTGGCTCGGAACACGCGGTTTCCTGTGCCGGAGGGCGAGGGGCCTGTGCCGCACGGCGCGTTGCCCTGTGACAGTCCGACCAGGTTGGCACAGTTCCGGTCCGAGCCGGCTCGCCCCGGTCAAACCTCCAGCACTTTCTCAAACTTGGTCAGGTTCCGGGGGCTGTTGGTGGTGACCAGCGCCACGTCCTCGAGGCGTACCCCACCCAAGCCGGGATAGTAGAGCCCCGGCTCCACGGTCACGACGTGGCCGGCGCGCAGGACGTCTTCCGAAGTCGGCGCCAGCCGGGGCGCTTCGTGGAGCTCGAGACCGAGACCGTGGCCGGTGCCGTGGAAGAACCCCTGCAGGCAGCCATGGTTGCGACCCGTCCGATAGCCCTCCCGGTCGAACAAGTCCTTTACCGCCCGGTGAACCTCCGCGCCCCGCACGCCCGACTCAATGGTCTCAAAGGCCAGGTCCTGGGCACGCGCCACGGTATCATAGAGCTTGCGCACAGGTTCGCTGGCCCGTCCTTTCACCACGGTACGCGTGATGTCACCGAAGTAACCGGTCTTCTGGGAACGGGGGAAAACGTCGAGGATGATGGGTTCGTTGGCGCGAAGGACGCCGTGGCCTTCCTCATGAGGGTCGCATCCTTGGCGACCGCAGGCCACGATCGTATGCGACGTCACACCTCCCGCCTGAATGATCGCAGTGTCGATGATGGCCCGCAGTTTCTCGGAAGTGAGGGGCACGTTGTGGTAGAGCAGGCGGCGGTTCCTGGCGATCTTGGCGTTCTTCAACGCCTGCATGGCCTCGGCCAGGCCAACCTCGGCCATGATCAGCGCCGCGCTGATCTTCTTGACCTCGTCGGCGGTTTTGAACTGGCGTTCCGGGAAGAAGAGTCCTTCCTTGACCTTGACCTTGACCTTGAGCCGCCTGAGTTCCCGGGCCAGCCCGAAGGGAAAACTGGAGGGTACCAGGAGTTTCTTGAGCCGATTCTCGCGCAGGATCTCGGCGGTCACTCGGGCCAGACCCGGAGTCTGCACCCCGGCGCGTTGGAGTTTCCGCAAGTAGTGCGACCACGCGAGCACGCGACAATGGCCGGCCCGTCTCCGGGCCCGATCCACCTCCAGATCGCTCATCACCACGTGCGCCTTGCCGTTCAGGCGCAGGTAAATGAAGGGATCGGGTACAAACAGGCCGACCGCGTAGAGCATGTTGGCGTCATGCTCGCTGTCCGCCACCATCAACAGGTTCTCAGACTTCATGGCTCTGTCGGCAACCCGTGCCTGGGCGGGGCGCCATCAAACCAAGCCGCAGCACGCCCAGATGCAATGCGTTGAAATTCGGGCGCAGGTCTAGCGCAGACCCTATCGACAGTAAAGCCCATTCTGAACCCGGATTCTGGCGCCGGATGCTGCCGCCGTGCGATGAGACCCGGTTTATTGGAACGTCATGCTGGGCGAGAGGAAGTAAAGGCGCCCGACTTGGAGCTTCGGCAACTCGACGCCCAGATCCACCTTGACCGTTCGGCTCTCGGTTTCGCCAAACAACCGGAACAGATTGCCCAGATCGAACGGGCGCTGGTAGCGGATCAAGTTGGCGCTGGGAATGCCCGCCACCTTCCGCGCCCGCTCGAAGGCGGTGTCGAAGCTCCCCAACTCATCCACGAAACCCTGCGCGTAGGCGTGCTTGCCGGAGAGGATGCGACCATCCGCGTATTCCTCCCAATTCCCGGCCAGCGCGCGGCCCTGGCTCTGGTTCTTCTCCCGGGCCGCTTCCCGCCCTTCGCGGACGACCTGCTTGAACCGGATGAAGGTCTCATCGATCAGGTCCTGGAGCATCTTGCGCTCCTCCGGCAGGATGTCTTCCTCTGCCTTGTCACCGCTCAACATGTCTTTGAACTTCCCGCTCTTGAACACCTCCGGACGCACGCCCACCTTGTTCATGAGCCCGCGGTAGTTATAGCTGTGCATGATCACGCCGATGCTGCCGGTGATCGTGAGCTCGTTCGCCACAATCCATCGGCACGGCGCGGCCACGTAGTAACCGCCCGACGCCGCCAGCGAACCCATGGAGGCGATGACCGGTTTGCGGTGTTTCTGTTGGAACTCGGTGATGGCCCGGCTGATGTCATCCGCGGCCAGCACTTCCCCGCCCGGGGAGTCAATCTTCAGGATCACCGCCCGAACGTCCCCGTCCTTGCCCGCCCGATCGAGCTGCCCCTCGACATAGTCCACCAGGCCGTGACCGCTGCGGTCCCACGGATCGCTGAGGATGATGCCAACCAGGTCGATGATGAGAATCTTGTTGGGCGAACGGTGGTATTCCACCGTGACCTCCTCGAGGAACCGTTGCGCTGGGCCACTGGAGGATGGCCGGAAAGTGAAGCCATTGAGCAGTTGCGTGAAGTTGGCCAGCAGACTCACCCCCAGGACTGCGGCCAAGGCCAGCGCCAGGAACATCCAGCCGCGTCCTCGGCGCGGGAGCGGGGCGGTAGGCGGGACCTTGATCACGGGCGGGGCGCCGGAGGGCGCGAGCCCATTGCCGAGCGAGGGTGGCGGCGGCGATGGCAGGTTCGGACCGACGGACTGAATCTCATCCATGGCGGCCAAGCTAACGCACGGCCGCTCCGCCGGCAAGCGGGAGATTGCCCGAGCAGGGCGGGGCCGGGCGCCCCAGCATGACCGTTACTTTGCCCGTGCAAATGCCCGTTCAGTCCCTATCCTCCCGGCATGACCACAGGTGCCAGCCGCGAGAGGGCTGAGGCACGTGACGGTGTCTTTGCCACCACGCACTGGAGCGTGGTGCTCGCCGCCGGGCAGCAGGAGTCGCCCCAGGCGGCGGACGCGCTGGAGAAGCTCTGCCGCACCTATTGGTATCCCCTTTACGCTTACGTGCGGCGCCGCGGTTATGGCGTGGAAGACGCCCAGGACCTGACGCAAGGCTATCTGCTTCAGTTGCTGGAGCGCCGATCCTTCTCCCGTGTTGATCGAAGCAAAGGACGGTTTCGCTCCTTCCTGCTGGCCGGGCTGAACTACTTCCTGGCGGACCACCGCGATCGGGCCACCGCGCAGAAGCGCGGCGGGGGCCAGCCCACCCTCTCGTTCGATGCGCAAGCGGCGGAGCAGCGCTATCGCCTGGAACCCGTGGATAACTGCAGCCCCGACAAGCTGTTCGAGCGCTCTTGGGCCTCGGCGTTGCTGGACCAGGTGCTGGCGCGCCTGGAGCAGGAGTTCCGCGAAGCGGGGAAGACCGACTTGTTCCAGCGGCTGCGCCCTTTCCTCGTGGCCGGCACGGGTCCGGAGACCTACGCGGATGCGGCGGCGCTTTCCGGCATGACTGCGGAGGCCTTCAAGAAAGCCGTGCAGCGCTTGCGACACCGCTATTACGAACTGTTCCGCGAGGAAATCGCGCAGACGATGGCGGACCCGGCAGAGGTGGAGGACGAGATGCGGCATCTGTGCGCGGTGATCGCCGGGTAGCCCGCAGCGCGGCGGAGCCGCAACCGACGTGGAGCGCGGCTGTGTCCGGAGGACCAGCCGCAGCACGCCGCCCGTCGAAGGCGCTGCGGCTGGTGCTTTGCACACAACCGCGCTCCGAAGCCATCGGAGAATCCTCGCGGCCAGCGACGACTCGGACGTATTGCAGAGGAAGCAGTTGGCGGAACAACTAGGCTGAGCGCGGGCAAGCCTTGCGGCACCGCGCGAAAACCCAGCAGTTCTCATTTTGGCCGTCGGTCGCGCCCAGAACCGGCTAAAGCCGGGACTCCGAACGGTATTGGACCCGACTTTGCGGGGTTCGGAGTCCCGCCTTTAGGCGGTCGGGGGGCAAAATGAGAACTGCTGGCGAAAACCGTGTCCCGATTCACGGTTTTTTCCGGTAGCATCAGTGGCGGCAATTGCTGCCAGGTCGATATGGCGACTCCAAACACGTGTCTGAAATGCGGCGCGCCCCTGGCGGCCGACGCGCGCCAAGGATTCTGTCCGAAGTGTCTCTTCCTCCAGGCCAGCGCTGGCATGCTCGGTCCAGCCCTGAATCCGAGTGCGGAGGATCAGGAGTCAGAAGTCAGCGGTCAGAAGTCAGCGGTCGGAGACCACAGCCCAGGCGGCGCTTCAGCAATCGCAAATCGGAAATCGGAAATCACAAATCAGTTCGGCGACTACGAGTTGCTCGAGCAGATTGGCCGCGGCGGCATGGGGGTGGTCTATCGCGCCCGGCAACGCAGCCTGGACCGCGTCGTCGCGATCAAGATGATGGCCTTCGGTCCTGGCTCAAGCCCGGACCTGGTCAAGCGGTTCCGCGCGGAAGCGGTTTCCGCAGCGAGTCTGCACCATCCCAACATCGTCGCCATCCACGAGGTGGGCATCCATGAGGACCGGCACTTCTTCGTGATGGACTACGTGGAAGGGCAAAGCCTGGCGCGGTTGGTGGGCAACCAGCCGCTTCCAGTCAAGCGCGCCGCCGCCTATCTCCAGACCATCGCCGAGGCGGTGCACTACGCCCATGAACGCGGCATCCTGCATCGCGACCTCAAACCCTCCAATGTCCTGATCGACGCGCAGGACCAGCCGCATGTGGTGGACTTCGGCCTGGCCCGGCAGTTGGAGGGCGACTCGGAATTGACCGTGACCGGGCAAGTGCTGGGTTCGCCCCAATACCTGCCGCCCGAACAAGCGGCCGGCCGGCGCGGGCGCGTTTCCCGGCGCACCGATGTGTATGCCCTGGGCGCGACGCTGTATCACCTGCTGACCGGGCGCCCGCCGTTTCAGGCCGAATCCCTGGCCCAAACGCTGGACCTGGTGCTCCACGCCGAGCCGGTCGCGCCGCGCCTGCTGAACCCCAGCGCGCCCCGCGACTTGGAAACGATCTGCCTGAAGTGCTTGGAGAAAGAACCGGTGCGCCGGTATCCCACGGCCCAGGCCTTGGCCGAGGAACTCGCGCGTTTTCTGGCGGGTGAGCCGATCCAGGCGCGCCCCCTTGGCCCGGCCGGCAAGGCCTGGCGCTGGTGCCGGCGGAACCCGGCGCTGACCTTGGTCACGGGGGTCGCTCTGCTAAGCATGGTGGCCGGGATTACGGGAATCGTCTGGCAATGGCACCAGGCGGAATGGGAGCGCGGGCGGGCAGAAACCCAGCAGGCCCGGGCCGAAGCCGGTGAAATGAGCGCCTGGCACAATCTCTACGCGGCCGAGATGAACCTGGCGCAACAAGCGTTGGCCGAAAACAATCTGGGACGCGCCCGCGAGTTGTTGGATCACTACTGGCCGCGCACTGGCGAACCGGACCTGCGAAGCTGGGAATGGCGGTATTTGTGGCAACAATGCCAGGGTGACGAGCAGTTCACGTTCGCCGGCCACTCGAACCGGGTCCATGCCGTTGCGTTCTCGCCCGATGGCCGATGGCTGGCCAGCGCCGCCGCTGACGACACCGTTCGGCTTTGGGACTTGCCAACCCGCCGCCAAGTGGCGATCACCCGCAGCCCAAGCGACACTTACAACGCCGTTCTTTTTTCACCCGACGCGCGGCGCCTGTTCACGACCTCTGCCGGCGAGTCGGTAGTCCGCATCTGGCGGGTACCCTCGCTCGAGCCACTCGGCGATTTGAGGCTCGACGGCGAAGCCAGCCGGCTGGCGCTCTCGCCCGATGGCCGAATCCTCGCCGCCGTTGGTGCCCGAGGAGTGAAGCTGTGGAGCACGACGGACGGACGGGAACAGGCCGTCATTAATCCACCGGCTGACTTGTTTGCCGGCCGAATTGCCTTCTCACCCGACGGCCAACGGCTGGCCGCCAACGACGTCCAAGGCCGGATCTTTGTCTGGGACTGGTTGACTGGATCGCCGATGGCCACGCTGATCGGCCACACGAGACCGCCGCCGTGGGGATACGCCATCCGGGCGCTGGGTTTCGCTCCCGACGGTAAGACCTTGGTGTCCGCGGGGGCAGACTCGACCGTGCGACTGTGGGACGTGGCCTCGGGCCGGGAGTGGAAACGGCTGGAGACTCGGACGTCGGTAGTCGGCGACCTCGCGTTTTCGCCGGATCGAAAGGTCATGGCCACGGCCAGCACCGATCAGACCGCGGAGCTCTGGGACACCTTGACTTGGCAGGCTCTGGGCACGCTCAAAGGCCATCTGAATGAAGTGGCGGCGGTCGCCTTTTCTCCGGATGGGTCCACGCTCGCCACCGGTGGCAAGGATGACACGGTCAAGCTCTGGAGCACGCGGCTCAAGCCCGAACCGGTCACTTCGCGCGTGCTGCCGGACGGCCTGAGGTTCCCTCGTTTGCCGGCCGACGCCAGTTCGGTTCTCTGGCTCGGCACCAATGGCGCGTTTACTTCTCTTAGTCTGAAAGGCTGGCGGGAAACCGAGGCTCGACCGTTTCCGGTTCCCGGGTCGGAGATTGGGGCCTGGGCCGTGGCACCCGGCGGCGCCTTGCTCGTCGTGAGCGATCACGGAGGACGAGTGAGAACCTGGACGTTACCGGATTGCCTCCCGGGACCGGACTTCATGGGTTCCACTGCGGAATCCAGCGGCTTGGTGTTTTCAGGCGATGGCCGGCGGATGGCAGCCGCCAGCGCCGACCGCACGTTTCGTGTTTGGGAGGTTGCGAATCGGCAGCAAATCGCGCAATTCACCAACGAGGTCGGCGGGGTAAAGAGCCTCAGACTTTCGGCGACGGGTGGTCTCCTGGGCGTTGGCTACAACTACGGGTGGGTGGAAGTCTGGGAGATCGCAACAAGGCACAAACTGGCCCGACTGCCGGCGCACAAGGAAGGAGTGGGTGACATTGCCTTTCTGTCCAACCCGGCGCAACTGGTGACGGCCAGCGCGGATGGCACGGTTAAGATATGGGATCTGACCAGGCAGCGCCTGGTGACGACGCTCCGCGGATCATTGCTCGGTATGAACAGTCTGGCCGTCTCGCCCGATCAGCGCCGGCTGGCAGCCGGTGCTGGCGAAGGCGTCATCAAGGTGTGGGACCTCGACTCCCACCAGGAGGTCGCCACGTTCAAAGCACACAAATCGAGTGCGGTCGTGGCCTTTTCCCAGGATGGCAACGACCTCATTGCGGTCAGCCAAAGGGCCGTTTCCGTCTGGCATGCTCCTTCGTTCGCCGAAATCGGTGCGTTGGAGAAAGCTCGAGCTACAGTAACGCATTGATGGCCAAGTTGTAGGCCGCGTGCCCCCACGCGGCGATTCGATCATTCGCTAAGGATTCGGGAGACGGCACGGCGACCAACCGCCACGAAATATCCCGCAGAAATCTTGTCCCCTTTCGCCGGCTTTTCCTGTGTAGGGGGTGATGACGATAGTGGTGTCAATCTTATGAAAACGAAGCCGCGTCTCTTGATTGCCGCCAGACGCTAGCGCTTGGCGGCGCCCGCGCACCGGCTTCCGAAAACATGACCGCCGCAATCATCAACGCAAGGTTCAACCTCATGAAAACGCTCCTCAAGCGATTAACCGGCCACCGGGCCTTTGGCTCCGGTATTGTGGCCACAGCCACAATGCTGCTTCTGGCCCCTCTGCCAGGAGAAGCGAGTCCCATCCAACATTCAACTTTGAGAAACCTATGAAAACAGCGAATCTGCTCCTGCTTGGGCTGGGACTTCTGCTCCCGGTCCAGTCAGACCTGCTGGCCCAACCCGTCCCGCATTACTTCAGCAACATCACGGCGCTACCGGACCACACTATCACTCTCAGCTTGGGGGGCAGCGTCTCCAACCTCATCCCCGGCCTGAGCGGCACGATCTCCAACCAGTTCATGCAGATGTTCGACCTCTACGCGGTCGAAACCTCCACCAATCTGATGGACTGGGCACCCCTGGCTTTGCTGCTGCGGACGAACAACAATCCCAATCCGTTGATCGTTCAGGACACCAACGCCGCCGATCTGAGCCAGCGTTTTTATCGCGCCATCACCAATCACCTGCTCACGGGCTTCCCGAAACCCAGCGGGCCGTTCGCCGTCGGCACGGTCGATCGGGTCATGGTTGATCCCGCGCGGACCAACCGCTACCGCTACACGCCTGCCACCAACGCCTTCATGGTCACATTCTGGTATCCGGCGGACCCGCCCGCGGCCGGAGTTCTGCCCGCCGCCATGTGGGACCAACGCCTTGCGGCGGACACGAGCCTCTATTCCTCCGCCGGCTACGACACCCGGTGGGCGTGGATTGCCCCCAAACTGGTGGGGCATCGTTTTCGTGGCGTTCCGCTGGCGTCCGGCACGGGCAAGCATCCCGTGGTTCTCTATTCTCATGGTCTGCCTGCGTGGCGAAAACTCAACTCGCAGAGAGCAGAGGAACTGGCCAGCCACGGCTATGTCGTGGTGACCGTGGACCATCCCGACTGCTGGGCTACTGAATTCCCTGACGGTCGATACCTTGCCGGCAACCATTCGGGCGATGTGCCGGGCCGGCTCAAGGACATGACGTTCCTGCTGGATGAGTTGGCCGTGCTCAACACCGGTGATCCCCTTTTTGCCGGCCGGCTGGACCTGGACCGCATCGGTGTCTCCGGCGGCTCAATGGGCGGAATGGTGGTGGAGACCTGCCGCAGCGACAGCCGGGTGAAGTGCGCGGTGCTTTATGATGCCAGGAATGTTCAGTTGAATCCTGCCGGACTCCAAAAACCGTTCCTGGTCGCGCTGGGGGAGACCAATGCCTGCTACTCGCAGGACCAATGGCTCTTCAGCAAGGCAACCACGAACGCTGTGTTCCTACAGATCCGAGGGGCCGACCACTTTACTCCGTGCGACATTGGCTGGACCGCGCAGATACCCTCGGGGAGGGGACCGGCGCTGGCCATGAACGCCTGCTTCATCTGGTTCTTCGATACTTACCTCAAAGGCGAAGCGCCGCCGTTCCCAACGAATCCGGAGATTTACAACGTCCAGAGAAAATGAACGCTCACCGTCAGAGAGCCCTCAATGCTGTGAAAAGACCGGTTGACTCTCCCGCAGGCAACGCTCCGGTCGGCATCGGCATAGCCTGGCGATGGCGCGATCCATTGGGGCACCCGCCCAGAGTGGGGAAGTCACGCCCGAGCGGGCGGAATGCGCTTGGCGCTCGCCGCACTGTGCCGCCGCAGCTCTACCGGCGGGTGCTGCCTTGAAACCAAACCACAACGAAAAGTCCAAAATCATGAAAACACACTTCGAAAAATCGGCGGACAGCCGCCGCGCGAACTGCCCCGAAACGAAATCCTGGCCACTCGGCCACGCCATCTGGCTGGCCGTGCTGTGCTTGGCCATCTGGTTCAGCGTGACCGTTCAGGCGCTGGCGCAACCCGTCATCACCAGCCAACCGCGCAGCCTGGCGGTGCTGCTGGGCAGTAACGCAACCTTTCGCGTGACGGCCACCGGCACTGCGCCGCTGGCCTATCAATGGCGGTCGGAGGCGGGAGACCTGATCGGCGCCACCAACGCCAGCCTGACGTTGGGTAACGTCGCCCTCAGCGATCTGGGCAGCTACACCGTCCTGGTCCGCAACGACGCCGGCCAAGCTCCGAGCCGGCCCGCCTGGCTCAAACTCGCGCGGTGGACCCAGTTGGTGGCCTTCGGCGACAGCGAGTGCATGGCCCAATACTCGAACGGGCCTTCGTGGGTGGATGACTTGGGCGGGTTACTCTGCCTGCCCACCTCCGCGATCAAGAACTACGCCGTCGGCGGCGCCGGCACCCTGGCCGTGCGTTCACAAATCAACCAATATCTGAGCGCCAATACCCCAGGCACCAACACGCTGTTGGCCCCGTGGTGGGCGGGAGTGAGTGCGGACTTGTGTGCCAGTCATCTTCCCGTCGCGCAGGTCGTCTCGAATTACGCCATGAACCTGTCGTTGCTGGCGAATGCAGGAGGACGGTTCTTCATCCTGCCCACTGTGCCACCGCTGTACGTGGGGCCCCGATTCAGCGGCGATGCCTACGTGCGAAGTATTGACTACCTGGACCTCAGGGCGCGGATGGATGCGGAAACGCAAAGACTCCAAGCGGAGTTCAGTCTGACCCTGTTCCGCTTCGATTTGCACGACCTTGCGGTGCGACTCTGGGCCAATCCAACGGCTTACGGTTTCACCAATCTCACCCACGCGGCCAACGCCTGTGTCGGCTGCGATCCGAACCAGTATTTCTGGTGGGACGACGCTCACTTCAGCGCCGCCGCCCATCGCTGGATCAGCCAGGAGATGTACCGTTGCCTGACGCCGTCGTTGGTGATCGCCCTGCAGACCGGAGGCGCGAGCGGGGTTCTGGGACTTCAGTGGCAAGGCGGTTCGCCGCCGTTCCGAGTTCAGCGTTGCGCGGACCTGGCCACTGGCTCCTGGCAATCGGACGCGCTGAGCTTTGCGACCAACGCAACGACGGTGTCCTCGGCCCCGCAGCAGTACTTCCGCGTCTTGCAGTTGGGGCAATGAGGGCCAAACCGGTCCCGTGAAACCAGCAACGCTTGCCCTGAACCTCCTCGCAAACGGCCGGCGCGCCTTCACGCTGATCGAGTTGCTGGTGGTGATTGCGATCATCGCCCTTCTGGCGGCGCTGCTCTTGCCGGCGTTGCACCGAGCCAAGATCAAAGCCCAGGGCATCATGTGCATGGGCAACCCCAGGCAATTGATGGTCGCCTGGCTCCTGTACCCCGGCGACAACGACGACAAGCTGGTCAACAACTTTGGGATCCAAGAAATCCTTGCCGATGAACAGAACCAGCAGTTCCGCAACTGGGTCAATGACGTCATGGATTGGACGACCGACCCGCAGAACACCAATGTCCTTTACCTCAAGAACGGCCTCCTCGCGCCGTACCTTAGCGGCAACCTCGGGGTCTATCACTGCCCGGCCGACCGTTTCCTCGGCCCATCCCAGCGGGCCTTGGGCTGGACGGGACGCGCGCGCAGCCTCTCCATGAATTGCTTGTTCGGCCCCCGCAGCCCCGATCCGCAGGACCCGTGGGCGTCGGGCCACAATGTGTACGCCCCCACCTATCGCCAGTGGCTCAAGCTCGGTGAAGTCCCCAGCCCGGCCAACTTCTATGTCATCCTCGATGAACACCCCGACAGCATCAACGACGGCTACTTCATCCCCGTCCAGCGCGTCTCTTCCGCGTGGCGCGATCTGCCCGCCTCCAGTCACGGCGGCGCCGGGGGCTTGTCCTTCGCCGACGGCCATTCGGAAATCCACCGGTGGCGGAGCAGCCGGACCAAGTTCCCGGTCCGCTACAACAGCGACCGCGGCAGTTGGCCCGCGCTCGACGCCCTCGCGCGGCTCGATTACCTCTGGCTGATTCAGCATGTCGGCGTCC
>Ga0315274_10007220_pt1 | contig 16104 bp, 20 predicted proteins | sample YL17G02_20_MG_FD_203700 | JGI IMG/M metagenome (GOLD analysis project Ga0315274, IMG submission 203700) | Sediment microbial communities from Yellowstone Lake, YNP, Wyoming, USA - YL17G02_20 | ecosystem: Environmental > Aquatic > Freshwater > Lake > Sediment | place: USA: Wyoming | collected...
CCTGGCATACATACCAGAGGTTGACTTTTCCTTAATCCATCTTTCTATGTGCTTCTTGTGGAATCTCCAGTCCGTGCCAATCTTAAAAGCAGGAATTTTGCCTTCGCGGGCATACTTATGGACTGTGAGCGGATGGATACTCAGGTATTCCGCAACCTCTTTAGCAGTCATAATTTCTTTGTCTTTTGACATACCCCACCTCATATTTTGACATATCTACGATAGTCATATATATACTAATAAAATCTTATATTGTCAAGGGTTATTTAGCGAAGTCAAGAAAAAAGGCGCATTTTTAATGCGCCTAGAAAAATAGTCGCTGTCCCCCTATTTAAACGGGAAGCAAGTATCTAATTTATATTTCTATATGCCGCGGGCCGAGAGGCAATTAAAGTAACAAAGACTTTATTATTCTCTTTGTCAATTCCATAAATAACACGGTAATCTCCTATCCGGTATCTATATCGCCTCTTTTCTCCTTTTAACACCTTAATGTTCGGGCCCCAAAAAGAATTGCTTTCTAGATCTTCAAAACATTTATTTAACCTCTTGGCGAGCTCTTCTGGACAGGATTTATAGAATTTAAGCGCTGCCGGCATCAAAAGGACTTCAAAGTTACCCACGTTTTACCTTTCTCCAGTTGGTACCTTTTCTTTTTAGGTACTGCCTTTCGCCTTCTGCAACAATCTTTTGCTCTGCCGGAGTAAGAGAGTTTTCTATCTGCTCAACAATCAATTCCCGGATAAATGAAGATATTGACACATATCTTTTCTTGCAGAGTTTTACTGTCTCTTCATAAAGCGAAGAGGGCATTCTTATAAGAAGCTCTTTATCCATCATCACGGACATCTTTATCACCTCCAATGGAAGTATATCACTATGATATACTTTTATCAAGGACTTTTTTGTCTCGAGATGGAAAGCGTTTTTTACTCTTCAATTACTGCCAGAACTTCTCCTGTGTTTACATTATCGCCCTCGCGGAAAAAGATTTCTGAAAGTAAGCCTGAACAAGGGCTGGGTAAGTTAAAGGTAGCTTTGTCAGTGGTAAGTTCGACCAGATCATCTTTTTCATTTACCTTTTCACCCTCCTTAAAATACCAGTAGGAAACCGTGGCTTTTTCAATTCCCTCTCCTAATTCGGGTAACATCACCCTAGTCATTGCCTTACCTCCTCTCGCTCAAAGCTAGGCCTGCGTCTTGAAAGCTAAAGACCTCCCTGAATTTATGCACTAAGTTTTCTTTTACGCTCTCAATTTCCATGTTTCTCTCTAAAGCTGTTTCCAGGGTCGTCATTTCTATATCCATACCGCAGGGCCTAATCAGGCTAAAATTTGTTAAATCATCCCTTTTAATGTTTATACTTAAGCCATGATAAGTTATCCAATTTCTAATCGCTATGCCAATAGAAGATATCTTATGTCCTTGGACCCAGACACCTGTTAAGCCTGAGCGCCTTCCGCCTTTAATTCCCAAGTCAGACAGATAAAGAATAACCGCTTCTTCCAACTGTCTTAAGAACCAATGGATATCTTTTTTAAGATAATTCAGATTAAATACGGGATAGAGCATAAGTTGTCCGGGGCCATGATAAGTTACATCTCCCCCTCGTTCTATTTCGTATACTTGAATCCCTCTATTTCTTAATTCTGCCTCAGGGGCTAAAATATTTTTCTTGTTTGCTGTCCTTCCTAAGGTAATTACAGGATAATGCTGACAGAGAATCAGGGCGGAAGGAATTTCTTGGTTTTTTACTGCCTGGAGTATCTGTTTTTGGAAATCCCAAACCTTTTTAAAATCTACTAATCCAGAATTGAATATCTTAAACTGCATGCTTTACCTTAATGCCTCGCCAATTGCTTCGGAGAATGTAGGATGGGCAAAGATAATACTTTTTAGTTGTGAAATCTTAAGCTGGGTTGATGCAGCCAGGGTCAAAGTAGCGATTAATTCGGTTGCCCTGGGCCCGATTATAGAGGCGCCTAAAACTCGACCTGTCTTCTTATCGGAAATTATCTTCAGGAATCCTTCTGTTTCGTCGGTAATACGCGCCATACCTAAACCGAGAAAGTCAAATTTATTTATGTTAATATCTATCCCCTTATTTTTCGCCATATCCTCATTCAGCCCTACGCTAGAAATTTCCGGGTCAGTAAAGACGCAGTTAGGGATATTGGCGTTATCAGCCTTTTGAAGTTTATCAGCGTGTGCGGTATTTTCAGCAGCGATAATTCCCTGATAGGCGGCAAAATGCGCAAGCATAGTTTTACCTGTGCAGTCACCCGCGGCATAAATATTATTCACATTTGTCTTGAGATATTCGTCAACGATAATCTTGTTTTTATCTAATTTTACTCCTATTTTTTCTAGACCCAGGCCTTCTGTCTTAGGAGCCCTGCCCACGCAAACTAAAATTAAGTTATAGTCTGCTGCATTTAGCGTATTTGCATCTGTATCTGTATTTACCTTAATACCTTTTTTCTTAAAAAGAGATTCGATTTTTTTGGCAACCTCCCCGTCTTCTCCCGGAAGAAGCTGGGGCATTTTTTCTGCTATGGTGACCTGCGAGCCTAAAATAGAAAATAGGCTGGCAAATTCACAGCCTATAACCCCTCCGCCGACGATTAAAAGCGATTCGGGTATTTCTTTTAAGTTCAAGATTTCATTACTGGAGAGAATCTTTTTTCCGTCAAACTTAAACGTGCTCAGTTCGATTGGCCTTGAACCCGTGGCAATGAGAATAAATTTTGTCTTGATGGTTTTACCGCCTGCTTCTATTTCTTCGGCAGATAGGATTTTCGCTTCAGCCTTTAAGAAATCTATATTTTTAAGCATAAACTGCATCCCAGAGCGCAATTGCTGGATAATCTTGTCTTTTCTCTCCTGAATTTTATTAAAATCTATCTTGGGGTTTGAGGCTTCTATGCCAAAGAGAGGAGATTTTTTGGTAAGTGCATATACCTTTGCGGATTGGATTAAGGCCTTGGTGGGTATGCATCCTAAGTTAAGGCAGGTGCCGCCGACTTGCTCCTTTTCAATCAAGCAGGTTTTTAACCCTAAGTCCCTTGCCCTTAAGGCAGCGTTAAAACCAGCCCAGCCGCAGCCGACAATGGTAAGGTCATACATAAATTTTCTAAAGAGGCAGTTGCTTAATTAACTGACGGATAGATTCAGCGGAATTTGTTAATGTTTCCTTTTCTTTTTTATTTAAGTCCAGTGCGATAATTTGCTCAATGCCATTCCTGCCCAGGCGAGCCGGAACACCGATACAGAGGCCTTTTAAGCCGTATTCACCGTTTAGATAGGCAGAGATACCGAGAGTGCGTTTTTCATCTTTGACAATAGCCTTGACTATTGCCGTAATCGCTGCAGAAGGTGCAAAATAAGCGCTACCGCTGCCTAAGAAAGATACAATTTCTGCCCCACGTTTTACTGTTTTATCAATCAAGGCCTCTACCTTTTTTTCATCGAGGAACTCATCTAAAGCCACGCCTTTTATATTGGTGAATCTGGGAAGGGGCAACATGCCTTCACCGTGGCTGCCAATTACGCAGGCTTCGACATCTGTAATAGGGACATTCAGCTCCTTACTGATAAGATTAGCGAATCTGGCAGCATCTAAACTTATACCCATGCCAAAGACTTTATTAGGCTTAAAACCAGTAGACCTCAGGACAAAGTAGGTCATTAAATCTAAAGGGTTGGTAACCACTATGACAATGGAATTAACTGCCAATGTCTTTATATTTCTAGAGACCTCTTTCAGTATCTGTGCATTTTTACTCAGTAACTCTTCTCGGCTCATCCCTGGTTTGCGCGCCAGGCCTGCGGTAATCACAACGATATCTGAGCCTTCTATTTTAGCGATATCCTCGGTGCCTTGGATATTGTAATGATATTTCACAATAGGCCTGGCATCTTCCAAATCCAAGACCTTGCCTTGCGCTAACCCTTTTACTATATCAACTAAAACAATATCGCCTGCCCCATCTTGGGCAAGACGCATAGCTAGAAGACTCCCGACATTACCTGCGCCGATTATCGATATTTTCACCCCGCTCTTCCTTTCCATCTCTACCCCACCTTTTCCTCAATAACTATTCACCTTTGAAGGAAGGGCGGGGTTTACCCCGCTCTTCCCTTTCCTCTCCAATTTATCTGTTAGGAAGGGCGGGGTTCATTTTATTTTTTTGATGATGGCGTCTGCCATCTCTTGGGTTCCGACTGCCGTAGGGTCATTGGGAGTGGGTTTTAAATCATAAGTTACAAATTTACCTTCCAAGATAACCTCTTTTACTGCGTTTTCTAATTTTACCGCTGCCATATCTTCGCCAATATGTCTTAACATAAGTACGCCGGATAAAATCATTGCCGTAGGGTTTACTTTGTTTAATCCCTTATATTTTGGCGCAGAGCCATGCACTGCCTCAAACACCGCTATATTATCACCGATGTTTGCGCCGGGTGCCACGCCTAATCCACCCACCAGGCCAGCACACAGGTCCGAGATTATATCACCGTAGAGATTGGGTAATACCAGGACGTCATAATTGTGTGGCTTCTGCACTAATTGCATGGCCATATTATCCACAATCGCCTCTTCAAAGATGACCTTTCCGCTGTATGCCTGTGCGACTTCACGGCTCGTTTTTAAGAATATTCCGTCGGTAAATTTCATAATATTTGCCTTATGCACTACTGTGATTTTTTTGCGCTTATTCTTTATGGCGTATTCAAAGGCGAATCTTACTATCCTTTCCGAGGCGTATTTAGAGATGGGTTTTATGGAAATCCCTGAATCCGGACGGATTTTCTTTTTGCTATATTTCTCTATCTCAGCGATAAGGTTTTTTGTTTGCGGCGCGCCTTCTTCAAATTCTATGCCGGCATATAAATCTTCGCTGTTCTCCCTTACAACCACCAGGTCTATATCCCTATAATAGCTTTTTACTCCGGGATAAGATTTAGCCGGACGCACGCAGGCATAAAGGTCTAATGACTGCCGTATAGCCACATTTACTGAACGGAAACCTTCGCCTATGGGAGTGACGATGGGGCCCTTTAAGGCCACTTTGTTCTTTTTTATAGAGGTTAAAACACCTTCCGGCAATAAGTCTCCAAATTTTTCTTTTGCGCTTTGTCCGGCAAGAACCTCTTCCCACTCTATTTTTACGCCAGTGGCTTCAATGCACCTTTTTGCGGCATGGGCGACCTCTGGCCCTATTCCATCGCCAGGTATTAAGGTTATTTTATGTGCCATCTTAGACTTTTAACTCCCCGTGTTTCTTAAAATAATTCACCACTCCGCCTTCCTCAAGCAGGTTCTGCATAAAATCCGGCAGGGGTTCAATCTTAAGTTCAAAATTTTTGGTTAAATTTTTTAATATCCCTTTATCGAGATCTATGCCTAAGGCATCTTTTTCTGAAATTCTATCCGTATCAACCTCAACTAAAGGCAAACCAATATTAAAACCATTGCGGTAGAATATGCGCGCAAAGGATTTCGCCAGCACCGCAATGATACCGGCTTCTTTAATCACCAGCGGAGCCTGTTCGCGTGACGAACCCATTCCGAAATTTTTACCAGCAACAATAATGGATTTTCCCGGAATTATCTTTGCCGGGAAATTCGGATCAATATCCTCCATAATATGATTAGACAATTCTTTCATATCCGTAATGGAGAACTTGTACCTTCCGGAGATAATCAAATCGGTGTTTATATTATCGCCTAATTTTATTGTTTCTCCGGTTATTCTCATAACTGTTTAAATTCGTCGGGATTTTTAACCTTGGACATGGCTACGTCTAAAGCGATCAGCCCCTTACGCGTCAATTCTTTCAGGGACTTATCCATTGTCTTCATTCCGTATTGCGAACCTGTCTGCATAAGCGTGGGTATCTGTTCGATTTCCTGCTCACGAATAAGGTTTCTTACCCCAGGCGTCCCAATCATTACCTCAGTAGCTAGCACCCGCCCTGTTCCAGAGGCATGGGGAAGCAATAACTGTGAAACCACGCCCTGCAGGGAATCCGCTAACTGCAGTTTTACCTGCTGTTGCTGATAAGGCGGAAAGACGTCTATAATCCTTTCAATGGTTTGAGGTGCATCAGGGGTATGTAGAGTAGCTAAGACCAAGTGTCCGGTTTCTGCTGCAGTAAGGGTTGTGGATATAGTCTCCAAATCGCGCATCTCGCCCACAACAATAACATTGGGGTCTTGGCGCAGGGTATGCCTTAATGATTCGGCAAAAGAACGTGTGTCTGAATAAACCTCTCTTTGTTTAATGATGCTTTTTTTGTTGGTAAATATAAACTCTATCGGATCTTCAATGCAGACAATAAGGCATTCCCTTTCGTTATTGATAAGGTTAATCATTGCTGCGAGCGTTGTAGTCTTTCCCATGCCCGTTGGTCCGGTAATCAACACTAGGCCATTAGGTTTACGTGCAAGGTCTATAACAATGGGCGGTAAGCCAAGGGTTTCAATACTGGGTATTTCCAGTGGCACGCGCCTGAAGGCCGCCTCAACTGAACCTTTTTGCAGATGAACATTGACGCGGAATCTATCTACGTTTGGAAGCGCCAGGGAAAAATCCAGTTCTAATTCCCGTTCAAATATTTCCTTTTGCGGATTAGTTAAAACACTGTAAATCATCCGTTTTAAATCATGCTTATTTAAAGTTGGAAGTTTTGTGCGGTTTAATTTTCCGTCAATACGTAATATCGGAGGTTCATTCTCGGTAATATGTAAATCAGAGGCCTGTTTCTCAATGCATAATAAAAGTAATTCCTGTATTTCCATGCTCTACCTCCTTAGTTTACAGATATTCTCTGGGGTCAGCAATGCGCCCCTTGATTGCCGAAGCAACTACCGTAGCCGGTGAAGCAAGATAAATAAAGGCATTGGGATTGCCCATCCTGCCTTTAAAATTCCTATTGGCCGTCGAGATTACTATTTCTCCGTCGGCAGGGATGCCGTTATGCGTGCCTACGCAGGGGCCGCATCCGGGAGCCACGATTACTGCACCGGCCTTGATAAATATATCTACTAAACCGGTTCTTAATGCCTCCAGAAATATGCTGCGCGAACCAGGTGCAATAATAAATTTTACGCCAGAGGCAATCTTTTTCCCTTTTAATATAGAGGCTGCTATTTTAAAATCGTGAAGCCTTGCGTTGGTGCAGGTGCCTAAAAATGCCTCATTTATCCTGATATTTTTCAGTTTATCCACAGACGTTACATTATCTACGCTATGGGGCAGAGAGACCTGCGGCTTAAGCCTTGAGATATCCAATTCCATAATATTCTCATAGCGCGCTCCTCTATCTGCGGTTACGGATTTTATTTTTTTATTCTTCGCCACCCTTGGTTTTAACCAAGCAATTGTCTTTTTATCCTGCGGCATAAAGCCGGCCTTTGCCCCCATCTCTACAACCATATTACACATAGTAAAGCGCCCGTCAATATCTAATTTATCGATTACAGGACCAGAGAATTCCAATGCCTTATAGGTTGCGCCATCAGCCTTTATGGTTTTGATAATGTGAAGAATGATATCTTTGGCAAATATCCCTTTAGCTATCTTCCCTCTTATTATTATTTTAATCGTTTCCGGCACTTTAAACCAGTTTGTTCCTGTGGTCAAGGCGACAGCCAGGTCAGTAGAACCGACGCCTGTAGCGAATGCGCCTAAGGCACCGTAGGTGCAGGTATGCGAATCAGCGCCCAAAACTAAATCTCCAGGCAATATCTGCCCTGATTCAGGAATAACCTGATGGCAGACGCCGCAGCCAATATCATAAAGCTGCGTTCCGTATTCCTTGCTAAAATTGCGCATCTTCTTATGGACGCGAGAAACCCCTTCGTTCGGAGAAGGTGCGCTGTGGTCGATAACCATACAGAATTTTGTTTTTAACCTAGCCACGCCCAATTCTTTTATCCTGTCAATTATAAGAGAAGAGGTTCCATCCTGCCCAAAGGTAAAATCAACTTTGCAGATAGCAAATTCCCCGGCCGCAAGATCCTTTCCGGCGTGCGCACTCAATATCTTTTCTGCAATCGTTTTTGCTTTCATAAATTTTTTAACCACTCCCCTATCCTATCCATTGCCTTTTCTATCTGTTCAATACTGGTAGCAAAACTCATGCGCACATAATCATCGCGGCCAAAGCTATCACCCGGTATTATGGCAATAGAGGCTTCATCAAGGAGGCGGTTGGCAAAGGTCAAAGAATCTAATTTAGTCTGGGAAATATCGCAGAATACATAAAATGCTCCTTGCGGCAGGACAAAGCTTATCTTTTTAATCTTGCTTAGCCTGGCGGCAATGCAATCTCTCCTCTTTTGAAATTCCTCACACATCTTCTTGGTAAATTCATCGGGTGCGCTCAAGGCCGCAACTGCTGCCTTTTGAGTAATAGAGGCGGGGTTGGAGGTGGAATGGTCCTGTAATTTTGAGATAGCCTCAGATATATCAAGAGGGGCACCGAGATAACCCAGGCGCCAGCCAGTCATAGAATAACTCTTGGATAGGCCGTTAACGGTAATAGTCAGGTTGTATATATCTTGATTAAAACCGGCAATGGATATGTGCCTTAGGTTATCGAATATGATTTTCTCATATATTTCATCGCTGATAACATAAATCTTTTTGTCAACGCAGATTTTAGCTATTTCTTCCAGTTCATCCAGCCCATACACGCATCCTGCCGGATTAGAAGGGCTGTTTAGGATAAGCAGTTTTGTTTTCTTGCTAATATGCTTTTCTAAATCTTTTGAGGTTATCTTAAAATTATTCTCTGGTAATGTCGCTATAAAACGCGGGATCCCCTCGCAGAGATTGACCATTTCCGGATAACTGACCCAGTAGGGAGAGGGTATCAACACCTCATCTTGGCGGTTAACCAGGACCAACAAGGCATTGAATATGCTATGCTTTGCGCCGCAGGAAGCAACTATCTGATTAGGGTTATAATCTAAAGAGTTGTCTTTTTTAAACTTCTCGCAAATGAGTTTCTTTAATTCCGGTATGCCTGTAGTAGGAGTGTATTTGGTAAAACCTGTTTTTATTGCCTCTATGGCCGCCGTCTTTATAAAATCCGGGGTATCAAAATCAGGCTCGCCGGCAGCAAGCGTTATGATATCTTTGCCTTCGGCTTTTAATTTTTTTGCCTTTGAGGTTATAGCGAGCGTTGAGGAAGGATTTATTTTTTTTAGGCGTTCAGCTAGTCTCGTGTCTATGCGCATCGAGAAACGGTAGTGTTATAGAGGGCCTCTTTCTTTTTTGAAGATATTCTTTAGGCCTCCGAGGAATTTCTTAGATGGTTTTTTGGTAAGCGGAGGCTTCTCTTTAACGGCAACAGGAGACTGGGGTTTCTTTTCTTCGCTGGGTTTTTCTTTAATCTCTTCGGTCTTTTTTCCTTCTTCGGGTTTAACTTCTTTTTCTTTTTTGTGAATCTTCTTCTCTTTTTTCTGTATCTGGGTAAGCTCTAGAATTACTAGTTGTGCATTATCGCCTCGTCTTACGCCCAGATTAATAATTCTGGTATATCCTCCTTGTTTGTTTGAGAAACGGGGAGCGATTTCTTTAAAAAGCAGATTTACCAGCGCATGGTCGCCTAATATTCTAAATGCCCGTCTCTTTGCATCGAGGGTATTGCGTTTTGCCTGCGAAATGAGTTTTTCTACCAATGGCTTAACTACCTTGGCTTTATGTATCGAAGTTTTGATGCTTTGGTGTAGAAGTAAACTCTTTGTCAGGCTTATCAATGTTGCCCTGCGCCAGCTTGTAAAACGGTTCAGTAGGTTTCTTGCTTTTTTATGTCTCATGTTAATATCCTTTAAAGCATATTATGATTTCACAGATTACAAAAGCAGATTACACAGATACATTTTGTTTCAGTAATCTGTGCAATCGTATTCAAGAATCTGTGTAATCATTTACTAAGCCTTCTTTAATTTTTTAGAATCTATCTGCATCCCTAAAGTTAATCCCATACCCAAGAGAAGCTCTTTTATCTCATTTAAAGATTTCTTGCCGAAGTTCTTAAAACCCAGCATTTCTTCTTCGCTCTTTTTTACTAAATCAGCTATTATTTTAATATTTGCTTCTCTTAAACAGTTTGAACTCCTGACCGACAATTCCAACTCGGATATGGGGAGCCTTAATTTCTCATAGAGCGCGGTCTCTTCTTTAGACATTTCAGGTTCTTCCTCTGCCACGTCTTCCGGTAACTGCCCAAAATTAACAAAGATATCTAAATGCCTCTGTAAAATATTAGAGGCATAAATAAGGGCATCCTTGGGGGTTATTGCGCCGTTTGTCCATATCTCCAGGATTAATTTATCGTAATCAGTCCTCTGCCCCACGCGTGTATTCTCAACGAAGAAATTCACTTTCTTTACCGGGGTAAATATGGAATCTATTGGGATAACCCCTACAGTCTTATCCTCTTTTTTGTTTAATTCAGCCGGTACATAACCCCTGCCCCTGGAGACTTCCATTTCTATATTGAGCTTAGTATCCTTGGTGAGGGTTGCGATATGTAAATCCGGATTTATTATTTCTATCGTTTCGTCCACTTCAATATCCTTTGCCTTTACCTCTCCTTTTGTATCTTTCTTTATATATATCGTCTTGGGTATTTTTGAATGCGAATTTAACACCAGGCTTTTTAGATTTAAGATTATCTCCGGCACATCCTCTAGCACGCCCGGCATGGTTGAGAATTCGTGTTGCGCTCCGGATATCTTAATCGTAGTTACCGCGCTACCCTCTATAGAAGAAAATAAAACCCGTCTTAGGGAGCTACCCAAAGTTACGCCATATCCTCGCTCAAAAGGAGCGGCGGAGAATTTACCGTAGGTATCGGTATAAGTAGATTCATCGCACTCCAGTCTTTTTGGTAGCTGAAAATCTCTCCATTTTATACCCATCTATATTCCTCCTTGGGGGATCAGGGGGGGTCAGCGGGGGTCAGAATTAAATTCTGACCCCTTATTTTGACCCCGTTTTTCCTTACTTTGAATACAGCTCTACAATCAACTGCTCTTGAATCTGTTGCTGAATATCTTCCTTCTCAGGAAGCCTAAGTACCTTAGCGCTTAAATCAGCCGCGTTGAATTCCAACCAGGAAGGGACAGCCCTATCTTTGGAAATCTCCAAATTCTCTTTTATTTTTTTCTGGGCCTTTTCTTTTGTCTTTGCCTGGATAACGTCGTTTGTATTTACCAGGAACGAAGGTATATTTACGCGTTTAGAATTTACAAAAACTTGATTGTGCCGCACTATCTGCCTGGCCTGCGGCCTTGAGATTGCCAGGCCCATACGGAATACTACATTATCCAGCCTTCTCTCCAATAACTGCAGCAGGACCTTTCCAGTTACGCCTTTTGTCTTTGAGGCAATCTCAAAATATCTACGGAATTGCCTCTCTAAAACACCGTACATCCTTTTTAGTTTTTGTTTTTCTCTTAGCTGAAGGCCGTAGTTAGAAAGCTTTCGCCTCTTGCTTTCTCCGTGCTGCCCTGGCGCATAAGGCCTTTTAGCAACCGAACATTTTTCAGTAAAACACCTTGTGCCTTTTAAAAATAATTTTACCCCTTCTCTCCTGCACAACCTGCAGACTGCATTAATATAGCGAGCCATTTATTATACTCTCCTTTTCTTCTTAGGACGGCATCCGTTATGAGGAATAGGGGTTACATCTTTTATGGAAGTTATGGTAAGCCCGGCGGCCTGCAGGGCCCTAATTGCTGATTCTCTGCCAAAGCCAGGGCCCTTCACGCAGACATCCACTTCTTTAATTCCGATTTCCTTGGCTTTTCTAGCCGCATCAGTAGCTGCTATCTGGGCAGCAAAGGGAGTAGACTTTTTAGAACCACTATAGCCCACGATGCCAGGAGCAGACCAGACCAGGACATTTCCCTGTTTATCTGTTATCGTAATAATTGTATTATTAAAACTTGCCTGTATATGGGCAATCCCCGAGGTTATACCTTTGGCAATCTTTTTCTTTTTTGCCTTATCTTTTGTTGCCATTAAGCGTTATCCTCCTTTTGGTTTAGCGGCTGCGGGTGGTGCGGCCTTTTTCTCGGTAGGCTCTTTCTTGATGACCGACATACCTCCCCTGCGCGGGCCTTTTCTGGTTCTTGCGTTTGTGCGCGTGCGTTGACCTCTCACCGGAAGGCCTCTTTTATGCCGCATACCTCTCCATGAACCGATATCCATTAGCCTTTTTATATTTTGTGAGATATCTCGGCGTAAATCTCCCTCAACTTTGTAGCCGCCTTTTTGTATCGTGCTGGCAATGCGCGAGACTTCCTCTTCGGTTAAGTCTTTGGCGCGTTTATCCGGATTAATCTGCGCCTCTTTAAGGATTCTATTGGATAAGGGCCTGCCTACACCGTATAGATACATCAAGGCAATCTCGATTCTTTTTTCTTTAGGAATATCTACTCCTAGGATTCTCGGCATGTTTACTCCTTAAATTATCCCTGCCTCTGTTTATGCTTGGGATTAAAACAGATTACCCGCACTACCCCTTTTCGTTTAATAATCTTGCACCTGTCACAGATTTTTCTAACCGATGCTTTTACCTTCACCCCGCTCTTCCTTTCTAATCTAAGCCCCCGTCATTCCCTCTTAGGAAGGGCGGGGTTCACCCCGCTCTTCCTCCAACTTTATCTATACCCTAATCCATTAGGAAGGGCGGGGTTCATTTTATTTAACCCTAAACGTAATCCTTCCCCTGCTTAAGTCGTAAGGAGAAAGCTCCAGTTTTACCTTATCGCCTGGGAGTATCCTGATAAAATTCATGCGCATTTTTCCTGATACGTGCGCAAGCACCACATGGCCATTTTCCAGCTCCACCTTAAACATGGCATTAGGCAACGCCTCTAGAATACGGCCTTCGGTCTCAATCAGTTCTTCTTTAGCCATATTAATTCGTCAAGATTTCCGGGCCCTGGTCAGTTATCGCCACCGTATGTTCAAAATGCGCAGAGGGAAGACCATCCTTTGTTACCGCTGTCCAACCATTATCCAGGATCACGGATTCCCAGATTCCCATGTTTACGATCGGCTCAACGGCAAAGACCATACCGCTTTTTAACACAGGGCCTTGATGCGGTCTGCCAAAATTTGGTATCTCTGGTTCTTCATGTAAATCAACACCTATACCGTGGCCGACAAATTGTCTTACCACAGAAAATCCGTTACTCTCCACGTAATTTTGAATACTATAAGAAATATCGGATAGGTGATTTTCCGGCCTGGCCTGTTTTATGCCTTCGGCTAATGCCCTTTTGGTTACCTCGATTAATTTCTTCATCTTGGGATTAATCCTACCCAGCCCCAGCGTAATAGCCACATCGGAAAAATAACCCTGATAATTTATGCCTAAGTCCAGGCTGATAATATCGCCTTCCTTAAGAATCCTTGCGCCTGGTATGCCGTGCACGATCTCTTCATTGACTGAGGTGCATATACTTGCCGGGAAACCCTTATATCCCTTAAAAGCAGGGACGACATTCTCTTCGGTTATTAATTTTTCTGCTAGAGTATCAATTTCGGCGGTTGTTATACCCGCCTTTATAAATCCCTCTAACCTCTTCATTATCTTTGCTAAAATTGCGCCTGACTTTCTTAACATTGCCAAATCTTTCTCAGACTTTAAGGGAATCATCTGACTCCTGCGCGAGGCATATAATTTTATCCAGAACTATTTCAGCGTCTTCATCTGCTGAAAGCCGATGCAGTATTTTTCTTTGCTCGTAATATTGTATTAAAGAAGAGACCTCTTTTTTATAAACCTCCAGGCGCTTCTTCACTGTTTCTTCCTTATCGTCAGCCCTCTGATAAAGTTTACCGCCGCAACTATCGCAAATTCCGCTCTTTTTGGGAGGCATATTCTTGATATGAAAATTTGCAGCGCAGCTGCTACAGACCAGACGCCCTCCCAGGCGTTGTATAATTACAGATTCACTGCCATCCAGATAAATAACCATATCTATGTCCAGGTCTCTTTGCTTGAGCATATCATCCAGAGTTTGCGCCTGATTTATATTGCGGGGATAGCCATCCAGTATAAAACCCTTTTTTACATCTGGCTGATCGAGCCTTAACATTAACATCCTAGCCACCAATTCATCCGGGACAAGGAGGCCTTTGTCCATAAAGTCGCGCGCCTCTTTACCTAAAAGGGTCTCGTTCTTCACATTATGCCTGAGTATATCCCCTGTAGATATATGGGGCAGGTTTAATCTTTCTGCCAATCTCTTTGCCTGTGTGCCTTTTCCTGCGCCAGGCGGACCTAATAATATAATTTGCATTATCTTCTTCCTCTGATATGGCCGGACTTAATAAATCCTTCATAGTGATGGGTTAATAGGTGCGATTCGATTTGTTTTAAAGTATCCAACATTACGCCCACCACAATCAATATACCTGTGCCTCCGAAAAAAGAGGCTACAAGATAGGGAATTTTAAGCCAGGCCATGATAAAATCCGGGAATATAGCAATAATGGCAATAAATACAGCGCCTGCCAGGGTAATCCTGGTCATGATAAAATCCAGGTATTCAGCAGTGGAGGTTCCTGGCCGGATGCCCGGTATAAAACCGCCGTATTTTTTCATATTTTCCGATAAGTCAAGGGGATTAAATACAATAGCGGTATAAAAATAACAGAAGAATATTATAAGTAACGCATAGACAAAGGTATAAAGCAGATGGCCTCTGATTAAACCCTGCGCCAATCTTTGAAATGCAGGATTAGGGATAAACGATGCCAGGGTTGCTGGAAAGAGAATTATTGACTGGGCAAAGATAATGGCAATAACTCCAGAGGTATCTACTTTTAAGGGTATGTATGTAGACTGTCCGCCGTAGATTTTCCTTCCCACAATTCGACGCGCATACTGAACAGGGATCTTCCTCTGGCCCTGCGTAATCATGATTACGGAGAATACCACAGCTACAAGGAATGCTGCCATAATCAATAAGGTAAAGGGCTGAATCTGGCGCCTGGAAGGAGAAAAAGGAGAGATAAGGATAAATAACTGGTTTATTGCTGTCGGGATCCTTGAGATAATGCCGGCGGTAATAACTAAAGAGATGCCATTGCCAATACCCCTCTCCTGTATTTGTTCTCCCAGCCACATAATAAATATTGTGCCAGTGCTTAAAGTAAGCACCGTAAGCATTCTAAAGCCCCATCCCGGATACATAACTATTCTTAAGCCCTCAAAACGAGCTGGATTCTCCAGCCATAGCGAGATAAAAAATGATTGTATGATGGAAAGGGCTACTGTTCCATAACGCGTATATTGGTTGATTGTTTCGTACCCCGCCTTGCCTTCTTTGGCTATTTTTTCTAAAGCCGGTATAACCGCTGTTAAGAGTTGCAGGATAATAGAGGCAGAAATATAAGGCATAATGCCTAAGGCAAAGATGGTAAGTCTTTCCATGGCACCGCCGGAAAACATGTTGATTATGCCAAAAATTGTGCCGCCCTGAGTTTTGGCTATGCGGTTGAAAAACTCAGCTAATGCCGTTCCGTCAATACCCGGCGTAGGGACATAACAGCCGATGCGGTATACAACAATGAGCATGCCTGTGATGATAAGCCGTTTTTTTAAGTCAGGGATTTTAAATGAATTAAGCAGTGCACTAAACATTTATGATTTCAACCTTGCCACCTGCATTTACAATCTCTTGAGATGCCTTCTTAGAAAAGGCATGCGCCTGGACTGTAACAGGATTGTTAATTTTCCCATCGCCTAAAACCTTTACTAATTTTCCTTTATTCTTAATCAAGCCTTTTTCTTCCAATAAGGCGAGGTCTATCTTCGGTTCTTTTATTCTGTTAAGGTCATCCAGATTTACAATCTGATATTCTTTCTTAAACTTATTAGTAAATCCCCTTTTAGGCATCCTGCGGATTAAAGGCGTCTGTCCGCCTTCAAATCCGAGATAAAAATCACGACCAGACCGTGAAGTCTGCCCTTTGCTGCCTCTGGTCGAGGTTTTGCCGTGCCCAGAACTGGAACCCCTGCCTAAGAGTTTTCTGCGTTTATGGGCTCCTTTTGGCGCTTTAAGAT
>Ga0315274_10007221_pt1 | contig 16103 bp, 20 predicted proteins | sample YL17G02_20_MG_FD_203700 | JGI IMG/M metagenome (GOLD analysis project Ga0315274, IMG submission 203700) | Sediment microbial communities from Yellowstone Lake, YNP, Wyoming, USA - YL17G02_20 | ecosystem: Environmental > Aquatic > Freshwater > Lake > Sediment | place: USA: Wyoming | collected...
AGGATGAAAAAAGAGTATGACCTTAAATTATTTATATTTGTTTCACTAGATGATTAAACATCGAGTCGAAGTCCTTAAGAAATTAACCTTGAAAGCAAAAGCTTTAATAGGTTTTATCTCACAAGATTAAAAAGACACATTGCGTTTAAATTTATTTGTTTCTCGTTTTTTAACTCCTTCAGAAGTAAAAACAAATGATGGTTTTTCATCAGGGTTTAAGATAAATTCAAGTTGTTTACCTTCTGATAATTCTTTATAAACTTGAAAAACTTTATCAGCTTCTGTTTTTCCTTCTTGCTCATTTGCTTTATTATATAATGAAATTTCATTGATGCCTTTCATTCTAGCGTGAATACAATAATCTTTCGTACCATCTGGCATAGTTCCTTCAAGATAATCAATGTATACCTTTTTACCTAAAAAAATAGATTTAGTTGCAACAACATCTACGCATTTTTTATTTTTATGTGAAAAGTCTGAATGAAATTGACCTAAGTCTTTTCCAATTAATTCTTTTTCATAAATTTGTGTATATTTGTTTGCTAGGTTCTCAATTTGATCATTATCAATATGCATTGAATCAGTATCCTGATAATAGATATTAATATTTAAGTCGTTAGCGGTATTCATAACTTCATTCATAATTCTTTTAGACATAGATAGGATAGCAATACCACAATGAGCACGATTATATGACAGGTCAGCGTCATATTGTGTAATTAAATATTGATTATCAGATAGTTTTTTAGCGTGTTTAATAGTGTTAAAATTATTATATAGATATTTGTTAAAATTTTCTTTATTAATAACAACATCTTTTTCACAACTTGATTTTAATAAAGTTTTTCCGTAAGCCGAGTTCAGAATTAATTTATAAAGTTCTTGTTTAATATCTCCTTCGGCTGTTTTGAGTGATTTCTGTTTTAGTCGTTCTTTAAATACATCTTCAATAACAATAAATTTTTTATTAAAGCCTTCATTCCAGTAAACACCCTCAATAATGTTATATTCGATTTCGTGAAATTCAATATAATCTTCTAATGTAAATCTATCAACAACAACAATCAAACCAGATTCAGGAATTTCATTAATATATTTAATTGATTCTTTTGTTTTGTATGCGATAAATGGATTCATTTGTTTCTTATTAATTTCAGTTATTTCAATTTCAACAACATAATAATTAATATTTTCTAAAACAATATCTTTATTATATCTTTTTGCTTTTCCTATTGACATACCAAATTCTTTACATAGTCTATAAATAGCAGATGGGTATAAGCTCACACCGTCGAAATCATTTATTCTTTTATTAATAATTTGTTTTTTATATTTTTCGCAAACATTTACACGACCACCATAAACGGCCTTAGATAAAAATTTCTTTAATCCTCCTTTTACTTCATATGTTTCATCATAAACACCTTTAGTTTTAAAATAGTCATCAGCGTAAGAGGAAATAGTTAGAAAATCAAAAATAGGTTTGCCGAATGTTTTAGTCATACAGTCATTATATGCTATCATACCTTTTTGAAGAACTAGACAATCATATTTTAAATAATGTTTGTAATATTCAATATGATCAAAAAATATTTCACTATCAGGAATCGTAAAAGCAGGAATCATAAAAGGTTTAACATTTTCTTCAAATGTTTCAAGTTCTGATTTTTTTAGATATTTAATATAATCAGATTTTAAAGCGCATTCTTGATAAATAGTTTGTTCATTATAATAATCGTATGCAATTGCTTCTTTTTTTCTGATATCTTTAGATAAATTAAAAGCGGTTCCGAATTTCTCCAATTTATTATTAAAGACCTTATATGAATCTCTTAGAGTGATTTTAGTATTTCTATAAATCAAATCAACTGAATAAAATTGATTATCTTTTTCAATGATATTTGTTACAATAACTTTTGATTTCATTAAACTGAAATCATATTTCATATTATGAAAATATACAATATTATCAAATCCTTTTTTTGATTTGGAAATAACATAATTAAGCATTTTTTCAATACAATCTACACCATCATAAATTTTAGGTTCAATATCATCTTTATGAATAATACCAGATAGAAAAGGGGTGCTTAATTTTTCTGTATGATTAATATTTTCAAGATCTCCAAAGAATATATTTTGTTGCTTTGTATCTTTTTCAAAGTATTGAAATAGTCTTTGATCATCATCTAAATTATTAAGTAGTTCATTAGATGTAAAAATTTCAACATCATCATTTAGATCAATTTCATAAGGTATTTTCTCAAATTTATTAAGATTATCTAAAAGAATTACAACATCTAATGAAGTTAATTTATTTCCAATAGTTATTTTATCTTTAGATCCAAATTCATACCATTTATATTTTGAATTTAATTTAGATATAATTAGATCATCATAATTTTTAATAGAGTATTGTTTATAAATAGTTTCTTCATAATTAAAAATATGATTGTCATAAATTGCTAATACAATAGGGCAATCATCATCAATATCTTTTCCGTATTCTGTATATATAATTTTTTTATCTACTTCTCCTTTTTTATTTTTTCCGTTTGAATTTTGAATAGCAACCGTAATTTTACGACCAATAATAGAACATATTTCATTAAATTTTTCTCTTTTAATATATTCAAATGTTTTTGAACATATATCATTATTTATATCTGGTTTATTTATAATAGTCGAAAATTTAATAATAATATTATTAAGTAAATCATCAGAGATCCCGGCTTTTTTTAAAGAATAAATTAAACAATTTTGTTTATTAATTTTTTGATCTTTTGTATAAATTTGATATTTAGATAGATCAACCTCTGGATGAATATTATAACTTTTAAATTTTCCGACGTTTTTATTCATTGTATTATTATCATCGTCAATAAATTCATCTGTAATATCAATAATTTCCATATTTGTCACTGCAACATAATGTGTTTCAAAAAATGCATCAGACCCTTCTCCCGTTATAGATTGAATAGAATAATAACCGTCGTCAACTAATGCTTTTGCAAATCCTTTTGTTTCTGAATTAATAGTGAAAAATTTTGTTTCTTTACCTGTTTTAAATTTAAGAACATATTTATGAGTAGGATTTAAATTTTTTAGAAGTATATCTATTTGTTCTTTGTTCAATAATTTATTTTTTTTATCTGAAGTTTTTAATGCTTTTTTAATTTCTTCGTTCATTTGGTTGACTGTCTGACCTTTTTTAATAATATGTTCATATTTTTTAAGTTCTTTATCTAGTTTAGTCTTATTTTTAATTGATGCTTTTTTAATTTCTCCTTTGGTAGTATATTTGACCAAATTTAAAAACTTTCTAGCAGATGCAATTGAAAATTTTTCATTAGTTAAATATACATTCTTGATGCGTTCATAATCTGGGTTTGATTTATATAGACCCAAATCTTTTGTAAATTTTTTTTGTCTAGTGTTTTTGTTCATTTCTATATGTTTATTATAGTATAAGATAATATATTATTTATTCCCTTAAGTATCTTTGTTTTATTAAATATTTACTGCGTTTATTTATTTAATACAATTATTAAATAAATAAATACTTAAATGACTTAAACAATTTGTTCAAGTTTTGGTTCATTTTCTTCAGCTTTAATTTTACGTCCAATTTTACCTTTAATTGAAACCATTCTATTAGTTTCAGGATTTAAAATTTTTTCTTCTTGATCTTCATTCAATTTTTTAATTTCTTTATTTTTGTCGTATCTGGCTTTATCATTTACTTTAAATTTAGCAATATTGGTTTTATAATATTCGCTGTAGTAATTACCCGAATCCTTATTTCGTAATTTTTCATTATTTTTCTTTGATATACATTTTAAGCACATATTAGAACATATTTTACCATTTCTAATTCTGAATTTATTGATGTCAGAACTAACACCGCATATTTTACATAATCTTGATTCCATTCTATATATATACTTAAAGATATATTTTATTTCTTTAAGTATATTTAAATAGTATCTTTTTTAAATTATATAAGTATTAATATTAACATATGCTTTATTATCATCAATTGAGTTCCTACACTGAAAAAACATTATTACATTCCAAAGACAATCTAAACCGCCTTTATCTGATACTTCAAGTTCTATTCTTTTTATTTCTTCTTTAGTTAGATCTTTTTTTTCTCCAATCCATTCAAAATTATTAAATTTAATAGTTTTATTTGTTTCTTCATAAGTTGGTTGTCCTTCTACATTATATGTCATATTACTATATTCAATATAATTAAAGTCTTTATTTGTTAATTTTTCATTATCTCCTGAATAATATTCTATTTATTTGGATGTTTTCTCATCATCTTTTTTAATTGTTTATGATGTATATCAATTGCGTAAGCTTTTTTGTTTTCTACGGTATTGTAAGTTAATTTTATTGTCGTCATTATCTGATCTTGTTCGTGGTTTTCGGTGATTTTTGGTTGGTTGGTGTTTTTGTTCATTTTCTTATATATATACTATATATTTTTTTATTTAAATAATTTAATTAAATAATTTAAATAAATTGAATATATTTATTTATTCGAGTCTTTCATTAATTTTATCAGTAAAGACACTAATCTCCTTTTTAATTTTATATCTATTGTGTGATCTTTCTGTAATTTTATCTTTATTTTGTCTATAATAAGTTTTCATATAATCTTTTTTATCGAGAACTGGTTCTTTTTTATCTTTAACAGTATGTTTGAGTTTATATCTTGCTCTTGTTCGATTAATAATTGTATCACGATTATCTGCGTAATATTTTTTCATATATTCTTTTTTATCCATAATAACTTTTAAAACATCTACTTCAGAAGCTTCATCAAATTTTTTAACATCTTCTTCATTTACATCAATTACATCAATTACATCATCAACTTTTTCATCTACGTCAATAACATCAATTACATCGTTAACTTCTTTTAGTGGTATAATTGCATCAACTAATACGTGTAATTCTTGATCTGATTTAATTTCACGTCCTACTTTAGAATTAATTAAAACCATTCTATTGGTTTTTGGGTTTAGAATTTTTTCTTTCGACATTTCTATAATATAATAATAGATTATATATTTAAATATGTTATTAAATATTTAATTATTATTATTATTATTATCTTTATCAATATTATATATGAATAATTTATATAAAAAAGCATTATCACTCGGTGCGTCATCATTTGGGGAATCAAAAGTTAAAACTAAACGTTATTACGTCATATACAATGATAAAATAATAAATTTTGGTTCAAGGGTTGGGAATACATATATAGATCATAAAGATAAAATTAAAAGGAAGAACTGGTATGCTCGACATAGTAAAATTTATAATAAATCAGGTAAACAAGTAATTAATGATCCTAAGTCACCTTCATATTGGAGTGCTCGTATATTGTGGTAATTTATTATTTTTTTGACTTAGGTTTAAATTTATCTTTATTTGATTGATAATATTTTTTCCTATATTCTTTTAACTCTTGTGCTTTCTGTTCTGCTGTTTTTGCTGGTTTTTTTGCTGGTGTTTTTTTTGCTGGTGTTGTTTTAGATTTTGCCACTGTACCAATAGGTACATCTGATGAAACGTTCATTAATTCTTCATTTGATTTAAATTTTGATATTGTTTTGGGTCTTTTAACTGGTGGTTTTGGTCTTGAAAACTTTTGTTCAAAATTTATTGGATCTGGTATATCTGTAGAATAGTTCATTAATTCTTCATTTGATTCAAATAAATTCATTAAATCTTTTTTTGATGATGTTGTTTCTGATGTTGTTTTTGATGGTGTTGTTTTTGCTGGTGTTGTTTTTGCTTCAGGATATAATTCCTTATATACATCTCTAACTATTTGTTTATAATTTTCACCAAATACGAAACCTTCATCTTTTATTTTTTTTCTTATTGGTGTAAACCATCCAACTATTGTAGTATTTGATGGATATTCATTCATATATTTATCTTTATTTAATTTATTTCTAATTTCTTGCTTCATATATGTAAGTGGATCAAAAGAAATAACTTCAGCATTAGGAAACGAATAAGCATCGTACGCATCAATAATTTGAACAGATGAAGATGATCCTATATTTTCAGTAGGTTGAACAAATGCCGATCTTCTATCTCCAATACTTGTAGCAGTTCCACCCGGTACAGCGTCCCAAGAATTACTTATAATAGGTTCATTATCAGGTGGTGGTCCCATTATATTATCTTGTCTTTGACTATCATCAAATAAACTGTCTTTTAAATTTTGATATAGTTTCTTTGATATTTTCTTTAATTGATATTGTTCATTGGGATCTCCTCCGTAAAATTGGTTTGCTTGTTGTGCTCTCAAATTATCAATATAATCATAATACTTATTAGGATCATCTGTATTAATTGATTGATTAGGTTCTAATAGATTGTTTAGATCATTATAGTCCAATAATTGATTTGTTCCTACATTATCCCTGACGAGATCACGACCAATTTTTTCTTTATATTTTTTTATATTCTTTCTTTTTGTCTTTTTCTTTTTAGAGATATTCAAATTTAGTATTATTTTTGGCATTATATATAATTATATAATATATTAAATATTATGATAATTTAGTCCACCTTATTGATCCGAAAGTTGTATAAGATGCTCCTGTAAAATTATTTAAAACGACTAAAAACAACGTCTGTGGTGTTGTTAGATTGACGACTCCACATCCTGTAAATTTAGGCTCCTGAAACAATGCTGGACTTGGTGCTGTGTATGGTATAGAACAAGCCTGCTGCAATCCGACTATTGGATTATTACTCAAAGAACCACTAGATGTAGTGACGCCCCATCCTTGATATGAAAATACGCGTGCAGATGCATTAAATTTTACTTCGTAATTTATACAATATATTCCAGGAGTTAAAACAGACGTGTTAACAATTGTTGCTGCAATTGTTGAAACAGTTGTAACCCCTATTATATTATTTTCAAATAATGCGGTTGTTACAAAAAATTGAGCCTGATTGACCCACGATGTTGTTTTAGGATTTACTGCACTGTTTAAAATTGCTAATACTTGCCCATTTGTTGCTGTTGTGCTGTTAGATGGTAATTTAAAACGCTGTCCAGATATACCTATACTATTATCAACTGTTAAATCATTTATATCAGATACAACCGCTAAAACATTATTTTTTAATTTAGCTGTCACCGTATCATATTGAACATAGTTATTAATAGCTGGTATTGGTTGCCATTCTGTTTCAATTGGAACAACTGCGTCATTTGTTATTGTTAATACTTCACCATTGACACCATTAGATAAAGGTAATTTAAACAAAGCAGATGAATTTTGACCCACTCCATCATCTAATATTGTATTATTATTCACAATTAAATCCTCGGTTGTTGTTGTTTGTGCTACAATTAAATTACTATCGATATTCGTATCTCCTATTAATTGAGTTGTTCCTAAGACTGTTAAATTACCATTGACAACTAGATCATCAACTATGATCGGAAGACTTGCACCTTCGCCGATTGGGTTGATCAGTCCCGTCCCCTGATTATAAATAATTGGTATTATTGACATATATATTATATTATAGATATTTATAAAAAAATATAGATTTCTATATATATATATAGATAATGGATAGCCCAGATGAACTTGAGCCTATTAATGAATCTTCATCAGAAGACGAACAGGTGAAAATAGTAAAACCCAAAAGAATAATGAGTGAGAAACAATTAGAAAATCTAAAGAAAGCTAGAGCAATTGCAAAAATAAAATTAAATGAGAAGAAGAAAGAGACACAATCAAATAAAAAAAAGAATAATGAATTAAAGCTTCTTCAAAAATTAGAAAAGAACCAGACCATAGACAAACAATTAGATGAATTAAAAAAGAAAGTTATTAAAACCAGACAACCTGAACCTGAACCTGAACCTGAACCTGAACCTGAACCTGAACAAGACAATGGAGAGATTGAATTAGAAACAATTTATATCAAAAAACCTAAACGCCAAATAAAACCAAAAAAAAAGAAGATTATATATATTTCAGAAAGTGATGAAAGTGAAGATGAACAAATAATTTATAAGAAAAAACCACATAAAACACCTGATATTACTATAAAAGATGTTAAAAAAAAAGATGATGATGAATTATTAAAAAAGCAATATAATGAAAAGCTAGAATTAGTAAGAAGACAATTTCTTATGAATCAATTATTTCCTAACTAAATTAATATATATCATTATAATAATAATGACAGAAGAAGTTTTTATTTCAGAACATTTAAATGGTCTAGAAAATAACGAAATAAAAGTAATTGATGATTATAAAATGAAAATCCCTAAAGATCTACCACAAGGTTTTTTTAGTCTTTTGGCTGTTGGATCGTCCGGAAGTGGTAAGACTAATTCAGTAATCAATCTTATTGAAAAATTGAAGCCATATTATAATGTATATATATTGATTTCACCTACTGGTTGCTGTGATGCTGAACGCGGAGGCAAACGCGGAGAAAAGAAATATAACAAACTAAAAATAAATTTTGATGAAGAATATCCAGATTACCATCACGGATTAATAAGTCAAATAATAGCAAGACAAAGAAAGAGATTAATTGATTATGAAGATTGGTTAAAATATGCAAAAATATATAAAAAAGCAATTGACTATTTGGCAAAACATAAAGATGAAGATCCAGATGAGGCAATATATGGCTTTAAAGATGTAGAATTTTTGATGAAGTATGATTTCTGCACTCCAAATGATGATGAATATTTTAAGCAAATGATTGTACCAACAGCAATGTTAATTATTGATGATATGGGAAGTTCTCCGATATATTCGAATGGATCATCTCTAGGTGAATTAATATCTTTACAAATGAAAAATAGACATTACAAAATGAGTGTATTAAATTTATTACAAGCATATAAATTATGTCCTCGATCTATTAGATTAAATTCTCGGGTTATGATGCTTTTTCCGTGTAAATCTAAAAAAATGATATTAGAATTCGCCGATACTTGTAATGGACAATATACACCTGAGCAATTTTTAAAATTATATGATTATGCAACTAAAGACAAGCCATATGACTTTTTATATATTGATTGTAATGAAGGCTTTAGAAAAAACTTTAATGAGAAAATAAATATAAATAAAATATAAAAATATAAATAAAATATAAAAACATATATATATATATAAATAAACAAATGTCTGGAGATTATTTTACAACTAAAGAAGAGGCAGTACAATTTTACAAAAGTAATTTTAAAAACTTAGAGGATAAACCCGACTGGTTAATAGAATCATTGATTGAATTCTGCGTAAAATATCCAAATTATGAAGAATACATAAAAGTTGAAAATAAGATAAAAAATAATGTTGAATTATCAGATTATGAAAAGCGTGTTTATGGTGATTTGTGTTGGGATAAGAAATTACAATCTTATAAAAAGAATGAGATCATCCACGACTCAATAGATATAAAAGATCAGGGAGAATATGATGATATAGCAAGAGACAAATTAGCAAGAGAAAAGATGAATAAATATAATTTAGATTTTGGTGAAATTTTGGAACCATTACCAGAAGTAACAATAAAACTAACTAATAAAGATGAATCAGTATATTTAAAAGCAAATATTGATGAATTAAATCAAGGAATAAATACTAATTGGAGTGTTGAAAAAGAATAAATATATATATATAATATATATAATAAATTATGGAATGGAATAACGGAACGATATTTAGAATTTATGTATCATCATTTGATAAAACTATAATCAACACAAAGGTTGATATATCACAGATGCAATTAAATAATAAATGTTATATTGGAGTTGAAAATTATATGTTAAGGCCTAAAGTTGATACAGCAGAACAACAAGATTTTTGGAGTTTTAATACATATATACAATTACAATCTTTAAATTTACCGCCATTTATAGATTACTCATCATATGATGATCCAGCTAATAATAACGGAGGTAATACTAGAATTTTTGCAAGATTGCCACTAATTGCAGTACCAACATTAGGCGACGCTCTTGCAACAACACAGGCAACATTTGGTTATGATCGAGTATTAAATAAAGATTCTATTTTATATGAAATGATAAACAATCCTAATGCTCTATCAGGTAATTTTAATGTCAGAATTTTAGATGACGAAGGCTATATAGTACCTGATGATTATATTTTAAGCTTTTTTTTCACACTTGTAATTTATAAACCATCTAATAAATATAATTAAAATATTAATACAAATATATAATTTATATGCCATATATAATATGGTATATGAAATTAGAAAAACTTTTTTATTCTTTCTAGACACTAGATATAGAAGCGGAGGGTCATTAGGAAAACCCGTTTTTACATTCCCGAATAACTTAATAGCAGTTGGTGATGAGAAAATACGATTAACATTAAATGAGATGTCAATGGAGTATACATTTTATCAAACAGAAACATACAATAATAAATTTTTATTGATTGAAAATGGTGTAAATCGATTAATTGAAATAGAAATAGGCAATTATAATTTAGTAACTTTTTTGACAGAATTAACAATAAAATTAAATGATGCAACTTCATTATATAATTATGTAATAAGCTATATCCCAAATACAAATAGATTAAAATATATAGCTACGCCGAAACCATTAGTACCTATTGGATCTATTATTTTTGAATATAATAGAAATACTGTATTTAATACAATTGGTATTGATATTATCGAAAGTTTAAATGAGATGATGGGATTTTTAGATGATACAACTATATCATTAGCACTCACACCAACCGGAAACGGGTTTTCTTGTGAAAGTACAACACCAATAACGATGTCACCAGGTGTTCAAAATTTATATATGGTAATCAATAATAGTTGTCAAAATTATGCAAATACATCCACTGATAATGTTTTCTCTACGTCAAATATTTTAGCTAAAATTCCGATTGGAACTCCTCCATTTTCGACAATATTTTTTTTTGATATAAATTCTAATTATTCGACAATTATTACAAATAGATATTTGGATAATCTATCATTTACACTTTTTAATGAACAATTTACAGAAATCACACCAAGAAAGAACTATAGTTTTACAATAAGAATTGATATAGTCGTAGCATCAACAAATATAAGTACTCAAAAAACACTGGATGAAATTTTAGAATTAAAAAAATTATCATTCATAAATAAAAAATAATAATATTATATATAAGTATATGCGAACAAATTTTAAGAAAGTAGGAAGACGATTTAAAAACACAATTAAACGAGTCGGAACCATTGTTAGACGTGGTGCATCTGTCGCTAAAACTATTTTGGGTACTGTAGACAAATTTACAGGAGGAGCAATGACAGCGAGATTACAGGCCGATCCAAGATCGGCTTTAGCATTGGGTTTAGTTAATAATTTAGCCAATAAAGATAAAGAAATTAAATTTAGCGGAGAAAGAAAATATAGAGAATAAAAAAATTATAATATATTTATAATATATACATATGTCTAATTCACCATTTACAGTTCAAAAAATATATCCTCTTGTTGTTGGAATGTCTAATTCACCTTTTACAGATCAGCGAGCCGTCGCCGGAGGAGTCAATCCATCAGTTAATTTAAATTCATTAGATATTTCATATGATACTGAAAATAGTGTTTTAATTTTATCAGATCCATTATTAGTTAATCCATTTATTAGTGCTACTACAGTCGTAACAGGTCGTACAGTATTAATTGAAGATGTTTACACAAATGCTTTACCATTTTGTCCTGAGTCAGTTATAGGTCTATCAAATACAATTTTCCCACCTCCTCCAAGTTCTAAATTAATCGGTAATAATCCTGTGGCTGTATATTTTCCAAATCAATTTACAGGTTTAACGTCTTGGTTTTCTGGTGGATCTTTCCGTGCTACTATATCCGGAAAAATAAATAAATTATCATTAGCTCAGACGCTAATTTGTACCATATGGAGTAATAGAGGACAACCAACACAATTAAAATTAAATGAGTTTACATTGGTTTTAGAATCCGTTGCTGGTTCTTCTGGCTTTGGATGGTCTTGGGATATTATTTTTACTTGTCGATCAATTAACGGAACAAGACTGAACAAAGGAGCAAAAACAGAAGACCAACCAAAACAAGAAGACCAACCAAAACAAGAAGACAAATCAAAACAAGAAGACCAACCCCAAATAACAGAAGACAAACCCCAAATAACACCCGAAGACCAACCAAAAAAAGAAGACAAACCCCAAATAACACCCGAAGACCAACCAGCACCAGATTCTAAAGATGTAATTTTTCCGGGTTCTGACCAACAAATAACACCTTTAGGATCTGTTGCTACAAATTCTAGTTTTTCTTATTCAGATGGTCGTACTTTACCCGGAATAGCAAAACCAGAAGGTATTATCGTTTCAAATGTTGTATCAAATCAATTTAATACTGATATAAATCAATATTTAGATTTTACTTTTTCTTTTTCCACTCCATTAGATGGATTAACAACAAATTTATTTATAATAGAAAGGATTTATTAAAATAATATGTATATATATATATATTATGAATATCCCATTTATACAAAAACCATCGTATGTATCAACTAATGTAAATTTAGGTAATTCTGGAGCAGGTTATAATATAAATAAACCAACTATTCCAAAAATAGACTATAATCCACCTACAGAATTTATAATAGGTGCTTATAATAATAATATTCAGCCTACGCAATTAAGTACTTTATATTCAAATAGTGATAAATTATATTATCATTCAAATAATCCAATTAATGGGAATAATTGGATTAATAATACAGGCTTAAGTGGAAGAGGAGGAAATCAAGGATCATTTTATAAACCTAATAACTGGTCTCCTTATGATCTTAATGATAGTAAAATTCCTGGTACAAATCCAAATAGTCAGACATTTGCATACAATAATAATTCTGAATTTATACAAGGATCAGTAACTAGAGCTTGGCCATCGTATAAATTTGATAATGCTAATAGTAGTATAGGAGGGTTAGAACAAATACCAGTAAGAAATGAGATAGAAGTAGAGCAAAAAATGACAGATGAGGAATATTACGCTGAACTAAAAAGATTAAAAGATGAAATGGATTAAATGAAATCATTAAATGATAATTTTATTTATAATATTAAATTTAATATTATAAATAATTAATTAACTAACTTATTGAATAATTTTCAATTGAGCACCAGCGAATACTTGGATCATAGATGTACATAAAACGAAAATTGTAGAAACAGACGGAGCACCTGCACCACCAACAACATTATAAAATAGCTGGGAATTCGATCCGAGAGTATTAACACCTGATATCAGACGTGAATTATCACAATGAAGATCAAAAGATGTAGCAACTACATACTTTTCGTTTAAATATGTATCAATAGGAGATTTGTAATCGTATGGGAACCAATATGTTAGAGCAGATCTAAGAACTGGCGCAGGTGGTTGATTAGCCTGAGTAAGACCAGGTACTGGGGTAGCAGCAACAGTAAGATATGGAGTGCCGAGGCCTAATTCAAAAGGCATCTGAGTAGTGCTACATAGCTTATGATGCGTGCATTCATAGTCATAATCTGGGATATCTAACGCGGCCACCGTCTCAACTAGTCCCGAAGATTGTTGAAAATTTTTGAGATTAGCAGGAGAAAATAAAGGCGCATCGACATTTGTCGCTACTGAAAAATCAAAACCCAGATTTAGACCTGAATCTATCAGATAATTAGGCGAATATTGATTATTAATAGAGAACTGGCATTGAGTTGCTGCATTGGAATTGCGACGTAATGCCTGAGGTACACCATTAAAAAATCTTTTCTGTGTCCCATCCTGAACTAAATCCGCGGCTAATTGAGTTACAGCTATAATTTTATTAATACTCTGAGACGATACAGAAAATCTTTGATTAAATGACCCACCATTATTTGTCTGTTGGAAGCTGAAAACGTTTTCAAATGGAATATTGATTGGTTCACCTGATCTCAAACGAGTTTCAATTAATTGATCTAAAACATTACTTTGAATCGATGCGGTTTCGATGTAAAAATTAATATCTTTCATATCAAACGAGCATCTAGATTGAAGACCAGCAATTTGGGCTCCATTAGTTACATTACCACTCATTAAGACGCTAGCATCTGAAAGTGTAAGTCTTAGCTCTAAATCTCCCAATAAATTAGTATTAATATATGATGGACTCATACTTTGTGTAGGAGAAATCCAACTATTTATGCTAAATGGAACATAAGCAGAATTAGCGCCTCCCGCTACTCCTGTGATGGCCGAATAATCATACAATAACGATGGTAAAGAACCTTGAAGACCTGAACGATTAGAAATTTTTTCATCACCACCGTATACGTCGTTAAGCGTATTAGCAATCAATTTATAATTTAGAAATGGTTGAGATATGATACCACCATTAGATATGATTGATAAACTCTCGATAAAAGAATAATCAAGATTTGTAGGAAGAGCCACACCTTCATTAGCAGCCGCTCCATTAATTGAGGCTCTGACTGATCCTGTCATAGTAAGAGATGCCATATTAAGCATTGTATTAGATGGTAAACGTACAATAATTTGACCATTTGGATTAGCAACTTGAGACGATAGAGCCTGAAGTCTTACTCTATTTTTGGAAAAAGATAAACGGTTAACATAAAACTTTAAAGAATCTGGTACAAATACACTAGCTGATTGATCAGAAATATTAGATGACATTATTATATATAATATATAGATATTTTTATTTTGTTTCTATATAATATATATCAATGGCACCTAAAATAAATATAAAAAAAAAGGTTATTAAAGTTATTAAACCATCAGTTATGCCAAATAATTTGAACGTCGTAAAAGAAATTATAAGCGGTAGAGATAACTATCCTGTTAAGGTCGTAAAAATATTAAAACAATACGGAAGCAATCCGATTATTGGTTTTAGTCTTAAAAGGACACCTGTCTCAAAACTTTTGATTAATGCCTTATCTGTAGCATCTAAGGGAGAATTTAAGGAACGATTAAAGAACAGCGAATATGATAAATTATTTCATTTATATTTAGAAATTACTTTACAATCTGGTAAAAAAATATTAGTTGAAAAAAACGAGGTTATAAATATGATGCCTTCATCTAAACGTCCAGATGAAGAAATAAGAGTAATTAATTCAGTGCCTAAGAACTTGACACTTGATATTATAATGAATAATACACAAAAAGCAATGGGTGCTAAATTTTTTACATATTCGGCAAATAATAATAACTGTCAGGATTTCATCGTGGCAATTATGCGAAAAAATAAAATAGGCAATGCTCAGGATATTGCATTTGTAAAACAAGATACTAAATTTTTATTTAAAAATCTATCTAATCTTCGTAAAGCATCAAATACTGCAACAACCATAGGGGCAAGATTAGATGTAGTAAAAAATATAATGTAATCATATTATTGTAGAATTAGTTTTTTTAAATGATTTTAATTGGTTTTCATCATATTCTTCTTCTATAAATACATCACGTTCTACGTTGATCCCCCAACATTGAAATTTTTTACATTTACTCTTATAACATAATGAAATTAATTTTAAAAATACACTCATAATAGATGTAATTAATATGATTGTTATTGGTTCACTTAACATAGTTAATATATATATATATATATATATATAATGTTTTTTGTAAGTTATAAAAATAAATTTAACAAAAAGTACGGTTTCGATAAAGATACATCTCACACTTTATCTGAAATTGCTAATATATCAGGATATAAATTAAAAGGATTAAAAGTTATACACTCAAAAGGTTATGGTGCTTATTATTCCAATCCGGCAAGTGTTAGAAAATCGGTAAAATCTCCCGAGCAGTGGGCTCAGGCTCGTGTTTATTCTGCTGTGATGGGAGGTAAGGCCTCGATCATTGACGCTAAGCATCTTGTGAGATAAAACCTATTAAAGCTTTTGCTTTCAAGGTTAATTTCTTAAGGACTTCGACTCGATGTTTAATCATCTAGTGAAACAAATATAAATAATTTAAGGTCATACTCTTTTTTCATCCT
>Ga0315274_10007223_pt1 | contig 16101 bp, 28 predicted proteins | sample YL17G02_20_MG_FD_203700 | JGI IMG/M metagenome (GOLD analysis project Ga0315274, IMG submission 203700) | Sediment microbial communities from Yellowstone Lake, YNP, Wyoming, USA - YL17G02_20 | ecosystem: Environmental > Aquatic > Freshwater > Lake > Sediment | place: USA: Wyoming | collected...
CCGGTTGTACCGACTGTAAACGATATATCCCAATTATGAGTAGTGTAGGTGTTTGGTGGTGTTACTACAGATTCAGCCGACGCGGCCCCAAATACACCAGTACTAGATTTTGCCACCTTAACTGGTGCCACTACTCCAAGATTATCTTCACCGGGTACTGCCTGAACAGGTACGGAGAATGTTAATGCAAGGAGCGAAGCACAAACGATTAAGAATAATTTCTTCATTTTTTTACCTCCTAATTAAATTAAATTTCAAATAAAAAAACACTAATTAAGTTTCTATACACTACACCTCCTTAATCTATTAAGTCAATCAACCCTAGTTTTTTACATTGTTTCGCCGTTAAACATGTTTCTTTTCTTTCAGAAAGCTGTCTAATTTCCTCGCCACTGTCAGATCTACTGCATATGATATCCATATATATCTTACTAAGCATTTTTGCTGATTTAAGAGCATCCGAATGTGTTGATTCATTGCCCTGTACATCATATCTCATTTCATGAATATTAATAACAGAGTTTTTTGACATCGTTCTGATTAAACCAGCTTGACTTATTGCAACGGCGGCGGAAGAACATTCGCCTATTATGTTTGTTTTAATAAACCTTTTATCTCGCAAAGCCCCTATCCTAAGTGTTTCATATAAACATATCGAATCGGCAACTGAGCCACCGACTGAATTGATATATATTTCCACTTGCCCAATGTTTGCGTCTAAAAAAATTCGGTGTAATGCCTTTATATGTTCTGCGGTAGATGGGCCTGTGATTTCGCCAAAAATATATAATTTCCCATATTTTTCTAAGATGGAATCTTCTGAACTTATTATGTTTAATTCTGATTGGTCTGTACTTTTATCTACACCACACAAAAATGCTTTGCGGCCTTTTCCCATACACCCCCTCATTCTCTTGACAAAGAATCTGCTTCTTTGTTATACTCACGACGAATCCATTCAATCTTAGATTTCTTTACTTCTCTTCTAAGCTCGTCAACTAAAAATAATAAAAATTTAACCTCATGTTTTCTTGGTTTTGTTTTTTTGTTTATTAAATCCACAACGGCCTTATTGTCATTTCTAACGCAGATATTGGTGTATTTATTCTTTACCGCATCAAGAAGGGCAAAGTAAACTGATAGCATTTCACCGCTGCAAGTCGAATTAAGAAATGAGTGCTTGTTTAGAGTAATTTTGAATTGCCCACGTTTTCTTCCGTTAGTTTTTTTTATCCATACTATGGATTGTTTCAGGTTCCTACTATAATCACACAAATAAGTGATCAACGAATGACCTTATTAATATCTTTTCTTAAATTTTCCAATGATCCATGAATCATGATTAAATAGGTCATGTATGTATGAATCGTAGATAGGGACTTTTCTATCTTTACCAACACACCAGCTATTCCCCACAGCACAAACACACCCAAGATAGAGCAAATCATAATTGTTAAGATCATTCTTCAACTTCTTTCGTTGCCCTGTTAAATAAGGGCCGACTTTTTTCCCACAAGGCGCAATCTCTTATTTGACATGTTTTTGCTTCAAGATACTCCCATCCACTACAATCAATACACTTTAGTTTTATTGCAGCGGTGGCGCTCCTAGCAGACCTTTTCGCAATAGACAAGAATCGCTTCTGGCTTCTTTTATCGGCATTTCCGAGAAGATCCTTAACTCTTTCATCGTCAGTTCTTATATCCTTAGACCGACGCTTTTTCTTTGGTTTTTCTTCCATTTTCTTCTCCATTTCAGCGAACGACCTGAGTTCTCATATAATTGGTATAACACGTTGGGCCAGAACAAGTTCCGGTGCTTCTCACAGTAGCATATTCTAGTTGAATTTGATATTTTTCTTCAAATCCAGCATCAATAAATTTATTATAAAAAAACTTGGCAAGATTTTCACAGGTTGGGTCATGCATATCATGTGGTAAAAATACAATTTTTAATCCATTGTTAGATAAAAGATTGCCAATTTTATCATCCCAGGCTAAAATCAATGCGTTATCAAAAAATGAAATAATCTTTTCGTAAACTTCATTTTCTAATTTTTTGGGGTCAATACCCATACCATCTGGTGTTTCTTTTGTTCGTCCAAGGGACTTTGCTTTAATTGCAAAACTAGCATGGAAGGAATGGCCATGAATGTTTTTTAATCTACCATTATATTTACTAAGTCTATGTGCGGCTTCAAAATTTATATCTATCCAATTTTCAAACATCTCTATCATGCTATAACTCCATTGAAAGAATACAGTTTTCCATTTTGTTGCTATTAATTATTTTATCCAATGTTTCGTCTATTTTCCCAGGATTTTTTATCACACATAAGATTTCAGCACCGCCTATGGTTTCCGAGATATTTTTTGAAAGTGTATTAACAAATTCAATAACATTGTCAACAGTTAATTCAAGGGATATATTAAAAATCAAACTAATAATTGTAGCATGAGCCAGCTTATCCGACATTTTGATTAACTTAACAGGAAACGTGTTCTCATTTAATTTTTCTTTTTTGTCAATTACAATTTCATATGCTGCAACATTTTCAAAAATGGACTGAATATCTAATATATCTTCCGTTTGTAAAAGAATAGGGAAACCCATCTTTTTTACTTTTTGAAGAAGTGGGAACAGGAATGAACCAGTAACACCATCGCCATAAAACTTAACAACTGGCCTGTAACTGTACTTGTCAATTGAATCTAAAATATATTTTTCATCAACCAAAAACGAATGATGTGTTTCGGGTTTCACTATTCTGATTAAAACGCATGGAAATCCTGAAAACGCTCCACTTTTTAAAATTGATGTTTTAATCTCTACAATATTATAAAGGATGCTCGACATTATTTATGAAATCTTTCATCTTATTTAAAGCCCTTTTTTTTGCTATATTTATTCCAGTGTTCGTCATACTGAGCAACTTAGCAATTTCTCTTATCTTTTTGCCCTCATAGTAGAACAGGTAAATGATTAGTTTATCTTTCTCGCGTAGAGTATCAATTTTTTCCATAATAAAAGAAAGTGTTATTTTTGCTTCTGTTTTAGATACAACATGGTGTTGGTGTTGGTCTGGAATAACATCCTTTAATAATAATGGTGTAAGTGTGCTGCTGCCTTTAGCTATTAAGGTCGGTTGCTCAAAATAAAACGTCACTACTTTTCCTGTTTTATTCTGTCTTAAATACTTATTTGTTTTCATTTGTCTATCTGTTGCTTTTTTTGATCCGTTCTGTACGTCAACGGCAAATCTTTGGCCACGACTTAGAGGATCAATACTGCGTATTTCGTCAACCATTGCACCTTTTATTCGGCTATGAGCAAAGGTTTTAAAATTAACCCCAGCTTTTGGATCAAATTTATTAGCTGCTTGGAGCAGGCCATAGATACCGGCTTGAAATATATCTTCCATATCCAAAACACCGTAAACCATTTTGTATTTTAAACTTAGATTTTCTATATACTTCCAATATTCCTTAACTAGAGCATCTCTGTCAGATATATCTTCTAATTTCTTAGACAAGGGCAAACTCTTTTAAGAAAGATCCAACGTAGTTCTGAAGCTTTATTTGAGAAGATACGCTATGAACCTTTGATTCAAGTGTTGCTCTGTTAAGGATATCAAAACAATTCCCGTAATCGTTATTAATTGATTTTAAAAAGGCTTCTGCTGCTTCATGGGCGGATTCTGTCATGCTGTCTCGCAACGCACCAAATTTAAGCGTTCCTTTTCTTTCCTCTTCTGGCCAAGTGATTACAACATCGGCAAAGTCTTGATCAACAGATTTCTTGAATACTTTATTCATATTAATCAACATATTGTTATTTGGGAATGTGTTTACGAGCCATTGGTTATTTGCTTTTGCAAGTTCAAGCAACCTATCCGTTCCAATCGAGTATACCCTATCCAAAAACCTACTGAATCCTTCTTCAACATCCCCATCCCTACTTTTAGAATATTTTAATGAAGATGCGTCGTAAGGCACTACGGCCCCATTAGAACAAACAAGCCTGAATGTTCCACCCATACTACTGATCTTAGTGCCTTTTTTATGGTGTTCAATATCAAAAAACCAACCGACCTTGAGTTTTTCTTTAGCAACTTCAAAATCAAATTCTGATAATTCCATAACTCTACAGTTAGAATCAGAAATAAGCACATTGTTATAATTTTTCCCAGTTCTGCTCATAGCTTCAAGTGCGGTAGCAAATGGTATAATTTCTGCTCTTGTATCAAAGACGTTGGAAACAACTTCTCCATCGAGTTCAAGAATCACCATTGATTGTGTTTCACGGAGTTTTGTAAAATTATAAATAATCAAATCTACCGGCAAAGAAAAGATATTCTTTTCGGAAATCCCCAGCATTGCCATCAGGGTGACAAAGGATGAACTAGTAAAACATACATTTCTCTTTTTATTTTCTAAAGTGCTTAACGCTAATTGCCATTTGTTATCATTAAAGCTTAATTCCATTTGTGGAATTGGGGCGACTACGTAGGTTCTAGCCGCAGTTCCCAAAATTTCTGGTGTAATAGGCTCTGATTCTTTAGAGTAATTAGATACACGAAGTTCATTAAAAAACCCATTTTCCCCGAGAGTTCTTGTCATACTATGCCCCTTTCAAATAAAAAACCTATCCTATCCTCTACTCTTGATAATATCAGAAATCCAGTGGATAGTCAATCCTTTTTATAGCCGTAACCTGCCTGGGTCCCATGCGCCTTTATTCGGGCCTTTAACATAGAAATCTATGTATCGGAAACCGGCAGATAGTGGTGAATAGGCATTTTTTTCTGCATAACTATTAAAGTATTCCGTAGCGTGTCCACATAATACGAAGGTCCTGTCCTTCAAAATGAGGCGCATATTCTTCCGGTCCTTAATTATCCTGGAATCTTCTCCGGTGGACTTATCATTTACATGGAAAGAAAGGAATATATCAGCAGGGGCATAAATAGATCGCTTCATTAGGTTGTTTAGTCTCCCGCTAAGATTGGAAGAATTACTATTACCATGATACGCATAGAGTTCCCATAGATTATCGCCGCAGACAAGATCTATTAGAACCTGTCCTGGGAAGTGAGGAACCTGGATTCGTTCGGAAATGATCCTAGCGGGGTCCAGATAGACTGTGTTAAAACTTCGATCTTCGTGGTTTCCGCTTAGTTTTAAGAGCAATTTATGGGCATGTTCGGCCTGCATCCATGTCATATCATCAACTGACTGCTGGGGAGTGAAAATTTGCTCAAAAACTGATGCTCCTGGACTTGTCTTGTTTGCGTTGTCTATAATGTCCCCGCCATCAATTGCGTACACGTTTTCGTTATCTTTAATGTATGCAAACATTTTATTAATTAGTGGATAATCTACAGATTTCAAACCATACTGTAAGTCTCCATATGGGATTAACCTTATTGTATCTCCTTCTGGCTCAGGAATGTTGTAAAGTATGTACGGGGTATCCTTGGCTCTTGTATAGGTATATTCTTTTGGTTTTAATGAGGCCGTTATATCTAAACAGTTATTTTGTGGCAAAAGATAAACTATATTAAAATCTTCATCTAGTGTTTGAATTACAATTTCGCCGTGTCGCCGAATTGTTCCAACTAGATTTTTGACTCTTTTAACACTACATTCTAATAACTTTGAAAGTTCTAGGGCCGTTTTAGGCCCTTCTCTCGTAAGAACGTCAATCACTTCACGTTCTTTACTAGTTAACATATTTAATATTACCTCCCTTCATACGACCCATCTTTCAAAAGTATTCTTCTTGATGGTTTTGTTTTGCTGCCATCTGTGTATATAATTTCGCCAATCAACAAAGACACTTGGTTGCATGTGTCACAAATTCTAAATTCAACCCTATCTCCCAACTCATATAACAGCATATATTTATCTTCGTCTTCAAAATGAGGGCATCTCGTATACATTTAAATCACCACCTTAAACTCAGTTTTCTGATGGGAAAATTTGTCTTGTGTTAAATACTGAGGGCTGAACATCATAATAATATTCATATTCGCTTATACTACAGTTTATTTCGCCGTATATTTTATTGTTTATTGTATAGTAGATTTGAATAATCCCTCTTGAAATTGCAAACCCCAAACAATCATCGCAAGGTCTCGCCTTTTTAATATCACCCGTTTTGGATTCGCGGTATACATAAAGTATGCCCCCATCGGCTTTCTTTTTTGCATTAAGTATGGCTCGAAACTCAGCATGCTGCGACAAGGTTGAGCGATAGACCTCTGGAAGAAGTGGATGAGTTTTCTTTGTGTTGTATCCAATAAATATGCCCTTGTTAACAAGACACGCGCCAACTTTAATTGTTTCTACGTCAGATTTCTTGGCCGCGTTTTTAGCCGCCCTAAAGTACTTATCCATATTATTTGAATTCCCTTTGTTAATCAATTATTTTTACTGAAAAGATATTACCACTAGCATTGCAAAATAATGCGACAAGTTTTCTTGAGAATAGGTTACGTTTGTATATGTATAATACATCATTTTTTATTTTAAATTCATTGGCATTTTTGAAAAATTCTGTGGCACTATTAATAAGGTATACGGCTATTAGCATTTATTATTCCTTACATAAAAATGATGGTCGGGCCGAATATCGGCTGGTGCGAGATCCCTTTCGGGGGCACTGGGCTGTCGTGGCCAACAATGGGGTGGAGTTTCACCACAAGCCGTATGCTCTAATCGACACTAGGTTTACCCTGCGTTTCTATCAACGCCGCCGACCATCAAATGGAAAAGAGAAAAACCAGAGGAAGAACGTCAACAGGCCCTCCCATTGATATTATTTACGGAGGCGTAGTTCGTTCCCCTGGTTTTTCTACTATATTAGCTAAGTGGCAAGGCACCATTTTCTTCCGCTACTTTGTTGTAATCAGCAAATGCTGCGGCTTCAAGTAATTTTCGGGCCTCTGCGGTGCAAGGGAAACAAATGTCCGTCCATTCAATTTCCCCTTCCTTATTTTTGTGTGGCTTGGATGGCATGGCCAAAAAAGGCCCCTTCTCACTTGTTACAATTCTACAGCCGCGAACCACAATCGAATCATTGAAAGTCATCGTGACGTATGCAATTGTATTCCGCTTGGTGTCACTAACGAGCTTCGTGCGAACCTGAGTTACCGTAATCAATTTTATCCTCCTACGTGTTTAACTAAAACTATTTTGACTTTATATTTTGTGTCCTTGGATCATTATATACTTTTATTGTTCCTACAGGACCATTTCTATTCTTTCTAATTATGATTTCTAGATCGTTTTCGTGCTCCTTTCGTCTTGTATAGTACGCTTCTTTATGTAAGAACATTACGATATTGGCGTCTGATTCAATATTTCCGCTTTCGCGGAGATCTGCCAACATCGGGCGCTTGTCGGTACGCTTTTCAGGGTCTCGATTTAGTTGGCACAAGCCAAGAACCGGAATATGCATTTCCATTGCTAGTTGTTTCATGCCTCTAGAAAATGATCCCACAATATCGTTTCTAGATTTTGATTCATCACCCGACATTAATTGGATGTAATCAACTACGATTAATCCAAGGCTACCATTGGTTTGCATATTGACTCGTTTTGCTTTGGCCCTTAGTTCCGCCACACTAAGACTACTCAAACTCTTAAAATACAATGGCATAGATGAAATTTGTTCTAGTGAGTCCTTAACTTTTTCAAGTTCATCCTTAGTAAGTTTTTCCATGCTGATTTTTTTCAAATTGATTTGGGCGGTTCGTGATATAAGCCTTTGAATGATTTCCCGCTCCGACATCTCCAGAGAGAAGAACAGAACAGGCATTCCTTTCATACAATTATCGGCAGAAATCTGTAAAGCTAACTGAGTTTTTCCGAAACTCGGCCTTGATGCTAAGATAATTAACCCCGAGTTTGGAAACGCCCCCAGAAGACTGTCAACTGGTTCAATATGACTCTTAACCCCTTCTATAACCCCTTCTTGCCGGTTTTCTAGTTCCTTGAAAATACTTTCACACAAGTCTTTTGGTGTGTAAATTTCCTCTCCTGAATGGTCTATTACTAAATTGATTATCCGCTCATGGATATCATTGTAGAGTCGGTCGTAAGTCTTTTCTGGGTCTTGGGTTGATAGCTGCATGTATTCGGCGAAATCTGCGATATCGCGGACTCTAGACTCGTCAATGACTTTTTGGCAAATATACGGTATATTAGACTCAACAAAATCAATGTCCAAACATTCTTTGACAATTTCCCTTTGTGCTTTGGACAGGTCTGGCAGGAGGGCATGTTTAGAAATCTCCACATCTGAAATATAAAGACCCATACAGGCATCATAGATTTTAGCTAAGTCAGGGTCTAAAAAATGTTTCGGCTTCATATTCTGGATAATATGATCTTTTAAATTTGGGTTTTTAACCAGCGCCGAAATTACAACTCTTTCCAATTCAATTATGTCATTAAAATCTCGTTTTTTCGTGTAACTTTCTATAAACGTCTTCAAATAAAGCTCCTGTCTCGGACTCTAGCATGATATTTCTTAATGCATAAATTGGATCTTCGCTTTCTTCTGGAATATATTGGATAAAATCAAATACTTGTTTAGCACTATATCTCTTTATAAGAGAATTGACTATACCAATATGTTGATTGCTAAATTTTTTAACTCCATACTTACTGGCGATTGTTTTAAATATTGTTCTTGCCGCAACTGGTCTGATTACAATATGTTTCAACTAAACTGTTTCTCAATTTCATCAAAGATTGAAAGGTCTTTAGCAAGATCATTTAGGGTTGGCATCCCTTTAATTCCGAGTTTTTCTTTCAATGCATTAATAACATCAATATTGTTTTTACCACACTTCACCGCTTTACTCTTTAGATCTTGAAGTCTCTTTTGTGCGGCTATTTTATCTGTTTGATTTACTTCGGCGGTAGATTCTGCAACTGGGGCCTTTTCTGGTACACTTGTTGTTTTTGTTGCAGGAACTACTTTTGAAGCTGCTTTGCGTGGTTCTTCAATTGATACAGCAGATTTGGTGTTTGAAAAACTACTGGTTTTCTTATATTTTTGTGCCCTTATCATTTTCCCAAATTCCTCGGATTCTTCTTCACCGTAAGCATTTACACCGATTTCCCATAGAACTGCCCTACTACGTGCCCTCTTTTCAACAATAGCAAATGGATATGGAACCCTGGATTCCTTATAGTTTTGTCCGCTAATTTCACCAGTCCCAGTAAAATATCGTTCTGCATCTTTTAAGTCGGTGTACATTGGGCCAGTTTTCTGCATTGTTAGTTCGATTACAATCATTGAGCCAAAGTCTTTTGTTTCATCGGCATAGATGACTTTCTTTGAAGCATCTTTGAACCCAAAAAAATCGCAAATCTCTCGAATCCCGTGCTTCAAAATAATGTTGATTGACCTTCCCTCATCTTCTAGCACCATATAGTTTTCTTCACTTACAACGTCTGACATCTTGTAAGCTTTACCGTGATATGTAAAAGCAAGTTCACTCATTATTATTTTTCCTCCATCGTTGAACTTATTTTTATACTTGCATTTTCCATTTTTTCTCTTGCTTCTTTTACTTGGGCAAGAGAGACTTTACCAAGCTTTACTCCGTTTTTAATGATGTCTCTATAGAATCTTTCGAGTGCAATTTTCTCTCCAAGTGGGCCATAGAATGAATCGTCCGGTGAACATGCAGCTTTTGTGGCCCATAATGTTCCTGGTTTCACACCGTTTAATTCCTGGTCTACAACAAAATTACAAATTACGGTTCTAGTTTTGCAAATACCATGCTTTGACGTGAAAATAACCTCTGGGATAACATCAAAAATGTAGTTTTCTTTTGTAATCCCATAATTTGTTGCAATATGTTTCTGAAGTGCTGCTAAACCATTTCTAACTTTTACTTTCTTATTTTTTTCCATTGTTAAATTCCTTTACTACTTAAAGTTCTAGTCTTGATTTGGTGTCGTTAACATAATTTGTAATATATCGGACACTGACAGTTAAATTGTATAATTCATCAGCAAATTTACAAGATTTTGAAACTTCGGGTTTACTTTCATTGACAGGCGTTACTTGGTTGTTTGAGCATATCGGTCCCAATAGCCCAATAAGGCTAGTAACTTGTATTGATAATTCCTCAATGGATTTTTCTAGTGCTCCGAATTCTGCTTTTACCGCACCTTCTTTACCGACTTCTGTTGGAATCATAATTATTTTACCTTTCTATTGGATATGTACATCTGGGCAAACCAGGGAATGTACGAGTAAATTTAAAGACCATTCTGCTTCAACCTCTAATATTAGATTTGGGTATTGTTCATCTAATATGTTTACTCCATCTTTTAATAAATGAAGAACATTAGCTTTGGGGTCTTCCTTTAAATGGATTTCAACCCCACCACTTGAAATTTCATCTACTAAATCCATCGTGGCCGTCATCATTCGTTTTGCTTCAATTCTAGTGTATGTTAATTTTCCTGGGTTAATCTTTTGTATGGCATTTTTATAAAAAATCATCGGAGAACTCACTTCAACCACTACTTTCTCCTTACTAAACTTAACTATGATGTTCGCGGCGGCAGGCTTCGCGCGTTAGATCATGGGCAACAAAAACGGATTGATCACTATTCATAGCAGATGTATGTTCATGACAAACCTCAATAGTTTCAGTAATATTATTTTTGGCCAATGCAACAATAAATTTCGTATTTTTGCAATATGCATGGAGTGCTAATTCAATATTATCTGGGCAAAGCCAATTCACATCATCAGGCCCATCCCATTCAATTTCAACAATTGTTTTAGGCATAATACCCTTTCTATAAAGTTGTTTTATAAATGTTGTGTTTTAACCAAACTATATGTGCATTCATTTGCGGAATTCTATCCGGTCCTATCCAAGATGTTTCAGTTAATCTTAACATACAGTTTGCAATATGTGGATAACCCATTTTTTTTAGTGTCCCGTTAAACATAAACAATAATGAAATTCTAACAGTTTCCGGGCTAAGACCATCGGATATTAATATACAATCTGCTGCACTTATTGTTTTGTCCCACAACGCCTTGTAGAGTTTAGCAACATCTGGATGAACAATGTCACCACCGGAAAGTGGAACCTTCCCTGTTTCCAGATATAGTTCAAGCTTCTGTAGGGCCTCTCTTGCCGATCCATAGCAGTTATCGGCAATCTCGGTGCAAACCTCACTAGAAATCTCTCTATTTTCGGCCTTGCAAATCGTTGATACCAAATCAGTTATAGTTTTTTTACCAAGGCCATCAAATTCTAGTTCCACACACCGTTGTTTCAAGCCGCGCAATATCTTGGAACGGTCTGTGGTTACTAAAATCAAATAATCAAGTACCAATCCATCCTCTACTGGTTTTAGTAGTGCATTCTGGGCCGAGGATGTTAGCATGTGGGCTTCATCAATAAGGAATAAGTTCCTTATACCATTCAGTTTTGGTTTATCAAACATTTCAATTAATTCGCGGGCACGATCAACCCCGGTTTCACTACCGGCGTTGATTTCTACTATATCAATATCCAATCTCTGTGCTAAGATACGAGCGACGCTCGTTTTTCCTGTACCGTTGGGGCCAGAAAATAAAAATTTATGGCATAACTCGCCCCATTTACTTTCAAGATCAAAACCGAGAAAGTAACTTTTAACATTCTCTAATCCATAAAGATCATTAAAATCAGTGGGTCTATATTTATCAATAAGCATAAGATCCTTCTAGCGTAAACCGTGGCTACGCTTTACTTTTATTATATTCATTGCCCGGTTTATCGCGGTTCATTCTTCACCGCGAAGGGATGAAGAAAGAACATTTCATGTTTGAGACCGGAACTAACAATGATTTCGAGGATGGATACAGTTTGGGTAGATGCGGGAACACCATTATCCCCCTTTTTTGCGTAGTCCAAAGCGGTAAAACCATCAATGACAGCTATTTGCGTGCCATTGACCGACCCTTTTTACGGGGCCGATGGAAAGTGTCATCGTAAACTTATCACCCCTGCTCGTCGAGCCTCTTAAACCCAGGGATGTCACATCAGGACAGTTCATTTACGACGGGGGCCACTTCCGATAACCAACATCGTCACAGGGGCGCGTCAATCAGCTATCGTTTCTTGTGGCAGGCTGACCAATTGAATCCGACTCGGGCTTATAAAGCCTTCACGGTATTCCTTCCGAGTTTTTCGATTTTTTACCGCATTTAATGCCTTTTTATTGTTAAATTTCTTTTTTTCTATTATATGTATGTATTTTTTTACTAAAACAATTTCCTTCTTTTCATAATATGCTTTAAGTTTTTTACCATTATCTGTTTCTTTTATATACCATAGAATTTTTTCTACGGCATCTGCATATTTGATACCGGCTTTTCCATATTTTGCAATGGCCTTTGCTTCATATTCTTTTAGGGTCGTTTTCAGTTCTTCAGAAACTGTCATATTTAACAATGGATAATATTGCCTTAAACCAAGGATAAGAGATAAATATATGTTTTCATATGGAATTTCTATGTAATTGATTCCATATCGTTTGCACATTCTTTTTTTCATCTCATCTCGTAGATATTGAGCAGCCAGTCTGTTCAAATTAGTTCTGCCGGGGATTATTCTGTAATGAAATGGGCCGTTAATTTCAATGCAAAGTCTTTTACGTTTATTTAGGAAATCAATAACATAAAAGTCCATTTCTAAATAATCTAACCAATTTGGTCTAAAATTTTGTATAATTTTAGCTTTTCTGTCAAACCAGGATTCAAGACATTGTTTAACAAATTGTTCACCTTGATTTTTTATATCTGGTTTTATTGTGTAAGATTCAACTTTTATCTTACTGAGAAATTTCTTTCTTTCCTTCATCATAATTCTTTGAGATCTATGATAAGTTTGTTTAGACATATTCATGTACCCATCATTTCGGGATTATCGTCCAGGAAATCTTATCGGCAAGAGGAAACAAAGGCTGCTCCGATTATTAATATTTGTGTCTGCGTGCCCCAGACCAGGGGCAAGAACTAGAGCCATTGAGGTTTTTCTTGTGAACCCATCCATTTTTATTTGGCGGGCCACCACATTTAGGACAATTTACCTTTTTTGTCTTTTTTTTTCTATGGCTGTTTTTACAATCTAATTCCTTTGTAAGAATGTAGTTTGCGGATACAGCGGCCAGTGTCATTGTGTCAAATCTATAAACACCAATAAAACACTTTTCTTTGTATCTATGGTCATGTACAATATCAACCTGATAATGTATTTCATCAGTGCTGAAGTTAAGTAGCGGATGCATTAAACCTTCTGGCGGAATTGCTTTATTGCCAAGCTCTTCAACCATTTGTTCTGCAAGTCCCATTAAGGCAAGCATGTCTAAAGATTTTTTTATTTTCATCTGTGATATCCGTCTATAAATGTTAATACTCCTGGTTGTTTACTATCGTCTTCACACACAACGCCTAAATGGTTAAATGGCTCTATATTAAAAAGGGCACCATAGACACGGTTGGCTGCATGATTATATTTATTATAAAGATCCACCTTTACCCACCCCAATAAACTTACTAAGGCTTTGACTTCATCTTCGTCTAAAAGAAGTTCAACTACAGGTTGTACAGGAAGTTGCTTCGCTATTGCCATTCTAGTACTCCTCTGCATCTGGTGCTGTTAATATGTCGCCCATCATTTTCAGAAAGTGCATGAGTAAATTTCTTGTCGGGTAGGTCAGGGTCAAACATTTCAAAAATGACTCGTCCATCTTCAGTACTTTGGACAAAAACTAAACTTCCATCTATTGTGTCTGTAAATTTTGTAGTTATCTTAGGTTGTGTTGCCGTAATAATATGACAAGTACAGTTTTTAATCCATTTTGACATGTTTATTTTCCAATTGTTTTAATTTTTCCCCAAGTTATTGGTTTTGTTAGTGTATATGGTCCCCAAAAATTGCCAATCCATTGGGCCACAGTTCCATCCAACATTCCATTTCGGGTCTGAAAGAAAATATCCCCTGTTCCAGTAATAAAATAACAGAATGAAAAGTTGCATGGCCCTACGGTATCTGTCGTAGCTGGCAGCCACGGTACGTTACCCCAAATGTTACCTTCAAGTGTTGGCGGTATCCCTTCATGCAATCCGGTCGGAGTTTGCGAATAAAGTTGGCCCATTGCACTTACAATATAAACGAGAGTTTCCTGACAGCTTTCGGAATTAGAATAATGGAATGTGGCTGAAAGGATAATTGTTTGTGCTTGTGGGCCACCATACCCAACAAATGTAAGAAATACAAATAAACTGATGATAAAAAATAATTTTTTCATTTTAGTGTCCTGAAGGACCGTGTTTACAAAAATAAATACAAGATTGTGTATCAAGGTCAATTTCTATTAAAAGGGAATTATGTTCTTGAGCAATCATTTCAAGACAGCGGATATCACCATTACAATTTTCAATAGCTTGTTTGTAACGTTCGGTTTCAATTCCAATAGCATACCTTTGCCATTCTTTGCAATTTTTAATGCATTGGCCCATTGGATGAATAGGGGCCGTAATAGAGAGTGGACTTAATCTCTCCCCATTAATATTGGTATCATCGCTGCATGAAAGAACGCCACTAATTAATATCGCCCCTATAAAATACATAAATAACTTTTTCATTATTTTATCTCCATTCGAGTTTTATTGTTTTCATACCAAAAGTGTAGTCTAGGTGGCTCTTTGTAAACAGCTAGCGGAATTGTTGTGCCTTTCCCATTAGGATCATACTTTCTTTGAGCTTTTCTTAAACTCCTTCCAGTTCGAGTGGCAGTATCAATAATCAAAATTGGGTATAGATTATCAGGAATTTTTTGTCCATAAGGGATAAAGGGAATGCCAAGAATATAAGAAGCGTAAACACTGGTAACAGCACCACTTCGCCCAGGACCGGTTACAGATTTAACTTGTACACCCGAACCTAACGCTATGGCGACTTTATTTGCTAAAAGTTTTTTTAGGTCTGCTAGAAATTTTTCTGGTGTTATTACCATTTTTGTCCTTCGGTTCGATCAGTCCTAGCGCCATCAGGATTTCCCGACACAGTATCATTCTGCGATTCCCGAGACGCAGCAACGCCCAAAGGAACGTCCCCGGTGGATATCCCCTCACGCCCTATCTTTCGGTTCGACGGGGACGGTATGGAACCACTCGCCGTTGAGCCACGCCACCGGGCTCGCGTCGATCTTGTGCTGGAGCGCGGTGTACTTTGCCTCGATTGCTTCAATGAGGATAGTGTTTTTGTCCGCTAGGTTTTGAAGCGCATCGCACTCCGCCTGCTTCGCGGCGAGGCCGTCGGCGTAGGCTTCTCGAATCAACGTCAGCACCTTGTCAACGTCTTTGGCGAGCCATTGGCCGTGGTCTAGGTGCGCCCGATCCATCCGTTCCTCCGCGCTCGGCTGCATGTTGCTCATCGCGCCCTCCGTTTCGCGCCGCAATGGCAGCACCAATCCTCATTGTGTTTCGTGGGGCATGGCCAATCGCCACAGACGCCGAACGAGAAATGCAGCCATTGGCCGCAATGTCCGTAACGCTGCAAGCACCACCACTCCCGCGCCCACCGCTTGAGGCGACGGCCTTCTTCCTCGCACCGCGTCCATGCCCAGAATGTCCACCTGAGGAGGCGGGTCATGCCTTCTCCTTCGCGTCCAGCACGCATTGCGGTGCGCCGTCTCCAGGCTTCACCCACTTGGCCAACTCCGCGAGTGCCCACGCACGTTCGGGGTGTTCGTAAACAACCCATTGCTCCCAGCACCACTCATGCATCTCCATGATGAATCCGATGAGGGCGCGCTTGGCAAGATCATTCCCGGCGGCACGACGGAGAATCTCGGCAATCATGTCCGGCGAGGCCCAAGCCATCGTGGCATCCTGCAAGTCCGCGCCCCGCAGGTTCGCGCTCCGCAGGTCCGCGCCCCACAGGTCCGCGCTCCGCAGGTCCGCGCCCCACAGGTCCGCGCCCCGCAGGTTCGCGCCCCGCAGGTCCGCGCTCCGCAGGTCCGCGCTCCGCAGGTTCGCGCCCCGCAGGTCCGCGCCCCACAGGTC
>Ga0315274_10007226_pt1 | contig 16098 bp, 24 predicted proteins | sample YL17G02_20_MG_FD_203700 | JGI IMG/M metagenome (GOLD analysis project Ga0315274, IMG submission 203700) | Sediment microbial communities from Yellowstone Lake, YNP, Wyoming, USA - YL17G02_20 | ecosystem: Environmental > Aquatic > Freshwater > Lake > Sediment | place: USA: Wyoming | collected...
GTAGTAGATTCCCAGATGGTTATGGGCAAGTAAACCATACAGTTGCGCATCGTATTGCTTGGGAAATGACTAATGGCCCAATACCAGAGGGGTTGTGGGTTCTTCACAAATGCGACAACCCACCTTGTTGCAATCCTAATCATTTGTTTTTAGGAACGGTAAAAGACAACGTGCATGATGCAATGCGTAAAGGAAGAATGCTAAATGAGGAGCGAAGAAAGCATATAGCAAAATGTAGAAGAGAATGCGTTACGTCTGATGAAGCGCGTAAGAATATGAGTTTGGTGCAGATAGGTAATAAGAATGCGTTGGGTTGGCATCATACTAATACTACCAGAGAGAAAATGAGTTCGTCTCACAAAGGAAAGGTATCACCGCACAAGGGTATGCATATGTCAGATGAGGCTAAGAAGAAAATTAGTATTGCCAATAAAGGGAGAATTCCTCCTAACAAGGGCAAGCAGCACGCAGAGGAAACTAGACGTAAAATGTCTGTTGCTAGAAGGAGATGGCTTGACCAGGAATTCGAACTTCGTGGCGAGCAGGCCCAACACTCTGTTGGCAAGGACGAGCGCGAAGAGTTGGAATACGTAGCGCTCGGCAAGACGCCTGCCCACATCCTTGGCAAGCCTCGCTACTTTGAGAGTGATGGCACGACCTTCGACTTTACCCTGTGCGGCAAGGCCATTGATCCCAGGTGGTCAGATGTGACGTTTGACGTGCGCACCAATATGTAGCCGGTGTGCGAGGATTGTAAGAGGAAGAGTGAGGAGGAGTAAAATGTCTTGGTGGGTAAGTCTCAACGATGAAAGTGGCAATCCAGTACAGGTGTCTAGTTTCGAGGAAGGTGGCACCTATGCACTAGGTGGGTCAACAAAGGCTGACTTGAACATTACCTACAACTACAGCCCATTCTACTATGAGCACATTGACAAGGATGCCGGTCTGCGTTGGTTGGATGGCAAGGTGGCTAAGGACACGGTGGCCGTCTTGCAGATCGCAGTAGATGCGTTGGGCTCAATCCGTGACGAGGATTATTGGAAGAAGACACCAGGCAACGCAGGGTATGCACTGTCTATACTTCTTGTATGGGCAATGTTGTATCCTGACGGTGTGTGGCGCATAAGTTAAGAGAGGTAAGGAGGAGTGAGATGAGTCATCTTCAGCCAGTAATATCAATCCTAACGGTATACATTGCAGTTGCCTTGTGCTATGCCATACGGAGGTGGGCGTTTCGGAAGATACCATCTGGCATAGAGGTGTTTACGTACTTGGCCGTGGCCTGTATCGTCAATGTAGTAGTGGTTTATGGGCTAGGATGATACAATGCTCGGAGGCGACGTTATGGCATGTGTGGTAAGCAAGTGAAGAGAAGCACAAAAGGAGAACGAAATGAGAACCAAAGTATTGTTTGCAGTTCTGATCTTGCTGGTCTGCATGGTTTTGCCTACCAATGCAGGTGCACAAGTAAATGTGGATGCAGCATTGGTTCACTATGCATTGGCGCTAAGTGACCTGCCGTCAGGATATGAGGTTGTCCCGACTGGCACTGGGTTTGAGACAAATGAGGCGGTCATCGCCAAGGCAGACAACCCAGCGAAACAACGAATTATCTTAGCACTGCAAGGTCGCCTGAATGGCTATGCATCACAATTCAAGAAGCCGGTGGGCCTGGATATGCTGGTTGGATATGCTGGTTGGATTTGCTATTGTTGGTAGCACAGTCATTGCCTATGAGACACCGGAGGGCGCAACGATAGCCTTCTCGAACTTATATGCTGCTAGTCTCTCGGATGCAACAAGGACTGTTACTCGAATGTCGCCACCTGCCGTCGGAGATGAGGCAATCGCTTTCCATTTCGTCTATTCCGGCGAGGCTAGCACGAACATGGATGCCTACGCGGTGCTGTTCCGGCGTGGCAACATCCTCTCCTATGTCCTGGCTATTAGCGCTACTAGCACAGGGAATTTCATTGAGGTATCCTACTGGGCCGCATTGATTGATGGGCGTATTATGGGAAAGCCAGTTGTGGTGCCAGGAGGCACGTCATTCTGACATGAACGGGATGATATCATGAAAGTGACTGGTGGCCTGACGATCACATTTGGGTTACCTGGTATCGAACCAGAGTTAAAGGAACCAGATATGCTTGACTGCCTACTTGACAATGCCCAGATACGATGGGATTCCAAGACTGGGTGGCATGTTCGCATTGCCGGGCAGGAAATCAAGTGGGAAGTGGAAGAGGAAGTTGTCTGGGGATCAATCAAGGACCATATAAAGGAGATGCTGAAGTAATGGTAAGAATAGGCACGACTAGAAGAGAAAAGGAGTTCAAAATGAAGCACATAACTATCTTTGCAGTAGTACTTGCTCTGTTGGCGTTGTTAGTTGTCGGCTGCGGCACCGTGCAACCAAACTACAATCTCTCCGACAAGGGAGAGATAACGCTAAACAGCGTATTGATGTCCACGCAGATGTACCCGGAGATGATGGAAGCAACTGCGCGGCAGTATGTAGACATGATGGGGCTACACGACCAGTTTACAATTATAGAGTATGAGCCGAAGGAGTTCACTACGGATGACTTCCTCCTTCTGACCCCACATGGCCCAATACCCATTAGCGAGACCGGGGGTGGCGATAAAGTCACAATTACCGACCTGGGTGACGGACAGCGCAAGCTTGAGTGGGTGCTAGAACCGCGTGTACAGATATTCAGCGGTGAAGTAACGGACGATAAGGAAGATGTTTTCTTGATCGTGAGCATCACGTTTCCGGGGCCGGTGGACATGGCAAGCACAAACGAGAATAATGGCAACACGTACATTTGGAGATTCATGGAGAAACAACTAAATAAGCCGTTAAAGATTCAAGCCATTTACACTATACCTACTAGCAAATAGAACTAGGAAGGAGAGCGAAATGCAAGAAACAACTGTGAAAACCTATGGTAGCGAGAGCGAGTTCAAACGTGATGCTGGACGTATGGCCAAGAAGGGCTGGCGCGTACAAAATGTTGCACGGGAACAGCGTTTGCCAGGTTGTGCGCGTGGCTGCTTGTTAGGTCTGTTTTCCTTCCTGATTAGGCCAAGTGATGTACTGCTGGTTACCTATGTTAAGGGTAACTAATAGTGTAGCAGCAAGACATCAATGGCGATGGCCTTGCCATTTTTGAGAAGCGCTACTAGAACTAGGAGGGGAAGAACGAAATGAATGGGGAAAAGAAGCAAATCAAGAACTTGACATGGCATGGAGATGCCCACGGAGAATACTGGCAGGCGGAGTTGCTGAATCTAAGTGGGGCACCATTGGGGTGCATAAGTTCCTACTACAATAGAGAGGGCATTCTCTCGCGCCGAATGCGCGGGGACCAAGAGGTAGAGATAGCCGAGAAGTACGAGATAGTAGGCTAGGGGTTGGGTAGGAAGGAGGATGAGCATGGGCGGATGGCAAGCATTCCCAATCCTGGTGTGGCTAGTGTTTGTTTTGTCAGTTATCGGATTGCTGTTGGCAATGTATGGGCCGATAGGGGAGGTGGATAAGCATAATTAAAACTTGTTGGTAGTGTATTAGTTCAGTAGAACAGGAATCGGTTTGACTCCGACTCCTAATAACAGGCACAGCATTATGAGGTGATATATGCTGCACCATAGATGCGCCAAACAGCGTAGAAACAGTGTTGAACGGCTCCCAGTGTTTACATGGAGGATGAAGTGGCAATATGGGTTGCTAGTAATCTTATGGGTTGCTACAAACCTGTACTTCTGGACATGGTGGCTGTCATCTAGTCATGTTGGCACTCCAATATTGTTCGTTTTGATGTCAGCTGCCTTCTTCTATGATGCCACACTCCTGCCAACCTTCTACATATTTTACCTGGGGCAAATGCGCAGACCGAAGTATATGAGGCCAGAGGATGCGCAAAGGGCGGGCATTGTGCGAAGGGTGGCCATGATCACACTGACGGTGCCTGGTTCAGAGAGCATTGAGATTGTCAGACGTCAGCTAGAGGCAACGGCAAAAGTGACGTTTGTACATGACAGTTGGATACTCGTAGACAAATGTCACTCTCCTGAGATCGAGGCCATAGCCAAAAGTATGGGTGTGCAATATTTCTGCCGTCATGACATAGCAAGATGGGGGTCATTAGGTGTAGCGAAGTGGAACCGACCAACTTATCCGTTCAAGGAAAAGACCAAGGCGGGTAATGTCAACGCCTGGTTGGATGCCTATGGAGCCAAGTACAGTCATTTCACGCAGCTGGACATAGATCACGTGCCACAGCCAGAGTATCTAGACAGAGTGCTTGGGTATTTTCTGGACTCCAAAGTTGCCTGGGTTCAAGCACCGAGTGTCTATGGGAACTTGGACAGCTGGACGGCTAGGGGTGCAGCGGAGCAGGAGTTTGTTTTACAAGGGCCATTACAGGCTGGGTTCTTTGGGTTTTGCGGTACTCCATTTATCATAGGTAGCCATTGCACTTATGATATGGGTGCCATCAGAAAGATTGGCGGCTTCCAACCCACACGCGCAGAAGACCATCTTGACACGGTAGTTTTGGCGGCATCTGGTCGGGAAGGTGTGTTCGTACCAGAAGTGATAGCCGCAGGCAGTGGGCCGGAAAATTTCGATATGTATGTGGCGCAGCAGTTTGCTTGGGCACATTCAATGATACAGGTACTGCTTCATTACACACCATATTGCATAATGAAATACAGTTTCCGTCAGATGCTACAATTCTTGTTCGTGCAAACATGGTATCCACTATGGTCATTAAGTTTGCTAACGCTGTTTACTATGCCTGTAGTTGGACTTCTTCTAAACAAGCCCATTGCTGATGTAGGATATGGTGATTTCATGTTGCATTGCCTTCCTACAACTGCAACGGCATTAGGTATATGGTTTTGGAGTCGGAGATGGCATAACCCAAAAGGGATTGGGCTTAGTTGGCGGGGAATTGTGTTGCATATTGCACGCTGGCCCGTAGTTTTGTCTGCTATGTTGCAGGCAGTATTAAGGGTTGAGAAGCCATATATGATTACCATAAAAGGATTACAGGCAGGAGAGCATAGGCCGTTTGCTTTCAAATCCCACATGCCATACCTTGTCCTAATTGGATTTTCCTTGACGGCGTGCTGGGCATATATGGCTGTGTTCTCTCATAGTCAGGCACAGGGATATCTGCTGTTTGCGCTACAAGGAGCAATGATGCTATTGATGGTATACGTAATAGTACTGTTCAAAGACCTGACAGATATGGTGCAAGAAGGCGTGCCTGCTATGCGGAGTATTGAGTTGCGGGCAAAACCCATTATGCTGCTACTGGTTATGCTGGCAGCAATTACGTTCACGGGTTTATCTTCTGTAGGTCGGATTGCTGAGGCACTTAGTTATACTGAGGAGACGAATCATGCATATCTGGGTGTTTCCAGTACTGCTTATGCTCTCTTTGCTAAGTAGTGCCATCGTAGAGTTGCCGACGAACAGAGTGTTCATAGGGGTATATGATAAGCAGAGCAAGGTGTTTGACAATCAACGTCTGGATGTGGAAATGGATTATGTGAGTTGGGAAAAGCCCTGGGATTTGACTGCTTCCATATCTGATGCTAGGCAGCGTGGCCGGGTGTCCTTGATGACTATAGAGCCATGGACAACACATTCGGGCAATCTGGACGATGTTCTGACGGACACAAACCAGGGATTCAACGATGCTATCATCCAGGCAGATGCTCTGGCAGTGAAAGCTCAGGCTCCGCAGATTGTATTGATTCGTTTCGCGCACGAGATGGATTTGGTGAGCAACTACCCATGGTCGCGTGAGGACTATGGTTCCTATATCGCTGCCTACATGCACTACCATGATATCTTCGTGGCTTTGGGGGCTACAAATGTCAAGTGGGTATGGTCTCCTGCTGGAAATCTGAACGCGCATCTATACTACCCTGGAGATGAATATGTGGATTATGTTGGCGTGACCGTTCTGGGCAACGAGGCATGGGATATGAAGCATGGCAGTAAAGAGGGGCGGTCGTTTGCGTCGCTCTTTGGGGATAGATACGCAGTTGTATCTCGGTACAACAAGCCAATCATCGTTGCGGAGTTGGGGGTTGCGGGTGTTTCAACTCGAGAGAACACATATGAGTATAAGAAGAATTGGTTGAGGTCGGCCTTTGATTCGTTTTCCAACTATCCACTACTGGTTGGTGTTATCTATTTCAACGCTATCAATGCGCCTAATACTTCGGACTGGGGTCAGCCAGATTGGTGCATCAATTATGACCAGTTGCTGCAGCTAATTGGTCAAGTAGCCCTTTCGGCCTATATACTTCCTTGGCAGGGCGCGGTATGATATAGTTAGGCAGAAGTACTGTCTGGTAGGGATTTTGTAGCAGGAGGGTGAGGATGAAGTACGCGATGAACATTTGCGACCTGACAACCTTGAAGCAGGAATATCCGATCATATGCGATTTCATGGTTGCTCCTGTTCTTGCGCGCGATACAGTCGAAGTCGAGCGCGGGCGCGTAGATGGGACGGGTGTTTTAGTCAATGATATACCTGCCACCCAATGGGACGCCATCGTCAAGGTTCTGCGCGACGGATTGGGCCGATTCCCTGGCTACCATAAGAATCTACTCCGCATCTACGAGAGCAAGACAGGCACTGGTGGCTGGAGACGAATATGATGTCATACAGTTGGATTAGTAGGAGGGCGCAATGAGACCCATAGCACTGTTTGGGCACCGTGACTGTGGTGAGGCAAAGATAGAGATCATGTTCTCCAAAGGCTTCAAGCCACTCAAGCACATCGTGCGCCACTCTCCTACCGGGATGGAGTGGGGTTATGGAGGCTCTGGGCCTGCAGACACGGCGTTGTCTATCTTGACTTATGCGCTCCGTAGTCAGAAGAAAGCGGAGCCGTGCTATATGGACTTCAAGTGGGATTGTGTTGCCAAGTGGAGTGCCAGGGAATTTCATATCTCCTTGTGGGAAATACGTGAGTGGTATAAGGAGTGGGTAAGTAGGACAACGCCACGCTAGTTTAGTATAGTAGTGGGCGTCCGTAGTAGTAATAGCAGGAGGATTCCAGTGAATTACAATGATGTGGTCTCATCTATAGCGGACGAAACGGAGAGACGGATTTACAGGGACATGTTCAAGTATATCAGGTTCCTGGTAAGTATCAATCGTGTACAAGGACATTGGACGCTGAACGAGGAGGATTTGACCTCTGAGTGCTTCCTTGCCCTTGCCCGTTGCTACCGCAAGTATGGTTGTAGGTTGTCAAGCACGATAACATATAACCAATTCTTGGCAGTAGTGAAGACAAGCATCAAGAATGCCATAGCTACGCTAAAGTACAAGGCATTCTTGGTGACTGGTAGGAAGAAGGAGTTTGAGGGCGTCTCGCTTGACGATGAGGAGGCTGGTATAGAGATAGAGGGTGGCCCGAATCCAGAGGCCGTGTATGATAGTACGGAGCGGGTCAATGAGTTGGTATGCCAGCTCTCTACGTTCGAGGTGCGTGTCCTCAATGCCGCACTGGGTGGTGATGAGCGTGTTAGGATGTACTTGCAAACCTCTGCCGACCGGCGCTCTTGGGTGTTCCGAGACCCTACCATTAGTATTACACCGCTAGTTGTAGCGCGGGCACTATGCGAGCCGGTGAGTTGGGTAGAGGGTGCATACAAACGCATCGGTGAGTTGCTAAAAGATCAAGTGAGCGTGAAAGAGCAAGTGAGCGTGAAATGAAGGATATGGGGTATAGGGATATAGGGTATAGGGTTGTGCGTGAGTGCATAGGGGCAGAGGATCCTGAGTGGATTTACTATGTCATCAAACGCGTGTTCGCAAAAGAGGATGGCACGCTAGTAGAAGCGCAACCCAGCACGCACGAACTCATACGTAAGCGAGTTGACATTTTGCGCACAGCACTTGTTGGTATGTTGGAAGGTGTTGACAAGCCGGTGCTGGTGCTGAAAGACGGAAAATTAGTGGAGGTAGCGGATGAACCTAGTAGACAACCTCGCTAATCAATTTAAGACAAGCGAGTTGGTGCAGATAGCAGAGGCGATTGGATTGTCCCCAACTAGCAGATGGGGCAGCCGGAAGTTGATTGATGCTATATTGGGGTACATAAAGAAAAGCGGCATACCTAAGGATTTAGCAGGAACGGATTCCAGGCGCAACATGGTAGAAGAGTTCCTGTATGTGGCTGGATTCATTAACGGGGATGGCAATGTAGAGGAGGGAGAAAAGACTGATAGGCCGCCATTGGAAGAGTTTATGGAGGCCAACAAGATAGAGAACAGACCTGATTGCTATGGATATCAGGATGATGGAGATCCGGCTTGTAAGCGATGTACGCTAAACGAGTATTGTGTTGAGGAACGGTTGGAAAATCTTCCTCCTTGTTACGCACTCCTGTTCGATATGGTTGCGGAGGAGTGCAAAAAGTGTTTCGAAGCACCATTGTGTAAAGTCAACAAAAAGGAGCAATGACATGGCTATGGATAGGTTGGAGAAGCTGCGGCAGCGTCGGCTTGGGGTTAGGAGTGCAGAGGATAATGGGAGTGGGGAGGAAGCCGTTCGCACGCCTCGCTTGCCATCGCGGCAGATACCGGAGCCGCCTGTGTTGGTTCGCCAACGTGCGCCGCTCCGCAGGACGCAAGGGCCGGAAGAGGGAGAAGGGGACGAACCAGAGGTTACGGAGAAGAGGACGGTAACGCGCGAGATAGGCAGGCAAGTAGTTCATGGGCAGCCGGTGCGCCCATTCCGGCCTGCTGCGCGGCAGCCTGAGCCTGAATTAGAAGAGCCAGAAGAGGCGGTGGAGAAGACTGCGCACCCGGCCAAGGTTGGGAAGGTGATTGGAGAGGCCGAAGCACTGCTGGATAAGATAATAGATAGGTTGACAGCAGGGCAAGCTGTTATCATCCAGCGGTTGGAAGAGGCAGGCCAGTATGCAGTAGTGAGGCTTGACGATGCTGGTATGGGCGCTCTTATTGTCAAAGCTGGCACCCAGTTGCCGATTGCTCAGACTGCGCCTATTCAGGTAGTAGGTAAGAAAAAGCCAGCACCACATAGAGCAGGCAGGCAGTTGTCTGCCGAGTACGCAGAATTCCTGAGTTGGTGGCGCGCAATGAACGACAAGGAGAAGCTTGAGTGGTGCACGGCGAGTAGCGTCACTTGGGAAGGGAGTAACAGCGCACTGATAAACAACATGCGTATGTCGGTGGCTGTTCAGGAGTATCTCAAGGTTAGCAAGTACGCAGTAGAAGAGTGACTAGCCAAATCATATCAAGAGAAAGGTAGGAGAGTGATGAGCAGGCTGTTTGTTGTGTTTTTGGTACTGGCTGCACTGATGCTGCCTGTTTCGGCACAGGCTGCCGATCCTAGTGTGTTCAAGGTAGTATTCCTGATGGCGGAGACCCCACAGGATCACGGATGGAATGCCGCCCACTGGCGAGGCATTCAACAACTGAAAACGCTCGGCACCACTGAAGCTGAAACGAGCACTGGATTCAGTGTCAGACTCCCCGATGGCAGACTGCTTGAAGTGACTACCATTCAGGGCATTGGCTATGCCGAACCAGACATCAAACGAATGGCAGAGGATGCGGTGAACAAGGGAGCCGATCTGGTGTTTGGCACTTGGTTCAACGCGGCTCGCCCAATGGCCGAACTGGCTGAGATCTACCCCAATGTCCTCTTCGAACATTGCAGCGGCTACCCCATGGTGCAGAGCAACGGCAGAAACTTCTCCACCTACTTCATCAAGATGGAGCAAGGGGACTACGCGGCAGGAGTAGCAGCGGCCCGTATGGGTTTCACATCGGCTGGTCTCGTAGCTACATTCCCCATTCCTGAACCTGTGCGTGGCATCAACGGCTTCATCCTGGGTCTCCAAACCGGCGACCCCTTTGCCACCGTCCGGGTTGTCTGGATCCTCTCGTGGCTTGACCAGCAGAGGGAGTATGACGCGGCCAAGGCTCTGAGTGCCGAAGGATTTCCGCTCATCCGTGCTATGGCCGATACTCCCTACAGCGAACAGGCCACATGTGACGACGGCAAGACTGCTGTAGGCTATGGTTCAGACGCCGAACCCTATGCCCCCTGCACCATCATAACGAACGAGTGGAACTGGGCGGCGTACTACGTACCTACGGTAAAATCGGCACTGGATGGCACGTGGAAGTCACAGGATTGGTGGGGTGGTTTCCCCGAGGGCGCCATCACCATGGCCGGTAAAGCAGTCCCCTACATCCAAGACACCATCACTAAACTCAAGGCCGGTTTCAACCCCTTCTGCTGGATCTCAGGCCAGATCAAAGTCAACGGCGAAATGAAGGACATCACCATACCAAGATGCCTGGATGCTATGGAACTACTCACCATGCAGTGGTACGTGATCGGCCAGCAGGGAGAGTATCCAGACAACGCGGCGATGCCGCAGTGATGAATATCTCTGCATGGTCCGCGACGCGGGTGACTCTGTGCTAGACCTGCGCGCTCGCCCAGGCACGGGGCGCGAGATATTGGCAGCCATGCGGAGACTTTGCTGGGAGAGGATACATGAACAACCTACAAGTCGCGGTGGTAGTAAGCATATTCGGAATTGCCTTGATTGGTTCCATTCTGACTATTCGTAGATTGCAAGAAGAGAAGTTTAGCATGTTACGCAAGAACATGCGGTTGGAAGATCTGGTACGCGAGGCACTGCCCCTTGCGGTGGGCGAGACATTTGTCACTACAGGCAGCAAACGCAAGGGGTGGTACGATCATATCTCTCGTGCGCGTAAGGAACTAGGACTGAGAGAGGCTAAGACACTAATAGATGGATAACTTACCAGATCCTGAAGAAGTGGTAAAGGCATACAAGTTGTTGCAGGGAGTGGGAGCAGATAGAGTCAAGAACGTCATGAGCAAACCTACTCCCACTGCCGTCCCGGAAGACCTTGGTTACGTGCGACGTCTGTTAGGTCAAGGGATGGTGAAGCAGTGTAATTGGGATAGAAGGCAGGTAGGGCAGGCCTCTGAGTTAGGGCCATTATATGCAGAGAGCAGAGCGGAAGGGTGCCCAAAGCTTGACTATAGTGGGTGGGTAGGATACAAGAGCGGGTCTGGCACCACTATGTCTTTGCTGGTCCAAGGTATTACCATACCGCGCGATTCTATTCCACTACTTACGGCATACGAGACGTTTGCCAGTTGCAAGGATTGCAAAGGTAGCAATGGTGGGTGCCCAGGGTTTGCCCCACCATTTTCCATACTTAAGCCAGAGATTCACTCATTGTTTGTTGTGGTAGTGCACTTCGATATAGCATGGACATTCACCCATTGCACGCCAGGAGTGGGGAAGGCAGCTGGCAGGCTTGTGCGCCAGTTGACCTATGCAGACCGGCTGACGGAGACTTATTGCAACCGATTACGGAGTGGTCTGGCAAAGATGGGTGGTGGCTATGCACTCTCTATGGGAAATTGTGAGGGGTGTGGGCCAAAGAGTTGTGCAGTGCTGTATGGGAAAAGTTGTAAGAAGCCAGGCAAGCGTACCTACTCTATGGAATCAGTTGGCATAGATTGTGATGCCCTTCACTACGCGCTGTTTGGAGAGTTCTTGCCTTGGTACTATCGTGGCATGAGCGGTACAATGCCTACCTATTTCAGCCGCTACTTTGCCTTCTTCTGCAATCCAGGCTTCGATTATCCCAACAGATTACGGGACGTAGCCATGTCAGACAAGTCATACATACCAGTTGCGGACGTGGATAAGCCAGTTGAGGCTAAGAGAGCTTGGATAACAGTTCCTATGGGCGTTCATAAGGGCTATGTACACCGCATATACATTGACCCTGGGGTGCCTATAGAAGAAGGCGCTGCTAATGTCCACGAAGGGTAATGATATAGGAAGCACAGTCATGCGCACAGCTGACGCTCCTATGTCTATATGCTTTGATGACCCAAGCTTGTACATAGTATTCATGTTCGGGGAACGCTCAATAGTAAGCAATCTGCTATTATCTATTGCCTACTACAAAAGCAGAGCAGGAGAAGTATGGCCTGCTGAGTTGGTGGTGCATGAGGACAACAGAATAGATATAGGAATTGGGCATAACACTGTTGTGAGGCGCACCAATTGGAATCTGCGTGACGCGGTGTACATGTCCCTGTACAAATGCCTGGCAGATCCCCATAATGGTAAACAGCAACCTGTAGTGTTGCCAATCACGGAGCGCAAGCCAGTTACTTATAGTGTAGCATTGAGGATGAGAGAGGATTTGCACAAATGACTCAGCCATATGATGTGCTATTGGACGACCTACGCGAGATGTGCTACAATGAGGTGGATGTTCGGGGGTGTTTTGATGCTCTATTACCCTTTAGGGACACCAAGGATAAAAAGTATAGGCGTTCTTGGGCTAAGCGCGGGCTGAGTGGTTATTTCTCTGGGGCAATAGGGCGCTCAACAGACAGAATTGATGAGGCATCAAAGGACTTGATGCGTAGTATTGCCCAGGGTGGTGATGACGACATTGACCAGGATGCCCTGTATGTATTGGATACGCTAATGGATACGGCCATGTATTCTCTAATGGGCATATGCTTGGTAGCTTCCTACAGGCCTGAGGTATGGAGCAAGTTCTTAGTCAATCTACGGAATAACCTGAGCGGCAAGGATAGTTAGTTGACATGGTAAACAAGGCTCCTCAGCACGCGGTGTGCGAGACCTGCCCTTTGTATGATGGGTGCATTACGCCTTGTATGCCTGGAGCTGGCTCAGAAGATCCAACTGTTATGCTTATAGGAGAAAGTCCGGGTGAAAACGAAGATAAGCAAGGAGAGCCGTTTGTAGGGCAGTCTGGTAAGTTACTGCGGGCTTCTATTGAATCTGTTGGTATAAACCTGGACGACTGTCGGTTCACAAACGCGGTGCGCTGCCGGCCTCCTAAGAATAGGACACCCACCAACAAGGAAGTAGAGAACTGCTCTGGCTTCTTGTTTGACGAGATAAAAGCATATGACCCACGCGTAGTTGTGTTACTTGGTAACACCCCACTCAAAATTGTGCTGGGAGAATCTGGTATCACTACCTGGAATGGGGTGGTAGTAGAGCGCGGCGGCACTACATACATCCCTGCCTATCACCCAGCATACATCATGCGTGGCATGAATGATGAGTTGCTAAATGAGTGGTTAATGGCGCTAGGCAAGGCGGCAGAGGTAAGCAATAATGGCGCATCCAGCGTGCCCACCTCTGCCGAGAGCGGTTATGAGTTTGTATATCCTCTTACCACTCAAGAAGTGCTTGACATGCGGAATGAGATTATAGAATGGGCAGGAGAGTCTGGCAGGGTTGTGGCCTATGACGTCGAGACACGCTGGCTAGAGGAATTCAAACCAGGCAATGCTATAGTGTCCTGCTCGCTTGCCATTGACAAGAAGGTGTGGTCACTGCCTCTCAAGCACCCAGAAGCTCCTTGGGACGAAGTAGAGTACAAGTATGTGGTATCCCAACTAGAAGAAGTGCTACAAAGCGTGCCTATTATAGGGCACAACATTCGGTTTGACAGCCGTATGACACGGAGAATGTTGGGTATAGAGATACAAGCAATTGGCGACACCATGCGCGTGAGCCAACTAATAGATAGTAGGGTTGGCATTCATGGACTGAAGCGGTTGGCTGGACTATATGTAGGAATGTATGATTATGATAGGGAATTGAATCAGTACAAAGCAGAGCATAGGGAAGCAGACCCTGGCAAGGGTGGGGACTTTGGGAAGATACCACTTGGAATATTACTTCCTTATGGGGCCAAGGACGCAGTTGCTACATATGCCTTGTTTTATAGGCTAGAAGGAGATCTCACAGACAAGCAAAAGGTGCTGCACGAACAGATGATTATGCCCGCTGATTATGCACTTGGGAACATAGAGTCATCTGGATTCAGGATAGACAAGTACATAACACTGCGATATTACACCTTATATCAAATGGCTGCAGATAAATACAAGGAGCAGATGCTCAAGGACAAGCAGGTCAAGCAGTTCATTGAAGATAAACAAGCAGCTAGCAAGAAGTTCAAATTTAACCCAAACAGTGGCGATCAGATGGCAGCAGTGTTCTATCAATACAAGAAGCACAAGGTAACAGACAGGACAGCCACAGGCAAGCCATCTGTTGCTATAGATACACTCAAGCAAAGTAGTGTGAGTAAGGACTCATTATTTGAGCCGTACCGCAAGTGGAGGTTGCTTGCTAGCATGCTGTCCAAGTACCTAGGTCCTGCCATTAAGGGGGAGTGGGAGGAAGGTGCTGGGGATGATAGGGTACATGCTAGTTTCAATATGGGCGGTGCCAAAACGGGAAGGCTTAGCTCCTCCTCACCAAATTTACAAAATATACCTACGCCAGAAAGCGAATCTGGTACGTTGCTCTCCGTACTACCAATCAAAAACATTTTCACTCATACGTGGGATGATGGTTGCTTGGCTGCATTTGATTACTCAGGGATGGAGCTTCGCGTAATGGCAAGTGTAGCGAGTTGCCAGGGAATGATAGATGCTTTCTCTAACGGGCTGGATATACACAAGTATGTTACTGGACTTTTGTATAATGTTCCGTATGAGGAAATTACAAAAGAACAAAGGTATAGAGGGAAATGGGTTAGTTGGAGTACCATTTATGGGGGTAGTGCTCACACTTTACACAATCTATATGATATACCTCTAAGTGAGGCAGAGTCCTTAATCAACGGATATTTTGAGCAGTTCCCAGAGATACTAGATTATCAGGAGAGCACTGCATCTTTTGCCAAGTCAAGTGGCTATGTGGAGTCATCGTTTGGTAGGAGACTGTATCTACCGTACATCAATGACAGAGATAGAAGGAAGGCAGAAGATGATAAGAGAACAGCCTTAAACATGCCGATACAGGGGTTATCTAGTGACATGCTCCTATGCGCCCTAATAGTAATTGACTGCTATAGGCGCGAACGTGGTATGAAGACGTTAATAGTCAACACCGTACACGACTCGCTAGTAGCAGATGTGTTTCCAGGCGAGCTTGATAAGTTTGCTACTATGTGTGTAGGTATTATGGAGAATTTGCCTACATACGCTCCAGTGTTCTTTCCCAGATTGGACTTCTCTTGGTTAAAGTGTAAACTTAAGGTAGATGTGGAAACTGGTAGTCATTATGGGGCACTTGAGCCATACGAAGTAAATAGGGCGGACACGTGACAGAGGAAGAGAAGTTTTGGGGTGAGGTAGATATTGGTGGTGATAACGAATGCTGGGAATGGAAACGGGGCATTTCCTGGGATGGTTATGGTCAGTTTTATTGGAAGGAATATGACGGCCCAAGGAGATCAAATCGTGTAGCGTGGGAACTAATATATGGACCCATACCAGATGGGATGCTAGTATGTCACACTTGCGATAATACAAGATGTTGTAACCCATCCCATCTGTTCATTGGTACGCAAAAAGATAATATGTATGATGCTAGTCGAAAAGGAAGACTAGTTCGTTCTGAAGAGTTTAGGAAGAATCTTTCCGTAGCTATGTTAGGAAACCAGAATACATTGGGGTTTCATCCTACAATGGCTTCCCGTATAAAGATGGGTAAAGCACAGAGAGGCAAGACATTGACAGAGGATCATAGGCGTAAGATAAGTGAGGCACGTAAAAACCTATCAGAGGAGGTTCATAACAATATGAGGGAGGCGCAGAGGCGCAGGCGTGCTAGGGAGAAAGAACTGAAGTTGAAGAATGCTGCCTAATATATCACGCTCATTAGATCTATACGATGACATCATCGCCAATAGTATCGGGGTGCAGGACTTGTACTATAGGCATGGTGAAGATGGCTACATAGCTCTGGCCGTCAATTTAGGCAAGTTGCTGTCATATCACGAGGAGGACAAGGCAGAAGAAGCAGCTAGTTTATTATACAAGAGGTTTGCTAAGGTAGACCTGGTAAGTAGAACGGTGTTCGATGCGTTGGTGTTCAATTCAGAGTTATCGCATAGGGGAGGACTAATGGCAACGAATGGAAGTGACCTAGAGAAACTAGATAGGGACATATTTCAGCAAACAA
>Ga0315274_10007229_pt1 | contig 16095 bp, 15 predicted proteins | sample YL17G02_20_MG_FD_203700 | JGI IMG/M metagenome (GOLD analysis project Ga0315274, IMG submission 203700) | Sediment microbial communities from Yellowstone Lake, YNP, Wyoming, USA - YL17G02_20 | ecosystem: Environmental > Aquatic > Freshwater > Lake > Sediment | place: USA: Wyoming | collected...
ACCCGGCGGAGTTTACCCCGTACTTGATACGGGGCGGGTATGACGAACAGACTGAATTTATAAACAGACTCTAATTAATCATGCTTTGACTGAGCGAGTTATAGGCCTAAGTGTGTCCTTTTCTCTTGGCTTCCTGGCTTCCTTATCAAGAACATCAGAAGGGTAATGTGCTTCTCTTTTCTCTTTCTTCTTTTCTCTTTCTTCTTTTCTCTTTCCTCTTTGCCCTTTGCTCTTTGCCCCATGCCCTATGCCCCATGCTCTATGCTCTTCTCTCCTAAACCGGCAAATACTTCTATTCTAATCTTTGGCCGATAAACATTATTGCCCATCTATCCCTCATCGAGCATCTAATTTATTGAAATAATTATCTATATTTTGATGCTGGATAATGGCACAACCTTTGCAAAAATAACTAAAAATCTTGGCCTCAACATCTGAAGAGATCTCAATGGAAGATATAGTTAAACTATTTAAAGAAGGATTAACCTATTATAGAAAATTTCTTGATTTAACCCTCCAGATGGAGAGGACGATTGACAACGGAAAGATCCCGGACTTAAAGGTCCTTCTGGCTGAAAGAGCGAAAATATTGAAGGAAATTTCTGCTGATGAAGAAGCCTTCGAGAAGATTTGGATAAAAATCTCCGATAGAGAACAATTCTCCGCTACCATTGATGAAATCAGGAGGGTTTACGAAGAAATTATCACTCTGAATCAAAGAATTGAGAAAAAAATGAGGTCAGAAAAAGACCAAATTCATGAAAAACTAACAGAGATTCGAAAAGGGCGTAAAGTATTGCAGGGATATAAAACGGTCCGAAGGGATATTCCAAGATATATTAATAAGACGGGGTAGTTTCAGGCAACAGTCTGAAAGGTTGCCTAAGTTTCTTATCCAAACCGAGTACGGAGCATTTTTTCTTAGATAGAGTCTGTTTATAAACACCCTTTTTCGTCATGCCGGACTTGAGGAGCCTGCCCCGTACTCTGATACGGGGGCATCCAGACGCCGTCCCGACGAAAGTCGGGAACCATCTTAAAGAACTGGATTCCGGCTTTCGCCGGAATGACGATTCTGATTAAGGCGGCAATTTATAAACATACACTAAATGTTTTTTCTCGCTAAAGAAAAAAGAGAAATTGCCGATATTGACTATAAAGTGAATAAACAGTTTCAAGGCTAAATATAAAGAAAACAGAAACTTCCGCTATGGGTTTGATAGGGTGGGAAAATGATAAAGGTTGAGCCAAATGCTACCTATAAAGAGATCAGGGTGAGTGATCATTCTACAAATTGGGAACGGAAGAAATCGCCCGCTTATTGGGAATACCGGAGAAAATGGGAAGAATACCCAAAAAAACAAATTGTCGGCGACTTTCCAATCCATCTGGATATCGAGACAACCAACGCCTGCAACCTGAAATGTGCAATGTGCCCCAGAACGGTTCTGATTAATAAAAATCATTTCTATAAGATTCAGTTCATGGACTTTGATTTCTTCAGGGGTCTGATCGATCAGGGAGTCGATCAGGGCTTATGTTCTGTCAAACTCAGTTATTTAGGTGAACCCCTCCTTCACCCGGATGTGGTCAAGCAGGTAAAATATGCCAAGGACAGGGATGTGATCGACGTCATGTTTAATACGAATGGCACCCTCCTGACTGAAACGTTAAGCCAACAGTTACTGGATGCCGGTTTGGACAAAATATTCTTTTCCTTCGATTCCCACATTAAGGAGGAATATGAAAAGATCCGTGTTGGGGCAAATTTTGAAAAGACTGTCGAAAATATCAAGGCCTTCGTTCGGATAAAGAATAGAAATGGCTATAGTCATGTGGAAACCCGTGTCTCCATGGTTCTGTCCAGAGATGAGGAGGAGAAGTTCCGGAGACTGACCGAGATGTGGAGGGGAATCGTGGATACCATTGGGTTTGGGTATTACGTGGAAAGGGATCACGATAAAGAGAGGGAATATGCACCCGTAGAGGGGTTCGTCTGTGCCCAGCCCTGGCAGAGGATGTTCGTCATGGCAGATGGGATTGTGACCGCCTGCTGTGCGGACGAGAGAAGGGAATATGTCCTGGGAGATGCCATCCAGGAGAGACTGGCGGACATCTGGAAAGGAAGGGGCGCTCAGGCGCTCCGTGAGGCTCATGAATGCGGACACTATGACCAGATCGCCATCTGTCGAAAATGTTATGTTCCGATCTCGGAGGAGGAGGAAAGCAGGGCAGGTCATTCATAATCAAGCGTTTTCCCCTCAACCTTCCATTCTCCCCGAAGAGGGAGAAAGAAGAGGTGAGGAGGCACAAAAGAAAAATCGTAACACTTTAGTTTTTTGAAAGAGGTCTGATCAAGATATCATAGTATCTCAAATCCCCCTCAATCCCCCTTTTTCAAAGGGGGAAGAATTTCTCCTCCCTTTGGCAAAGGGAGGTGGGGAGGGATTTTATGAAGGCTTTTTTAAAGCGCTAAAGTGTTACGAAAAAACAAAGGGGAGGTAATGGAGACCATTCGGACGAAAAATAGAATCATCGGATCGGGACACCCCGCCTATCTCATCGCAGAGATGGCGTGGTCTCATGACGGGTCGGTGGAAAAAGCCTCCTCTATCATTCAGGGAACGGCGAAGGCCAAGGCCGATGCCATCAGCATCCATCTCACCTCTCTGACCGATTATATGGTCCCCCATTACGGGAGCGGGAAGGGCCGGGTGTCTGCGGGCAAAGAGGATCAGAATATTTATCGATATCTGGAGGCGATCAATCTTACATCTGAAGATTGGACCAAACTGATTCCGATGGCAAAAGGTTTGGGACTCGATGTCTGTGTGATGTGCAATGATTGGCGAAGCCTTGAGTTTGTTCAGGGTTTTGATCCGGAAATGTATGTGATCTCGGCCGCAAGCTTTGCAGAGGAAGATTTTGTCCGTGCCATGTCAAAGACACACAAGCCCCTCTTGCTCAGAATTGGAGGAGCCTCGCTTGGGGAGATAGAAAAGGTCATTTTCTGGGCCAGGGAAGAAGGGAATCAGGAGATGATTCTTCTCTTCGGCTTTCAAAATTATCCAACCAGAATCGAAGACACCCATTTGACCTTTCTTCGTACATTAAAGGAGACCTTTGGATTTCAGGTAGGTCTGGCGGATCACCTGGATGCAGAAGACCCTGTGGCCTTCATTCTTCCCCTCCTGGCTATTCCTTTTGGCGCCACAGCCATTGAAAAACATGTAACCCACGATCGAAGGCTCAAAGGAGAAGATTTTGAATCCGCCCTTAATCCGGAGGAATTACAGAGATTCGTATCCTATGTCCGCCAAGTGGAGGTGGCCATCGGATCCTCCCATACCCAGGAGATTTATTCCACCATGGACGCCTACCGTCAGATCTCGAGGAAAAGGATTGTGGCTGCCTGTGAATTAGAGGAAGGCGAAGTGATTTATAGGGAAAAGATAACCTTCAAACGGTCCGACGTTGGAATGACCCCCGATGAAATCAAGTACGTCCTCGGACGGAGAGTCAAAACGAAGCTGGCCGCCAATGACCCCATCACTCTTGAAGCAGTGATATAAGGAGGAGAAGAGATGACTAAAGAGAAAAGCGCAGTTTTCCTTTCCATCAGAGAAAAAGCGACGCGACTACCCAAAAAGGTGCTGCTGCCGCTCCAAGGGAAGACGGTCACCGAGCACCTGATCGAACGGCTCAAGACAGCAAAACTTCCCGATCAGTTGATCATGACCACGTCCACCCATCAGGGCGACCAGATTTTAGCGGACCTTGCTGGAAAGTGCCAGATCCCCTGTTTCCGGGGAAGTGAGGACGATAAACTGGACCGTTATCTTGAGGCCTCCAAAATGTTCGGAGTTGATTTCATGGTCATTGTCGATGGCGATGATCCCTTCTGCGACCCCGGATATATTGATAGAGTCATTCAAAAACACCGCACTACCGGCGCAGATTTTGTTTACTCCAAGGGCCTCCCTCTCGGAGCCAATTCAAGCGGTTTTACCCGCAAAGCCCTGGAACGGGTGTGCCAAATTAAGAGGGAGAGCGATACCGAGGTCTGGGGTGGATATTTTATCCAAACTGGTCTCTTCCTTGTGGAGTGCGTAGAGGCCACTGAGTCGCTCCTGCAGCAACCAGAGGTTCGGATGACCCTGGACTATGAGGAGGATTACCATTTTTTCAAAGAGATTTTTGATGTCTTATATATACCAGGCCGGGTGTTCAGTTTGGAGGAGGTTATGTCCCTTCTTGCACGAAGGCCTGAAATCATCCAGATCAACCAGGGGGTTCAGAAACGATACGAGGAGAACCTCTCCCGTCACACTAAGATTTCTTACGAACTCCCCCCCCTCGCCCCCCTTTAGAAAAGGGGGGTTGGGGGGATTTAGAATCTTCTGGGTAACCCAGAAAGAAAGGGGGATAGAATGCGTCTCCTGATCGTGGGCTTGGGGTCTATGGGGAAGAGAAGGGTCAGGAACCTGCAGGCATTAGAGGCAGGAGAGATTATCGGCTTTGACCCAAGGTGTGATCGTTGCGAGGAGGCAAACAGCAAATATGGTATCGAAGTCTATCCTCACTTTGAAGGTGCGATGGCGGCTCATCCAGATGTTCTGATCATCTCTACTGCCCCGGATCTTCATATGCACTACGCCAAACTGGCCCTTGAAAACGATAAGCACTTTTTTACTGAAGCCAGTGTGACAGAGGACGGCATGGCTGATCTGGCCAAGGAACTGAAGAAGAAAAAGATCGTCGGGGTTCCCTCCTGCACAATGCGATTCTACCCGGGCCCCAAAAGGATAAAACAACTGGTTGATCAAGGCCGGATTGGAAGGGTTCTCAGTTTTACCTATCACAGCGGTCAGTACCTTCCGGACTGGCACCCCTGGGAGGATTGCCGGAATTACTATGTATCCAAAAAGGAGACGGGCGCTTGTCGAGAGATCGTCCCCTTCGAAATGGTATGGCTGACGTGGACTTTCGGGGGCGTCGAGCGCCTCTCCTGCATGAAAGATAAAATAGGCGACCTGGAGGCAGATATTGATGATATTTATCAGCTTTTGCTGAAGTTTAAAACCGGGGCGATTGGGCATCTCATGGTGGATGTCCTTGCCCGTCCGGACATCCGGCACATGAGAATCGTCGGCACAGAGGGAGTGATGGAGTGGGTGAGCAAACAGAATGCCCTCAAGGTTTCGAACATGTCGGACTATTCGTGGGAAACGATAGAACTGAATCAGGGCACTATGGAAAATCAATACACCAACCCGGAGGAACCTTATATCGAGGAGATGGACCGTTTTATCCGGGCCATTCATGGCCAGGGAGATTTCGGGTATACCTTCGAAGAAGATTTTAAGATCCTTCAGATTCTTTACAAGGCTGAAGAGAGTTCGGTGAGGTTGAAACATGTCAACATTGAATCTTAATGTCCATTCAAAAGAAGAAACATATCGAGTCGACAAAACAAGATTTTCACGCTCTGAGGCTTACTGGAATCGCACCAAGGGGCTAATCCCGTGCGGCACTCAGACCCTCAGCAAAAGTCCGACTCAGTATGTCGATGGGATGGCCCCGAAGTATCTTTTGAGAGGGAAAGGATGCCATGTCTGGGATGTGGACGGCCAGGAATATATCGATTATGGCATGGGCCTTCATCCCATTATTTTGGGATATACCTATCCGGCAGTGGATGAGGCCATCAAAAGCCAGTTAGCCCATGGGATCACCTTTACGCTCAACCATCCCCTTGAGGTAGAGTTGGCTGAGGTTTTACGCGATCTGATTCCCTGTGCGGAAATGGTTCGTTTCGGGAAGAATGGTTCTGATGTAACCACTGCAGCCATCCGGGTTTCACGGGCTTATACAGGAAGGGATAAAGTAGCCTGCTGCGGCTATCATGGCTGGCAGGACTGGTACATCGGAACGACCGAGAGAAATAAAGGGGTTCCCACGGCAGTGAAGGAACTGACGAAAACATTTGAATACAACCGGATTGAGACCCTCCATCAAATTTTTCGGGAGAATAAGGGGCAAATCGCCGCTGTCATTATGGAGCCTGTTGGCGCCATTCCTCCCGAAAATGACTTCTTACACCAGGTAAAGGAATTGACACACAGGGAAGGAGCGGTTTTCATTCTGGATGAGATTATCACCGGGTTCCGTTTTGCTTTAGGAGGAGCCCAGGAATTTTTCGGAGTCACTCCAGACCTCGCCACTTTCGGCAAAGCCATGTCCAACGGCATGCCCCTTTCTGCTCTGGTGGGGAGAGCAGAGATCATGAAGGAGTTGGAGGAGGTCTTTTTCTCCTTCACCTTCGGAGGGGAAACCCTTTCCATTGCCGCTGCCCTGGCCACGATCAAGGAGATGATCGGGAGGAAGGTTTTGGATCAGGTATGGAGGCAGGGAAGCCGATTGCAGGAAGGCTACAATCGAATGGCGGTTGAGTTAGGCCTGGCGGAATACACCCGATGTATTGGCTATCCGCCCAGGTCAATCGCTTCTTTCTTACCACGGGAAGGTCTCGATCCTCTGGAGATGAAGAGCCTGATGCAGCAGGAACTCTTAAGACGGGGAATTTTATGGGCCGGCTACCATGCCATCAGCTTTTCTCATGGGGATAAGGAGATCGATATCACTTTGGATGCCTTCAATGAGGCGTTGTCTATTCTTCGAGAAGCAATCAAGGAAAGGGACGTCCTGAGGTATCTCGAGGGCCCTCCGATAAAACCGGTATTTCGAAAGGTGTAAGAAAGATGGTCTCGTAAAATGTCCTTTTAGTTCTCTTTTCGTCATTCCGGCGAATGCCGGAATCCAGGGTTTCCCTCGAAACGCCGGATTTTGGGACTTTTTACGAATTTATCAAGAAAGGTAAAATGATCCAGGAATCCTTGAAATTTCTTTGCCCTACAAAATTATTCCGGGAATTGAACATACTGGTTCTCATCGAGGAGAATCCCCGGATGAGCCAGCACACCCTGGCTAAAAAGATGGGGGTCACCAGCACGATGGTCAACTTTTACATGAACGATTCGATCCGAAAGAAGATGGTTTGTGTAGAAGGGGAGACAAACCGGCAGAAGCAGTATTTTCTTACCTTCAAAGGGAAGAGGAGGAAGCGGCAGCTTTTGAACGAATACATCACCGGGGTGAGTGATCTTTACTCAACTTGTAAAAAGGAGTTTGAACAGCGTTTAAGAGCCTTTTACAGGAAAGGCCTCCGTCGGGTTGTCTTTTTTGGAGCCGCTGAGACATGTGAAATCGCCTGCCAGGCAGTCCGTCATACAGAGATGGAGGTGGTAGGCATTGTGGACAATGATTTCAATAAGCACCACAAAAAAATGGGTGGGGTCGAAATCCTTCCTCCAGAATACATCGAAGAACTCCATCCGGATGCAGTCATTATTACCGCTCTTGGTCATCCGGACGAGATCTATCGGCAACTGTATCCGTTAAAGGAGAAAGGTATTCTGATAAAAAAATTTTAGGTGGCGACATTCAAAGAACGATGTCTGAGAGAGGTTTAACTGATATGGGCGGTGATCACACCACAGAAAATCGGCCCTGGGAGAACTGGGAGGGGAATGCAGACTACCTCCATCTGATGGTCGCCCGGGCCAAAGGGCTTACGGCCGAAATGGAGTGCGCCAGACAGATGCACGACATCTTGCTCTCCAGATCCATTCTTCCGAAGCGGGTATTAGATGCCTGCTGCAGTTGTGGCCATTATTATCATACCCTGAGGAAGATCAATCCTGATTTGGAATATACAGGAGTGGATATCGCTCCTTCTTACGTCCAAGAAGGGCAAGCGATATTCTCGGAAAATCATCGGGTCAAGATCCTTTGGGGAGATGTATTGGATCTCCCTTTTGCCGATCATAGTTTTGAACTGGTGATCTGCTACAACACGATTCAAAATTTGCCTCATTTTGCTCAGCCCTTAAAAGAACTGACACGGGTTGCAGACAAATACGTCCTGATTCGGATGCTTTGCTCCCAAGAGAGGCGTCTTCTTCGGGAAGAAATTGAAGAGGAAGGGGAAAAGGGACCTCGGATACGATATGAATACCACAACACCTGGAGTTTCAAAGATATAACCGATGGGTTATCCGGATCGGGAAGCTTCAACGTCGAGTTCATTCCCGACAGAATTTCTTCTTTACCCGAAGGCAAGGGCACGCAGGTCATCAATGGTCGGCAATTTCTAAAGGGCATCTTATATGAATGGTGGCACTTATTTATCTCAAAACAGGAGGGGGAGTGAAAGAGTCCGTTTTTATCGTCGCCGAAGCAGGGGTTAATCATAACGGAAGCCTTGAATTGGCGAAGAGGTTGATCGCAACCGCTGCAGGATCGGGTTGTGATGCAGTAAAATTTCAAACCTTCCGGGCTGACCGGGTGGTGAGTATCAGGGCGCCGAAATGTGATTATCAGTTTGAGAATACCGGAGCCGATGAATCCCAATTTGAGATGATCCGGAAGTTGGAATTAGATGAGGCGGCCCACATCGAATTGATAGGGGTCGCAAGAGATGAAGGGATCGAATTTATCTCCACCCCCTTTGACGAAGAAAGCGCCACCTTTTTAATCGATCTTGGGGTTAAATGGATCAAGATTTCCTCAGGTGAAATTACGAACCTGCCTTTTCTCTCTCATGTTGCCCGCTTCCAAAAGCCCATTATTTTATCGACCGGCATGGCCTACCTTTCCGAGGTGGATGAGGCCGTCAGAGTCATCCAGGAAAACTGGCAGGCAAGATCCCCCTCCGGTCAGTTGCCACCATTGACCTTACTCCATTGCCTGACACAATACCCTGCCCCTGTAGAGGAGGTCAACCTGAGGGCAATGCTTACTCTTCAGGAGGCCTTTAAATTGCCTGTGGGCTATTCCGATCACACCCTTGGGATTGAGATATCCCTGGCGGCGGCGGCGCTGGGGGCCACGATGATTGAAAAACATTTTACTCTGGATCGAACCCTTCCCGGACCGGATCACCGGGCAAGCCTTGAGCCAGAAGAGTTAAATAAAATGGTTCAGGCCATTCGTCACATCGAAGTCGCTATGGGAAATGGAATCAAGGCTCCTGCCCCCAGTGAGATAAGGAACAGGGGGCTTGTTCGGAAGAGCCTTGTGGCGACCCACTATCTCAAGGCCGGCCACAGGCTTGAACCGGATGACCTCATGGCCAAAAGGCCCGGCAACGGGATAAGTCCGAGCCACAAATCCTTTATCATTGGTTCGGTATTGCAAAAAGACGTTGAAAGGGATGATACCCTTACCTGGGAACATTTGTTAAGGCATTAAGATGCAAAACGTTACGAGAGCAAAGAGAAAGATTGCAGTCGTCACGGGAACCAGGAAGGCATAATGGTTTTGGCTAACGATGAGCCTCTAATGATTACCAGTCTCGAAGTGGATTTCAATAAAATAAAAATTGGGGAGATCTTTCAAAATGTCTAACGTCCTTGTCATATCAACTCATCCGGATGACGAAACGCTTGGCATAGGAGGGACATTGCTGAAGAAGAAAGATCAGGGAGATTCCCTCTATTGGATGATTGTTACTTCAGCCCATACCCTTTACTGGGATGAGGAAGTTGTCTCTTGTAAAGAAACTGAGATCAAAATGGTTGCTCAGGCCTATGGTTTTCAAAAGACATTCCGATTGGGGTTCCCTGCCGCCTCTTTAAACGACACACACAGGAATGACCTCATCGGTGCGATGCGACGTGTTTTGGAAGAAGTGAAACCTGAAACCGTATTCCTCATGTTTGGCCGGGATATTCATACAGATCACCAAATGGCGTTTGAGTGTGCCATGGTGGTCATGAAGCCCTTTCGATTTCCATATTTAAAGAGCATTTATACTTACGAAACACTCTCCTCAACAGAACTGTCTCCTCCACTATTGGGGAACGCATTTGTTCCCAATGCCTTCTGCGATATCAGCGATTATCTGGATGAAAAAATCAGGATCATGGGACTCTATCAGAGCGAGGCCCAGGAATATCCTATGCCTAGGTGCACCGAGTCGATACGAGGGTTAGCCAGGTTTCGAGGAGGTGTGATTGGGGTTCCTTACGCTGAAAGCTTTATGGTATTACGTGAGGTCTTATGAGGTGATAGGTTCATTTCATACGGAGAATAGATCTTATGTCAAATCCTCTGGCCGTAAAACAACATTGGGAAGATCCTCAAACGGTTTCTCTTCGTGATGAGAATCTGCGGGTTTTAGAGCAACGGACGATTTCCACTCATTTGGAGCCCGTTGAGTCACTCCTCGAAATGGGTTGCGGGGATTGCATCAATACCCTGGCTTATTCCTGTCATGCAAAGACAACATGGGCGATCGATTATTCCTTGGAGATGATCAGAAAAGCGAGGTTGCGAATTCAAAGAGAGGCCCTGCCTCTCACCCATTTGATCAATGGAGATTTTTTTCTCCTGAAGGCTCTGAGAAAAAAATTCCAAACGATCGTGAGCCAAAGATGCCTGGTCAATCTCTCGGGATGGACGGAACAGCAGGAGGCCATCTCGGCCATCGCAGAAAAACTTGATGATCGTGGGATGTTTTTAATGCTGGAGACGACCCTCGATGGATTGGAAAATCTGAATCGCCTGCGCCATCGGGTAGGGCTGCCATCCATCCCTCAGCCCTGGCACAACCGAAATTTTGACCTCCAGAGGCTTCGCGATTTTCTTGAACGGTATTTCCTTATTGAAGCCATGACCGATTTCAGCTTCTATTTCTTAATCACACGGGTTTTAAACCCTTTACTGGGATTCTCGGTGGATCATCCCCAGTCGAAGAAATTGGATGAGGTGGCGAGAGAACTTGCAGAAAAAATTGGCCCCCTGGGGATCGAGGGGATTGGCCCTCAAATATTTTTCAAATTGAGAAAAAAATCATAGGGAGCGAGGTCAAAAGATGAATAGCTGCATCACCTGTGCCGAGGATGTGTTGATCCATGAGGGTGAGACCTTTCTCAATGTCCTGGAGGAAATGGAGAGATTGAAAAAGGGCATCGCCCTGGTGGTGAATGATCGAAAGAGATTGGTGGGAGTGGTCACCAATGCGGATATCCGGCGGGCCGTCCTCAAAAAGGTCTCCCTGGATGACAAGGTTAGCAAGGTGATGAACAGAAATCCGATTACAGCCACTCATCACCTCTCGAGCGGAGAATTCTACCGGTTGATGGTCGAAAAGAATATCGATCAACTGCCCATCATCAGCGATCAGGGAGAGCCCATCGGGATCATCTACGAATCGACTTTGCGACAGGAAAAGGTTCTATTATGCCCCGTGGTCATCATGGCAGGAGGACTGGGAGAGCGTTTGCGACCCTTTACGAAGCATATTCCCAAACCTTTGTTGAACGTTGGCGGCAAGAGCATGATTCAGATCGTCATCGAAAGATTCCGAGACCAGGGGGTCAAGGAATTTTTCGTATCCGTAAATTACAAGGCCGAAATGGTTGAGGAATATTTAGGCGATGGCTCAAAATTCAGGGTTCAAATTAAATATCTGAGGGAGAGAACAAGGTTGGGAACAGCAGGTTCATTAAGCTTGTTACCCGATGGTATTTCGTCTTCCTTCTTTGTCGTCAATGCCGATGTCATCACGGATCTCGATTTCCGGGCGATCTACCAATTTCATCGAGACAACCAATCGGATCTGACGGTGGCTGTCAAGAAGGTCAGCTACCAGGTGCCCTACGGGACTATCGAGGTGGAATATGGCCGGATCGTCAGCCTGTCTGAAAAGCCCCATATCAATAAGTATGTGAATGCAGGGATCTATATTCTGGAGGCCTGGGTGGTTGGAGAAATTCCAGTCAATCAATTTTTCGACATGACAGACCTGATCAATAAATTGATTGCCGGCGGGAGGGTGGTGGACAGTTACCTGATCAACGGGACCTGGGTAGATGTCGGGCAGAAGAAGGATTATGAGCAGGTCAATGCGAACATCGGTTCAAAAAGAAGGGATCAAGGAATGGGACAGGAGACCGTTTTTGAATTGAACCCTTTGTCGAAATTGGTTGAGGCCCCATGAAACTTAAGGGGAGAAAGGCGTTGGTGACGGGGGCCTGCGGTTTTATCGGCAGCCATCTGGTGGAGCGGCTTGTGGAGGGAGGCGTCCGGGTCAGGGCCTTTGTTTACTATAACTCCTTTAATCGCCGGGGATGGCTGGACACCTTGCCAGGAGAAGTATTGAGCGAGATCGAAGTGGTGAGCGGAGATGTGAGAGATTTTCATTGCGTCAAAAAAGCGATGGAAGGGGCGGAGGTGGTGTTCCATCTGGCCGCCCTGATCAGCATTCCTTACTCCTACATTGCGCCGGAATCCTATGTGGACACCAATATTAAAGGCACGCTCAATGTCCTCCAGGCAGGGAGGGAGATCGGGGTTGCCAGACTGATTCACACCTCTACCAGCGAGGTTTACGGGACCGCCCAGTATGTGCCCATCGATGAAAAACATCCACTGCAGGGGCAATCGCCCTATGCGGCCACCAAGATTGCCGCGGACATGATGGCCCAGAGCTTCCATTGTTCCTACGGTTTGCCGGTGACGGTTTGCCGCCCGTTCAATACTTATGGTCCGAGGCAGTCCGCCCGGGCCATCATCCCGACCATCATCTGCCAGTTGATGTCCAATAAAACGATCCTTTCATTAGGAAATCTCCACACCCACCGGGATTTCAATTATGTCCAGGATACTGCCGAAGGGTTTGTAAAGATTGCCGAGGCCGATCAGGCCATCGGAGAAATGATTAATATCGGCAGCGGGGATGAGATATCCATATCGGATTTGGTTGAGACAATTGGCCGGCGAATGGGGAGAGAGATAAACGTGGAGGAGGAGGAGCGGCGCCTAAGGCCCTACGCGAGCGAAGTGTACAGACTTTGTGCAGATAACCGAAAAGCGAAGAACATCCTCGGGTGGACGAGCAAGATCGATCTGGAAACGGGTCTTTCAAAGACGATCGAATGGTTTGAAAGAAATAAGGATCGCTATAAGCAAATGAACTATCATATTTGATGAGGTGGATACCATGCTTCCGGAAAACAGAATTCCTCTTTCTGAGCCGATTTTTAGAGGAAACGAATGGACCTACGTCAAAGATTGTCTGGATAGTGGCTGGGTGTCATCCGGTGGAAAATATGTTGAACGATTTGAAAATGAGATAGCCTCCCTGGTTGGGGTGAAACATGCCGTGGCGACGGTGAACGGAACAGCGGCAATCCATACCGCCTTGATGGTGGCGGGGATAACGCATGGGGACATTGTTATGGTCCCCACGCTGACCTTCATTGCGACAGCGAATCCGGTCATGTATTGCAGCGCCCGCCCCTTTTTCCTGGATTGTGAAGGAGAGACGTTTAATTTGGACCCCGAAAAACTGCTTTGCGCGGTTAAAAAATTGGATCAATCAGGTCAAAAGCCCAAGGCCGTGATCGTAACCCACCTTTATGGACACCCCTGTGATATGGACCCGATCATGGAGGTGGCGAACCGGTATGGAATGGTCGTCATTGAAGATGCATCAGAAGCGATCGGCGCAAAGTATAAAGGGAAAAGCGTGGGGCGGCTTGGGCATATCGGGTGTTTCAGTTTTAATGGGAACAAGCTGATCACTTCGGGTGGAGGGGGGATGCTCGTAACCGATCTTTCAGAATATGCAAAACGAGCACGATATCTCACCGCCCAGGCCCGGGATGATAAGCTTGAATTCGTTCACCACGAAGTAGGATACAACTACCGTTTGACGAATCTTCAGGCGGCCCTCGGTTTAGCCCAACTGGAAAGGGTGTATGAATTTATCGAAACAAAGAGGGCCATCGCCTCTTATTACCAAAATCACCTTAAAGGGGTGCAAGGGATCAAGGTCGTGGAAGAGGCCCCATGGGCCTATAGCTCTTTCTGGTTGGTTCCCATTCTGATCGATACGGAAACGTTCGGTTTGAGCTCCCGGGAGCTCTGTCATTTCCTGGGCAAGCAGTCGATCGAATCCCGCCCTTTTTTCTGTCCTCTGCATAGACTTCATCCCTTCCGGGGATTTGCCTCTGACCACATCGAAATTGCTGATCGAGTCTATGAACAGGGGCTCCTTCTTCCCTCTTCCTTATCTCTCACCGAGGCGGATTTAAACGAGGTTGTGAATCGTATTCTGCAAGTTAATACTACTCCGACAAATAGCGTTTATGGCGCGATGCAAGACGGATATGTTGAGCGGTTTGATCAGAAAATCTCCCCTCGCCCTGTGGAGTAGGTTTCCCCACTCCACGGGGCGAGCCCCTCTCCTTCGACATGCTCAGGATGGTGAGTCTCGTCGAACCATTTTCCAAAGAGGGGGATAACAATTTCCCCCTTTGGCAAAGGGGGACTAAGGGGGATGTTGTGAATTGTCGGAGTAGTATTAAATCCAGGGGTCATTTTTTACAAAAAGGTGAAAAAACAACATGGCAACCTTATATGAGAAGAATTTAGCTTGGTTGAAAGAATGGTGCCCTGCCTTTTTCGACTGGCTGGAGAAATCGGAGGAGGACCCAGGGGTAGAGCTGATCGAGGTCAAACCCGGCATCAATGATCTTCGGGTGACAGGAAAGAATAGGCAGAAATTCCTTTTTTATCATGCCGACCCACCTTTAGAGCATGAGAAGGAACTCCTTCGAGAAAATAAATTTGAGGAGAATTGCGTCACTTTCTTAGTCGGTTTGGGGTTAGGCTATAATCTCCTGGCTGTTGTAGAAAGGATGGAGAAAAACCATACGGTCGTGGTGATCGAATGCAACGCCACGATCATGAAGCAGGCATTACAAATCCAGGACCTTGCGTCGCTGATTCAGGAAGACTCCCGCCTGATCTTCTGTCCGCCCGACTCCCAGGTGATAGAACAAACTGCAATCACGCTGCTGACGGGAAGGATAGGATTCGATGCGCCAGAGGATGTCTATATTCTTTTACATCCTTCATCGGATAATATCTCCTCCGAATACCATGACTATTTTAAGCTTCTGGAAAACCAATTTTATTATTCCATGGTGAATTTAAAAACGCGCACCCATTGCGGAAAAATATTTGCCATAAACGAAATTCAAAACCTTCCCCAAATCGTTTCTTCGCCGGGAATTCAGCATCTGTCGAATTGCCTGCCCAAGGTTCCAGCCGTCGTTGTCTCCGCCGGCCCCTCACTTTACAAGAATGTTCATCTGTTAAAACAGATTCAGAACAAAGCGATTATCATCGCCACTGCTCCGGTAGTAAGAATCCTCCTATCTTACGATGTCCGGCCGCATCTTATCGGATCGATGGATTTCGGCAAAGACAATTACCAGTCTTTTGAGGGAATCTGCGATCTGGAAGAGATACCCCTCGTCTACCTTACCCGGCTTTACCCGCAAATCGTTTTAGATTACCAGGGAGATCTGATCGTCGTCCCTCAAAATGGAGGGATTGTCAATTGGCTGGGAAATGTGTGGGGAATCAAGGGAACATTACCGGGTTGTGGTAATGTAGGGTTATTTTGCCTGTATATCGCTGCCGCCTTAGGCGCCGACCCTATTATGTTAATAGGGCAGGATTTAGCTTTTACCCATCATTCCTCCCATACCGAAGGGATCATGGGCCGCCTGAAAGTGGATACGGATAAAGAAAAATTTATTTGGGTAGAGGGGAACCTGGGAGACAAAGTCCCCGTGAACAGCGCTGTTCTTACCTACATCAGGCAATTCAAAGAAGCAATCAGCTCGTTGAAAAGCTTGTGCATCAATGCGACAGAGGGAGGCGCCCGGATTGAAGGCGCCGTGGTGATGCCGTTGCTGGAAGCGATCGAAACGCATTGCACTGAATCCTTGGATATTGATTCGATGATTAAGTCAGCTTTGGGTTCGGATCCATTCGGAGCGGTTGATTACCCCGGCTTGATTCAAGAAATCGAAAGCAAGATCAAAACGTTTCGACACATCAAAACGCTTTGCCAGAAAGGACTGAAACTCAATCGTAAAATAGACCGAACCCTTAAAAAGGGGGAGGGGATTAAAGATCCGGGAATAAACAGGTTGATCCGTAAAAATTACGAGG
>Ga0315274_10007232_pt1 | contig 16087 bp, 16 predicted proteins | sample YL17G02_20_MG_FD_203700 | JGI IMG/M metagenome (GOLD analysis project Ga0315274, IMG submission 203700) | Sediment microbial communities from Yellowstone Lake, YNP, Wyoming, USA - YL17G02_20 | ecosystem: Environmental > Aquatic > Freshwater > Lake > Sediment | place: USA: Wyoming | collected...
AGAAACGCGTTCACGCCGATTTGATTGCTCTGGAAAGTCGTTACCGATATGGTTGTCAAAACTCCGAACATCATCCATAATAGCAAACTTTTTTCTTTCTGACGAGGAAAGAACATTGCTCCGATGAAAGCTGACAACGCGATTCCTGCGTAGTACAATCCGTCGAGTATCAATGTTTCCAAACGCGGAAGATTCAGATTGGCAACCGAGCTGGTCAGCGCAGTGCTGGTGATGGCAAACCATATCATGCTGTTGACCAGTAGAATCACTGCTGGAGCGAGCTGTTTCAGCGGAATACGCACTTCTAGGATTTTCTTGGGCGACATTCCGTGCTGTGACCTCTCAAACAGGAATCATGTGTTTACCCATAAATCATTTGTTAAGCTCGCAACTGTATTGTTGTTCAACAACAAACCTTAAGTATTGCTGTAGTACACGTATACTCTTGTGAGGGATTGAGATGACGAAGGCAAAGAAACGGAACGTCCCAGTTAGGGTCTTTCCAATTTGAGTTCTAAAGATCTTCTAGCATAGACTGCGCAACACTCGTAAGCAGTGCTTTCGATTTTCTGTTTCGAAGCTCCCGTGCTAGGAGTATAGCCCTATCACGAAGCTTCTCCATTTTCTTTTTCAGCGCAATCACGGACTCCATGTCGAGGACAAGGTCCGCGAGTTGATTGATTTCCTTTGAAGTTATCTTTCCCTTTCTTATAATCCTAATGATCTTTCTCTTCATTTCTGCGTCTTCGAGTGCAAACATCAGAGGGACCGGTAGCGTCTCGCTTTTTACTCGGCGATTCAGTTCTTCGGGTTCAAAGATGTCAACAAACTCTTCGCGTAACGTCGCAAGAAACCCTATGATCCTTCCGTAATCCTTCAGAGTCGCGGTCTCTTTTTCTTGTCCTCTGGCCATCAGTGATGCTATGTGCATGTCGGCCTCTATGCTCGCCGCTTTCATTTCCAGAACCCTCAAGTATTCGCTTGGGAGCACGTCGAGCCGTCGTTTCATTTCCAGTTCTTGAGCGTGTGCATTTCCGACCTCGAATAACCGTTCTTTCACGGTTGCGAAGACTTCCTTTTCCCTGTCACCAGCATATTCTGATGCGGAGGTGCCGAGCAAGGTCAAACCTTTCGTGAGGAATGCATCTCCCAGAAGTATGGAGATGTCTTGACCGAATTTACCGAAGACTGTAACGTGATCGTGCTTTCTCTTTGAATTATCGATTATGTCGTCGTGTACGTCGAACGCCGCGGCAATCATCGCCATGGCCGCTTGAGGTTTCACGAGGTTCTCAAGGTTCCCTCCCGCGGCTTCGAAAGCTACTGAGAAGAACCCTGGGTGCGTGAAATCGTTCCAGTATGAGAAGTAGTGTTCTAGGGCTTCTCGCAATTCTTTGTGCCTGATTTCTTCTGATAAAAAAGTTGATCTAACGTATTCTTGGCATTCTTTGCTGCGTCGTTGAAAATCTTTGACCAAGATCTGCGATTTTGTTTCGAGTTCTCTTGGTTTCATAGAGCAATTGTTGTCTGCAGGTGCTATTTAAGAATGAGAATATCGTCTATTCGATGTCCTTCGAGCCAAGCTGCTGTCTCAGAATCCCCTCATAGGATTCCAGGTAGTGTCTGCCTTTCTGCGTAATCATGTACACCTTTCTCTTTCTGCCTCCCTTTAACTGCTTTTCACTCGTCAGATAACTCTCTCTTTCCAGATTGTTGAGCAACGGGTATAGAGCTCCGTGTCGAAGTTTGACGTCGAACTTTGTCTCCGCATACTTTTTTATCATGTACCCCCACATCGGCCGCATCCGGACTAGTCGTAGAACCTGGACATCGAGCAGGTTCTTGGTGATGCGTTGTACAAGTCCTTCCTTGTATGGGTCCGACAAATTTTCCACGTTCTGATTGTGTTTCTTTTTGTACTGGTTCATGTTTGGCTTATTAGACTTACGTCTAAATCATGGTATCTGCATATGCTTGTGTATGCTTTTTTATGCCTGGTGTAAGCATGAACATTTATATCTTTGTTTAGTGTATATAGAGACTCAAGATATGTCTCACAAGAGACACATCGTATCGGCGTTCAACAGCCAAACTGTTGAACAAAGATACAAGAAAAAGAAAAGGTGCCGAAAAATGAACAACACAAGAGAAGTCCAAACTAAACTCATGAAAGGCCTTCTAGACCTCATAATCCTGCAATTCCTCAACGGACAGCCAATGCACGGATACCAGGTAATAACGAAGATACGCAAAACCTTCGGAGTATACTTCGGACCCAGCACGATCTACCCGCTGCTTGGAACATTGGAAAAGAAAGGATACGTAAAAAGCGACTGGGAGATGTCAACAGAACGACCGAGAAAAGTGTACAAACTGACAAACGAGGGACATAACCTGCTGAATTTCACAGAAGACTCGCTGACGTTCATATGCAGAAGAATCGGGACAACAAGCGTTTTCAAAGGCAACGGGACGGAAGAAGGTGTCACGCACACCGCTCTGCGTCCGATGCTGAGGAAGATGGAAGCACCGCGCGCGATGATCTAGACACTTTTCTTCCCATCTCTTTCGTCGAACGTTTCGGGGAAGGCCTGGACAAGTGAAATGTGCCGATCCAATCAGAGGCCCTCTTTTTATTTGATTTCCTGAATGACTTCTATGCTAGGTCTCGACCAGGTCATTTGAGCATGCTGCCGGTTTAGCAGAATTTTCTTCGTTAAGAGTTAGTGATTTGCGTTCCAGTTTAATGGCTTTTTTCGCGGATGACATCGTACCCCCCTCCCCCCTAGTTTTTTTCGTACACAGTATTGTGTTGGGGTCTTTGGTTGTGCCTCCGTCTGGTTCTTGGGAAGACTTTTTGCGTTCTTGTATGTTGATATTTTTCGGATTTGTGCCGATGTAGTTCAAGATGTTGAGAGCTTGAGAGGGTTTCTGTGGGTGAGCAAGCAAGAAAGGGATGCAAAGTTCAAAGCTACTCTCAAATCAAAGAATAGGAAAGAAAATTACTCTTGACCAATTTAGGAAGACGCTTGCGCGCTGGTTGTCGTCTTTCTGCTGTATCGATGAACCTGTCTGGAACAAGCCATTTGCGTTTTCATTCGTGGACGGTTTGTCGCTTCAGGTAGGCGACGGTGAACATTCTACCGTCTGGCAGATTGATGTCTTGGACGGTGACTAGTTCCCATCCTTCATTGCCCATGGCGTTGAGGTCCTTTTGAACGTCCTCTATGATTGGCTTTCTGTCGACTTGGAAATGATCTGAATGGATCTGCGTCTTTATCGGAACCACCTTGTATTCCCACTTCATCAATTCAAACACTACCTTGGACACAGACAATGTTGAGACTAGTAAGTAAAGCATTTGCTCCCAAGACGACCCAATATGCCATCACTGCTACCGACTAGCGCTCCACATGTGATTTGCTGCCCTGCTTATATCTGGAAGGAGCCTCTTGAATGCGTCCCAGTTGCGTGCGTCAGAGGTTTTCTGCGCGTGCGCAATGCAGTTCTAGCAGGTTATCCAATACTTTATCTCTGTTGACTTGTTTCGGCATCGTTTCAAGTGCTACCGCAGAAAGGTCCCAGGGCCTGCTGCTCAAGATTTCTTACTCCTGTTTCTTCCATGTTCTCAAAGCCTTCTCTCTCGAAGCCGTCTTCCTGACAGTGAACATGTCGCTACTAAATAGAAGGCGTCTTCCCGAACCTGTAATATGACCATTTCCAGCGCACGCGTCAAGATGGTTTGCCTAGAACAGTGGCTCTTAGCTCCGCATACTTCCTTTCAATATCCTGCTTGAACTCTGCGATCTCCGACGCGAGTTTCGTCTTTGTTTCTGCGTCGAGACTCGCCTTCATGATTCCCTCATCAATCTTTTCAATATCATGCAAAGTGTTGTGCTTCATTTCTTCAGTCTTCTTCAGAGTCTCCACCTTCTTTTTCTCAAGGTCTGCCAATCGACTTCTGACATCCACTTCTCTCTTGTGAAATTCTTCTCGTGCCTTTGTAAGTTTCTTCTCAAGCTCGAAGATCTCACTCACTTCCAATCATCCTCCAGAATACTTCTGGGTCGTCGTCGAATAAGCTTTTCTTTGGGTCTGCCTTAAGCATGGTATATCTTGTGCTCAAATAAGCGTGCGGTTGTCATCTTTCTGAGAACTCTTACACCAAGGAAGCGCGCGCTGAAGAGGCAAGAGTAAGGAAGACAAAATCGTTTCGCTTCATGCGCGGGCTTATCGCCAAGTCTATATACTTTGAGGCAGTGTATGAGATTTGAAATTGGATCTAGGAGTTGTCTAGATGTTGTTGATAAACCTCATTTGTGTGGTCTTGGTGGTCGTGGGTACTATTCTGTTTTTGTGTGGTGCAAACGTTTACGACGCTGTTTTCGGATGGGCGGGGATTGGGTTGTTCATTGCCGGTTTGGTGATATCCTTCGCGTTTAATCTATCGATCTATCTGGAAAAAAAGAAAACTGGCACTTGAAGAAAGAAACGAAAGGATGATGGCAAGAGAAGGCTACTCATATCCCCTAGGACGCGCGATGCACGCAAATGCTATTTTAGAAAGAGAATAGTATATCACAGTGCGGAGAGGTGGCGACATTAATGCAGTCTCGAACCGCAAGGGGTGACTGGGAAAAATGACTGACCCAATGAACCGTGTCGTAGAGGATGTCGAGCGTGAATTGTTACAGATCGAGAATCGCATCGAGTCACTGAACAAAGAAAGCGCAAGTGGTTCAATACAAATTATTGAAGAGGAGGTTACCAAGAAATTGGAAGTCATTGGTTCAAGAATTCTCAAGTTGGAGTCGCAACGACCTAGTCGCGAGAGCCTGAAAAATGAATACGGTCGGCACTACGAAGCTTACAAGACAATTATTGACGTTCACTTGTCTGATGTAGTCAAATCTGAGGAAGAGTTGGCCAGATGCTCAAACTACCTTCAGAAGCATCTAGAAAACCATAAACAAATCCAAGAATGCCTTCAAACCAACCAGATGAAACTTGAATACGCAGTATCTCTGCTGGAAAGTCATCCTGAGACTCTATTGGATGCAAAGCGCAGGTTGGATCAGCTCAATAATAGACTTACGGAAAAGATCTTTAATACGACTGAATTATCCAAGAGAATAACGAGGCTGAGCAATGATGCAAGCTCGTACAAAACCAAACTGCAAAGCTTGGTTGAAGAGCCCAATAGATAGCGCGCGCTAGTTGGAGTAACGTTGGTTTTTTAGCTCTTTCTCCAGCTGATTCTTGATTCTCTTTAGGCATGGAGTCAGCCTAACGGGATAATGCGGAGCGTTTTTCAGTTTCTTGTATTCGTTTGGGAGCATGGAAAGATTTTTCAGCGTGGTTTTTTTGATTTCGTCTAATAAGGGGGTACCGTAGATTACTTGTCCTTTGTGCATTACGTTTACAAGGAGTCTTTCTCCTTTGACTTTTTCGTGTTCTAAGCCTATGATGTCCTTTCGATAATTCCCTTCCTCGTCGCATTGGCGGAATATCTGTTTCTTTCCGGGAAGCGTTATCTTTCCTTTACTCAGCTTCATAGCAGGCACGAACACTCCTCGCTCAACTTTCCCCGACAGCTTGTATACGACGTCTATGTAGGGTCTGTCGACCGAAGCGCTCATCCTGGTCCCGACCCCGAAAGCGTCGATTTTTGCCCCTTTCCGCAGGAGCTGTTCAATGAGGTATTCATCTAGGTCTCCACTGGCGAAGATTTTGACGCATTGCAAGCCATTATCGTCAAGGATACGTCTCACTTTCTTGCTCAGCTCCAGAAGGTTGCCGCTGTCGAGTCGAACCGCGTTCAACCTCTGTCCTCGTTTCTGCATTTCCTTCGCGATTATGACGGCGTTTTCTGCGCCCTTCAAATCATCATACGTATCAATGAGAAGCGTCGAGTTTTCTGGAAAGGTTTTCGCGAAGTTTCTGAACGCGTCCACTTCATGATCGAAGGCCATCACGTAGCTGTGCGCCATTGTTCCGAAGACGGGTATGCCGTGTTTCATGCCTGCCAGAACGTTTGAGGTTCCATTGGCTCCTGCAATGTAGCTGCATCTTGCGGCTTTCATTCCTGCGTCGGTTCCCTGCGTTCTCCTCAGGCCGAACTCTATGACGGATCTTCCTTGAGCCGCGCAGACGACTCTTGAAGCTTTGGTGGCTAACATTGTCTGGAGGTTGACCGTGTTGAGAATGAACGTCTCAACGAGTTGAGCTTCGATTATCGGCGCGGTTATCCTGATCAAAGGCTCGTGGGGAAAGACTATGGTTCCTTCGGGGATTGCCCAGACTTCTCCGCTGAACTTGAAGTTGCGTAGATATTTTAGAAATTTTGGACTGAATTTTTGTTTTTTCAGGTATTTGATTTGGTCTTCGTGAAATTTGATGTTTTCAAGGAAGAAGAGAACTTGTTCTAGCCCGGCGAAGACGAAGTATGACCTGTTGGGCGGTAGTCTCCTTATGAACAAGTCGAATGTTGCGGCTTCGTTCCTGCTGTTTTCGAAGTAGCTGGCGCACATTGTTAATTCGTAGAAGTCGGTTAGTAGGCTCATGTTTGATTCGTTGACAAAATCCAGCGCGAGTTTCTTCATTCTTGCCCACAGCTTATTATTTCCTCGATGGTTTTAAGAAAGTTTACGTTCAAAAACCTTGGAGACACGGGGTTTTCACTTTAACCTGTCTCTCCACGTTTCGTGAAGTGCGTTTCCAGTGAACGTTTATCTATGTTTTCCACGGGTTTCAGTTTTGAGTTGGGGGAGCTACGCATGTCTATTTTGTCATCAAGCAAGCTCGGACCCCTTTCCCTCGGTTTTCCCACGTTAGACGATGTTTTTCCAGGGTTTGAGCCTGGAGACTTTACCGTTTTGCAGGGCAACGTTGCTTCATCGATGATTTTTGCCTTGTCAGTTCGTGCTCAACTGCCGCGTGGAAATGGCGGTTTGGATTCTTCCACTGTTTTTGTTGATGGTGGAAACTCGTTCAGCCCGTACGAGGTTTCAGAGAGTGCTCGCGATTACGGTTTAGACTGTAAAGCAGCGTTGGAGAGAGTTTACGTTTCACGCGCTTTCACAGCGTATCAGCTTTCGTCCTTGATCTTGGAGAAGCTGCGTTCTGTTTTGAGGAAGACCAGGGCTAGGTTGTTGATTGTTTCGGATGTGGCTTCTCTTTTTTTGGATCGTGACATTCCTAAGACCGAGGGTAGGGAGCTTTTCATGAAGGTCTGCTCCAAACTGTCGGAGATAGCCTCGGAAAAACGGGTGATCGTTGTTGCCAGCTATTTTCCTGAGGGACAGTCTAGGCAGGGCATGTTTTTTGAAGCCGTCTTGTTTGGGAAAGCCGATGTTCTAGTAAGGCTGAGGAGGAAGGGGCAGGTTTTGACTGTTGCTTTGGAAGATCACCCGCGTATCCGACCGTTCAGCATGGATTTCACGGCTGATCCGCCTGTTACCCGCGTTTTTGGAGGTGTTTGCTTTGGGGAGGACCGTTCCGTCCTATAGGCAGGCTTTGGAAGAAGAGATTGGTCGTTGGGAAAACTTTCGGAGGGCTCTGCGGGACAGGGATGCGGAGGCTTTTGACCGAATGATGATTGCGTGCAGGGTTTACGCGTCGGCGGGGGGTATGGCGACGAGGCCTGTTTTGACTGAGGCGATGTTCATGTCCATTTTGCTGAGTCAGCGGAAGGAGCTTATGGAGATCAGAGAGAGCCTTGAGCGACTTGAAAAAAGGCTTCGTCAAACTTAACCCCGTGAGGGGATGGTTGTTTGACGTTTATCCTTCGGGTCCGGACGAGGTTGTGGTTTGGGTTATCGCTGAGAATGGCGAACGTGTTCGGTTTGTTGACAAGTTTGTCTCTACAATTTACGTCTCGGGCAATTATTCTGCCCTCAACCGTTTAGCAGATAGGCTTGAGTGCAACAGTTCGGTTGCGGACTGGCGTTTTGTCGAGAAGAACGCGGATTTCATGGAATCGTTCAGACGAAAAGTGCTGGAGGTAGGGTTGAAGGATAATGCTAAAACTGCAATTCTTGCTAGGGAACTGCTCAGGCTTGGGGGTTATCAACGGTTTCGGTTTTACAACGTTGACGTCGTGGTTGCGCAGGCGTACCTGTATGAAAAGGATATTTTTCCGTTTGCACACGTGATGGTTGTTGATTCTGGGAAAAGGCTTAGCTATGACTTGCAGGATTCGGTTGAAAGCGTCGACTATCGTGTTCCGCCTTTGCGTTCACTGTGGCTCAAGGTGAGTGCCAAAAAAGAGGGTGTTGCGAACAAGCAAACCGACAAGATAGACCGCATATCGCTAGAAAGCGATGGTAAAACCGTGGTTATTGACGGTGATAGTGAAGAGGAGAAAATTCTGAAGCTTGTCGAATCTGTCAGGGAAATGGATCCAGACCTGATCTTTACCGAGGGCGGCGACTCGTTCTGGCTACCTTACTTGGCTTATCGAGCTTTCGTTAACGGTGTTCTGGACCGTTTTGTTTTAAGCAGAGAGGCTGTTCCGCTGAAGACTGGCACGGATAGTGGGACGACTTTCTTTTCGTACGGTCGGGTTTACCATAAGGCTGGGATGCGAAGGCTTTTCGGTCGAATCCACATAGACGTGGACAACACTTTCATCTACACTGCTTGCGGTTTGGACGGGCTTATCGAGGTTTCACGCACGTGTCGTGTTCCTCTTCACCGCGCTGCTCGAGCATCGATCGGGACGATTATGTCTTCTCTACAGCTTTACACGGCATGGAAGAATGGTGTTCTTGTGCCTTGGAAGAAGAATGAGCCGGAGTCTTTCAAGACGGCGTGGGAACTGCTTGTCGCAGATCGTGGGGGGTTTATTTTTGAGCCTAAGATCGGATTTCACACTGGCGTGTTTGAGGTTGATTTTACGTCGATGTTTCCGACGCTGATGTTGACGCGAAACATTTCTGCCGAGACCGTTCTCTGCAAGTGCTGTCCGACCTCTACTGTTCGTGTTCCAGAGCTGGATTACAATATTTGCGAGAAACGGAAAGGCATAGTCCCTAAAACGTTGGAGGTTCTGCTGAGAAAACGTTTGAAGTATAAGGATCTGAAAAGGGAAGTGGAGGATGAGAGTTTAAAGCATGTTTACAACATGCGGCAGGCGGCTCTCAAATGGATTCTTGTGACATGTTTTGGCTATTTGGGGTACAGGAACGCGCGGTTTGGGCGTGTTGACGCGCATATTGCTGTGTGTGCTTTTGCTCGGGATGTGTTGTTGAAGACTGCCAGGATGGCTGAGGAGCATGGGTTTGAGGTTATTCATGGCATCGTGGATTCTTTGTGGCTGAAGAAGGCAAACGTTTCGCCTAGGGAGATTGTGGATTTCTGCCGTGAGGTTTCAGATGCTGTTAAAGTTACTTTGGGTGTCGAGGGCAAGTATCGCTGGATTGTTTTTTTGCCTTCGCGTGTGTTGGAGGGTGTTCCGGTTTTGAACAGGTATTATGGTGTGCTCGAAAACGGTGATGTAAAACTTCGGGGTGTTGAGGCTAGACGCGGAGACACGCCGGCTTTTATCGTTGAGGCTCAGATGGAGTTAATCCAAAAGCTTGCGGGAGCCACGAGTTTAGAAGGTTTTAAGGAAAGAATTCCCGGCGCACTTGGTGTTTTGCGAGATCATGCTGGCAGGTTGATTGATGGTGAGGTTGGTTCAGGGGAACTTTTGGTTGCCAAGAGGATTTCGAAGGAACCGTTGAATTATAGTCATGACGTTTTTCAAGCTATCGCTGCTAGGCAGTTGGAGAAGGCTGGTTTTGAAGTGCACGCAGGACAGACGGTTCAGTACTTGATTGTCAACGCTGAATCCAAATGGACTAATGAGAGGGTTGTTGCCGTTGAATTGTTGAAGCCTAACACTCGTTATGATGTCAGAGAATACGTCAGGATGTTGCTCTCTTCCGGGGAAACTCTGCTGGGCATGTTCGGATACAACAAGAACAAGATTGAGGACGAAGTGTTACAACGCGAACGACAAACGGTTCTTCAATGAACTCTCAAGTAGGCACATTTCATTAGCGCGCGCGTAACTGGTGGAATAGAAGCAGTTTTGATAATTGAGAAAATCTAAGGCACGAAAAGTCAGTGCGTCCGCTTTTGTTTCCTTACGGCCTGACAGAGGTCTTGAATGGTCTTTTGAAAGATCTCCCTTTCCTTGGTGAGGATTTCGATGGAATCATTAAGTCCCTGTCTTTGGATACGAAGAGTGTTCGTCTCTTCCTGAAGTCGACGGGTCTTTATTTTGGAGGCTCTCATGTCCATTTTCAACTCTGCAACTTCTTCTCGAAGCGTTCCCATCTCGGCGGTCAGGACGTTCATGTACGCCTTCAGCTCGTCATTCTGCTTCTCCAATTCAACGTATTTGGACTTTCGGGCAAGACCGAAGACCACGGTGCATTCCTCAAAGGTAGACGAGTAGGGCATGATATAAAAATACCGCGTCGGAAAAGCTATACCTGAATACGGCAAATCGCCTTGTAAAGGAACGGATTGATTCCAGTGCACGCGAATAAGAACCCAGCAGTATTCACGCTTGATTTCGGCGATGCTTTTGTATACCGTCAATTTCTGAACAAACTGACAGGGTCACTTCAAAACTGGATTGTTAAATAAAATGTTAGCATTCTTATGCCAACCTAGCACGCTAGATTGCAAGGGCGTTTTTTCTTTCTTGCCAATATCACAGCTACTAATGTCACAGCCGTAAGCAGTGAGAACGGGAACAGTGGCGAGAATTCTGGAAGCGCCTCGATGTCTTGTTCAATGATTGCTGTGGAGTTCAGTACGTTGTACACGAGAAACTTAAGGTAGAACTCTCCAGTCATATTACTAATGTACATCGTGCCGTCTGTGGTTGTGTTTCCCTGCTGATTCATTTCCATCATGTAATTGGTTTCGTTTGTTCGATAGATCAAGATATTAAAGTATACATATTCTGGGTTCACTATTGAGAGTGCCGTGTAGTTCCAGATTATTCGCCATTCAGAATTGCTACAAGTGAAGTTGTCAGTCTGCGTGCGCCCGAGAAGGTTTGGAGCAGTCCCCCAATAGATGGGAAATCGTGCAATCTCGCTCCAAGTGACAGCACAAGCCAAGTTAGTGCCTAGGATCAAGGATAGAAAGGACAGAGCAAGGATATAGACCCTCATTTCACATCGCCAACTGAATTTGATTCGGCGATTTTAATGTCTTATGTATTTCCGATAATGATTGATCGACAAGCTTACGTTGTAAACGCACATGAAAAAGGAATGTCGGTGGCGTTCTCAAGTAGTTGAATAAAACGTCGCGCGCGCGTTCTCCCCCGACGATTTAAGAGTTGTGAGGGTAAGGAGGCAAGGATCTTGGTGTGTGTGGGGAAAGTGACTTTGGGCGATGCTTTCGTATACCGAAAACCAAGGGACTAACCGCACGTTAACATTTTGAGCGTGGAATGTTAAATAAAACGTTACGATTCTTATGAAAGCAATACAAGTACCATCCGCCGCCTCGTCACTAACTGTTTTTTCTCCTTCGATTACGAATCGCTAGTCTTATCTAAGTCGTGTGTTATTGTATTTTTTTCTGACCTGGTGTAACATGTGGCACCGATAATTCGAATGCAAAACCTCACAAAAAAGTTCGGCAACGTAGCCGCCGTTGATCATCTAGACTTGGATGTTGAAGAGGGCGAAATACTGGGCCTCCTCGGTCCCAACGGAGCGGGAAAAACTACTGTCATCCTTATGCTGGCAACAGTAATCAAACCCACGGAAGGCACGGCAACCGTCGGAAATTATGACATACGTAAGCAGCCAGACAAAGTACGCGGTCTCATAGGCATAGGCTTTCAGGAACCAAAAATGTTGTGGGTCGCAACTCCATGGGACGTGGTCAACTGGCACGCGAAAGTCTGCGGCCTATCAACTTCCGACAGAAAACAGAGAGTAAAAGACGTCCTCAACGCGGTGGAGATGTGGGATGCAAGGCACAAAGGCGTTCACAACCTGTCAGGCGGCATGCGCAAACGTGTTGAAATGGCAAAAGTTTTGATACAAAGACCGAAAATCGCAATTGTCGACGAGCCAACTGCACAGATCGACATCGTCGGTAAACACAGGATCTGGAACATGCTCCTCGAATTGCGTGACGAGGGCTCGACGATTATTCTTGCAACAAACGAGCTTTATGAAGCCGACCAGCTCTCTGACCGCGTGGGCATTTTGCACAAAGGCAAGCTCCTGGTTTGTGACACGCCCAAGAAGCTGAAGGACAGCATCGTCGGGGGGGACCTAATGGACATCCAACTCGAAAAAGACGCACCCCCAAAACTCATAGAAGAACTCAAAGGCATGAAGGAAGTCGTCGACCTGATGCAGGTCAAACCAACGAGCATACGCCTATATCTGAACAAGGTAGAGGAAATCGTGCCGAAAATCATGACCCTGTTCTCTAGCAAAGAGGTGCCGATAACGTCCGTGCGCATGAGTGAACCAAGCCTCGACGATGTGTTCGCACATTACACGGGGTTGACGATCGAAGAGGCGCAGAAAGATAAGGAGTGACCACTGAACGAACAAGCTTTTTCTAGTGGTTGAAAGAGACGTCCGCCTCTTTTTCCAGTACAAGTTCCTCATCATAATGCGCGCCATCTGGTTTGTCTCGCAAATCGCCTTCTTCGGCCTGATCGCAAGCCGCATGATAAACGTCACAGCAGTTGCCGACTACTTCCGATATTATGTGGGCGGACTCTCAGTCATGACCTTGTACTCAGCAGCCATCTTCATCGGCTTCGACATATACGAGGAAGCAGAACACGGCGTCTTCGAATACCTCCTCAGCCTACCCGTGTCAAGACAACAACTAGTACTCGGAAGGTCAATAGGCGGAGGCATAAGATCCTTCATCTACGTCGGACCATTGATCGCCATATCCCTCTACGTCATGGGCGGCCTGAACCCGATCGCCTTCCTAATCTCACTGTTCGCTCTCTTCCTATTTTCCTTCGGCGTGTCCGGAATGAGCATCACGATAGCCGTCATGATAAAATCAAGCGACCGCTTCGACATATTCATGGGCGTCTTAGACGCGTTGATCGTGCGCTTAAGCACCGCAATGTACCCGCTAGCAATTGTGCAAGCCGCAAATCCCGCATACGGAGGAATAGCTGCTTTCAACCCCGTAAGCTTCGCTGCCGACCTCTTCCGATGGGGAACAGGAATCCCCAGTATAATTACGCTTGACAACCCGCTTTGGCCTTTCCTCGGAATCGTTGCCTTCTTCGGTTTCTTCACGCTCTTCGGCGTGGTCATCTACGGCAAAAGAATCGAAGGAGGCAGCTGGCAATGATGAAGGGCATACTGCACATCGTGGAGCTCGACCTCAGAAACTTCTTCAGGTACAAATGGTGGCTCGTAGGCTTAATCAGCATGAACCTCGCCGACCTCTTCATAATGGCCGTAGTCTACAACTACATGCTGAGCTCCCAGGTCACCGACCGAATCAAGAGCTATTTCAACTTCTTCGCACCCGGACTCGCAGTAACAGGCCTCTTCGCGTCAGCCTTCATGATCGGGCGCGAAGTAAACATGGAACGCCGCCGAGAAATCCACCATTACATGCTCAGCATACCCATGAGCAGATACGAACTTGCTTTTGGCCGCGTTATCTCAGGCGGCATCAGAGGACTTGTGTACATGACACCCTTATTGCTCACCTGCTTCGTATTCGTGGGCTTCCCCACCGTACCGCAACTACTCTTGATCGTTTTCACGCTATTCATGCTCGCTATGGGCATCTCAGGACTAAGCATTTCAATTGCCGTGTCCACCTCGAGCTTCGAAAAATTCGTTACCGCTAGAGGTCTCGTCTACTATACCTTCTTCTTCTGCAGCAGCGTCTTCTACCCACTCTTCCTTATTGAAGATCTCGGGCGATCCGGCCAGTTTCCATCGATACTCGTGACCTTCGCACAGGTCAATCCTTTGAGCAACGCCTCGGACATGATCCGTTCTTTCCTGATGGGCACTCCCACGTTTTCCCCATACTGGATAGTCTCCGTGGCGATATTCGCCCTAATCTTCGCGTTGACAGCAGCGTTCGCCTACATAAAAATCCTGGCGAGATAGAGATTGAACTAACTGCCATCTAATGCGTTTATGGTTAAACTTATCAACATGAAAGACCTATGTTTCTTCCTTCCTCAATCTGCGATCTTGACCTGAAGGTATCGTTAATGGATGAAGTCAAGACCATCTTCGAGCCAAAATCCGTCGCCCTCATAGGGTCCAGCCGAATCCGTGAAAAAGTCGGAATGGCTTCACCCCAACTTTTCGGAAACGTAACCTACAACATGAAACGATTCTACAAGAAAAAAGCTTACGTTGTAGACGTCGAGGGCTACGCGGGATACAAAAGCCTGAAAAGGCTTCCCGAAACTCCAGACCTGGCGGTTGTGATGCTTCCTCCAGATCAGTCTATCATTCAAGCCGAAAGATGCGCAGAAAAGGGCATAAAGACTCTCGTGATGATCACAGGCGGCTACAAAGACAACCAGCGCGCAAGCCTGTTAAGACTAAAAGAAACCTACGGCGTCAGATTTCTAGGACCTAACACCATTATGGGTGTCGTGAACACTGCAAACGGGCTGAACACAACCTTCGAGATAGACCTGATGCCTGAGAAAGGAAGCATCTCGGTGATATCGCAGAGCGGGGGAGTGGGCGCCTGCCTGCTCGACTGGGCCTGTTTCTATAACATCGGCATCAGCAAGTTCGCGTTTGTCGGAGACAAGATCGACATAAACGACGTCGACCTGCTAAGCTATTTCGGCAAGGACAGACAAACCAAAGTAATCTGCCTCTACATGGAAGGCGTCAAGAACGGCAGAAAATTCATTCAAGAAGCACGGAAGATCGTGAAAAAGAAACCCATACTAGTCTTGAAAGGCGGAGTCACACAAGAATCAGCACATAGGGCCAAGTCACACACCGCATCAATAGCCGGTTCAGACCAAGTCTTCAATGCAGCCTTCAAAAAAGCCGGCATAATCCGAGTCGAAAACGTTGAAGAACTCATGGACATGTCCATAGCCTTGTCCAAGCAGCCTCCTATGCTCGGCGACAACGTGGCTATCGTGAGCAATGTGGGTGGACCCGCCATACTCGCCGCCGACGCGGTGGAAAGATTCGGCCTGAAACTTGCAAACTTGTCGGAAAAGACAAAGAAGGAGATCGAGAGCCTTTACCCAGGCGTTGACGCGACGAACCCCATTGACATGATAGCCGACGCGAAGGCTGAAAGATACCGAAAAGTCCTTGACATGGTTCTCGCAGACAAAAACGTCGACGGTGTAATACTTATTAACATGCTCAAATCCACCTTTTTCGAGCCGAAAGACGCAAAGTCATTTCCAAAGATCGTTTCAAAATACCCGCGCAAACCAGTGGTAGATGTTCCAGCAGGCGGAGAAGACTTCGCCAAAGTCTACGAGGTCCTTGGACGGTCACGCATTCCTCTGTACAACCTTCCTGAAAAAGCAGCAAAAGCGTTGAAAGTCCTGAGAGCCTATGGAATGATTAAGCAGAAAATATAGCAGCGTCATCACGACGCTTGCATGTGTTCATGAAGAAGACGTAGGCATCAGTTATATTTCCTAGACCAGCAAATCAGTATCTAAGACAGCTGTTTCCGTCCTCAGGTGAAAATTTGGCTCAGAATGTAAACGATGCTGATGCAAAGCTTACAAAAGAAGTTCTGAGCTTTTGCGCTCATGCCGTCCACCCGTGTGAGATAGTGGCGGCCTGCAGACGGAACGACTTCTCACCCATATTGCCTGCAACGAAAAGGATCCCTCAAGTCCTCATAATCGTCCGCAACTATCAACCTAAGCTGATGAACCTCGCAAAGGTTATCGACGGGGGCAACCTGTCGATTCTGGCGGTAGATACGTGGGTTTTCGAAAGAGACGTAGACAGAGGTTTTCTTGGCGAAGCCTTAGCCGGCGCCCTTGTCTTTCCATACGTCGCCTTGGAAAACGTACAGTACTTACACTCGCAAGAAATCATTCTAAAGAAGCGATTGA
>Ga0315274_10007233_pt1 | contig 16087 bp, 16 predicted proteins | sample YL17G02_20_MG_FD_203700 | JGI IMG/M metagenome (GOLD analysis project Ga0315274, IMG submission 203700) | Sediment microbial communities from Yellowstone Lake, YNP, Wyoming, USA - YL17G02_20 | ecosystem: Environmental > Aquatic > Freshwater > Lake > Sediment | place: USA: Wyoming | collected...
AGGTATGCCAGGCTGCTCGCAAGGGCTATCGTCTTAGTTTCGTCGTCCCGTCGAGCGAGGAACTGGCCCAGATGCGGAAAGTACATCGAGACAGGACCGAGGAGGAGAAGCGGGGGATCGAGACCACGTTGTCCAGCTTCTCTACTCTCGTGGAAAGGGGGGAAGTTGCTCTCGACATGCTCTCCCCTGAAGCGAGGAGGAAGCTGGAGGAGTGGTTCCGTAGCGCAGAGGCCAGTGATGACATGTGAGGCCGTCCGCCTGGAGATCAACCAGGTGATCGGATGTCTGGTGAAGCAGGGCATAGCCGTCGATGTCAACGCAGCCATACTGCGCGAAAGCCAGCCGGGAACGCTTGACGTGACATGGGCAGGCGCTCCGGTCAGCCTACTGCAGACGTCGCTGGGAGGTGGTTTTGGCACCATCCCGGAATACAGACACATCATCGAGCATCGGTTCTACCATTGCATGCTGTCCGACGGGGCTGTCCTACAACTCAACTACCACTTCAAGGGCAGCGAGCTTCTGGCGCACCGTCTCTGCTACTACCCATGTCCATTCCACCTGGACCAATCTGAGATCGACTCCGTGCCGAGCGGCGATGATTTGGTAGCTCTGTTCGATCTTCATGTGGAGCAGGAGATACAGGAGCTAAGCTCTTCGCTTCAGGCAAGTGCATTCCCCGTGGGCTCTTCTACCCTTCGCTTCCGTACACCGATCAGGTTCGACTATGATCCGCTGTCCAGCAATGGCGATCACCCCGCCTGTCACTTGCATATTCAGGACAGCCAATGCAGGTGGCCCGTGTACGGCCCACTGAGTGTCGGACACTTCCTGCGGTTTGTCCTCCGCTTGTTCTACCCGTCATGGTGGAAAGCCTGTGACCGGCTTCAGCAATTGCGTGTGTCGTTCCTCAGTCGTTCTGTAACCGAGTCGGAAACATGGGATCTTTTCGTAGAATGTTGCGCCCCACGAAGCTAAGTGTCACAGACGAGTTGTTCCGCCGTGCGCCTTCCCCCTAGCGCCACTCTCGTATGTAGCGCCAGTGCCTCCAGCCTGATGCGCGCTGCCATGGCGCAGCTTCGCCTCTCGGCGCGCGCCTACCATCAGGCGCTCAAGCTGGCCCGCACCATCGCCGACCTGGCGGGGAGCGAGGGCATCACGCCCCTGCACCTGGCCGAGGCGCTGCAGTACCGCCCGCGTCTGGGGGTGTAGTGGAACCTTACCATGGCTGCATCCTATCGGCGGAATATCGGCAGCTTGTCGGCGGGATAACGTCGTCAGGCGATAGCATGGCCGTGCGAGGCAAGCGTACCGAGTGGCTGCGGGTGCAGATGTACCGGCGGATGACGCCGGAGGAGCGCCTGCTGATCGCCATGCAGAGGTTCGAGGGCGGCCTGCAGATCGTGCGCGAGTCCATCCTCGACAAGCGCCCGGACATCGGCGAGGAGGAGCTGCGCCTGGAGGTGCGCCGCCGCGTGCTCGGGCGCGAGCTGGCCGACCTCGGGCGCAAGCAGCGATGATGCCGCGTGGCACCGCGAGAGCGAGGCGATGGTGAACGGCGACCGCCGGACTTTCTGCGGCGTGGATACGCAGGCGGTGCGTCTGATCGAAGAGTTGTCGCTCAGCGCCTGGCTGGCGCTGCAGGCGCGGCGGGGCGGTCATGGCGCTGGCGTTCGCGGCGCCTGGCCGCTTGCGGGTTGACCCGGAGGTCCGCTCTCATGGCAGCCACCTGTCCACCTGACCGGCTTCACAGTTGGGATTCCGGCCGTGTGCGCGCCGTAGTGCACAGCCTATACTGGTATTCGCGCGTGATGCGGGTATCTGCCGCGCCGCGCGGCGCGGCCCTGCCCTGCGTGGCCGGCGCCAAAGGCAATCCTTGGAGACACATATGAGAAGTTCCGCCGTGATTCGCCTGCTGCTTGCCCTTGCCCTCTTGGCGGGCATGCTTGCCGGTTGCGGCGCCGCCACACCGGCGGCGACGGCCACGCCAGCGGCGACGAGCGCCCCCACTGCCACCACCGCTCCGACTGCCACACCCACGGCCACCGAGGCAGCCGCTCCCACCGAGACGGCGACGGCGGCCGTTGCAGCTACCGTCGAGCCCACGGCCGAGGGCACGACCGCCGGCGGTGGTCTCGTCGGTCACTGGGAGGGCGCTATCAAGATTGAGGGCGCCGAGCTGATCATCGTCCTCGACTTTGAGGAGGCGGGGCCAGGCTACTGGGGGACGATGGACGTGCCACAGCAGTCAGCCGCGGACATTCCTTTGGCCAACATCATGTACGACACGCCCGTCGTGCTCTTCGAGGCTTTCTCAGGCGATCGTCTGGCTACCTTCGATGGCGAGATCGCGAGCGACGGCACGGCAATGAGCGGCAGGTTCACTCAGGCGGGCTACGAGGGCACCTTCGAGGTGAAACGAGTCGCCGTCGCCGAGGAGGAGGCGAAGCCCTACGTCGAAGAGGAAGTGACCTTCAGCAGCGCGGGTGCCACCCTCGCTGGGACGCTCTCCATCCCTGAGGGCGACGGGCCGTTCCCGGCCGTGGTGCTGATCAGCGGCAGCGGCCAGCAGAGTCGCGACGAAGAGGTCTTCGGGTTCAAAGTCTTCAGTGCTCTCGCCGACCACCTGACGCGCAACGGCATCGCCGTCCTCCGCTACGACGACCGCGGCATCGGTGGCTCCACCGGCGACCTCGAGCACGCCACCAGCGAGGACTTCGCCAGCGACGCGCTGGCCGCCGTGCAGTTCCTGCGCGGGCGCGCCGAGGTGGCCCCCAAGGCTATCGGCCTCATCGGCCACAGCGAGGGGGGGATCATCGCGCCGATGGTCGCTAACCAGAGCGAGGACGTCGCGTTCGTCGTGCTCCTGGCCGGCCCGGCCACGCCCGGCGCCCAGGTGATTCAGGAGCAGACGCGCCTGATCCTGGCTGCCAACGGTGCGAGCGAAGAGGACATCGCCGTCGCCGCCACACAGCAGGCGGAGATGTTGGACCAGGTGCGCAGCGGCGAGGGTTGGGAGGAGTACCAGGCCAATCTGGAGCAGGAGACCCGCGCTACCGTCGAGGCGCTGCCCACGGAAGAGCGCGGGCAGCTAGGTGACGTGGACGAGTTCGTGACCAAAGCCATAGAGGGCCAACTGGCGGCCCTCCAGAGCCCGTGGTTCCAGTTCTTCGTCACCTATGACCCCATACCGGCGCTCCAGCAACTGGGAGTGCCGGTGCTCGCGGTCTACGGCGCCAAGGACCTGCAGGTGCCGGCCGAGAGCAATGCCCCCGCCATGCAAGGGGCGCTGGAGCAGGGCGCCACAGCCGACTTCCGGGTGGAGAGCGTGCCGGACGCTAACCACCTCTTCCAGCAAGCGGACACGGGCAGCCCGAACGAGTACGCCACCCTGCCCAAAGAATTCGCGCCCGGCTTCCTCGACTTGGTGACGGGTTGGATCACGGAGCACGCGCAGGCGGGCGGGTGAGAGTCAGCCTCCGGCCCAGACAACGAGGGAGAATACGGTGGTTCGCCCCTACGATGTTGCGCCAGGAGGGCACTGTGTAGGGGCAGACCCCCGTGTCTGCCCCCGTGGGCGGACAGAGGCGTCCGTCCCTACGTAACCGGCTTCGGTAGGGGCAGGCGTCTCTGCCTGCCGTGTCCCTGCCTCAGTGCTGGCTCTTGCCCGCGTCCAGGATGTCCGGCCGGAAGTCCAATTCCCGGGCCAGCATCTCGACCACAGTGCGCAGGGTCTTGACCCGCGCCCAGCCCTTGTCGTTGCCCTCCACGATGGTCCAGGGCGCCGAGAGTGTGCTCGTCCTGAGCAGCATCTCCTCGACAAGCGCCTCGTAGACGCCCCAATTCTCGCGATTGCGCCAGTCATCATCGGTGAGCTTCCAGGACTTGTAGGGAGTGCCGGCCCGCGCCTGGAAGCGGCGCAGTTGTTCGTCCTCGCTGATGTGGATCCAGAACTTGAGCAGGATGGTGCCGAAATCGGTCAGTTGGCGCTCGAACTCGTTGATCTCGCGGTAGGCGCGTTTCCCCTCGGTGACGGAGCAGAGGCGCTCGGCGCACTCCACGAGTACCCTTCCGTACCAACTGCGGTCGAAGATAGCGATCTCGCCTCGCTCGGGCAGGCGGCGCCAGAAGCGCCAGAGGTAGTGGTGCGTCTTGTCCTCCCCTGCCGGCGCCGCGATAGCGTGCACTACGTAGCCGCGCGGGTCGAGGCGCTCCGTCAACCGCTTGATGGTGCCTCCCTTGCCGCAGGCGTCCCAGCCTTCGAAGACGATAACCACCGGCCGCTTCTGCACGTAGACCTGGTGCCCCAGCTCGCCCAGCGCCACCTGGTAGCGGACTAACTGCTCGCCGTACTGGTCGCGGTCCAGGGTCAAGGAGAGGTCGACCTGAGAGAGCACCGACATGTCACACCTCCCCGCCGGACGCGCCGGGCACGGCCGCGGCCGCGGCCATGGCTTCCGCGCTCAGGGCGTCGGGATCCACACCGCGGGAGCGCAAGCCGGCGGCGAGCGACTCGGAGACGGTGTGCAGCACCTTCCAGCAGGTGTGGCGCCTATCGGTGGCCTCCACAATCGTCCACGGCCCCCACTCGCTCTCCGTGCGCTCGAGCATCTCCTCGTAGGCGAGGAGGTACTCACCGTACTTGCGGTGGTGCTCCCAATCCTCAGGCTCCACGTGCCAGGCGGTGAGAGGGTCCTTCTCCAACTGGCGGAAGCGACGCTTCTGCTCCTTCTCGCTGATGTGGAGAAGGAACTTGATCAGCAGGTAACCGTCGTCGGCGATGGTGCGCTCGAAGTCGACCATGTCGCGGTAAGCCTTGCGCCAGTCGGACTTGGGGGTCAGCCCCTCGACTCGCTCGACGAGCACCCGTCCGTACCAACTGCGGTCGAAGATCGCGATCTGGCCGCGGTTAGGGAGCTTGAGCCAGAAGCGCCAGAGCCAGGGGTGATTCTGCTCCTCGGAGCGCGGGGCGCGGATGGGCCAGACCTTGAAGCCGCGCGGGTCGAGCCTCTGGGTGAGGGTGCCGATGCTGGTGCCCTTGCCGGCCGCGTCCCAACCTTCGAAGACGATGACGGTGCCCAAGCCCGCGTCGTAGGCTGCTCTCTCGAAATCGTAGAGGCGCTGCTGCAGATGAGGGCGCAGCGCCTTCCACTCTTCACTCTTGAGCTTCCGGCTCAGATCCACTTTCTCTAGCATCGCCGCCCCCACTATCGGAAGCAGACCGCCGCACGCAGGCGGAAGGCGACCGCCGCACGCTGGCATCTCGGCTAACGTTGAGATTGTATCGGCAGGAGAGGCTGCTGACTACACCTCTCCCCCCAAGCCTCTCCCCGAAGCGGGGAGGGATGTAAGGGCGCACGGCAGTCCGCTTGTCTCTCCCTTCCCGCGTTCTGGGAAGGGAGCCTGGGGGGTTGGGTTCTCCTCGGGTCCGCCGCGTTGACCCTTCAGGACCGCAACCCTATGCTGGGCCGCATACCTACGGTGGCGGCGACCTGCGCGTCGCACGCAAAGAGGACGTCCTTGTGATGAACGGGCTGCAGCCAGTTCCGTGGACCCGAGTGCGGATAGATGGCGGCTTCTGGGGCTCGAAGCTGGAGACCATCCGCACGGCGACACTGCCCGCCGAGTACCACCAGCTCGAGAGCACCGGGCGCATCGATGCTCTGTGCTTGCGGTGGCGGCCCGGGGATGCCAACCCGCCGCACGTCTTCTGGGAATCGGACGTAGCCAAGTGGATCGAAGCTGCCGCCTACAGCTTGGCAACGCACCCGGACCCCGAGCTCGAGGCGCTGGTGGATGGAGTCGTCAGTCTGCTCGAGACGGCGCAGCGGCCGGACGGCTACCTCAACGCCCACTTCACGGTGGTGGAGCCGGCCAAGCGCTGGAGCAACCTGCGCGACATGCACGAGCTGTACTGCGCCGGTCACCTGATCGAGGCGGCCGTCGCCTACTACCAGGCCACCGGCAAAGACACGCTGCTGCGAGTGATGCGCCGCTACGCCGACTACATCGGCAGCGTCTTCGGCCGCGGCGACGGGCAGAAGCGTGGCTACTGCGGGCACGAGGAGATCGAGCTGGCCCTGGTTAGGCTCTACCGCGCCACCGGCGAGCGGCGCTACCTCGATCTCGCCAGCTACTTCGTGGACGAGCGCGGCCGCCGGCCGCACTACTACGACCTGGAGGAGCGCTCGCGCGGAGAGGAGCCCGGCGCTCCCTGGCACGGCATTGACTATCGCTACGTCCAGAGCCACCTGCCGGTGCGCGAGCAAACGGAGGCCGTCGGCCACGCCGTGCGCGCCGGTTACCTCTACTGCGCTATGGCCGACCTGGCGGCGGAGACCGGCGATGAGACGCTCCTGCCGGCGTTGCACCGCTTATGGGAGAACGTCACCCAGCGGCGAATGTACATCACGGCCGGCATCGGCTCAGCCAGTTCAGGTGAGCGGTTCACCTACGACTATGACCTACCAAACGCCACCGCCTATGCCGAAACCTGCGCCACAATCGCTCTCGCTTTCTGGGCCCATCGCATGCTGCAGCTTGAACCGAAGGGCGTCTACGCCGACGTCTTTGAACGCGCCATCTACAACGGCATCCTCAGCGGCATCTCGCTCGACGGCCGGCGCTTCTTCTACGTCAACCGCCTCGAGCTGGACTACGAGGACTACCGCCTACGGCGAGACATCTACGGCGAGCAGGCGGGGCCGGAGCCCGGTCGCCAGGACTGGTTCGGCTGCTCCTGCTGCCCGCCGAACATCGCGCGGCTGCTGCTCTCGCTCGGCGGCTACGCTTACTCGCAGGGCGAGGGCGCCATCCACGTGCACCACTACCTGAGCAGTAGCGCCGAAGTTCAACTCGTGGGCGGCAAGGTGGCATTGCGGCAGGAGACGGACTACCCCTGGGGCGAGGCCGTGAGCATCGCGATCGAGCTCGAGCGGGCGATGCAATTCGAGCTGGCCGTACGCATTCCAGGTTGATGTCGCGGCGCCACCCTGGAGGTGAACGGCACGGCTTGTGCGCTGGAGACTGACGACGGCTACGCTCGCCTGAGGCGATCGTGGCAGCCGGGCGACCGGGTGCGTCTGCACCTGCCCATGCCGGTGGAGCTGATCGAAGCGCATCCCGAGGTGCGCGCCGACGCCGGGCGCGTGGCGTTGCAGCGCGGCCCACTGGTCTATTGCCTTGAGGAGGAGGATAACGGCCCCAACTTGCAGGACATCTGTGTGGGCGGGGGCGAGCCGTTCCAGGCGCGCTGGGAGCCGGGCCTCTTCGGCGGCGTGGTGGCCCTCGACGGCAAGGGGTTCCGCCGCGAGCGCGCCGGCTGGCAGGGGCGGCCTTACCGGCCGGTTGACGCGCAGTTGCGGCCAACGCCGCTTCGCGCCATCCCCTGCTATGCCTGGGCCAACCGTGAGCTGGGCGACATGCTGGTATGGCTGCGCCAGTGCCCGGCACGATAGCTGCACTAGCCTGAGGGACGGCGCGCGTGGGCGCGCACACTCCTCCGGGAGGCCCCTGCGGCGTGAAACGCCATCCATTAGAACGCGGTGCAAAGCAGCCTCCTGGCGCGTACCACACACGTGCAGGGTGCAGCCATTGCGGCAAAGGAGACCTTCATGGATGGATTTCCCCGCACTACTGTCGGCGGGTTGTCGCTGCCGCGCATGGTGATCGGCAGTAACTGGTTCCTCGGCTACTCGCACACGAGCAGCGCCAAGGACCGAGTGATCAAGCAGCAGGTCACCCGCGAGAGGCTTTCCGACATCCTCACCGTCTTCCTGGAGCGCGGTGTAGACGCCATCCTCTGGAACCCGAATCCCGACGTCTTGGCGGCGATGAAGGACGCCGAGCAGCGCACCGGCCGGGCCATGATTCAGATCATGAACCCCATCTTTAGCCTGCTTCCCGGTGGCGATCCGGAGACCGAGCCCGAGGTGATCCTCGACCGCTGTGTCGAGCAGGGCGCGGCCATCTGCATGCCGCACCAGGCCGTTACTGATGCCCTGCTCGACAAGCGCGCCCGCGTCATCCGCGACCTCGACCGCTACATGGCGATGATCCGCGAACGCGGCATGATCCCCGGCCTCTCCACACACACGCCCGAGGTGCCGCTTTACGCCGACAAGCAAGGTGCGGACGTCGAGACCTACATCCAGATCTACAATTGCGCCGGCTTCCTGATGCAGATCGAGACGGACTGGGTGATGCAGCACGTCATCCACAAGGCGCGGAAGCCGGTGCTGACGATCAAACCCCTGGCCGCCGGGCGGCTCCTGCCGGTGGTGGGGTTGGCTTTCGTCTGGAGCACTATCCGCGAGCAGGACATGGTCTGCATCGGCACTATGTCCGCCGAAGAGGCGGATGAGGTGATCGACCTCTCGCTCGATCTGATCGAGCGCCGGCTGCCCGAGGGGGAGCTGCAGGTCACGCGTAGCAGGAGATCGCTACTCTGATCGCGGTCGGCACCGGCAGGAGCCGCGCCTCGTTGCCCTATCAGTGGCGCTCCGCCGCTCTGCGTGGGTGGGAGCGGTCTGTTCACACAGCGGGAAAGGTTGAGCGGACGTGGGGAGGGAACGCGGTAAGCGAGCGACGATAGCCCGGTTCGGTCTGCCTTGGCGACGGCAGCGCCCACGGCTGGACCCCGCCGGTGACCTTGGCTGGCTGGCGCAGCAGGCGCTACGCGCCTACTTCAGCGATGGCCGTCGCCCGGCGGCGCGAGCCGGGCGGCCGACGGACCGGGGCGGCGACGAGTGTGTCGCCAGTGGCTCGCGCTCGCCTGCCATACCTCCCCGGGTTGGACGGGCTGCGCGCTCTGGCCATCGCCGCCGTTGTCCTCTACCACGCACGGCCGGGCTGGCTGCCGGGTGGCTTCCTCGGCGTCGAGATCTTCTTCGTCATCAGCGGCTACCTGATAACCGCGCTGCTGCTCGCCCAGTGGGAGGCGCGTGGCCGCGTCTCGCTCGGCGCCTTCTGGCTGCGCCGTGCGCGCCGGCTGCTGCCGGCGCTGGCGATCGTGACGCTCGGCGCTCTTGCCTACACCGTCTACCTCCTGCCCGAGGAGGTGGCGGCGCTGCGGCAGGACGCCCTCGCCGCTTTGGCCGGGGTCTCGAACTGATACCTGATCTTCAGCCACAAGCCTTGCTTCCAGATCGCCGGACGGCCGTCGCTTCTGCGGCACCTCTGGTCACTCGGGGTGGAGGAGCAGTTCTACCTGCTCTGGCCGCTCCTGTTCGCCTTCATCGCGCGCTTGCGGCCCGGCTGGCGCCCGGCGCTATTGACTCTCCTGGGCGCAGTTGTCTCCGGCTGGCTGATGGCCATGCTCTACTGGCCGGAGCTCGACCCCTCGCGCATCCACTACGGCAGCGACACGCGCGCCGCCGGCCTGCTGGCCGGGGCAGCGCTCGCCTTTGTGCTGCCGCCCGGGCGCGCTCCGGGGCGCCTGGCAGGGATGCCGCTCGAAATGCTAGGCCTAGGCGCCGTGGCAGGACTGGCTGCCTTCTGCCTGTGGCTCAGCGAGTTCAACCCTCTGCTTTGCCAGGGCGGCTTCGCCCTCGTGGCCCTCGCCTCGTGCGGGGCGATCGCGGTGGCAGTGCACGGAGGCAGGCGGCTGTGCGCCCGCCTGCTCGGCTGCCCGCCACTGCGCTGGATCGGCACTCGCTCTTACGGCATTTACCTCTGGCACTGGCCCATCTTCATGATCACGCGACCGCAGCTCGACGTACTGCTGGAGGGCCTGCCGCTGCTGGCGCTGCGCCTGGCGGTGACGCTAGTGTTGGCCGAGCTATCCCATCGACTGGTGGAGGCGCCAGCCGCCAACGGAGCCCTCTCTGGGGCTTGGCGGGCGCTGCGCCAGGCGCGCGGTGCGCGCCGCTGGTGGCTCGGACTTCGCTGGGCAGGCGTGGGTGGGACAGCGGCGGGCATGACTCTAGCGCTCGGGATGGGCGTGGCCATGGCCCAACCGCCGGCTGCCCCGCCCTGTCTCGCGCGCCAGTCGGTGCGCGCACTGGTAGCGTTGAACCCTGTCGAGGACGTGCTTCCCACCGTGACCGATCGGCCTGGGACGCCGGGAGCCGCGTCGGCGGCGCCCATGGGGCAGCGGCTGCTGGCCCTGGCGAGAGCGCGCGCGACCAGGGCGTCGGGCGTGTCGGCGCCGACTACCACGGCAGTGGCGCAGCCCGTGCCTTTGTCATCGCCATCTGCCGCGCCAGGTGTCAGGCCGAGAGCCCTGCCGGCAAGGCCAACGATGATGCCCACGCCCGCCCCCGATGAGCCTCCCGCCGGGCCGGGGAACCTCGCGCCCGCGGCGACGCCGGCGACTCGGTGATGGTGGGGGGCAGAGCAATTGCAGCCGGCCCTGGCGAGCCATGGGCTGGACGGGGAGCTGGACCTCGACGCGAGCTTGGGGCGGCAGGTAGCAGAGGCGATCGATCTGCTGCAGGCACGGCTCGACGCCGGAGAGTTGGGGTCGGTGGTCATAGTCCACGTGGGCAACAACCGCACCTTCAGTGCCAAGCAGTTCGACCAGATGATGGAGGTGCTTGCCGGCGCGGCGCGCGTGGTCTTCGTGAATGTGAAGGTGCCGCGCCAGTGGGAGGAAGAGAACAACACCGTCATCGCCGAGGGCGAGCGATACGCCAACGCCGTGCTGGTGGACTGGCACGGCGCCGTGGCGGAGCAACCCGACCTCTTCTGGAAGGACGGCACGCACCTGCGGCCTGAAGGCGCGGAGTTCTACGCCGAGTTGCTGGCAGAGGCGGTGGCCACGGATTCCGCAGCGGATTGAGCGGATTGGGCCGCGCGCTTGCCGCCAAGGTCGCCGGCAATGGGTGCCTTGGCGGATCCGGAACAGACTGGACGGATCCGGACGCGCTCAGCGCCTCGAAGGGGGCTTTGGCAGCTGGGGGCGGTCTTCGGTGCCGAGTGAATCTGCTCGACGTAGCCACTGGTGATTGGGCCGGTGGTCCCCGGGGCGGCAGTACGCGCCGGAAGCGGAGACTCCCATCACCGAAGTTGATGAGAAGACCGACCGGGCATTTGCTGACGACCAAGTAGCCGATCATCTGCGCCAGATGGGTGTTGACAAGGGCGGACAATGTCTTCAGTTCGACAACTACGGTGGCCTCCACGACGAAGTCAGGCACGTAGTAGCCAAGGAGGGCGTCCTCTGCCAGCGCGTCGCGTACTTCGAACGCCCTCTGCGCCTCGTAGCGCAGCCCGCATTCGTCAAGCCTCATCTCCAGGGCCCGCTGGTACGTCAGTTCGCGGTATCCCGGCCCCAAGCTGCGATGCACTTCCATAGCACATCCGATGATGCGGTATGTCAGCTCATCGTAGGCAGTCGAGACTAGCCGGCCGTCTGACCTCACTGCCGGGTACCCTCCTCAGCGCCATCCACCGAGTTGCCAGCGACTCCACTGGCCGCGCTAGCAACGGGCTAGGTGTGGCGGCGCTGCTACTCACAGAGCCCAACAACCAGCGCGGTCAACCCCTGCCGTTCCGCTCCGCGTCTGCCACGGCGTCCACTGCTGGCGTCGCCACCCGCAAGCGGGTGCCGAATCCGCTCAATCCGTTCCAGAATCCGTGGCTAGCGCATCGTCTCCGCGAGGATCATCTCCAGGTCGCCACGGTGGTTCCTGGGATCGTAGTAGCACTCCAGGATGCGCTCGTGCGGTAGGGCGTTGATGCGGTCATTCATGATCCGCACCGCCGTGGTGTTGATCTCGATCGCCTTCTCCAACGGCATGCGCTCCGGGTTAATGTCGATGCCGAAGTAGCCCTGGTAGCCGGTCATCTTGAGCGCGTAGAGCGCCGCCTCGGCCTGCTGCCATTCCACCACGCCCACGTTCAGGTCCTGGTCGTAGTTGCCCATGGGCTGACTGTTCCAGTGCGTATGGGCCAGGCGTCCCTCGCGCGTGATGCGGCTGAAGACGTAGGGCGTATCCTCGAAGCCCATGCGCACGTGGCCGATCTCCGGCTGCATGCCGACGAGCGCGTGGCCCTCTTGCAGCAGGCGGCGATTCTCGGGGTTCGTCAAGCGGGCTTCGATGTCTTTGCACATGATCAGGCCGTCGGCCGAAGTGCGGTAGATGTTGTTGGGGGCGGGCTCGTAGGGCTTGGGCTCGATCGCCACCCGTACGCCCGGCGTCTCGTCCATGGCGGCGGCCACCGCCTCCTCGAAGCGATCCCACATGTCATAGTAAAGGTGTCCGTAGGAGTAGGTGTAGCCGTCGATGCCGGGCCAGATGCCACAGACGTTAGCGTCGGCAGCCTTGACGAACTTGATGTTGTTGGCGAGCAAGTCGCAGGCCTGGCGCCGCGCGTCGGCGCAGGGGTTGGAGAGCGAGCCGAACTCGTAGTCGCGGTGCCAGAAGATGTGCGGTCCCACTCCCGTCAGCTTGATGCTCGCCTCTCTCTCCAATTGCCGGTAGAGGCGCAGGTTCTCCTCGTTGGCCTCGAGCGGGTAGTGGGCCTCCATACCCTTGACGCCGTACTTAGCCAGGCCGGCGGCCATCTGGATGCGCTCGGGCACCGACTTGGGCTCGCCGTAGGCATCGTGGAAACGACCGCCGCTGGCCGCGAAGTACCAGATGCCGACGGAGAACTTGAGGTCTAGCTCGAAGCTCTGCAGGTGCTTCAGCATCGCCTCGGGGTCGCGGCGCTGCTTCTGGGAACGAAGGTCGGGGAAAGCCATATCGTGCCTCCAGGTGTTGCGACTGGCGGAGACGCGGGCCTGAAGACCCGCGCTGCGACTGCGAAGCCCACCGCTAGCCAAAGCTCGCTTTGGCGCTACGCGGGCCAGGACGGTCGCTCCAAGCCGGCCAAGGCCGGCTTTCCAACGTGTAGGGGCGAACCTCTGTGTTCGCCCTCCCCGCGACTTCAGTCCGGGGCGGGCTCAGTAGCCGAGACCGCGCAGGTACTCGCGGTTAGCCTTGGCCGCCTCGGCGGCCGGCTTTGGCGGGAAGGGCCAGTCCAGCTCAACGGAGATCCAGCCGTCGTAGCCTACCGACTCCAGGCCCTTCATCACAGCCTTGACGTCCAGGCCCATGTTGCCCCGGCCCAACTCGGCGAAACGCCCCCGCTCCCCGAACTTGCTGCTGTGGTGGTTCCAGGTCGCCGGGTCGTCAGCGTGGAAGTCCTTGAGGTGCACGTGCCCGATGCGCGAGCGCAGCCTCTCGCTGCGGAAGACATCGAGGGGATCGCTGCGACCGGCAACGAGGTGGCCGGTGTCGTAAAGGAGCCAAAGCTCGGGGGCAGCCGCAAGCAGGCGCTCGGCGTCCTCGACCGTCTCGATCATCGTCCAGAGATGGGCGTGGTGGAAGCCCTTGATGCGGTGCTCGCGGCAGAAGGCGAGCACCTCGTCGAGAGAGCGGGCGGCGCGCTCGAAGTCGGCGTGGCTGGGATCGTCACCGCCCCAGTCCTTGCGGGCGCGGGCCGGCACCTCGGCGGCGCCGTTGCCGAGAGTGATGTTGTACTTCACAGACTCGACGGCGTCGCCGCCGGAGTGGTGTACGTTGACGGCGTGCAGGCCGAAGCGCCGGGCAATGGTGGCCTTGGCCACCAACTCCTCGGCGTCGGCGGCACCGAGTCCCTCGACGCCCTCCCAGCCGGTGTCGGCCACGGCGCGCAGCACGCCCTCAAGATCGCGCTTCTCCTCTCCGCCGAACTGGATCAGGTGGCAGGCAAGCTTGAACCCGGACACGAGCCCCTCCTATTGGCAGTTAATGCCTGGCAAGTATACGCCAAACGGCGCCGCCGTCACCTCGCCCTTGGCCGGGCGAGGGCATTGGGGCTAAGATGCGTCGGGGTCAGACCTTGCGGTCCTTATCCGGCGGCCGTATCCGCCAGGAGGTACCATGCGCGAGTTCAGCATTCGCGGGGACGACTTCGTGCGCGATGGCCGGCCTTTCCGCATCCTGGCCGGGGCGGCCCACTATTTCCGCACCCGGCCCGAGCAGTGGCGCGATCGGCTGGCGAAGCTGCGCGCTTGCGGGCTCAACACGCTTGAGACCTACGTCGCCTGGAACCTCCACGAGCCGCGGCCAGGGCAGTTCGACTTCCAGGGCGGGCTGGACCTAGCCGAGTACCTGCGCCAGGCGGCGGAGGTGGGGTTGCAGGCTATCGTGCGGCCCGGTCCCTACATCTGTTCGGAGTGGGAGTTCGGCGGCTTGCCATCCTGGCTGCTCGCATACCCCGGCTTGCGCCTGCGCTGCCACGAGCCCATCTTCTTGGCGGCCGTCGAGCGCTATCTGGACGCGCTGCTGCCGCGACTAGTGCCTCTGATGTACTCGCGCGGCGGGCCCATCGTTGCTATGCAGGTGGAGAATGAGTATGGCTCTTACGGCAACGACCGGGGGTATCTGCGCTGGCTGGAGAGGGCGATGCGCGAGCGCGGCGTCGACTGCCTGCTCTTTACCTCCGACGGCCCCACTGACCACATGTTGCAGGGCGGCACGCTCCCTGACCTGCTCAAGGAGGTGAACTTCGCCTCCAACCCGGCGGCCGCGTTCCAGAAGCTGCGCGAGTACCAGCCGGAGGGGCCGCTCATGTGCGGCGAGTTCTGGGACGGCTGGTTCGACCACTGGGGCGAGCAGCATCACCGGCGCGAGGCGGAGGAGACGGCGCGGACGCTGGACGAGATGCTGGCGGCCGGCGCCTCGCTCAGCTTCTACATGTTCCACGGCGGCACCAACTTCGGCTTCATGAACGGCGCCAACTACGACGGTCGCTACCTCCCCGACGTCACCTCCTACGACTACGACGCGCCGCTGGACGAGGCAGGCGACCCGACGCCGAAGTACTTCGCCCTGCGCGAGGTGATCGGCAAGTATGAGTCGCTGCCGGAAGGGCCGCTGCCTCAGGCCTCGCCCAAGCTCGCACCCTTCACGGTGGAGCTTGGCGAGCGGGCCGGGCTGCTCGACAACCTGGATGCGCTCAGCCGGCCGGTGCGGAGCGCGGCGACGAAGACGATGGAGGAGTTGGGCCAGAGCTACGGCTTCGTCCTCTATCGGACGCGCGTCAGCGGCCCGCGCTGGGGCCAGCTCAGCCCACGCGAGGTGCGCGACCGGGCACAGGTGTTCCTGGATGGGCGCGAGGTGGGCGTGCTGGAGCGCAACGGCGAGGAGAGCGCGCTGGTCCTCGAGGTGCCCGAAGGTGGCGCGCAACTCGACCTGCTGGTGGAGAACCTGGGGCGAATCAACTTCGGCCCGGTGCTGGCCGACCGCAAGGGCATCACCGAGGGAGTGCTACACTGCAACCAGTACCTCTTCGGCTGGGACATCTACCCGCTGCCGCTGGGTGACCTGGCGCGCTTGAAGTTTGCGCCTGCCGGCGAGGCGGGCGGCCCCGCCTTCTTCCGCGGCCGCTTCAGCCTGAATGAGCCTCGCGATGGCTTCCTGGCTCTGCCGGGCTGGACGAAGGGCGTCGTCTGGGTGAACGGCTTCAACCTCGGCCGCTACTGGGAGCGGGGGCCGCAGCGCACGTTATACGTGCCCTGGCCCGCGCTGCGCTCCGGCGACAACGAGGTCGTCGTCTTCGAGCTGCACGGCGCCGCGAGGCTGCGCTTGGAGTTCAGCGACCGGCCGGACCTGGGGTAGCAGTGCAGGCGCCCTGTCTATTCGATGGTGTTCCCGCCGTGGAGCGCGCCGCGCCGGAGCGGCGGAACGAGCGCCGCCTAGCCCCGCGCCGTGCTTCGCGGGCGGCGTACATGGGCGCGAGCACCCCTCGGCACAAACCGATCAGCACAAAACGCATTCGAGCCGGGCTTGACGTCACCGGCCACTACCTGTAGTATCCTGTCATTACCACCCGCGCCTGGAGTGCTACTCGCTTCTCATGCTGGACAAGAACGGCAGCACGCCCCTGCACGCCCAACTGCGCGACACGTTGCGTTCGGGCATAGTTGGCGGACGCCTATCCGCCGGCTCTCAGTTGCCATCCGAGCGCGAGCTGTGCGAGGCCTACGGCGTGAGCCGTGTTACGGTGCGCCAGGCATTGTCACAGCTTCTCCAAGAGCGGCTGATCTACAGGAGCGTTGGCAAGGGCACCTACGTCGCCGGACCGCGGCTGCAAGAGGAGCTGCGACCGCTCAGCA
>Ga0315274_10007236_pt1 | contig 16084 bp, 11 predicted proteins | sample YL17G02_20_MG_FD_203700 | JGI IMG/M metagenome (GOLD analysis project Ga0315274, IMG submission 203700) | Sediment microbial communities from Yellowstone Lake, YNP, Wyoming, USA - YL17G02_20 | ecosystem: Environmental > Aquatic > Freshwater > Lake > Sediment | place: USA: Wyoming | collected...
TCAAACGTGAGGTTTTCAACAAAATGAAGTTTCCTTGGTTTGAAACCAAACAGAGTTTCGACGCCAGGACGTTTAACCCGATCAACATACCCACCAAGTACGGAGGTCAGGATATACATTGGGGTTACAAATTAAGGACACTTCATATCGAGATGCGCCAGGTACCCAATTGGCAGGTTGAGCATATGCGGTGCGCCCAACTTACCAGAATTGAACTAAATAAGGGTTGTTACGACATTCGCGCATTAACGCCGTTACGAGAGCCTTAAATAATTACACAGGAGGAATATGTCACAAGATAAAATGCCACTCAAGGATTACATGGTTAAAAATGCCAAACGTGATCTTACCACAGCAGGGAAGGTGGTAAAGGGGGTTGCGAAGGGTGTGGTTGCTGGTGCAACCATGGGTGGTGCGGGTAAAGCGGTTAAAAAGGCGGTTGAAACTTTCAAGATGGGTGGAAAAACAATGATTTTGGATCGTGGGCGTTGGAAAGAGGTTGCCAATAAGGGGTCAGCATCGGCAAAGAAGGGTTTGGAGATCGCTAGGAAGGTCGGGAAAGCCGCCGCGATGGGTGGGGTGATGGGTGGGGTAGCTAAGAAAGGAGTCATCAAGGGGGCTATGGTGGGAGCCGCTGGTAAATTGATCGGTGAAGCCATGAAACGAGCCAACAAACCTAAAAAATATACCAACAAACTATTATAAGGAGGAGTTATGCCGATTACCGGAAAACAAATTGAAAGCGCCCAAATTGCGTTTACCACTGGTCCCGCCACTAGTGTTACTTTTAGGGTGGGATTGGTCTCAACCAACATGACCAGGATAACCCTGGCTTGCGACGCGGATTGTTTTATCAATTTTGATGACGTGGCAGACAACACCTGTTTTGTGTTACAGGCAGGATGCCCGACAGTATTAGATACCTGTAACTTCACCACCCTTAGTGTGTTGGGCGCCAGTAGCGGTGGAACGTTATATATATTAGCTCAACGAGCATAAGGAGGTTATATGGCTTGCGGTGGAACACCAATTGGTTCAGTCGACTTCCAGGCAACGGCAACAACCGCCAATGCCACGGGAGGATTGGCTGTTAAAGCGCTAACAGCGAGTAAACGTATCTATATCACCGACATTGTGATTAGTACCGATACCGCTATGAACATCGAGGGGCGTGATACTGCAAGCGCAGTCCTCTTTGAACATATGTATTTTCCCGCCAACAGCATTTGGTCTAAAACGTGGACTACACCAATTCAGACGGCGGTTGGCGTAGGGTTTAATGTTATCGCCTCGACAGCAGGGAACGTCACTTGTACGATTACCGGATTTATAAAATAGGGGGTAAATATGGCTGACAAGGTTATTTACACAGCCAAAGACGACCCTAAAGACCTAATAGCGGTTGAAATTGGCGATACCAAACAGACAGACTTTTACCCCCAGGTAAAGGTGATGCGGTGGGATAATGAGGCAAACCTTAGTTTGCGGTACACTGGTTTCGACCTGGATAATGCGGTTATATCCCAAGACGGTAACTCGGTTGAGTATGTGGTGGGCGATATAACGGTTAAAATGTTTGACGACCCCAATGGGGATAATGACGGGTCAACCGAGGTGGAGTTGACCTTGGACGCCAAACCCGCCAGTAATGTTTTCAATTTCACGGTGCGGAGTAAAAATGTGTTGGCGTTTGTCCAACCCGCTATTAACGAACAAACGTTTGATGACATTACTGACGAAAACCTGGTTTTAACTGAAACGGACGCCATCGGGACTGACAACTTTTTGTACGCCCATATGGAACCCCGATCGGTTCACGCGATTTTACTTTATAACGCCACCAGCAGGGATAACTCCGAGGATGGGAAAAATTACGCCACAGGTAAATTCCAAACCATCTACCGACCATTGGCTACGGATGCCAATAATGCCACCTCTTGGTGTGAACACGCTTTGGATTTAGATACACAAACATACACAATTACCGTATCTCAAGACTTTTTAGACAATGCCACTTATCCGGTGAAGATTGACCCGACATTGGGTAACACCCATATTGGCGCCAACCAATTTAATACAAGTGGAGGAGTATGGCAGGGTGGTTCGATCACCCCCACGGTTACTGCAAGGGTATTGTCCTATTCGGTTTATGTCAGAGACATTTATAACAATGACCTTAGTAGATTTGTTTTACAGGCTAACGGAGGTTTCGCAAATCGCCTTGAAATCTCACCAGTTTTAACCACCGACCAACAATTAGCTGGTTATTTAACCTGGCAAAGTACAGGTAAACCCTACATGACATCGGGGAAACCATACGCCCTGGCGTTTTGTGCAGAAGAAGTTGATGGTGGTGGATTAACCGGATGGTATTACGACATTTTGGGCGCACCATTCCAGGGGTTCAGTCGAAACACTAACACCTCCATTACTGATTACATTGAACAATTTAGTGGACGATATTACACCATGTTTGCGACGTACCAAAACGTTTACGCAAACGGTTATTCGTTCAGACGTCAAATTACCATCGATAAAAGTATTGTACCGAGCGACCAGACAAATTACCCATTCCTGTTTAGTGGTACATACACCTACCTAAAAACGACCGCTAATGGTGGTCAGGTTGAAACTACGGGTGGTTGGGACGTTCGCTTCGAGACTATCGATGGGATTAAACTTGACCATGAGATTGAAAGTTGGAGCGCCACTACGGGGGCAATATCTGCCTGGGTGCGTATTCCAACCTTGAGTTCATCTGCCAATACCAAAATATGGGTTTATTATGGCAATCCTTCACTCAAGGGGAGTGAGGAAAACGCGGGTGGTGTTTGGCCGAGTGATTACAAGGCTGTTTACCATTTTGGTCAACATTCCGATGTGGCTTCTTTCATCGACACATTTACGGACACCAATGGAACCACCCTGACCACCCATAACACCGCGGTTTATCGTCTTAGTTCAACCTATACCAATAATATGACAATCAACGCTAGTGGTCGAATTGGACCAGCGTCGCCTGGTTGTTATCACATGGTCATGTATGACCCTGGAACCCCCGATTATTACATGCAATATAATTTCGTACACAATAGCGCTACGGAACACGTTTCCATCGGTATAAGGTGCGCCAACGTGAATGATTTTAAGGACAGCTCGTATTGGTGTCTATGGGAACACGGTAGTAATGTGGTTACACTCAACAAATATACCGCTGGTGGGAGCGCATTACTCGGGACATATACCACCTCATTACCAGTAAATACATTACACACTTTTAGAATAGAAGCGGTTGGTTCAACGATTAGGGTGTTACTTGATGGGGTGGTGCGGATCACGGCTGTAGACTCATCCCCACTTACGGGTCGATTTAGTGTATTTGACCACACCAATAGTGGAACGGGAGATTACATTGATGACCTGGTGATCGGTATTCCTGCCGACGCCAGTTTAAATGACTCGGTTGGGGTGAATGGCTTAACCAACGCTGGAGCCAACTTTATTGCGGGGAAGATAGCCAATAGTGCCAATTTCGTTTATTCCGAGAGCGACACTATGGCAACCACCTCCACGTCCACCGCCAGTAATGGCGCCACCGCCTTAACTGTCGAGGGTTGGATCAAAACGTCTTCACTTAGGGAAAACAATTATTTGATAAACAAGTGTGATGATGGGGTAAGTGTCTTAGCCTTTGGGTTGAGAGTGGGTGCGGGTTCTCCCGCCGCCGACTGGAGTAAAATCCAGGGTTGGGTTTCGGGCGATGGTAGCACCATTAAATACGCTACCAGTCCGACCGCACTTATCACCAATGGTGTATGGACTCATTTGGCGTTGGTGTTTAATGGGGCAACACCACTCAAACTATATCAAAATGGTGCCGAGATAGGTAGTTATCAACTCCAAGATACAGGACCAGCCAGCATTGTAACCAGCACTCAAAAACTACGGATTGGATATATCCCTGGTTGGTTCACTGATGGGGTTCTCGATGAGTTGCGGGTAAGTACAACCGCTAAAAGTGCCACCTATTTAGCACTTCAATACGCGAACCAAAACGACCCCTCCACCTTTTATTCGGTGGGAACGGAACAACTCGTGACATTTAGTAACGGGTTTGTGAACCGACGGGCGATCACCGTTCCTGCGGGTAAAACAGCCGCGGATTTAACCGACTATCCACTTTTGGTTAGCGGTACATTTGATTACCTTAAACATTTAAGTAGTGGGGGTGAGGTACAAAACCTCAACGGATGGGATATTAGGTTCGAGAACCAGGCTGGTACAAAACTAAGCCACGAGATCGAGAAGTATGTCCCCACCACCGGGGAAATGGTCGCCCACATCAAAATACCCACGTTAGCCACGGCAACCGACACCTTGATTTATATGTATTATGGGAAACCTAACCTCCTAGTAACAGAGGCCGCCCCAACTGCGGTTTGGGCGAGTCGATATGATCTAGTGCAACATTTAGAGGAAACGGGAAACACCACCGCTGGTGGATATACTGATAGCACCAGTAACGCAAGGAATGGTACGGGTGTGGCGATGGTTGCGGGAGACAAGGTTGCCGCCCTGATTGGTGATGGGTCAAACTTTAATGGCACCACCAAGTACATAAAATTCGGGGATATTCTTGATAAGAATGCCAACCAAGCCTTCTCGGTACAGGTGGCATTTAAGTTAAACGATCTCACCCACCACAACATGATGGTGGTGAAGCAAGACACCTCGGTATTTACGGGGTGGACTGTTTGGCATGATAATACGGTAGGTAACCGTTTAGCCTTTGTGCTTGAAAAGAATGCTACAAACCACATTTACGTTCGGGCTACAGGCACCACTTTGGCAACGGGAACAACTTATTATGCCACCTTAGTTTATAACGGTGACGCCGACGCCAACAACGTCAAGATTTACATTAACGGAGCGACGGCCAGCACACTTTCAGTTATCAACAACACTCTATTAGTCACCGACGTTTGTAATACGGCGGCTGAATTAAACTTTGGCACCCGCAACAACGTGACTCCCTCTTTAATGACTAACGGGTGGTTGGATGAGGTTAGAATCGTCAATAATGCCGTTAGTGTTGAACAGGCAACGGCTGAATATGCTAATTACAGTAGCCCCTCAACCTTCTACACCATTGGTACGGTTCAAACAGCCATCGGATTATATGTACCTGGTAATTACAGTTATCGACAGGATGTAACCATCGACAAAACCAAGGTGGTCGCCACCCAAACCGATATGCAGGTATGGTTTGACAGTACCCTAACCCCCCTAAAATCGGTGGCTAATGGCGGGTTTGTGTATTACAACGACGGAAGGGACATTATCTTTTCAGCCACCACTCTAGCGGATGGTAGTGGCAAACTCAACTTTGAGGTGACCGCCTACGATCCGACTACAGGACGTTGGAGGGGTTGGATAAAGGTACCCTCGGTGAGTAGTGTGACCAATACCGTCATTTATATTCTGTATGGCAACGCTGATGTTTTGCAATCTCAAGAAAATAGACGATCGGTATGGGGTGGTGTGTGGGCTAATGTGTTCCACTTTGATGAATTACCAACCCTCAATAGCGGGTCAGCCTACGATAGTGGAAGGTTGGTGGCGGTAAAGGGTGGAAATACCCTGGCTACGGAAATACCCGTATTTGCGACAGGCAAACTTTATAATGCCCTCGACTTTAGGAATTCACCCACTAAATTGCTCAAATATATGACTCCGTTTGATAACAATACGCCAACGCCATTTACGGTCTTGGCTTGGGTTTTCCCAACAGTATCTAATGCTACTGGTGCAATTTACGCCAAGGGTCGTACGGTGGGTGGGGGAGGAACTGATTATCATTATTTTGCTTTAGCGAATGGTAATATGCAAATTATCACCAACAATGGTGGTTCAACATCACTCGGCGTTACAAAAGTTCTCCCCAATGTGTGGACACATCTTGCCTTTACCCTTGATAGTTCGGGTAATTACAAAAGTTACATAAACGGTGTTTTGGATATCAATGTATCAGGTAAACCGACCAGTTGGTCAACTGATGGGGGTAATGCGCCAACTCTTGGCGCACGTGGCGATTTAACAGGTGCTTTTAATGGCTATCTTGATGAGGTTAGGATTACTTTTGGAGCGTTAGCCCAATCACAAATCCAAACCATCTATAACAACCAAACCGACACCTCTACCTTTTACAATACAGGCGGGGCAACACCCACCTTGGGTGGTTGGTCAGTATTCGGTGATGAAGGTATGGTTTCTTAAAGGAGGAACATGGCAAAAAATCTATCATATTTAAGACAACAGGTACGGATGTACCTGGATGAGTCAGCCCAGGCAGATTGGACCGACAGCGAGGTTGATCGGGAAATAAACAACGCCTACCAAAAGGTGGTTACCTGTGTGTACGAGGTGTACGAGGACTTTTATATGGGAACGTGGGAAATGGACACCCAGGCGGGAAAACAGGAGTATTCCTCACTCGACGGGATGCCGACCGACATAATGAAAATTAGGCGGATAGAGATTAACTACCACCCCTCTACAACCACCATTAAAGCTCTCGCCCGACCTGTCCAACTCGATGAGATCCAACATAACATCTCAAACACAAATGTCAGCGGATTTGACTCACCAGTTTGGTATTTGATGGGAATTGGTACGGGTGCAGGCGGAGAACGGGTGGGATTTATACCCATCCCGATTGAGAATGGTACTGACGCGATCAAGGGTTGGTATATTCAACAAATATCTGACCTAGTCCTGTCCTCCGACCCCGTGGTGATACCTTATCCCGATAGATACGCCCAGAGCATATCTCGGTATGCCTCTGGTGTCCTATTGAGCAAGGGTCAACAGGAGGAACGGGCGGGGCTAGTTTACCTCGAGACTTTCGACAAGGATATGCGCCAAATGCAACAACAATTAGAAGACCGCAAGGCACAGGGAGCCAAGACCGTAGTGGATACGGCTGGCGCTGATGTTGACTTTAGCAATTATGGAATGACCTAATGGCACAATCACTCAAGCGGATCATCGAACGTAACTTTTATCTAGGTTACAACGACCGCGATAAACCAGAGGACATACGGGACACCGCTAATGGGGTGATCTATATGGCGTTGGTTAAAAATGGTCTTTGCGACGAAGGCAAAATTATCAAACGCAACGGGTACACCCAAATAGGCAACAACGCCAACCTTTATAAGATAATGGGTCAAGACCGCCACGAACCCAATGGTGGGAGCAAATATATCCTACGGGCGGTAAGTAATGGCACCAATATCCAGATCGAGGGGTGGAGTGGTTCAGGTAATTGGGTTGCATTAAGCGGTGCTACTACGTTAACTGCGGGTGCAGAAGTGAACTTTGTAATGGCTAACAACGCCACCTACATTTTCAATGGGGTGGACACAGTCCTCAAGACAACTAACGGTACATCGGCAACTGCGGTAGCCTCAATTCCCAAGGGTACGGATGCTATTTGGTTTCACAATTATATGTTTGTCTGGGGTGTAACATCATTCCTTGACAGACTGTATTTTTCCGCTATCGGTGATCCAGAAACGTATAGTGGCACCACTGGTTTTCTCGATGTAAACAAGGGAGACAACGAATACATTACCACCTGCACCGTCCTTAAGGATGAATTGATGATCTTGAAACCATCAAGATTTTGGAGCCTGACGGGATTTGGCACAACTGATTTTACCTTGGATGATTTGGGTGAACGGTCAACCAGTATCGGCACCAAAGCACCACGATCGGTTGTATCGGTTGGTAATGACGCCTATTATTTGTCCTATCGTGGTTCCGTACCCCACTTTCGTTCGATCAAGAAGACCGAGGATGGACAAATAGTTGATGGGGGGATAGTCTCCGATCCGATCACAGGCACAATGAAAACACTCAACCTTTCACAAATCTCCAAGGTGGCGGGTGAATTTGATGGTCGTAGGATATGGTGGGGTATCCCTACAGGTACCTCCACAGAAAACAATACGGTGGTTGTTTATGACACAATCAACAAAGGTTGGACATTACATACAGGCATAAATCCATCGGTTATCCACATATCCAGCATTGGTGGCACCACCGACATTTATTTTGGTAGTGCAGAGGCGGATGGTAAATCACACAAACTCCTGGCTGGTAAGACCGACGATGGTGACGCCATAGCCTTTGAGGTGCGTTCACCCTATTACAACCCACAACCCTCGTATAAATCACGTTACAAATACCTTTATTTAACCGGGGAAACCACCGGGGCTAATGTAGACGTTTATTACACCCGTGATGGTTTTGAGGACATTCTCCTCAAGACAATCCCGATGGTGAACAAGGGGGCGTTATTTGGTTACGCTATTTTTGGATATAGCCTATTTGGTTGGCAAACTATCGCCAAAAGTCGGGTCAATTTTGCGGGTGGACCAGCCTACTATATGCAATATGTATTCAAAAATAGTGAACTCAACAAAGATGTCGTCCTGCGTGAGTGGGATGTATTTTATTATGATAAAGGCTTGCGAGAAATATAAGGAGGTAATATGGCCTATATAAGCCAACAATTCGTCGCTACCACGGGGGCTACCTTAACCGCCTCCATTTGGAATACCGAGTTCCAAAATCTAATTAACTCGTTCAATGGGGGGATAGACAACGCTAATATCGCCAATAGTGCCGGTATTGCCTACTCTAAACTTGCCTTGAATAACGCCATCGTCAATGGTGATCTGGTGGGGAGCATCGCCGCCTCCAAGATTACGGACACAGCCGTTACATTAACCGCAGTCCAAACAGTCCAAAATAAGGTGATCGAGGGGGCAACTGTTCATGGGTCAATCCAACCCATCGAAACGGTTACCTACGCTGGTTCGTTAGTATTTGATTTTGACCTTGCCACATTTAAGTCGCCTCACAAATATTGCGCCCTGGCGGGAAACCCGATCATTACCTTTAACAATATGGCAGACGGAACGGTCGCTATTGTTCATCTCGCCCAAACGTCGGGTGGCAATTCAGTCACTTGGCCGACGGTTAGATGGGCTGGAAGTGTTACTCCCACCTTAACCGCCACCGCACTCAAGGTTGACACATTCGGATTTATCAAAAAAGGTACCGATGTATTCGGTTACGTTATCGGAAAGAATATCTAATGTCAGTCCAAATGAAAGTTGGAGACTTCCAACTTAACACCATCAGCGGAAACCTATCTGTAACTGGCGTGGGTTTTCAACCCAAACTTATCCTGTTTTATCACACGCCTGATACGGTGGACATTGTGAACCAAACCGCTAATTGGAATTTGAGTTACGGAATAACCGATGGCACAACCCAGGGAAGTAGTTGTATATTCGCGCCCAATGGGAACGCTGGTCTTGAGGTATCATACCAAGTTCAAGCGACCACAAATTGTATTGTAGGCTCAATCAATACGGTGGCTTGGAGATGCACCATAGTTTCGATGGATGGCGATGGGTTCACCATTAACCAACCAGCAGGAGGTTTACCTGGGGTTCCCGTCAGGGTGGGTTACCTGGCAATAGGTGGAACATTGACAGGTTATAAGGCTGGTTTCTTTCAAGCCGCCGCCGCAACAGGGGCGCAATCAATTACAGGGTTAGGTTTTCAACCTACTGGACTAATCGTATTTGGTGGTTCATCGAGTACGGTGGTAGCTAATCCAACTGCCCTAGTTGCAACCCACACCAGCTTTTCATTTGGGATGAGTGATGGTACAAGCGGTCGGGTGGCTGGTTATGCCCTTCGAAGTGGTGGGGTCGGTACCAAAGTAAGAGGTCGCACCATGAGAAACGACGCTATTATGGCCGCCCCGACACCTAACGCTACTTTCCCATCAACCTCTTTGGCTTATAGGAGTTCCCTAACCTCCTTCGATGTTGGTGGGTTCACAATCAACAATGTGCAATCTGGTGGTAATAGGTATTTCTTTTACCTGGCGTTTGCGGGGTCAGCAACCAAAGTGGGTAACTTTTCCTCACCTAATTTGGCTGGTGCATTTTCCGTAGGGGGATTAACGTTTGATCCTGCTTCGGTAATCACCGCCAGCACATATCAATCAGCCTACAATATAATTGAGGGTCAAGGACAATCAGCCGGAGCAAGGGGTGCATTGTTATCTACGGGCATGGCGACTGACGCAACCCAACAAATGACTATTGGTGCAACAGCGGCTGATTTTGTATCCACTTCTATCGAGGGACATCACTCGGAGAGTACCAAAACCATGAGGCGGTTCGCCCATAACCCATTCACCACCCTGGAAATGGATTTTGCTCATGTAGGCATGGCAAGTGGACAAATAAACTTTACTTGCACAACCCCAAGTGCCACAATCAGTCAAATCAATTATATGGCTATAGAGGGAGCAATGTTTACCCCCCCACCGAGCGATCCGACCGGGGGTAGCGGTGATCCTGATAGTCCCGATAGCATATTCCTACTAAAGTATATGGGATTATAAGGAGGCAACATGGCGTTATTCGATAATCTGACACAAACACCGACGCAATCGGCTTCGGCGCAATTACAACCTGGGACGCAACCCAAGTCATTTTGGGATTTATTAGCTGGCGCAACATCAAAGGTAGCGCCTTGGATGCCGATCGCCTACACCGACCCAACTGCGGCTGCTCTCCAAAAACAACAAGACGCAAGGTTGGCACAATTAGAAGCCCAAAGGGTTCAACAAGAGCAACAGGTTCAACAAGCAATTTTAACTGGTAATTATCCCGTTAACGCTGAACAAATGAAGGCTGGTTCATCAACTAAAGCGGTTTATATTGACCCCAACACAGGGGGTTATACCTACCAAAAAGCTGGAACAACCACCACCACACCAGATCAGGGTGCGGGAGGTGGGGGTGGGGATACAACTACTGCGGACACCACTGGGTCAATTTCTAATGTCGTAACCCGACCTAATTTTGATTACCAGGCAAAGACTAACGAGGCGTACAAGGCATTGGAGAACTTTTACAATAAATTGCTCGACTTTGCGGGTGGTCGGATGGATTTAGCCAAACGAACCCTGGAATATATTTATCAACAAGGTATACGTGAAAGCGCCCAGGAGTACGAACAATCAACCGCCGAGCAAGGTTTGTTGTTCCCCAGGGAAACCGCCGAAACAACCACGGGATTAAACAAACGTGGAGTTTACTTTAGCGGATTTGGTCAGGAGGATGTTGGTACATTGAAAAAATCACAAGACCTACGTCGGATAGCGGTTGAACGCGCCAAGGAAAATAGGCAAACAAGGTTGCAAACCGAACGTGAATTAGACTTAGCCAAGACGGGGTCTGGGTACGAGGAAGAAAAGTTTAATCTTGAGAGGCAACGACGCCAGGAAGCCCAAGGGATGGCGAAAGACACCTACGCGGTCGACTCGGCTAATTATGAGGCTAACCTACAAAAGTCATTACAAGATGAAACAAGGAACGCACAAAAAATAGCCAACACAACGGGTATCAATGCCTCGACCGCATCAACATCTGCCGGAGGTTTTACTTCATCAGATAAAACACGGTTCCGTTCGTTTATGCAAACAAGTGGACGACAAGGTGAACTCGATAAGGCAACCGCAGGGTCAACTCAAGAAGGTACCGCCTTTGCCGATCTGATGAAAAAATACAAAGGGCAATACTAAGGAGGTATATGGCAATCAGTACACTACAAGCACAGGGGCAAATGGCGTCAGCTAACCCCAATATCATTTCAAAAACCTACACAGGGGGGCAAAATGATACTTCCACTATCGCACCACCTCCCAAGACACCAACGCCTGAACCTGCTTTACCTGGTATGGCCGAAGCAACCGATGTAGCCCAAGGGGCTGGTGAACAAATGTATGGAAGTGGATTTGTTCAGGGTCAAGAAAATAATCGCGCCCAAATGATGGGTGAATTAGGCAATTATGACCGTATGCTCAACGAGGTTTACCAGGGTAAATCAATGTTCCCCGCTACGCCTGGTTATGTGGATAATCCCGCCGATATGACGGCTGGTATCGCTCAAATGGCAGGGATGACGGGCAATCAGATCGGACAAACGGCAGGGTCGATTGACACCGCGGAACGATCGTACCAAATGGCGATCAACTCGGTACTTGATCGGTTTAACCAATTTGCCTCCCTCCAGTTAGAACGTGAGAAGTTGAACGGTGGGGGTACGGGTGGGTTTGACATTGGCGGAATAATATCCGCATTAACCGGAAGCACTACAGAAAACCAGATTAGTCCTGCGAGTACGCCTCAAAATGACCTTGGACCAATCAATGTTGCGAGTATCACCCCGAGTAATGTTCCTACCACCACAACCAGCAATTTGATGGCTTCGGCAATTCCTCTCTCACCCAACATTAAAACAGCTAACGTAATTCCAGGTTTGCCGATGAAAAATAACCTTTTAACCCCATCGGTGGGAAGCCAGCCCAATATAGTGACCACACCAGCACCCACTACTACGGGTCAAGGGTTTAACCTCCCCGCAACGTTGGCACAATTACCCACCACCCAACAATTCCTCAATCCTGGTGCGGGTAATGTTCAAACCAACCCCCAATCGAGTAAATTGTTAAAGGCGTTGAGTTATGCCAAAAATGAACAACAAGTAAACATGATTATCAAACTTAACGAATTGGTACAACAAGCCCAGGGAACGGGGTCAACCTCACTCACCGACACCCAAATGACTTCCGCTAACCAATTAAGAAACCAATTTGACCAGGAACGGGCGATTGCTGACACCATGGTTGACGCTCACCAGATAATTATGAATTCAACCCCAACGATGGCTGGCGATCAGGCCGCAGTAACCGCCTTTATTAGAATGTTGACCAAACGTTCGATTGTTACTGGCGCACAATCAGAGGAAACAGCCCAAACGGAAAGTCTCTTGCAGGCCGCCCAACAACAACTACACAAGATTATTGGCGGAGGGAAACTATTACCAGTTCAACGGACGCAAATCAGGGCTGAAACTGAACGTATCTACCAAGAACAAATGTCCAGGTTCCAAAACAGGGTTCAATACTACGCCAGTATCGCTCCCAGGTATGGAGTTGATCCCTATCTGGTGGTAGGTAGTCAGGAAACACTTTCACCCTATTTTGGGAAAGCAGACCAGGGGGCTACGGGTGTTCCAAGCGGAGGTAGACCAGGAATAGATAGCTTTATCCAAGAGAAACCCTCTCTCTGGGAAACAATCGTCGGAGGGATGAAAGGGGGCATGAGCTAATATGGCAACCTATATACGCTACCAAGACCTGATTGATGCGGGTTATTCTCCGCAGGAGATCAAACATTGGGAAACTCTGAATACGGACACTAAAATCATCCACCAACCCGTTAGTCGGGCAACAACCTTCATGGGTAATGTGGGTGAACTCATGTTTCCCGGAACTGTAAAATGGGGTTCTCAAGCCTTGGGGATTGGTGGGGCTGAATTACCCACAAAAACATATCAACGGGAGACACAACAACTAGTCGACAAAAAATATGCACCCCATGAAAAGATGGGGGTCGCCTTGCAAAGATTACCTGGTTACATGGGTAAAGCCTTTATGGAGGAATTACCCGCCGCCGGAGAATGGGCTGCTATGCTCGCCCCATCAATCGTTCCTGGTGGTCCTGGTTCTACTGCCGCGGTCGGAACTGCGGGCAAAACAGGTTTACTCGCCAATTTAACCAGACCAATTCAAGTAGGTGGGGTGGGAGCATTGGGTAACATTGGTAGAGGCGCATTATCGGGTATGCAAGCAGGATTGATCTATGGTGGTACTAGGGAAGCAGAAAACCTCCCGCAAAGGGCATTACAGGCGCTTGGAGGGGGAGCTGCTGGAGGTGTATTTGGTGGATTATTCTCCGCCGGTGCAGAGGGGATAAAGGCGTTAGGACGAGGGGTTGAGTCCAAAATGGGTGAAGCCGCCGCCCGATCAGCCGCCAGGGAAGCGGTTGCCGAACCTACAATAGAGAACCTTGCCCGATCGAAGGAAGCCCTGACGAAAGCCCAAATCCAAGGCGGGTTTGCTAATAAATTCCAATCACCCACCATGGCGAAACAGCTCTACCGCCAAATGTTGACCGTACCCACCAAGGTCAATAACCGTATCAGGGTAGATGAAACCATAGATGACCTTATTAAGTACAAAATACCTTTCGATAGTCCCGAACAATTACGGAACATTTCCCAGAAGGTAACAGGTCCAACTGGCGACATTACGGTTATGACCCGCAACGCCATTTGGGAGGGTGCAGGCAACAAACCCATTGATGTGTCAAACATCAATACGGAGGTTACCGATTTTGTGAAGAATTCTTTTTATATGACCGACCAACAAAAGCAAATTGTAACTCGGAAGGTAACCGATGAGGTTGGAAAAAGGTTACAAGCCGAGGGGATTGGTTCGACCACCGACATTTGGAAGATGAACGCCTTAGACGCGTATGATTTGGCTAAGTTCCTTGAAAGGAAGGGTTGGAATGAGATTAACAAATCAACCTACCTTACCCAACGATTAGATGCCGAGGATTTGGGTCGAGCCTACTTAGTTGCCGCTGACTATTTAACCGATAGTCTTCAAGATATAGTTAAACCAGAAAACATAGCGAAGGTGAAAACACCAGAGGCGATGGCACGACTTAATGCGGTATCGCCCGTCTTGGCAAACGAAGTACAAAAGGTAAATAATTGGATGGATTTGCGTCACCTAGCCGCCACCTTCGTTCGAGCCGATCAAGCCGCCGAACAAACCATGTGGGCTAATTATTCCGCCGCAATTAAGTTGGGACAAAACCTCCAAACTAATCGAGCGGGAGTAGCTAAACTCCTTCCCCGATCAGGACCATTAAATTGGGTACCTGGTATAGAGGAAGCCCTATCTTCACCAGCCCTCAACACTCGGTTGGCGCTTGGGTTGAACGCCATGGAAAGCAATATTGCCCAAAACCCTGTACTCAAATCAATTTCCGAGGGGGCGGTCAGGTTTGTGGATAACCCCATTATCAAAAAATTGGGTAGGTATGCCGCCGTGAGGACGCCCGCTATTCTTAATCGATTAGCCAATCCAGAAGGGCAATAATATGGCCTGGTTTGACGAAGGGGTTTCGAGGGTTAAGACAGCTATCACCGAAAACCCTCTCCAATTTACCCCGTTATCATGGCGGGAGTCCGCAGTTCCCATGGCTAGGAGTATGGGTCAGGAATTAGGCATACCCCAGTGGGGTAATCGCCTCGGTTATGCCTTGAGAGGTGCCTTAAATGCAACCCCATTTGGCGGTCTAAAGACTGATTTATTGACAGGCATCCCAAAGGCGTACGAACCGCAAACGGATGAAGAAAAGGCAATCCAAGACATTTCACAAGGACTTTATGGTTCAGCCCTGGTTTCTCCTTTGGCGGGAGGTATGGGTGCGGTAATGGGGGCTATGCCCCGTATTGCCGGAACGGGTGCGGTGATCGGAGGCGCGGTAAGGGGGGTCGGAAACGTATTATCCGGCCAACCCCTTATGACCGATATACCTAAAGCGATGGGTCAAGGCGCCCAATTCGCTATTAAAACCTCACCGACTATGTTTGGCACCCAAGCCGCTGTGGGAGCAATCGCTAACAAGGTTCCCGCCTTGAGACAATTAACTGAACAGGGTATCAAAGAATTCGCCCCGATCGCCCAACAATCACTCGGACAATATGTTAAATCTATTGGTGATGTGGGAATTAGACGATTAGTGCGGGCGGTGCTATTGGAAACCCCAATAGAAGCCATAACATACGGTATTGTAAACAAACGAGCCGAGCAAAGTTTGATACGAAGCATTGAACGTGAAGCTATTGACAACCTTATTTACAATGTAGGGTTCGCAGGTGTCAATACAACCACCGACGCATTAGGACCATTGGTGAAGGGTGCGATTGAAAATGCGGTGCAAACCTATCGGGGTGGATTTAAGATGCCGACCAAGGCGGAATCCCAACAAGGGTTTATCGCCACCCCCAAGGCGATGTATAACGCGCTAACCCAGGAACAGGTGGCAAAGATGCCCCAATTTGTACC